>Ga0209477_1002362_pt1 | contig 10939 bp, 8 predicted proteins | sample KloWWTupernatant_FD_187180 | JGI IMG/M metagenome (GOLD analysis project Ga0209477, IMG submission 187180) | Active sludge microbial communities from Klosterneuburg, Austria, studying microevolution and ecology of nitrifiers - Klosterneuburg... | ecosystem: Engineered > WWTP > Aerobic digester >...
GGCGAAAGACACCCGCGAACAGCCGGGCTCCGGCAGGCTCGGGCGCTCGTCTCGAGCCGATCGCGAGCAGCACCGTCGAGCCGTTGTAGGCGACGGTTGCGGCGATCATCACGAGCACTCCGATCGCCATCGTCAGCGTCGTGTCGCAGGGCGCCGGGCGAAACAGGTCAACGACCGCCCGCCGGCCTTTCGGCTGCCGCCCAGGGACAGCCCGAGCGAGCGGGATTGCGCAATCCGTAATCGCGGCTTTATCATCGAGCAGGGTGGGTCAGGAGCCATTGTGTCGCATTCACGCGTCGATCGATCGTTGTGCAGGAGCGCCGCATGTATCGCCCGCATCCGTCCTGGGTTGTCCGGCTCGGTCGGTCGATCGTTCCGGCGCGTCCGCGACCACCGGTATACCACCTGCCACCGGTCATGATGGCGCGATGTGTCGGATCGGCCCTGCGCCACCAGCGGCGCGATGTCTGGCACGACGTGATTCATCTCTCGGATTCCATGCGACCCCAACCATTGATCCTCGGCATCGAGAATGTGCCAACGATCGGGGTGTGTGTCGTGCTGCCGAATCACTACGAGCGGAAGGATGCGATCTGGGTCGGGTGGGGCGCGATCGCCATCTCCGCAGCCATCGCAAGGCGACGGAGCCGCGGCGGCACGATTCATTGGGTGATGACAAACACCTGGCAGGATTGCTACCTCGGACCATGGCGTTTCCCTCCCGCCTATCTGGAATGGGTGCTCAGACGGTTCTCTCATCTCTACGGGATCATCATCATGCCCGAAGATGTGAGCGACGTCCCCCAGCGCGCGACTGCCCTCCGCGAGCTCGTTCGCGCGTTGGGCGACCCGGCCGGCCCTGTCATCGCATTCCACCCGGAAGGTGGCGGGTTCGAGACGTTGATCCGGCCTCCCCACGGCATGGGGCATCTGTTGTCGATGCTCGACTCGCGCCATCTCACCTGCATCCCAACCGGAGTGTACGAGGACCTCGGCCGCCTTGTCGTGCGATTCGGCGCACCGCTGCCGGCCGGCTCGCTCGTCGGACTCTGCGACGCGGAGGCGTCCGACGCCGTCATGCGCGCAATCGCGAACCTCGTGCCGCCGCGCGATCGTGGGGTGTATTCGGAACTCCCGGCGCCGGCCAGGTCGCAGGTTGCCGAGCCAGCGACGCGTGCCTGATCACCCCGGCGTGCGGGAATAGCACGGTATACTGATGCACACGCCGCGCCCCACTGGCGCGGCGTTTCGATAGTTGCGGCAACGCCATTCCCAGACACACCAAGGAGCTCCCGTGATTCTCAGGCGCATCTTCCAACGACGGACCGAGGCCCAGCCGGAGCTAGAGGAGGGCCTCAAAAAAACGCGGCGCGGCATCTTCGCCGACATCACCGCGCTCTTCGACCGCTCCGACATCGACGAGGAGCTGTTCGAAGACCTCGAAGCGCTGCTGATTCAGGCCGATCTCGGCGTCGACACGACGATGGATGTCGTCGAGGCGCTACGCGAGGACATCCGCCGCGAGCGCATCACCGACCCGGCCATCGCCCGCACATATCTGCGCGACGAGATGGTGAAGCTGCTGGAGAACGCGACGAAGAACCGCAAGGTCAAGATCTTCCAGCGCGGCGTGCCGTTTGTCATCCTCGTCGTCGGCGTCAACGGCACCGGCAAGACGACGACGATCGCCAAGCTGGCCAACTTCCACAAGTCGCGCGGCCGTAACGTCATGCTGGTGGCCGGCGACACCTTCCGCGCCGCCGCCATCGACCAGCTCAAGGTCTGGGGCGAGCGCGTCAACGTTCCGGTGATCGCCCACGGACCGGGGGCCGACCCCGGAGCGGTGGTGTTCGACGGCATGCAGGCGGCCCACAACCGCAATGTCGACATCCTGATCGTCGACACGGCCGGCCGGCTGCACACCAAGCACGACCTGATGGCCGAGCTGTCGAAGATCCGCAAGATCATGCAGCGCTACGTGCCGAACGCCCCGCAGGAGGTGCTACTGGTCATCGACGCGACGACCGGCCAGAACGGCCTCATCCAGGCGCAAAAGTTCACCGAGGCAACCGACGTATCCGACATCGCCATCGCCAAGCTCGACGGCACCGCCCGCGGCGGCATCGCCTTCGCCATCGCGCGCGAGCTGGGCACGCCCATCTCCTACGTCGGCACCGGCGAAAAAGTCACCGACTTCGCCGAGTTCAACCACGAAGCCTTCGTCGACGCGCTGTTCTTTGACGAGGGGGAGGTCTAGATGAAATTCCGCACGAAACCATCAGGTCTATTTGTACTTGAACGCAGCCGTCTGGTACACATCACCTCTATTCAGGTCATACCTACCGCAATTTGGGCATCAAACATCATGAATCGACCACTATATCGCTAGCAGAAGATACATGTATCGGCGGTTCTGTGATAGGGAAAAATACGTAAGTATCACTGGTATCGTGAATCAATACTTCTGAGGAATCCGTTCTGACTACATGGACGAGCGGAATCCTTGCCCACCCATCTCAGTGGCGTTTTCTCATTGATCGGAATAACAATAGAACAGAGCTGATGAGAATCACTCCAAGCATCAGCACCAATACGATCCGCACACCCCGCGACGATCCGGAAGGCGACGCAACTAGTGGCACTAGCGCTAGGAGTAGGGCAGCCCCAAAGGCGGTGAAAACGACAACGGCCACGATACCTCTAGCCTGCACAAGTTTCTCCTTCGTTTGATTCCATTCCGTCTCTAAACTCTTGTTTTCTCCGAGCGCTCGTATGTAGATTCGGACAAAATCGCATTGTCCTCAATGAGGCTCCCCTGAACCACTTGTTTGATTTCGGCTGATGCAATAAGCAGGAACGAGTGGTTCTAGAGTTGGCAGCTCCTTTCACTCTAGAGCGTTATTCACAGAGGTTGCGGCAGGGATAGCCAAGGCCCGCCCGCGCAGATCAACATGATCGGTACCCATGCTAGCTAGCGGACGAAAGCCAGCATGGGTTCCTTCGCAACCACGCCTCAGGCGCTCTAGTAGGTGCTGAGAAGTGCTGATCCTGTGTACTCCTCGCCCCACCAATCGCAGCCTAGCGACGTGTCGTTGATCGATTCGTCAACATACCAGTCGCCGCCGTACGCGATCCACGTACTCATGTACGTGTTATTCACTGTGCCGTTGTTTTGAAACTGCTGGCAGCCCATATCCCACCCACCAGCACTAATACCACTCGCGTACCAACCCTGATCCCAGTAAAGGTCGTTTCCGGGATCAAGCGGATCGGTGAGGTATGCGAACGCATGAGTGATGGCAATCGTATTGCAGCCGTACGTCCAGTTTGGGTCGTCCTTATACTGGACGCCAGTCCGCACAATTCCACCTTCGGCACTGTAGCTCATGTATCGGGTGTATTGATATGCAATCCCACAGCTTGACAACGCCTTAGGATTGCTGCTTGTGTCAATCATCTGGTTCTGCGCCACGCGGTACTCAGCCTTGAGTTGGCTCAATGCCCGTTCGTCACGAACAGTGTCTCCGGTCACAACGACGTAACCCAAACCTAACGCTCGAGCGGTTGCTTCCGCCATACGCGTGCTGTGCAGTACAGCGCCAAGTTGGCAGGGCTCAGTGTCCTTCCGGATTAGGTTTCTTCGATCCTCGTTATCATAGACTTCCCAAGTCGTGACGCAGCCTGACTGTACTGTTACGTCCTGAACGACGATAACCTCGCTTTCTGAGTCGTCAGCGCTTACCGACGACGCTGGTAGCAGAAGGACGAAGAGCGCAATCGTGAGGGAGATACACCGAATAGAGGTACCCACATGAACTCGGAGCCTCGAGTGCAACATGACAGTTCCATCCTTCTGTTCGCATCCAAAAGCCGCCACGGGCCTTTCCTCAGAAGCTTTCTTTCGACGACTTCACCACCCTTCTCATGGCATCGACACATCGCGCAAACTGCAACCTTTGTATTGGCGAGATTTCGACCGTGACACTACTCCCGACTTGCTCGATGCCAATTGTGATAACAGAACAGCATGTTTGATGCCATCGCCGCAAAGATGTTCTTTACATGGGCAGTCCATTTGTGCGTGAAGCAGTCACCAAGCACCGTCGCATCGAACCTATTGCCGCCATCTCGATGCTGAGACCTCTCCAGAACCGATCTACTTCGTCTTCACGAAGCAAGGCAAACTCGAGCGCGCCATCACGAGGATCACGAAGTTCCCTATTCCAAAGCAATCATCTCGGCCCCTGTGCGGCGCAGCAACACCTGCCATCGCTGTGGATTCTCTGGATAGAACTCAAACACGGCACGTTCGAAATACTGGGTCAGGACAGTATCCCCGTCGGCGTTCGTCTCAACTGCTGGCTCGGTCAGCGGATAGCCGAAGAGCGCCAGTGATTCGCGGAAGCTGTAAATCGAATAGGCAGGTTGGTCGCCGAAGTCCAGCCCGTACCCCGACCAGTACTGCCAGAATTCCGGCGCGATAGCGTGCCCGGTCTCAGGGAAGTAGTGTGGATCAGTTGGATCCACAGTCGGCTCCGATTGCCAGTCGCATCCCTGGGTCTGTAACAGCTCGTCACCGAGACGACCGAGCAGCACGATATAGGGCGTGCCTGCGTATTCCGGGTGTAGCTCAAAGCGCTGACGCTCGAAGTACTGGACGAGCACGTCCTCGCCGGTGTCAGGGTTCGTCTCAATCGTTGCGTCGGTCAGCGGGTATCCGAAAGCCGGCAAGCCGCCTGACTGCTGCCAGGTAAAGAGAAATTCTCCAGCCACCGTGTGCCCGGTCTCCGGGAAGTATTGAGACGAATTGATATCGAAGATCGTGTAGGCAGCGATGGCGAAAGCCCCATCTTCGAAATACGGACGCCCCGGCGGCTCGGCGGACCAAAAGATCGTGGCACCAGGTTCGGTGACGCTCGGCGGGCACGGGTTTACCTGCGCGTTGAAATGGCCATCGGTGTTCGCAACAGTCTCGTATACGACTGCATCAGCAATAGGTCGCCCAGTCGCGGGCGAAAGTGGACGCAGCACCACTGTGCTGTCAGGGAAAAACCCGCTTCCTTCAAGATCGACTGGAAGTCCGCACCCACCATGCGAAGGCGAGATCGTTAAGATCCCCTGCGGCGCTATACCCTGCTCCGCGCGCACAGGAGCATCGGGGAATACGCCAACCAGGAGCGCGAGCAGCAGCGCCATGACCAGCCGGGACACTGCGTCCAAATTAACAGGGGATCGATCCATCACCAGCAACCTCTCGTGGAACTCCGCAGGCCCAGTGCACTGATGTCGCGGACAGCTAGTAGATGTAGAGCATGTAGTAGGTCTCATCGTCGCCGTTGGCTGGCGTTGACATGTTGTAGTCGTAGGGCGGGCAGCCGATTCGGTACTGCCAAAGCTTCGGCCCGTAGATGACACTGCTACACAGTGTTGGGTTCCACGTTGGTCCAGGAATCCAACATGAACCAGTTTGCGGCTGCTGCGACCAGTAACCATTGCAAGTGTTCGAGCCTGAATTTCCTCCCACTATGTAGACGCACAAACGCCCCAAATTCGGACATTCTGGTAAGCGCGACCTTTGTGGGACGACGATTCCCGGGGCATCGGGTGAGTGCTGACGTGGACTACCCGCCCGGGCAGACGCATCCCGACGTCAAGACTAGGCAGATCGGCCCGTGGTTCACTGAGTTCGTCCCCGGGCACCTCGGGAACCCGATGGTCGGCCTCATGGAAACGATGAGCAAAGGCGATCCGAACGTCGGGTAGCACGCGTCGAAGACACGACAGACTGATGTGGGAAGTGCACCGGCACTTGCCCTCCGCCCGCGCAGGTGTCATCCTTTCTGGCAGTTCACGCACACATCACCGGGCCCGTTCGTTCTGCCACATACATTGCCGGCCTGGCTAACTTCGACTGGGGGCCAAGCAGTGCGCAGTTTGATTGTTCGATTGTTCGATTGTTCGATTGTTCGCGTATACCTGCTGCCACTCAGCATTGCAATCGCCGCTGTCCTGGCGATCTACAGTCGTGTTATCCCCCTGGCCTTCTTCTTTGATGACCCAATCGATCTGACACGCGCCGAGAGTCGGAGCTACTGGGCGTTGTTGTCATCGTCCGAAGGTTATCAGTACTATCGACCAATTCCGTTCGTCATCTGGAAGTTGCTGCGCGGAGTGCAGGGTCACTTCGACCACACAACACTGCATCTGATTCCGCTCATCGCTCACGCCGTATCTGGCTGGCTGATCTACCTGCTCCTCCGGCGACTTGGGACAGGCTATTGGGCGCTCGTACCCATGGTCCTGTTTCTCACCGCGCCGTTTCACTATCAGGTGCTTCCGATCATCGGGCCAACAGCACACGTCCTGGCCGGTATGTTCCTGCTGGCGAGCCTGAACCTGTACGCCGTTGCGCGGCTACATGACGACTCGGGCCAAGCTCGCTACCTCCATGCTGGCGCGCTGATGATGTCGATCCTCGCGCTCTGGTCGCACGAGTCGGGCGTCGTTGTCGCACCGCTCATCGTTGGGCTTGAGGCGGTGGTCATGTTGAGGCAGTCCGATCGTCGACCATCGCTCTGGCCGCTCGCCCATATTGCTGCGGCAGGTGCATTCTTCCTTGTCTGGTCAACGATCGACAAGCTGCCGTCCACTGAACAGACGAACCTCGCCGAAGCCGGGCCAAAAGCGTTGTTCTTCCTGCAGGGCTTCACCTACCCGGTCTCGGCGCAACTCATCTGGCTTGAAGATCATCTGGGTGTTTCCGTTGGCATCCTGCGGGCTGGCATCGCCGCGATCATGCTCGGGCTGCTCGCGTATTGGTTTGCTATGAAGCGAACAGAGAATCGCTGGATCGTGGTCCTTCCGCTGGCTGGATTGGCGATTGGCACTGTCGCAGCACTGCCATCAATGTTGCGGTTGTCGTGGGGGTATGTCGAGAACGGGCCACGCCTGCTCTATCTCGTGATGATCGGGGCGGCGCTATTCTGGGGCTTGCTGCCGTCGCTCGATTTCGGCAATCGGCACGCCACGCTTGTCTGGCGTATCGCCTCGACAGCGCTATTGTTCAGTGTCGTCGTGCAGTCGTGGCGCTTCGTCAACGTCCGGCTCGATATGTTCGAGAGCGGCAGCGCAACGATCGGTTCGATCGTCCGGCTCGGCGAACAGTATCGAGGTCAGCGGATCGTCGTCGCCAATATGCCATCGTGGTTCGCCCTGGGGGGATATGAATATCGCTACGGCCATTTTGGTATTCAGGTCGTGCCGTTCTACCTCGGCCTGGATGGAGTCGTTTACGTCAACTCAAGCCAGATGGCTCATGCTGACGTGCAGTCGGTCTCGTGGCAGCCAGACGTAGCTGGGGGTCCCTTCTCGTTCGGCCCCCACGGGGTAGACACGACACCCGAACAAATGGACAGTCTGCTTCGCGAGGGATACCGATTGGTGACGGTAACTCCAACCAGTGACCATTACACCGTCCGGGAAGTCGGCCGCTTGACGCCAGACGCAGCGACGCAATTACTCACCAGTCCGGGTAGCATCGACGGCAACACCTGGCTGGATTCCATCCGCGCGGCGCGCACGAAAGCGAATCCAGAATTGCTGACGGTCTTTGTCACCTGGAATGTCGTCGGTGCGCTCGATGAGAACGCCGAAACGGTGATTGAGGTCCGTGACGACGCCAATCACCTGATTTATCAACACGTCGGCTACGCTCTCGGCGGCATGTCCGCGCCACGCCTCTGGCAGGCTGGCGACAAGATCGCCGACTCGGTGGCTTTTCCCGTCCCGAATGACGGCGCCTACACCGTCCATGTGGGCATGCAGCGCATTGGAACCGGAGAGCGACTGCCGGCGTACCTGCCCGATGGCAGCGCCGCGGTCGATAATATGCTCCCTGTCGGTACGGTGCATGTCGTCGAGGGGCGGATCAGCGTCGATTCACGCTAACCACAGAGCGCAGATCGCCAGCATTGGTTTAGATTATGGTTACGTAGGACAAATCGACGTACGCGGTATGTGCGTATGCCATGTACCATTTATCGCATGGCGTCTGACCATCACGAAACAGAACTCACATCCACATCGAACCCGAAGCACCGGAAAGACAGACAATGTTTGAGACACTGACCGACCGGCTGAACAACGCCTTCGCCAAGCTGGGCAACAAGGGCAAGCTGACCGAGGCGGATGTCGACGAGGTGATGCGCGAGGTCCGCAGGGCGCTGCTGGAGGCGGACGTCAACTTCAAGGTCGTCCGCGATTTCGTCGCCGCCGTCCGCGAGCGCGCCGTCGGCGAGGAGGTGCTGCAGGCGCTCAGCCCGACCCAGACCGTCATCTCGATCGTCAACGACGAGCTGATCAAGGTCCTCGGCGCCGAGCCCGTGCCGCTTCAGCAGGCGGACACCGGCCCGACGATCATCATGCTGGTCGGCCTGCAGGGCTCCGGCAAGACGACCCACGCCGGCAAGCTGGCCAACCACCTGCGCAAGCAGGGGCGCAACCCGCTCCTCGTCGCTGCCGACGTCTACCGGCCGGCCGCCGTCAATCAGCTGGAGACGCTCGGCCGCCAGCTGACGATCCCCGTCTACAGCGAGGGGACCGACCAGAAGCCGCTGGCGATCGCGAAGAACGCGCTGCGCTCCGCTCGCGACCGCGGCCAGAACCCGATCATCATCGACACCGCCGGCCGGCTCCAGATCGACGACCGGATGATGCAGGAGCTGGAGGAGATCGAGCGCGACATCCGCCCGACCGAGATCCTGCTGGTCGTCGACGCGATGACCGGCCAGGAGGCGGTCAACGTCTCGCAGGAATTCGGCCGCCGTCTGGGCCTCACCGGCCTGATCCTGACCAAGATGGACGGCGACGCCCGCGGCGGCGCGGCGCTGTCGATACGCTCGGTGGCCGGCATCCCGATCAAGTTCATCGGCACCGGCGAGCGTATGGACGCCATCGAGCCGTTCTATCCCGACCGCCTCGCCTCGCGCATCCTCGGCATGGGCGACATGCTCTCGCTGATCGAGCGCGCCCAGGAGCAGGTGACCGAGGAAGAGCGCCAGGCGCTGGAAGAGAAGATGCTCGACGGTCAGTTCGACCTCGAGGACTTTCTTGGCCAGCTCCAGTCGCTCAAGAAGATGGGGCCGCTGACCCAGCTGCTGGAGATGATTCCCGGCATCGGACAGGCCGTGCGCCAGCAGAACGTCGAGATCTCCGACGATTCCTATAAGCAGGTTGAGGCGATCATCTACTCGATGACGCTGCAGGAGCGCCGCCACCCGGACATCATCAAGCCCAACCGCCGGCGGCGGATCGCGGCCGGCTCCGGCACGACCAGCGAGGACGTCAACGACCTGCTGAAGCAGTTCCGCGAGATGCAGAAGATGATGGCGCAGATGGGCGCGCTGGCCGGCGGCGGGATGCCGGGCGGCAAAAAGGGCAAGCGCGGCGTGATGAGCCGGATGCCCGGTCAGCTCGGGCAGGTCGGCCAGATGCGCGACATGATGAAGCAGATGGAGGCGGCCGGCATCGACCCCAGCCAGCTCGGCGGGATGCCCGGCATGCGCCCGGGCGATATCGACGCCATGATGCAGCACGGCGGCCAGCTTGCGCCGCTCAACCAGCGCGCGCCTTCGAAGAAAGCTCGCGAGCACGCCAAGCCGCCCCATCCGCAAGGCGGCAAGCGACGCAAGAAGCGCTAGCGACTGAGAGCTCAGCGCACTGCCAGAACCAGTGCCATACTAAGGCGGCGGCGACACACGGTTCGCCGCCGAGTTCGTCTCGCGACCTTCATTCCGCCACACGACACCGTCAGGCTCGCCAGATGTCACACATTCGGAGGTAACCGCGATGGATCACGAGTTTCTCGTCTCGACCCAGTGGCTCGTCGAACACCTCGACGACGCGAATATCCGTGTCGTCGATTGCCGATACGCGTTCGATGAGGACATGGAAGAGGCGTATCGCGATAGCCACATCCCCGGCGCGGTCCACCTCAACTGGTCGCGCGACCTGTCTGACCCCGACCACCGCGTCGAGAACATGATCGCCCCGCCGCAGCAGGTTGCCGCAATGATGGAGAAGCTCGGCATCGGAGACGACACGCGCATCGTTGGCTACGACCAGGAGGGTGGCCACTTCGCCGCGCGGCTGTGGCTCGTGCTGGCCCGCTACGGCCACGGCGAGCAGATGCGCATCCTCGACGGCGGCTGGATGGCCTGGATCCAGGAAGGCCAGCCGGTGACCGCCGACGCGCCTCGATCGATCGATACAACCGGCGCCAGGTTCACGATCGATCCGAACCAGGCCCGGCCCGGCCTCGTCGCCGACTGGAGCGACGTCAACGCCGCAATCTCGAACCCCGAGACCGTCATCCTCGATGTCCGGCGCTGGAGCGAATATACCGGCGAAGAAATCCGCGCCGCGCGGGGCGGACGCGTGCCCGGCGCGACATGGCTGTTCTGGCAGGACAACCTCGATTGGGATGGCGACCGGCGCTTCCGCTCGCCGGAGGTGCTGGCCGAACGCGCCGCGAGCGTGGGATTGACTCCCGACACGCCGATCATCACCTATTGCCAGGGCGCGGTGCGCGCGGCCCATGCCGCCATTGCGCTCAAGATGGCCGGCTACGACAACATCAGGGTCTACGACGGTTCATGGGCAGAGTGGGGCAACCGGCCGGACTTGCCAATCGCGGCAGGCGAAGACTAGCAGCGCGGCCGCTACTCCTCTTCCCACTCCTGGGGGCGAACAACAACGCGGTCGTGCTCGGGGTCAATCTCCAGCACGACGCTCTTGAGAGCCGGGAAGAGGTGTTCGCGGCCCTGCTCGTCGCGCACGACGTAGATATCCACCTCGCCAGAATCGATGATCTCGACGAGCGCGCCGATCTTCTCGGCAGATTCAAGGTAGACCGACAGGCCGATAAGCTGGTAGTGGAAGA
>Ga0209477_1002365_pt1 | contig 10936 bp, 8 predicted proteins | sample KloWWTupernatant_FD_187180 | JGI IMG/M metagenome (GOLD analysis project Ga0209477, IMG submission 187180) | Active sludge microbial communities from Klosterneuburg, Austria, studying microevolution and ecology of nitrifiers - Klosterneuburg... | ecosystem: Engineered > WWTP > Aerobic digester >...
CGAGCGGCAGGGTGGATTGGGTGCGGAAGGCGCTGACCACGCGTTCGACGTCCGCCACGCCATCGCGCCCGACGTAGTCGACCATCACATCGAGGACGTGGGCCCCTTCGGCAGCCTGTTCGCGGGCGAGGGAGACCATGCCATCGAGGTCCCCGGCGAGGAGGAGGTCGCGGAAGGCGCGGGAGCCGGTGGCGTTGGTGCGTTCGCCGACGACGAGGAACGAGGTCTCCTGTTCGAGGGAGACGCTGGTGTAGATGGAGGAGACATTCGCCTCATACGGAGCAGGCGCACCGCCGAAGAAGGCACTGGCAGCGTGACGATGCTTTGGGGCCCGGCTACGCCCGATTATCGCGATTGCGGCTTCGAACATGGCCGGGGTGGTGCCGCAGCAGCCGCCGACGATGTTGGTGCCGAACTCATTGACGAAGATCTCCTGGTAGCGGGCGAACTCATCAGGCGTGAGGGTGTAGCAGGCCTGGCCGTCGACGACCTCCGGGAGGCCGGCGTTGGGAGCGATGAAGACCGGGCGGCGCGAGTGTTCGGCCAGGTAACGGACATGCTCGACCATCTGCTCGGGGCCGGTGGCGCAGTTGATGCCGATGATGTCGACGATGTCGAGCGGGTCGAGTGCGGTCAGGGCGGCTCCGATATCGGAGCCGAGGAGCATCGTGCCGGTGGTCTCGATGGTGACGCTGGCGATGACGGGGATGCGCTTGCCGGTGTACTCGAATGCCTCGGCGGCGCCAGCGATGGCGGCTTTGGTCTGGAGGAGGTCCTGGCACGTCTCGATCTTGAGGACATCGATGCCGCCTTCAATGAGGCCGATGCACTGTTCTCGGGCGCCATGGACGAGCTCTTCCCAGGCGATGTGGCCGAGGCTGGGCAGCTTCGTGCCGGGGCCGATGGTACCGAAGGCGTAACGGGGCCACTCGGGCGTGCTGTAGCCATCGCGCACGCGGCCGATGACCTGCGCGGCGAGGCGGTTGAGTTCACGGGTGCGGTCCGCGAGGCCGAACTCGGCGAGGACGACCTCGTTCGCGCCAAAGGAGCACGAGTCGACCGCATCGAGACCGGCGGCATAGAACATGTGGTAGACGCGTTCGAGGGTCTCCGGGCTTGAGACGTTAAGCCATTCGGGGCAGCCATCGTGGGCCTCGCCATCGGCGGCGGTATAGGCTTCGGGCCCGAGGTTGAATGAAAGCAGCGTGGAGCCGATGGGCCCGGCGGCGTAAAGCACCTGGCCCCGCAGGCGGTTGAGCAGCGGGTGATCGAGCGGCACGTACATGTGGTGTGGGATCAGCGTACACGGTGCCCGGCGCTAGCAGCCACGCGGCATGGGTTCGATGGGCAGGACGGAAGAGCGGGCGGAGGCTTAGAAGCCGATGTACAGCCGCGGGTTCACTGCGCCACCGAAGTAGCGGATTTCGAAGTGCAGGTGATGGCCGGTGGTGTAACCGGTGAGGCCGGAGAGGCCGATCATCCCGCCGGCAGTGACACGTTGGCCGGGGCTGACGTGGATCTCGCTCATGTGGGCATGAAGCGTGGTCCAGCCGTCGCCGCAATCGATGACCACGTAGTAGCCGTAGCTATAGGTGAGGTACTCGACGGTGGTGACCACGCCGTTGCAGACGGAGAAGAGCGGCGACGGGCCGTACGCCCAGAGGTCGAGGTCGACGCCCTCGTGGATGCGGCCTTCGCCGCGGAAGGTGCCGAACTCATCGCTGATGCCGCTCCAGGCGCCGATGGGGAAGGCCGAGAACCGGCCGCTGCCAGCGCTGGGGGCATTGCCGCCTGCGGAAGGACCGCTCGGGCTGGCGACTGCGGGAGGTGGTGGCGGCGGCGGTGGGGGTGGCTTCGGGGTGGCGCCAACGAGGAGGAGGTACTGGCCGTCCTGGAGGTCGCCGGGGTTGCTGATGCCGTTGGGCTTGTACTCGACGACGGTGGAGGAGCTGATGTTGTCGTACTGGGCGACGATGGAATCGACCGTCTCGCCATAGCCGACCTTGTGGAGGATGCCATCCTTGCGCGGGATGACGAGCACCATATCGCGCGGGATGAGGTTGGCATTGGTGACGGTCTTGTTGTTATCGAGCAGGGTCTGGACGGTCACGCCGAACTTGCCGGCGACGCCGCTGATCGTGTCCCCGGCCTGGGTGCGGTACTCAACGATGGGACTGCGCGGGTCGATGATTTCGGCGAGCGGCTTGAGGCCGGCGCCGACTTCACCGGAGGAGGCCGCGGCGACGGTCACGCCGGATGAGAGCGAGGAAGCGGGGGAGACGCCTCCGACAGCGCGCTGGCCGGCAACATCGGCGCGGACGGCGATGGCGGCAACGGAGCCGAGGGTCTGGGTGGAAGCGCCGGGCCGGAAGTAGGTGGCGGCGCGAGACTGGTTACTGCCGGTGACACCAGAGAGGCTGAATGAGGGGACCGAGGAGAGGGTTGAGGCTTCGGAAGAGGCAGGGAAGCGGGCCGCGCCAAAGACAGCACCAAGCGACAGCATCACGATGAGGACGTGAACCGTAAGTCGCCCGTGGCGCCTCCCATGCGCGTGGGACCGTGTCCGTGTTCCCTCAATACCCATAAGCGATTATCAGGTCGTGGCGGGCGGGGTAAGCCACCTCCACGGGCTGAGCACTGCCTAACGTTGCTCGCATTCTCCTTTACGCGCTATCCCCGCAGATTCCGATTGCGGGAACGCCTGGCCCCTAGGGGTTTCCTAGAGGTCCGTCCTCAGACTTGCGAGGAACTCCTCATTCGTGGTTGTCCGCGCGATCCGTTCGAGCAGCCGTTCGGTTGCTTCGAGCTGGTTCGGCGAGTTCTGCGAAATCATAGCCGTCATGCGGCGCACGAGCCAGACACCTTTCAGCGTCTTTTCGTCGAGCAATAGCTCCTCGCGGCGGGTGCTGCTGCCCTGGACATCGATGGCCGGGTAGAAGCGGCGCTCGGCGAGCTTCCGGTCGAGCCGGAGCTCGAGGTTGCCGGTGCCTTTGAACTCTTCGAACACGACTTCGTCCATGCGGGAGCCGGTATCGACCAGACAGGTAGCGAGGACGGTGAGCGAACCGCCCTCTTCGCACTTGCGGGCGGCGCCGAAGAGGCGCTTGGGGGGGTAGAGGGCGACAGGGTCGACACCGCCGGAGAGGGTGCGCCCGCTGGGCGGCAGGGCGAGGTTGTAGGCGCGCGTGAGGCGCGTGATGGAATCGAGGAGGATGACGACATCCTTGCCGGCTTCGACCAGGCGCTTGGCACGTTCGAGGGCCATCTCGGCGACACGGGTGTGGTCTTCGACCGGCTCATCGAAGGTGCTGCTGACGACTTCGCCCCGGACGCTGCGCTGCATGTCGGTCACTTCCTCGGGGCGTTCGCCGATGAGGAGGACGATCAGGTGCACATCCGGGTAGTTGGTGGCGATGCCGTTGGCGATGTTCTTGAGGAGCATCGTCTTGCCGGCCTTGGGCGGCGAGACGATGAGGCCGCGCTGACCTCGCCCGATGGGGGCGATGAGGTCGATGAGGCGGTGGGTGAGGTTGTCCGGGGTGGTTTCCAGTTTGAGCTGCTGGTTGGGGAAGATGGCGGTGAGGTTTTCGAAGTACGGGCGGCGTTTGGCGGTCTCGGGGTCCATCCCGTTGACGGCTTCAACCTTGAGAAGGCCGTAGTACTTCTCGTTGTCCTTGGGGTGGCGCACCTGGCCGGTGACGTAATCGCCGGGGCGGAGGGCGAAGCGGCGCAGCTGGGACTGAGAGACGTAGATGTCGTGCGGGCCGGGGAGCATGGACTCGCCACGGAGGAAGCCGTAGTTGCCATCGTCGCTGACTTCGAGGAAGCCACCGGAGAAGACGTTGCCGCGGGCCTCGGCCTGGGACTGGAGGAGGCGGAAAATAAGGTCCGACTTGCGGAGGACGCCGGCGTCTTCGAGGCCCATCTGGGCGCCGATGTCGATCAGCTGTTCACGCGTCTTCTGTTCGAGCTCGGCGATGTTGAGGGGAGCCATCTGGCGCTGGTTGTCGCGCTCCTGGCGCTCCTGCCGTTCCGGGCGGTCGCCACGGTCCTGGCGTTCACTACGTTCGCTGCCGCCGCGGTCGCCCCAGCGGCGTTCGGAGCGTCCTTCGGACCGTTCACCACCTTCGCGGGAGCGCCACTGGCGGCTCTCGCGCGGTTGCGCGTCATCGCGCGGCTGGCTTTCTTCCCGGGCCTGGGCATCTTCGCGCTGGGCACGGTCTTCGCGCCGGAACGTGCGTTCGCGCCTGGGCGGGGCATCCTCGGCGGAGGCGGAGGCGGAGTCGGGCTGCCCGGGCTCAGGCTCAGCGGCGGCCGCGGCCGACCGTGCGCGCGATGGCGGCTTCGATTCCGGCTGCGTTTCGGCGGCCACGTCGACGACGTCCGAATCGGGGGGCGCCGCCTTCACCGCGCGGGTGCGGCGGCGCGGGGCGGGGGCGGACTCGGCCGGATCGGCCGAACTCGCGCCATTTGTGCTGTTGACTTGTTCCTGAATGTCAGTTTCTTCCAATGTGGAGCTACCGTATGCGTGCGTGTTGTGCCCGGGGAAGTGATGGGCGATGTGGCATTGCGTGATGTCTGGTGAAACAACCCTGGGGACGTTTAGGGGGTGCTGGTGAACGCCGGGTACCGGCGCCGTCCTGTCCAGCTACGGACAACATACGACGAACTGGCAGCACGGTGCAACCACCCTTTGACAGCGAAGGTACGCGCTTGGTTCACCGCGCGCAGACGCCACCACGGCAGGACCTGCCTCATCGGCCAACGGGCGTCCGTATACTGCGATCCGCGCCCCTGCACGCCGGCGGTGTGCGACTAACCCAGGAGACGGCACACGCGATGAAAGCAATGGTCATCACCCGGCCGGGCGGGCCCGAAGTCCTTCAGCTGGCTGACGTTGCGGACCCGCAGCCGGGGCCGGAAGACCTGCTCGTGCGCGTCCGCGCGGCGGGGCTCAACCGCGCCGACCTGCTCCAGCGGGCGGGCGGGTATCCGCAGCCTGGGCGAGCGCAGGCGGTCGAAGTCCCCGGGCTCGAGTTTGCGGGCGAGGTCGTGGGCGTGGGCGAGCGGGTGGAGGGCTTCGCCATCGGAGACCGGGTGATGGGGTTGCTCGCCGGGGGCGGCTACGCCGAGTTGGTCGTGACGCATCACCGCCTGGCAATGAAGGTCCCCGAAAACCTGGGCTGGGCCGAGGCCGGGGCCACACCGGAGGTATGGATCACCGCGCACGATGCGCTCCTCCAGTGTGAGATCAGTTCGGGCGATGCAGTGCTGGTCCACGCCGCCGGCTCGGGCGTGGGGGTGGCGGCGATCCAGATCGCGAAGCTGCTTGGCGCGCGGCTCGTGCTGGGCACAGCGGGAAGCGATGAAAAGCTCGCGCGGGCGAAGGCGCTGGGGCTGGACGTGGGGATCAACTACCGCACAGGTGACTTCGCCGAGGAGACGCTCAGGGCCACGGGAGGCGCCGGGGCCGACGTCATCCTCGATGTGATCGGCGCGGACTACTGGGACCGGAACATGCGGGCTATCGCGCGCAAGGGGCGGATGGTGATCGTGGGGCTCATGGGCGGCGCCAGCACCACGGCGAACATCGGCGTGTTGCTCCAGAAACGCCTGCAGGTGCGCGGGACGACGCTTCGCGCGCGGCCACTCGAAGAGAAAGCCCTGGCCACTCGGGCGTTCGAAAGGGCCGTACTGCCGCATATCGCGAGCGGGCGGATGCAGGTGGTAGTCGACCGCGTGTTCCCACTGGCGGAGGCCGGGGCGGCACACGAGTACATGGCCTCGAACGCCAACTTCGGGAAGATCGTGCTGGAGATGGGGTAGGGGGAGAAGGCGCAGCCGTTATTCGGCCGCGATGGGCTCCGCCGGCGCCTCGCGGGGGACGCGCTCCATGTGCTCGAGGCCGGCCATGCTGAAGCCAAGGTCACCGAGTTCGCAGAGGAAGCTGCAGTAGGTCAGGCGCAGGGCACTCGACGACTTCCCGGGAAGGTAGGCCAGGTTGCAGCGCTTGCAACGCGGCATCGCCAGGATCTCGCCGCCATTCGCCGGCACCGGGATGGATTCGTCGCGGTCTTCGGTCATCGTGCTCACAGGGATATCCCTTCGGTCCGATCTGAGTATGCGACAGCGAGCGGTTTCGTGCTCGACGGGGGCAAGCATTCATACGGTTCACTAACATTCTGCGTGCGCTTGGGCGACCAGGCGAGCCGCGCGGGAACACCGCCCGCTTTATGAAGGAGATCTCAGAAGCACCGTTGCCAGCCCTGCCCGGCATTGGTACGGTGACTGGCAGCTATTCATGAACGTCACGTGAATGAACGTGACGGAACCGGACTGAAGGGGACTCACCAGGGTGACCATCGCACGGACCGCGCCACAAGAAGCGAGACGCCCCGCCGCTGTATGGCGGCGCTGGCGCGTGGCCGCGAGCGAACTGAGCCTGACCGCGGTGGTGATGGCGTTCTACTTCCTCCTCCGGGGGATCCGCCCTCCGGACGTGGATGAATCGGTAGGGCGCAGCCTGCAGCTCATCCGCTTCGAGCAGAGCATCGGGCTGTTCCGCGAGGCGCACTGGCAAGCATTCTGGCTCGATCACGGCTGGGCGATGACCATCGCGAACTTCGTTTATGCCTGGCTGCACTACCCGGCGATGGCCGCCATCGGGATCTGGCTGGTGTTCAAGGACCCGGTCCGCTTCCGTTTCGTCCGGAACGTGATGTTCGTCTCGGCGGTGGTTGGGGTGGTCAGCTACTGGATCCTGCCGGCCGCGCCGCCTCGGCTGATGGAAAGCTACGGCTACGACTTCGGGTTTGTGGATACGGTGCACGGGGCGGCAAGCAACGTGAACTACTTCCAGCCCGGGCCATTCGTGAACGATCTTGCGGCGCTCCCGAGCTTCCACTTCGGGTGGATCCTGCTTTCATCGATGGCGGTCTGGTACAACACCTCGAGCCGCCCGGTGCGGGCAGGGGCGGTCGCGATGTCGGTGGTGATGTGGTGGGCGGTAACGGTGACGGGCAACCACTACTTCTTCGACATGATCATGGGCGGGGTGGTGGTGGTGCTTTCGTGGATGTTTGTCGCCGGGGTTGGCGATGTCCACCTGAGCCAGTTGTGGGCGGATGGCCTGAGCGGCCTCGGGCGGCGCGAGAGCTCCGGCCCGCCTTCAGGGAAGTAGTCCACGGTCCCGCGTAGCGGTCAGTCTTCGCCGCGGAGCAGGTCTTCGGGATGGGCCGCATCGCGCGAGCCGAGTTCGTGGCCCAGGAGCCGGAGTTCCCGTGAAAAGCGCGCCGTGCGTTCCGCCATCCCCGCCATATAGACGCGCGTGGGAGTGACCTTCACCCACAGCCGGCGGCGCGGCAGGTAGAAGGTGATGGCGAGCCCCACCATGGCCATGGCGACGGCGATCCAGATGAAGGTATCGCCGGGGTCGCGCCGGATGCTCAGACCCGATGCTTCGACCTGTCCCCGGAAGGTGTAGGTGTAGCCTTCCTCGTTTTCAACAGAGGTATCCGGCGCGAGGACGAGGGGGTCGATGCTGACCCCGGTGAGGAGGAGGTAGGGCACGCCATCGCGGCCCGTCGGCATCTGGATGGTCACCTCATCGCCGAAGGCGCCGGGCATGTCGGCCACGCTGAGGACGGGGATCGCCTGGACCTCGATGAAGTCGAAGCGGTAGCCCTCGGCAAAGACGGTGCCGCCGGGTTCAAGGGAGATGGGCGTGAGCCCGGCGCCACTCATCGAAACGTGCATCGTTCCATCACGGAACTGCCAGCCGACCGCATAGGTGGCCGTGGTGCTGGAGCCGAGGCTATCGGGGAAGACCAGGAGGGAGAGGGCGGAGTCATCGTCCCTCTCCGGCGATACACCGGTGTCCGTCGCCATCTGGGGAAGCTGCTGGTTGAAGAGCACATCGCCCTTGACGCTGCTGACGCGCAGGAACGGGACGAGCGCGGTCTGGTTTTCGAAGTCCACGATATCGTCGTAGAGCGGTTGGCCGTTTGGCGCCTCAACGCGGAGACGGGCGATATCGTTGAACCAGGCCGCCTGGTGGACGCGGTAACCAAAGGCGGAGCAGGGGTCGTTGACGGTGGTCTTGCAGGTGACCGTCTCCTCGCCGCGGCGGACCTCAATGATGCTGTGGTAGTCGATGATGTTGCCGTCGTCATCGAGGCCGCGGTTGGCCTCGACCATCCGGACGAAGACCTGGTTCGGCCCGGGGGTATCGAACACCGGTGCGGCGGGCGTGGTCTCGGCAACCACGAGGGTGCGATCGAACCCGGCAAACACGGTGAGCAGGGCGCCGATGAGCAGCATGAGCAGGGCGAGGTGGCTGACGAACGTGCCGTAGTGGCTCCAGGCGAAGCGGTCGGCGAAGAGGTAGGTGGCGCCGTGCTCGCGGGTCACGTGCTCGACACGGTAGCGCTTGCGGCGGAGGAGCGCCTCCACCGGCTCGGCGCCGTCCGCGTAGGCGAAATCGGCGCGGTGGTGGGCGTGCTCGAAATAGCTATCGGGGACAGCACGCTGGGGGCGCTGGACGGCCCGCCAGGTCGGACGGAAGCGGCTGACGGTGCAAACCGTGACCGCCAGGATGATCAGGACCCAGAGGCCGTTGAACCAGGCCGAGTGGAAGACATCGAACAGGCCGAGGGCATCGAACGAGCCGGTGAAGGGGCCGTAGGTGTCTCTGCGGAGTTCGAGCCAGGCAGAACGCGCCGCCGGGTTGCCGCGCATCGGGCCGGGCACCTGCGGGAGCACCACACCGATGAGGCCCGCCACCAGGGCAAGGCCGACCAGCAGCAGGGCGAACTTCACGTTCGTCAGCAGCTTCCACGCCCAGCCGAAGAAATCGAGGCCACCGGGCTCGATCGGCCGCGCGGGGCGGGTCGTCTTGGGGCGGGCGGTCACGGGATCCGCTCCTCGATCTCCGTGATCTGGTCCAGGGAGATGCGTCCGAGATAGACCCGTTCGACGACACCCTGCGGGTCGATCAGGAAGGTGGCCGGGAGCCCGGGGAACTGGTAGGCATTGCTCACCTCGCCAGCGGGGTCGAGGAGGATGGGGTAGGTGACGCCAAACTCGACGGCGAAGGCCCGGGCGGTGTCCGCCTGTTCCTGCTGGTTGACGCCAATGACCACCGCACCTCGGGCGGAGTTCATCTGGTAGAAGTCCTGGAGGTCGGGCGTCTCGCCCCGGCAGGGGCCGCACCAGCTCGCCCAGAAGTTGAGGAGGACGTACTTGCCGCGGTACTCGTCGAGGGTGTGGGTCTCGCCCTCCGGGGTCTGGAGCTTGAAGTTCGGCGCGGCGCGGCCTTCGCGGGCGGCGGGCGGCCGGCCCGTCGGGTTGAGGCTTTCGGAGAGCTCGATGATGCCCAGCCCGGGGACACCGGGGCCGGCGGCGCTATCGGTGGCGCGGAATTCGAACCACCAGATGGCGAAGCCGACGACGGCAATGATGAGCGCGGCCAGCCCGAGCGTTGAACCCGGGCCGGAGTATTCGCGCCGCCGCTGCGGCCGTTCGTCGGGGTGGGAGTCTGTCATGAGGGCGCTGTGATCGAGGGTAGCATCCGGGGCGAGATGAAGGAGGAAAGAGTTCGCCAACAGACCCTTTCGAAGCTGCTGCAGTCGGCCGAAGTTGGCTCCATGAGCGAAATGCGAGCGGCGGCGGGCACTGCCCCAATGCTTGTGCCCTGGGAGCCGAAAGCCCGGCCACCTTACGCCATGACCGGATTTAGAATCTTCGGGCTCCAGTTCTACCTGAGCTACGAGCTGGCAGTGGTGGGAGCAATCGTGGCCGTTGCCACATGGCAGGTGAACGAGGTGCAGGCGGAGATGGCACGCGAAGCCTGGCAATCGTGGCTAACGACGATCGGAGCGGTGCTCGTTGGCATCGTGGTCCACGAACTTGCACACGCGTTGGCCGGAGCGGCGTTCGGGCTGGGCGTGAAGCATGTCTTCATCGGCGGGGTCTTTGGGGGTGGGCACACGCTGTTCCGGCGGCCGGACCCGCCAGCGATCCAGGACATGGTGGCGCACCTCGCCGGCCCGGTGGCGAACTTCTTGTTGGCCGGGGCAGTGAGCGTCAGCGTCGCGCCGGGGGTTCCACCATCAGGACCGGAATGGGCCGAGAGCTGGTGGAGCGTAAACATGATCCTCGCGGCGGCAAATCTGGTCCCGCTGCTCGGCCTCGATGGCGGAAATGCGCTGCGCGCTGTCTTGCGTTTGGCTGTCCACAACGACCTCCAGGCGACACGCGCCATGCAAGTGCTCGGCCCGGCCGTGGTCGTGGTTATCCTCGGGGGGCTAACGTACTGGATGGCGAGACAACCGTCTCTCCTGATCGGTATTTTGTTATTCACCGGGGTCTCGAAGCTTATTCAGGGCGGCAAGTTCGGAGCAGGCAGGGAGGAGTTCGCAACGCTCAGCGGCCTCAGCGTCGGTGAGCTGATGACGCGCGGCATCCCGGTTGGCCCAAAGACGCCGCTTCGCCCGATCGTTGACTCCTATCTTGAGCGGCGCGTCGGCGGCACGGCGCTCGGCAAGCCGGCGCTCCCCTACGTAGTGATGCACCGCGACGGCACTGTCTTTGGCATGCTGACCGACGGCATGCTGGCCGAGGTCGCAAACGCCCGCGCCAACTGGGAATTGGCCACCGTCTGGTCGGCGATGGAGCCGATCGAGCGAGTCCCGGTTGTCACCGTCGAAACGCCAGCCACCACTGCCGCCGTTCTCGCGCATGAGAGCCAGTGCGATGGCTTACTCGTTGTCGACCCTGCAGGCGAACTCGTTGGCTGCCTGACCTGGGACCGGCTGCATACCGTCATGAAGTCGCTGACAGCGCGCTAAGCACCTGAGTCGGCCGCTCTAGCAGGCTGCTGAAAAAGGGGCGGTGGCGGATACGGTATAGGTATGTGATCACTTATTCTTGGTGAAGC
>Ga0209477_1002371_pt1 | contig 10914 bp, 10 predicted proteins | sample KloWWTupernatant_FD_187180 | JGI IMG/M metagenome (GOLD analysis project Ga0209477, IMG submission 187180) | Active sludge microbial communities from Klosterneuburg, Austria, studying microevolution and ecology of nitrifiers - Klosterneuburg... | ecosystem: Engineered > WWTP > Aerobic digester >...
CGCATTCCTGGAAGGCGTCCAGCCCGATGGCCGCCGTGGGCACCTGGCCCGTGACGATGACCATGGGAATGCTGTCCATGTAGGCCGTGGCGATGCCGGTGATGGCATTGGTGACGCCTGGGCCCGAGGTGACCAGCGCGACGCCCACGTCGCCCGTGGCGCGAGCGTAGCCGTCAGCGGCATGCACGGCGGCCTGTTCGTGGCGCACGAGCACATGCTGAATGGTGTCCTGCTTGTACAGGGCATCGTAGATGTAGAGTACCGCGCCGCCGGGATAGCCCCAGATGTATTGCACGCCTTCGGCCTGCAGGGCCTTGACGAGAATCTCCGAGCCCATGAGCTCTTGCGAGGAGGAATTGTGCGCAGCGGCTGCCGAAGCGATTTCGGCTTTGGTGATTTCCATGATGAACCTTTGTGAATTTCTCTAACGAAAAACCTTGGGTGCCTCTTGCGTGGACTCTCGTGAAGCCAGCTCGAAACTTGAGGCCAAGGACATGGGCGTGAAGATTGCCGCGCCGGACCGTGACCCGTTTGCTTTTATGTTTGCAGACGGGCATTATCGCACCGCAACAAAGAAAATGCGCCGACCGTGGGAAAAAACCACGCCAATGCCATAATCAGCCCCATTACCGCGCCCCGGAACCAGCCCGTACGTTGCGCCCACTCCCGCCCGACTCCTCTTGGCCACCGAAAAAGAACTCTCGGACTTCCTGCAAAGCGTGGAAAAGCGCGCCTTCAAGCGCTCCCTGTACCATGTGCGCAATGAGGAATCAGCCCTGGATATCGTGCAGGACAGCATGATGCGGCTGGCCGAGCACTATGGCGACAAGCCCGTGAATGAGCTGCCCATGCTCTTTCACCGCATCCTGTCCAATTGCACTCTCGACTGGTTCCGGCGGCAAAAGACGCACAATGCCTTGTTCTCGCACATGAGCGACTTTGAAGGCAGCGACGATGAAGACTTCGATCTGCTGGAGGCCTGGAGCGGCCCCGAAGGCGGCGAATCGGCCCAGAGTGCGGAAGACCTGGTGCGGCGTGGCCAGACCCTGCGGGATATTGAACTTGAAATCCAGGAACTGCCCCCACGTCAACGGGAGGCGTTCCTGATGCGTTACTGGGAGGAAATGGATGTGGCAGAGACAGCTGCCGCGATGGGCTGCTCCGAGGGCAGCGTCAAAACCCATTGCTTTCGCGCCATCCAGTCCCTCAGCAAAGCGCTGAGGGCCAAAGGAATCAATTTATGAACATTTCGCCCATGCACCCCAACGAGCTGGCCGCCGACCGTTTCGCACGGCGCGTCGCCACGCACCTGTCCGAAGGCGCCAGCGAACTGCCGTACGACATCGCCGAGCGCCTGCGGGCCTCGCGCATGCAGGCCCTGGCGCGCCGCAAAATCACCGTATCCCAGGTCCGGACGGCTCCAGCGCTTGTCACGGCGGGGCACAGCGCCGTGCTGGGCAAAGGCGATGGTGGCACCCACTGGTGGCAGTCCATCCTGTCAGCCCTGCCCATCATGGCTTTGCTGGCCGGTCTGGTGGTGATCAACCTGGATCTGGATGAAGCAGGCACCCTGGAAGTTGCCGAGGTCGATGCCGCCCTGTTGGCAGACGACCTGCCCCCTACCGCTTACTCGGATCCCGGCTTTGTGCAGTTCCTGAAATTGGGCGGTGCACAGTCCCATTGACCCGACCCTCGACTGCATGCACGCATCCGGACCCTCCTCCGCCCTCTCCCCCCGCAGCCCCACGCCAGCCATCGTGCTGGCGTGCGCTTTGCTGGGCGCGTTGACCGCAGGAGGATGGCGGTTCGTTCAGCAGGCGCCCATGACCCCCGGCACCACCATCGAGGTGCCATCGGACGTGCCCGGCCCCTTGGTGCGCACGCCCGACTCCCGCACGGCGCCTGCCGTGCACGCCCGCGGTGAAGGGCCCGGATGGGAAACCCTCAATACTCCCCAGAAACTGGCGCTTTACCCCCTGGCCGACCGCTGGGCGCTGCTCAGCGGATTGCAGAAACGCCGCTGGCTGGCCTTGGCCCAGGGTTTTGCCGCACTGCCCTCCGACGAACAGGCCCGTCTGCATGACCGGATGACCGAATGGGCCAGCCTCAGCGCACAGCAGCGCAACCAGGCCCGGCTGAATTTCGCCGTGACCCACCGCATGGCGCCGGAAGACAAGCGCACGCAATGGAATGCCTATCAGGCACTGAGTGAAGAAGACAAGCGCAAACTGGCCGCCCGTGCCGCCCAGAAGCCCCAGGGCGCAGCCCCCGCGCTACGCCCGGTTTCCCCCAGGAAGCTGGCCAAGGTGCCTGCCGCCATCAACGCTCCCGGCAATCCGGCGAATCCGCCCAAGGTCGCACCGGCTGCAGGCGCAACGGCACGCATCGCCGCACCCGGCGGCTTGTCGCCCGAAAACCGCCCCGCAGCCGCAGCGGAGAATCCGGGCGCGGCCCCCGCTGCACTGCTTCCTGCCGCTTCTGCGCCGGCGCCTTCTGCCAGTGCATCGAGTGCGGCTCCTTCCGATGCCCCGGCAGACGCCCAGCCAGCGAACATCTATCTGAACTGAAGGTGTGAACCCGCACGCCATGCCCATGCCAGCCGCCCCATTGATCTCCCCGAATTCCCGCCCCGACCGCACCCACGGCATGGCTCCCAGCCTGGGGCGCCGCATGGCGTGCTGGCTCTATGAAGGCATCCTGATGTTCGGCGTGGTCTTCATTGCAGGCTATCTGTTCGGCACGCTGAGCCAGACCCGCAACGCCCTGGACAACCGCAATGCGCTGCAGGCCTTCCTGTTCGTCGTGTTCGGCATCTACTTCACCTGGTTCTGGGCCAAAGGCCAGACCCTGGCCATGAAGACCTGGCATATCCGTGTGGTGGACACCGCCGGACGGCCCGTATCCCAGCCCCGCGCCCTCGCACGCTATGCCCTGAGCTGGCTGTGGTTCCTGCCGCCGCTGCTGGCCGTTGCCCCTTTCTCGCTGCCAGCGGGCGAAGTGGCGGTCATCGTTTTTGGCTGGGTCGCCGTCTGGGCACTGGCCAGCCGTCTGCACCCGCAACAGCAGTTCTGGCACGACGCCCTGGCGGGCACCCGCCTGGTGCACTGGCTGCCGCCTGCCCGGTAAACACCCCCACCGCCCGCTTCCGTGGGTGGTGAAATCTCCTCTCTGCAAAACCGCCCATGTCTGTGTCCCGCCGCCTCGACACCGAACCTGTGAACCCCCAGAAAACCCGCAGGGGCTTGCACCGCCTCTGGCATGCCACGGGGTACTCGCTGCAGGGCCTGCGCACGGCCTGGGGCGAAACAGCCTTTCGCCAGGAAGCCATCGCAGCCATGGTGCTGCTGCCCGCTTCGGCCTGGCTGGGCCGCACCTGGGTGGAAACGGCTCTGCTGGCCGGCACCGTGGTGCTGCTCATGGTCGTCGAACTGCTCAACACCGGTATCGAGGCAGCCATCGACCGCATCGGTCCCGAATGGCATGACCTGTCCAAGCGCGCCAAGGACGTGGGCAGCGCTGCGGTGCTGCTGAGCCTGCTGCTGTGCGCGGGCGTCTGGGTCGCCGCTTTGTTTCAAAGGTTTTTCCATGGCTGAACCGGCTTTTTCGCTGTGCATCTATTGCGGCTCGCGTCCCGGCGAGAACCCGCTGTTTGCCGACGCGGCGCGTACCGTGGGCACCTGGATCGGCCAGCATGGAGGCCAGCTGGTCTATGGCGGCGGCAGCGGAGGCCTGATGGGCACCGTGGCCCGGGCCACGGCCGATGCAGGCGGGCGCGTGGTGGGCGTGATCCCGCAGTCGCTGGTGGACCGCGAGTTCGCCAACCGCGACTGTGATGAACTGCACATCGTGCAGACCATGCACGAGCGCAAGGCCCTGATGGCCGAGCGCAGCGGCGCCTTCCTGGCGCTGCCGGGCGGCATTGGCACGTTCGAGGAACTGTTCGAGGTCTGGACGTGGCGCCAGCTGGGCTACCACGACAAGCCCATCGGCCTGCTCAATGTGGCGGGTTACTACGACGGCCTGCTGGCATTCCTGCAGGGCAGCGTGCAAAGCGGCTTCATGGGCCCCTGGCAGATGGACCTGGTGGATGCGTCCACCGACGCGGCTCCACTGCTCGCCCGGCTGGCGCAGGCGGCACGGTGCGCAGTCCCTGGAGCGGCGCTGCGCACGGTGATCTGACGGTCCCGCCGCAGGTGGCGCCCCCGTCAGATCGCGGAATCGTCCAGGTCGCCGGTGCGGATGCGCACCACGCGCTCGACCGGCGTGACGAAGATCTTGCCGTCGCCGATCTTGCCGGTGCGGGCCACGCCCACGATGGCATCCACGCAGCGGTCCAGGTCTTCGGTCTTGACGACCACTTCGACCTTCACCTTGGGCAGGAAGTCCACCACGTATTCCGCGCCCCGGTAGAGCTCGGTATGGCCCTTCTGGCGGCCAAAACCCTTGACTTCGGTGACCGTCAGGCCCGTGACGCCGCAATCGGCCAGGGCCTCGCGAACTTCTTCGAGCTTGAAGGGCTTGATGACGGCGGTGATCATTTTCATGGTGGAGATTCCTCAAAGACAAAAAACAGATGGGGCGCGACGAGCCACCCACGGCGCATGACACCGGCCCAACCCCAGCCAGGGCTCCCGCGCAAGGGCCGCCCCGCCGCGCCGGGAGCGGCCCCCTTCCCGAATGCCGCAGCCATTCGAGAGAAGGGGGAAGGCGCCGCAGGCGACACAGGGGGTTGTTTCACATTCACGCCCGGAACTGGTTGGTGATAGGGTAGCGCCAGTCCTTGCCGAAGCTGCGGCGGGTCACTCGAATCCCTACGGGAGCCTGCCGGCGCTTGTATTCATTGATCTTGATGAGGCGGGTCACCTTTTCCACATCGGCGCGCTCAAAACCGGCGGCGACGATGCTCTCGATCGGTTCGTCATTCTCCATATAGCGCTCCACGATGGCGTCCAGCACCTCGTAAACCGGCAGGCTGTCCTGGTCTTTCTGGTCGGGGCGCAGCTCTGCGCTGGGCGGGCGCGTGATGATGCGCTCGGGGATGGGATGGGTGCCCGTGCCATACGGGTCGTTCGCGTTGCGCCAGCGTGCCAGCGCAAACACGGTGGTCTTGGCCACATCCTTGATGGGCGCAAACCCGCCCGCCATGTCGCCGTAGAGCGTGCAGTAGCCCGTGGCCAGCTCGCTCTTGTTGCCGGTGGTCAGCACCACGGCACCGAACTTGTTCGACAGCGCCATCAGCAGCGTGCCGCGGATGCGCGCCTGCAGGTTTTCCTCGGTCGTATCCTCGGCGCGGCCCGCGAAATGCGGCGCCAGCGCGGCCTTGAAGGCCTCGAACTGCGGGGCGATAGCGATCTCGTCGTACTGCACACCCAGCCGCCCGGCCATGTCGCGCGCGTCGATCCAGCTGATATCGGCCGTATAGGGCGACGGCATCATCACCGTGCGCACCTTGTCGGCACCCAGCGCATCGACTGCAATGGCCAGCACCAGCGCCGAATCGATGCCACCCGACAGGCCCAGCAGCACCCCCGGGAAGCCGTTCTTGCGCACGTAGTCGCGCACACCCAGCACCAGGGTATCCCACAGGTCGGCTTCCATGCTGCGTTCAGGGGCCACATCAGCTACTATTTTGATAGCTGAATGCGCTTTATCCACCTGGGTAAAAACCAGTTTTTCTTCAAAACCCGGGGCCCGGCCCACCACCTGCCCCGCAGCGTCCAGGGCAAACGAGCGGCCCTCGAAGACCACCTCGTCCTGCCCACCGACCAGGTGCGCATAGACGAGCGGCAGGCCCGTCTCCTGCACGCGCTCGCGCATGGTCTGCTCGCGCTGGGCGCTCTTGCCCATGTGAAAGGGTGAGGCGTTGATGACGGCCAGCAGCTCGGCGCCGGCCTGGGCACTGTCGCGCGCGGGTGCTGCGTACCAGGCGTCTTCGCAGATCAGCAGGCCCACGCGCACACCCTGCACCTCGAACACGCAGGGCGCCTGGCCGGGCACGAAGTAGCGGCGCTCGTCGAAAACCTGGTAATTGGGCAGCTCGCGCTTGGCGTAGGTGTTTTCGATGCAGCCGTTGCGCAGCACGCTGGCGGCATTCAGACACGGGGCGAACGCGGGCGAGCCCTGTTCGGTACGCTGCGGATGGCCCAGCACGATGGCGAGGTCTTTCAGCCCTGCGGTCTCGCGGGCCACTGCTTTGACGGCATCATCGCAGGCAGACAGGAAGGCGGGGCGCAGAAACAGGTCTTCGGCCGCGTAGCCGCACAGGGCCAGCTCCGGCGTCAGCAGGAGGCGCGCGCCAGCAGCATGGGCCTGGCGTGCCGCATCAACGATTTTCTGCACGTTACCGGGCAGGTCGCCCACCACGAAATTGAGTTGCGCAGTGCAAATGGAAAGCGTCATGGAATGGAAACAGGCCGCTGAGGCCCCTGAAAAAACCGCCGTGTCAGCGCACACAGGCCCTGGGCTACGCATGGCTGCAGAGGCAGGCATGACTGAAGCAGCCATTATCACCCGCGTGTCCGATTCTCTGCAGGACATCGACGCCGCCGCCTGGAACGCTCTGCTGGCCCTGCAACACCACCCCACCCCCTTCATGCGCCACGAATACCTGGCCGCACTGGAAGCCAGTGGCAGCGCCACGCCCCGGACGGGCTGGACGCCGCGCTTTCTCACGCTCTGGCGAGGCGATGACCTGGTGGCCGCCTGCCCGCTGTACCTCAAGAGCCATTCCTACGGCGAGTATGTGTTCGACTGGGCCTGGGCCAACGCCCATGCCGAACACGGCCTGCCCTACTACCCCAAGGCCCTGGTGGCCGTGCCCTTCACCCCCGTGCCGGGCACGCGCCTGATGGCGCGCGATGCGCTGGCGCGGGCGGCGCTGGTCCGGGTGCTGCACGTCTGGTGCGAGAACGAGGGCGTTTCATCGCTGCATGTGCTGTTCGCAGCCGACGAGGACCTGGAAGCCTGCGCCCAGGCCGGGCTGTTGCTGCGCCAGACCGTGCAATTCCATTGGACGAATAGGGCCCCCACGCTCGGCACTGGCGTGTCCTCGCTGCCCCCCGAGGGGGCGCTCGCCGCCGTCGGAAGCGCGCCCGGCGGCGGTTCGGTGGCCCCCACGCTCGGCCCTGGCGTATCCTCGCTGCCCCCAGAGGGGACTCTCGCCGCCGTCGGCAGCGTGCCCGGCGGCGGCTCGGTAGCCTACCGTGATTTCGACGATTTTCTGTCCCGTCTCGCGCAGGACAAACGCAAGAAAATCCGCCAGGAGCGCCGCCGCGTGCAGGATGCCGGCGTCACGTTTCGCTGGCTGCGAGGCACCGACATCCAGGCGCGTGACTGGGATTTTTTCTACCGCTGCTACGAACGCACCTACCTCGAACATGGCAACCCGCCCTACCTCACGCGCGACTTCTTCCAGCGCATGGCGGAGCACATGCCTGAAGCCTGGCTGCTGTTCATTGCGGAACGCCAGGGCCAACCCATTGCTTCCAGTTTGATAGCTGTCAGCGCTTATCCATCAAGCGCTGGAGGCCAAAATCACTCTGAACTGGTAGCCTACGGCCGCTACTGGGGTGCGCTGGAGCGCGTGGACTGCCTGCACTTCGAGGCCTGTTACTACCAGCCGCTGCAGTGGTGCATTGCGCACGGCGTGCTGCGTTTCGAAGGCGGCGCGCAGGGCGAACACAAGATGGCCCGAGCCCTGTTGCCGGTGCCCACGCACAGCGCACACTGGCTAGCCCACCCGGCCTTTGCCGATGCGGTGGACCGCTATCTGCAGCGCGAAACCGCCGGGATGGAGCAATACCTTGAGCATCTGCAGGCGCGCAGCCCCCTGCGCACGCACGCATAGCTCTCAGCGCTTGCCCAGCCCTTGTTCCAGCAATTGCTGGAACTGCCCGGCCGGCACGGGCCGGCTGTAGTAATAGCCCTGCACCTCGGTGCAACCCTGCTCCTGCAGAAAGGCCAGTTGCCCTGCGGTCTCCACCCCCTCGGCGATGGTCTGCATGCCCAGGCTGTCGGCCATGGAGATGATGGCGCTGACGATGGCGCGGTCGTCCGGGTCGTCCGTGATGTCGCGCACGAAAGACTGGTCAATCTTGAGCTTGTAGACCTTGAACCGCTTGAGGTGGCTGAGCGACGAATAACCGGTGCCGAAATCGTCGATGGACAGCAGCACGCCGCGCTGGTGCAGCTTGTCCATCATGGCAATGGCCGTGACCGGGTCGGTCATCGCCACACCCTCGGTCAGCTCCAGCTCCAGGCAATGCGCGGGCAGCGCAGTCTGCGCCAGGATGCTGTCGATCAGCTGCGGAAAATCAGACTGGCGGAACTGCACCATCGACAGGTTCACCGCCATGGTCAGGGTGTGACCGGCCAGCATCCACTCCTGGAGCTGCCGCGTGGCCGTGCGCAGCACCCATTCGCCGATCGGCAGAATCATGCCGCTGCTCTCGGCCACCGGGATGAATTCGGCCGGAGACACGGCCCCCAGCTCGGGGTGGTTCCAGCGCAGCAGGGCCTCGGCTCCGATGATGGTGCCCGTGGCCAACGAAACCTGGGGCTGGTAGTGCAGCTGGAGCTGGTTGCGCTCGAGCGCCCGGCGCAGGGCGTTTTCCAGCATCAGGCTGCGCTCGGAACGTGCCTGCATCTCGGCCGTGAAGAAGCGGTAATGGTTGCGACCGAGCTGCTTGGCGGAGTACATGGCCGCATCGGCGCAACGCGACAGGGTGTCGAAATCGGCTCCGTCGTTGGGGTACATCGCAATGCCGATGCTCGGGGTCACGATCAGCTCGTGCGATTCGATCTCAAACGGCTCCGCTGCCGCCTGCAGCAGCTTTTCGGCCACATGGGCCGCACCCAGGGCGTCGGTTTCGGGCAGCACCAGGATGAACTCGTCCCCGCTGAGGCGCGAAACGGTGTCCTGCTCACGCACCAGGGTGCTCAGGCGCCGGGCCAGCGCACGCAGCAAGGCGTCGCCCACCCGGTGGCCCAGCGAATCGTTGACGTTCTTGAAATGGTCCAGGTCCAGGAACATCAGCGCAACCGCCTGGCTGTTGCGTTGTGCGCAACTCAGGGCGTACTGACAACGGTCGGCCAGGAGGCTGCGGTTGGGCAGGCCGGTCAGAACGTCGAAGTGCGCCAGCTGGAGCACTTTTTCCTCGGCTTCCTTGTTCTTGGTGATGTCCCGCGAAAGCACCACAAACCGGGGTGCCTCACCGGGGGCGACCGCCTTGCGGGCGACGGACAGTTCAAACCAGCGCTGCCCGATCTCCAGCGGAAGGCAGATCTGTGTGCCGACGGACCAGGTCTTCTCGTTCGCCTCCTGCAAGGCATCGAGCACCTTGCGGGCCGGCTCTGGCGGCATGACCTCCTGCACCGTGCGGCCCAGCAGCTCGCTGCCGGGCCGTGCCAGCAGTTCCTCGCGCGGTGAATGGGTGCTGTAGTAGCGCCCGTCCAGCCCCACCTCGAACAGCAGGTCGGGAATGGCATTGACGGTGGCCTCCAGGTGCTGCTGGGTGGCCAGAATTTCAGCAGTGCGCTCGGCCACGAGGGCTTCGAGCTGGGTGTCGCGCAGCCGCATGGCATACAGCAGCCAGGACAGATAGGCCAACAGGCCACTGACGAGGACACCGACCATGCCCTCCATCACCAGACCGTGGGTATCGATGATCCAGCCTTTGACAGGGGCCACGCTCAGGGTCCAAACCCCATTGGGCAACTGCAACGTGCGCTCGACGGGCTGGGTCAGCGCCTGTTCGTTCCATGCGTCGATGCGCTGGCGCACGCCGGTGTCCGGGACCACGCGCCACAGCTCGTAGGCATAGCCCCGCTCACGCAGCAGGGGCAGTCGCGCCGCATCGAGTGACTCGGGAAAGCGCAGCGTGACGTAGGTAAACCCCCAGAAATTGCGCGCCCCCTCGGAGTCCGACAGAAAGATGGGCAACCGCCCCACCACCCCCATGCCGCCCTGCGCCAGGGTCAGCGGGCCTGCCAGCGTCAGGTTTCCGGTATCGCGCGCCAGCCGGGCTTCCTTGTTCTGCGCAATGTCTTCCAGCTGGTTGAAGCCGATGCTCTTCTCGTTGCCTGCCAGAGGCACCACGCAGCAGATCACACCGCCTGGCGACAGGCCGAGCGCGGCAATGCCCGGATAAAAGGGCAGCATTTCGGTGGCAATGCCTTCAAACCCCTCCACCTTGCCATGGCCCTGACGCACCAGCGCCGCAATGGCGTAGGTAGCCGACAGGGCGCGCTCGATGCCACGCTGCAACGACTGGGCGTGGTCTGCGGCCAGATCGGTGGCCAGCGCCATGCTCTTTTCGCGCTGCAACTGCTCCGAGTGACGCACCCATGCCATCACCAGCAGAAGGCCGCATGCAAACACCAGCAGCGAAAGCAGCCACTGTCGTTGAAGGGCGTGGTGGTGTGCATCGGTCAGGAGGGATGTGCTACGGCATGTATATCATTGTCTACCATCCCGTCGCCACACGGGATGGCGTCCTCGTACATACCGGCAGCATAGGCCGTCTTTGTGTCATTTATGCACGACCCCAGGCCCGTCGATGCCCATGGCAGTGGCGCGGTCACAGGGGCTGCAACTTGCGGCGCCCATTAAAGATGCATACGCTATGCATATTAAAACACTGCAATCAAGGCCCCACCCATGACCCCTGCTCCTGGTGCCACTGGCAACCCACTTGCCCTCGCACGGCACACACTCCACGGCTTGGAGGCACCCTATGTCCCGCGCTGAGCAGGCAGCCCCACTGACGCAGGCACTCGATCGCCCCTACCAGCACGGTTTCATCACCGAAATCGAATCCGACGCCCTGCCTCCGGGGCTGGACGAAAGCACGATCCGCGCCATCTCACGGCGCAAGCGCGAGCCCGACTTCCTGCTGCAGTGGCGCTTGGCCGCCT
>Ga0209477_1002374_pt1 | contig 10910 bp, 12 predicted proteins | sample KloWWTupernatant_FD_187180 | JGI IMG/M metagenome (GOLD analysis project Ga0209477, IMG submission 187180) | Active sludge microbial communities from Klosterneuburg, Austria, studying microevolution and ecology of nitrifiers - Klosterneuburg... | ecosystem: Engineered > WWTP > Aerobic digester >...
CGCCGATGCCCTTCGCGGCCAGCGCGAGGAGCGCGTCCATCTCGGCGCCAGTGAACGGCGCGCCCTCGGCCGTGCCCTGCACCTCGACGAAGCCGCCCGAGCCCGTCATCACCACGTTCATGTCGGTGTCGCACGCGCTGTCCTCGGCGTAGTCGAGGTCGAGGCAGGCCACGCCGCCCACGATTCCCACGGAGACGGCGGCCACGAAGTCGCGCAGCGGCTCGCGCGTGACGAGCCCCTTCGCCTTGAGGAAGGCGACGGCGTCGGCGAGCGCGACCATCGCGCCCGTGATGGCGGCGCAGCGCGTGCCGCCGTCGGCCTGCAGCACGTCGCAGTCGAGCGTGACCTGCCGCTCGCCCAGCGCCCCGAGGTCCGTGACGGCCCTGAGCGACCGGCCCACGAGGCGCTGGATCTCCTGCGTGCGCCCCGACTGCTTGCCGGTGGCGGCCTCGCGCGAGCCGCGCGTGTGGGTCGCGCGCGGCAGCATCCCGTACTCCGCGGTCACCCAGCCGGAGCCCTTGCCCTTGAGGAAGGCGGGCACCTTCTCCTCGACGCTCGCGGTGCAGAGCACGCGCGTCTCGCCGAACTCCACGAGCACGGAGCCCTCGGCGTGGCGGGTGAAGCCGCGCGTGATGCGCACGGGGCGGAGCGCGTCCGCGGGGCGGTCCTGGAATCGGGGCATGGCGGGGCCTTCGGGGAAGCTAGCGGGGGACCTTCCTGATGGCGTTCTGGATCTCGGCGATGGCGCGCTCGATCTCCTCGTCGGTCACGTCCTCGGCGGCCACGGGGCGGTCGAGCTCCATGGTGTTGGAGGAGGTCGTGAACTGCTCGTTGTCCATGAGCTCGGTGTCGGCGTGGCGCGGGTCGTCCTGCGCCTCCCACGTCATCGCCACCACGGAGAGGTTGTCGCTCTCGCCCTTGGCGCGCTTGTGCGCCTCGGTGAGGAGCCCCGGGAGCAGCCCCATGATGTCCTGCTTCCTCAGCAGGTTCGCCATGAGCGCGGCCGGGATCTGGCTCCAGAACCCGTCGGTGGAGAGCACGATCGTGTCGCCCGTCTGCAGGCGGAACTCGCTGCCCACCGCGATCACCGGCGGCACCACGCCGCCGAGGCAGCTGTAGATCTTGTTGCGCTCCGGGTGCAGGGCCGCGGCCTCGGGCGTGATCACGCCGGAGTCGACCATCTGCTGCACGCGCGAGTGGTCCTGGGTGGCCGCGGCGAGCTTGCCCCCGCGCAGCACGTAGAGGCGCGAGTCGCCCGAGTGCGCCCACCACGCGCTGCCGTCCTGCACGATGCAGACGACGCAGGTCGTGCGCGGGGATTCGAGCAGGTTCTCGGCCACCGCGTGCGAGACGATGGCGCGGTGCGCGGCGTTGATCACGCTCACGAGGAAGTCCGAGGGCCGGCGCAGCTTGTTGCGCGCCTCCTGCTGGAAGAGGCGCGTGATCTCCGTCACCGCGATCTCGGCGGCCACCTCGCCCTGCGCGTGCCCGCCCATGCCGTCGGCCGCCACCATCAGCAGCACGTCGCGGCTGTAGGAGTAGCCGATGCGGTCCTCGTTGCCCTCGCGGTCGCCCTGCCGGCTGTCCTGGAAGATGGTGAAGCGCATGCGGGCGGGGGCTATTTCGTGAAGAGCTTCGAGATGGGCTTGTTGAGCGTGTCGAGGAAGCCCTTGCGGCCGGCTTCCTGCGGCTCCGCCATGAGGAGCTTCTGCAGCTCGAAGGCGGTCTGCGGCCGCGCGAGGTGGTCCAGCCGCAGGCAGGCCTCGACGATGTCGTAGAGCTCGTCGGAGTACTGCTGCCGCGCGAGCGTGCGCAGCGGGATGAGCCGGTCCTTCTCCAGGCGCGCGTCGGCGGCCTGCGGGGGCGTGCCGGCGATGCAGGTGTAGAGCGTGGCCCCCACCGAGTAGATGTCGCTCCAGGGCCCGAGCTGCGCGGGCTCGAACTTGTACTGCTCGGGGGCGGCGAAGCCCGCCGTGTACATGGGCTTCAGCTTCATCGGCTCGTCGGAGAGCGTGATCCGCGCCGCGCCGAAGTCGAGCAGCACGGGCCGCCCGTCCATGGCGATGTAGACGTTGGCGGGCTTGAGATCCAGGTGCAGCAGCTTGTTGGCGTGCACCTCGCGCAGCCCGTTCATCAGGTGGATGAAGATGCGGCGCATGAAGGCCTCGGTGAACTCCGCGCGGTTCCTCTGGATGTGGAACTGCAGCGTGCGGCCGCGCACGTACTGCATCACCATGTAGCAGGTCTCGTTGGCGCGGAAGAAGTTCTCCACGCGCACGACGTTGGGGTGCGAGATGAGGGCGAGCGCGCGGCCCTCCTCGAAGAAGCACTTCAGGCCGTGCCGGAACACCGACAGGTTGGCCGGGTCGTCGATGCGCACCTCCGTCCCCTCGGCGCGCAGCGCGAGGGAAGCGGGGAGGTACTCCTTGATCGCGAACGGCGTCTGGTTCTCGTCGTGGGCGAGATAGACGATGCTGAAACCGCCGGAGGAAAGGGGCTTGTCGATGCGATAGCCGTTGAGCACGTAGCCACCGGGCAACGGCTGGTTCACCTGCGAAGGCATGGGATGCGGGGGTTCCGCTATAATTCGATGCATTGTCGGCAATCAAAAACGGGTTGTAAAGCCGCGAACGCAAAGGTTTTTTTGCCGACGGGCCGGTTGCCGCCCCCGACCTTTCCCCCTGAGGACATCGAGCGCGCCATGATCGCCAGCATGACAGGCTTTGCCGCCGCCACCCGCGAGGTCGCCGGCGGCCAGCTGGCGGTGGAGCTGAAGAGCGTCAACCACCGCTACCTGGAGTTCCAGTGCCGCATGGCCGAGGACCTGCGCGCCCTCGAGCCCGTGCTGCGCGAGGCCGTGGCCGGCGGCCTCACGCGCGGCAAGGTCGACTGCCGCCTCACCTTCACGCCGGCGGCTGCCGGCGAGCGCTCGCTCTCCCCGGACGCCAGGGCGATGGCCGCTCTCGCCGAGGCGAGCGCCGCGGTGGCCGCGGCCTTCCCACAGGCGCGGCCCCTGTCCGTTGCCGAGGTGCTGCACTGGCCCGGCGTGCTCGCCAACGCCGAGATCGCCCCGGACCAGGTCCGCGAGGATGTCGCGCGGCTGGCCGCGCAGGCCGTGGCCGAGCTGTCGCAAACGCGCAAGCGCGAGGGCGAGAAGCTCGCGCAGGTGCTGGGCGAGCGGCTGGAATCCATGGCCGCGCTGGTGGCCCAGGCCCAGCCCCTCATGCCGGAGGTGATGAAGGCCTACCGCGAGAAGCTCTCGGCGCGCCTGGCGGAGGCCGCGGCCGCGCCCTCGGACGAGCGCATCCAGCAGGAGGTCGTCTTCTACGCCGCGCGCATCGACGTCGACGAGGAGCTCGAGCGCCTCGCCGCGCACGTGGCCGAGTTCCGCCGCGTGCTGGGCAAGGGCGGCGCCTGCGGCAAGCGCCTGGACTTCCTGTGCCAGGAGCTCAATCGCGAGGCCAACACGCTGGGCTCGAAGTCCGTCTCCTCGGACATGACGCGCATCTCGGTGGAGCTGAAGGTGCTCATCGAGCAGATGCGCGAGCAGGTCCAGAACATCGAATAGGCCCCCCGTCGGCACGCGGCCGCCCGGCCGCTTGTCCTTTCGGGCGTGCTGGCATATGCTATGACATATGCTGCACGATCCGACGGAGGCCGCCATGGGCGAGCGTCACGCATCCCTTTTCCGCAACGGCCGCAACCAGGCCGTGAGGATTCCGCGCGAGTTCGAGATGGAAGGCACCGAGGTGCTGATCCGCAAGGACGGCGAGCGCCTCATCCTCACGCCCATCCGCAGGAACCGGCTGCTTGACCTGCTCGCCTCGTGGAAGCCGATCGCCGAAAGCCTGCCCGAGGTGGAGGACTCGCTCCCGCAGCGACGGGACCCGCTCTGATGCCCGGGCTCGCCTGGATGCTGGACACGGACACGCTTTCCTCCCTGGTCCGCGATCCCCGCAACGCCGTCTTCGACCGGCTGCTGGCCATCGAGCCCGAGGCGGCCTGCACCAGCATCGTGGTGGCCTGCGAGCTTCGCTTCGGGGCGCGCCGCAAGGGCTCCCGGGTGCTGACCCTGCGCGTCGGGCAATTGCTGGATGCGCTGGCCGTGCTGCCGCTGGACGCTCCAGCGGATGCGCACTATGCCGACATCCGCGCGGCGCTGGAGCGTGCGGGCAAACCCATCGGGAACAACGACCTCCTCATCGCGGCCCACGCGCGATCGCGGGGTTTGACCCTGGTGACGCACAACGTCCGCGAGTTCAGGCGGGTGCCCGGCCTGCGCGTGGAGGACTGGCTCCCGGCGTCCCCTTGAGGCTTGGGGCGGGCGCGCCGATTCCCCGCGCCCGCGCCCGCGCTGGCAAAATGCAACCTCGCATCCCACTGCTTTCCACGCTCCCCCATGGCTGGTGATCTCTTCGTCGTCGTGGCGCCCTCGGGCGCCGGCAAGACGAGCCTCGTGAACCGCCTGCTCGAGGCCGAGCGCGGCATCCGGCTCTCTGTCTCCCACACCACGCGCGCGCCGCGGGCGGGCGAGGTGGACGGCCGCGACTACCACTTCGTCGCGCGGGAGGCCTTCGAGGCCATGATCGCCGCGGGCGATTTCCTCGAGCACGCCGACGTCTACGGCAACTACTACGGCACCTCGCGCCGCTGGATCGAGCAGGAGCTCGCGGGCGAGCACGACGTGCTCCTCGAGATCGACTGGCAGGGCGCGCGGCAGGTGCGAAAGCTCTTCCCGCGCATGGTCGGGATCTTCGTCCTGCCGCCCTCGCTCGCGGAGCTGCGCCGCCGCCTCACGGACCGCGGCAAGGACTCGCCGGCCGTGATCGAGCGCCGCATGGCGAGCGCCCGCGAGGAGATCTCGCATGTTCTTGAATTTGAATATATAATTGTCAACGAACAGTTCGACGTGGCCCTGGCGGACCTGCAGGCGGTGGTCCGGGCGGCCCGTCTTTCGCGCGAGCGGGGCGCCAGCCGCCTCTCGCGCCTCCTCGACGAATTCAGGTGAAGGGGCATCCCATGGCACGCATCACGGTCGACGACTGCATCAAGTTCTTCCCCAACCGCTTCGAGCTCACGCTCGCCGCGACGAACCGCGCGCGCCAGATCGCGCTGGGCGCCTCGCCCCTCGTGGAAGCCAACCGCGACAAGCCCACGGTCGTGGCGCTGCGCGAGATCGCGCACGGCAAGGTGGGCAAGGAGCTGCTGAACCCCCCGGCCCCGACGCCGCCCGTGCTCTGACCTGATCCATGCCCCTCCCCGGCGTCCAGGCGGTCGGCGGGGGCCTCACCGGCTCCGGCGCGTCGCCGCCCGGGCCGGACGCGTCCGAACTCTCCGCGAGCCTCGGCTACCTCAAGCCCGAGGACGTCGCGCAGATCGAGCGCGCCTACGACACGGCGCGCGCCGCCCACGCCGGGCAGTTCCGCAAGAGCGGCGAGCCCTACATCACGCACCCGCTCGCGGTCGCGAAGATCCTCGCCGAGTGGCACCTCGACCCGCAGGCGCTCATGGCGGCGCTGCTGCACGACGTGGTCGAGGACACGCACACCACCAAGAGCGAGATCGCGCGCCACTACGGCAAGGCGGTGGCGGAGCTGGTCGACGGCGTCTCCAAGATCGACCGCATCGAGTTCGCCACCCTCCAGCACGCGCAGGCCGAGAACTTCCGCAAGATGCTGCTCGCGATGGCGCGCGACGTGCGGGTCATCCTCATCAAGCTGGCCGACCGCCTGCACAACATGCGCACGCTGGACGCCGTGCACGCGGAGAAGCAGGAGCGGATCGCCCGCGAGACGCTCGAGATCTACGCGCCCATCGCCAACCGCCTCGGGCTCAACGCCATCTACTACGAGCTGGAGGACCTGGGCTTCCGCTACCTGTACCCGACGCGCTTCCGCGTGCTGGAGAAGGCGCTCAAGCGCGCGCGCGGCAACCGCCGCGACGCCGTGGGCAAGCTGAAGGACGCGATCCAGGCGCGGCTGAAGGAGTTCAAGGTCGACGCGCAGGTGCACGGGCGCGAGAAGCACATCTCCTCCATCTACAAGAAGATGCAGGAGAAGAACATCTCGTTCTCCGAGGTGTTCGACATCTACGGCTTCCGCATCCTCGTGCCCGACGTGGCCGCCTGCTACCTCGCGCTCGGGGCGCTGCACACGCTCTACAAGCCCATCCCCGGCAAGTTCAAGGACTACATCGCCATCCCCAAGGCGAACGGCTACCAGTCGCTGCACACGACGCTCTTCGGTCCCTTCGGGATGCCCGTGGAGGTGCAGATCCGCACGCCCGAGATGCACAAGGTGGCCGAGGCCGGGGTCGCCTCGCACTGGCTCTACAAGAGCGCCGAGGAGCCGTCCAAGGACGTGCACATGAAGACGCACCAGTGGCTGCAGTCGCTGCTGGAGATCCAGAGCGAGTCGGGGGATGCGCTCGAGTTCCTGGAGCACATCAAGGTCGACCTCTTCCCCGAGGAGGTCTACGTCTTCTCGCCCAAGGGCAAGATCTTCTCGCTGCCGCGCGGGGCCACCCCCATCGACTTCGCCTACGCCGTGCACACGGACGTGGGCAACCGCTGCGTGGCCGCGCGCGTGAACGGCGAGACCGTGCCGCTGGGCACGCAGCTTCGCAACGGCGACCGGGTCGAGATCGTGACCGACCCCGAGTCGCGCCCCAACCCGGTGTGGCTCTCGTACGTGGCCACCGGCAAGGCGCGCTCGCACATCCGCCACTATCTCAAGACCATGCAGTCGGCCGAGAGCGCGGAGGTGGGCGAGCTCCTGCTGGTGCAGGCGCTGCGCTCGCTCAAGGCGAACCCCGAGGAGGTGGGCGAGGAGCACTGGAAGCGCTTCTTCAAGGGCGACGCCGCCAAGACGCGCGAGGAGGTGCTGGCCGACATCGGGCTGGGCAAGCGGCTCGCCGTGGTGGTGGCCAAGCGCCTGCTCGCCACACCCGAGGCCGTCTCGGAGGGCGCGCACCGGCTCGAGTCCGTCACCATCCGCGGCACCGAGGGCCTCGCGGTGCAGTTCGCGCCGTGCTGCCGGCCGATCCCGGGCGACCCGATCATCGCGCAGATAAAGAAGGGCCAGGGCCTCGTGGTGCACACGCACGACTGCCCCGCCATCCACCCCTTCCACTTCGACCCCGAGAAGTGGGTCGACGTGCAGTGGGACGTGGCGCACGGCCGCCTCTTCGACGTGAACGTGCGCTTGACCGCCGCCAACCAGCGCGGCGTCCTCGCCCGGCTCGCCGCCGAGATCTCGGAGGCCGACTCCAACATCGACCACATCGAGACCGAGGAGCGCGCGAGCAGCGCCTACACCACCATCGTCTTCACCATCCAGGTGAAGAACCGCATGCACCTCGCCAACGTGTTCCGGAAGCTCCGGCGCATCCCCGAGGTGGTCCGCCTCCAGCGACTCAAGAAGAAGCCCGCATGAACAGGAAGCAGCCCGTCGCCACCCCCGCCGCCCCCGCCGCCATCGGCCCGTACTCGCAGGCGATCCGCGCCGGCGACACGGTCTACCTCTCCGGCCAGATCCCGCTCGACCCGCAGACGATGCAGATCGTCGAGGGGTTCGAGGCGCAGGTGCGGCGCGTCTTCGACAACCTGCAGGCCGTCTGCCGCGAGGCGGGCGCGGGCTTCGACGACGTGGTGCGCGTGACCATCTACCTCACCGACCTCGCGAAGTTCCCGGTGGTGAACGAGATCATGGCGTCGTACTTCCGCGAGCCGTACCCGGCGCGCGTGACGGTCGGCGTGGCGTCGCTGCCGCGCGGGGCCGCCGTCGAGATCGACGCCATCGCCCACCTGCCGGGCCCGGAAGACCGGGGCTAGCCTGCTCCGCGCGCTTCGAACCCGGCGCGAAAGCGCCTATGGCCGGGTCGACCGGGTGCCTGCGTAGCCAACGGCCAACGCCAGCAGCGCGATGGCCCAGGATTGCAGTGCCGGAATGGCAGTGCCGGCAGTCGCCCCGGAAGGCAGCACGACCTGGGTGATCGCATCCGTCTGCAGCACGACCGCGGGGCAAAGGCCCGGCGGCAGGCAATGCTCGAGGTAGTCGGCCCGAATGCGATGCGTTCCCGGGGGAAGCGAGCTGGTCACCAGCGCGGCGCGCGCAGCCGGCGGCGGTCCGGCCAGGGTCGCGGCACCGATCGAGACGCCCGGGCCGCCGCGCTCGCCAAGGACGAAATGGGCTGCCGCCAGCAAGGGCGGGGAGGAGACGACCTCGAGCGTGATCGGCTCTCCGGCGATGCACGGGTTGCACGAGGACGTCACGATCTCGGCGGGCAGCGCGGGCACGGCCGACAGCGCGGCAAGCAACGCGAGGCACGGTGTGGCGCGAGGCTTCATGTTTCCGGAGGTCGTGAACGGCAGCCCGGCCATGCGGCGCGGCGCGAGGCGGCCATGGTAAATCCCGCGTGAACGAGGGTCAAGCCGGGCCGTCCGGGCGTTTCGGGCCGAAATGTCCATTCAGGCTATAATCGGCCGGCAACGACCCGACAGGAGGCCTCCCATGGGCGATCTCACCTACCGCAACCGCCAGGGCGAGCTCGTTTCGCTCCCCACCGTCGCGGCCAGCCGTTTCAAGAACGAGTTCGGCGCCGTCCTCGAGGAGGCCGTCGTGGGCGGCGCGGTCGCCATCACGAAGCACGACGCGCCCAAGGCGGTGCTCATGTCCTACGCCGAGTTCGAGGCGCTGGTGCGCGACCGCTTCCCGGGCCTCGACGACCTCTCGGCGCAGTTCGACGCGCTCCTCGCGGGCATGCAGGGGCCGAAGGCGAGGAAGGCGATGGCCGCCGCGTTCGAGGCGACGCCGGCGCAGCTGGGCAAGGCGGCGGCGAAGGCGGCCACGGGCGGCCGCGCGCGCCGCCGCTGAGGGCGCGCCGGCCCGTCCATGCGACCGGTCAGGGAACGACGATGCCCCGATCCGTCCCGAGCATCTACGTGCTGGCCGGCGTGAACGGCGCCGGCAAGAGCTCCGTGGGCGGCGCTGCCTTCCGCGGGAACGGCGCCGACTACTTCAACCCCGACGAGGCTGCCGCGTTCCTGCGTGCCGCGCATCCGGGGCTCGACGCGGCGACCGCCAACGCGGCGGCGTGGCAGCAGGGCCGCCGCCTGCTGGAGCGCGCCATCGCCGGCCGCCTCGATTTCGCGTTCGAGACGACGCTCGGCGGGGCCACGATGCCGCGACTGCTCGCCGACGCGGCGGCGCAGGGTTTCGAGGTGCGCGCCTGGTATGCGGGTCTCGACACCGTGGAGCGGCACATCCGCCGGGTGCGCTCTCGCGTCGCCCGCGGCGGGCACGACATTCCCGAGGCCGACATCCGCCGCCGCTTCGAGCACAGCCGATTGAACCTCGTCCACCTGATGCCCGGCCTCGCGGCGCTGCGCGTCTTCGACAACAGCGCGGAAGCCGACCCGGCCGCGGGCCGCGTGCCGAAGCCGCGGCTGCTGCTGCACCTGGAGCGCGGGCGGATCGCGGCGCCGGCGGACCTCTCGGGAACGCCCGCGTGGGCGAAGCCGGTCGTGGCCGCGGCGATGCGCATCCACGCGGAGGGGCGGCGATGAGCGAGCCCGTGCCGCCCCCGCCCCGCGACGACCTCGTCGCCGGCCCGGCGGTGCGCGAGAAGCTCGCGAAGCTGGGCATCCACTCGCGCTTCGACCTCGTGCTGCACCTGCCGCTGCGCTACGAGGACGAGACGCGCCTCACGCCGCTCTCCGAAGCGCACCCCGGCGAGCCGGTGCTGGTGGAGGCCGAGGTGGTCGAGAACGAGGTCAAGTTCCGCCCGCGCCGCACCCTCGTGGTGAAGTGCACGGACGGCAAGGGCGAGCTGTGGCTGCGCTTCCTCAACTTCTACCCCAGCCAGGTGAAGCAGATGGCGCCGGGGCGCAGGCTCCGCCTCTTCGGGGAAGTGCGCCCCGGCTTCTTCGGCGCGGAGATGGTGCACCCGAAGGTGCGCGTCGTGGACGAGACGACGCCGCTGCCCGCTTCCCTCACGCCCGTGTACCCCACCACGGCCGGGATGTCGCAGGCGAACCTGCGCGGCTTCATCGAGCACGCGCTGGACACGCTGCTGCTGGACGACACGCTCGAGCCGGCGTTGCTGGAGCGGCTCGCCCTGCAGGGCTTCCGCGAAAGCGTGCTGCTGCTGCACCGCCCGCCGCCGGACGTGCCCGCGGCGAGCCTCGCGGACCGCATGCACCCCGCGTGGCGCCGGCTCAAGTTCGACGAGATCCTCGCGCAGCAGCTCGCCATGCGCATCGCCTACCGTGAGCGGCGCGGGAAATCGGCCCCGCGCATGCCCGACAAGCACACGCTCACGAACCTGCTGGTGAAGTCGCTGCCCTTCGCCCTCACGCGCGCGCAGAAGAAGGCCTGGGCCACCATTGCCCACGACCTCGCGCAGCCGCACCCCATGCGCCGGCTGCTGCAGGGCGACGTGGGCAGCGGCAAGACGCTGGTCGCGGCGCTTGCGGCCCTGCAGGCCATCGAGAACGACTGGCAGGTGGCGCTCATGGCGCCCACCGAGATCCTGGCGGAGCAGCATTACCTCAAGCTCGCCCACTGGCTGGAGCCGCTGGGCGTGAAGGTGAGCTGGCTCGCCGGGAGCCTCAAGGCGCGCGCCAAGAAGGCGGCGGCGGAGGCGATCGCCCGCGGCGAGACGCAACTGGCCATCGGCACGCACGCGCTCTTCCAGGAAGGCGTCGACTTCCAGCGGCTGGGCCTCGCCATCGTCGACGAGCAGCACCGCTTCGGCGTCGCGCAGCGCCTCGCGCTGACCGGAAAGGGCACCGAACCGCACCAGCTCATGATGAGCGCGACCCCCATCCCGCGCACGCTCTCCATGAGCTACTACGCCGACCTCGACGTGAGCGTGATCGACGAGCTGCCGCCGGGCCGCACGCCGGTCGT
>Ga0209477_1002378_pt1 | contig 10899 bp, 9 predicted proteins | sample KloWWTupernatant_FD_187180 | JGI IMG/M metagenome (GOLD analysis project Ga0209477, IMG submission 187180) | Active sludge microbial communities from Klosterneuburg, Austria, studying microevolution and ecology of nitrifiers - Klosterneuburg... | ecosystem: Engineered > WWTP > Aerobic digester >...
CACCCAACGTCGACCCGAGCCAGCCGCTGACCGCCCCGATGGCACGCAATGGCCGAGCCGAGGCGGGCCAGTCGGCCTTCAGCCTGAACATGCTCAACGAACTGGCACCGTTTTGGGATGCATTTCGCACGGCGCTCGACGGCCTGGGCGTGCAGGCCGACACCTGGATCCACGAAGTCGGCGCCACGCAGTACGAGATCAACCTGATGCATGGCGATCCGATGGCGGTGGCCGACCAGGCGTTTTTGTTCAAGTACGCCGCCAAGGAGATTGCCATCCAGCACGGGCTCAATGCCGTGTTCATGGCCAAGCCGATTTCGGGTGCGCAGGGCAGCTCGATGCACCTGCACCAGAGCGTGGTGGACACCAGCGGGCGCAACATCTTCAGCCTGGACGATGGCAGCGAGAGCGAAGCCTTCCACCACTACATCGCCGGCCTGCAAACCTATGTGCCCGACCTGATGCTGATCTTCGCGCCCTTCGTCAACTCGTACCGTCGCTATGTCACTAACAGCCAGGCGCCGGTGAACCTGCAATGGGGTTACGACAACCGCACCACCGGCCTGCGCATTCCGGTCAGCGGCCCGGCCGCACGCCGGGTGGAAAACCGCATTGCCGGGGCCGATGCCAATCCGTACCTGGCCATTGCCGCCTCGCTGGCAGCCGGCCTGGCAGGCATGGACGAGCACCTCACACCCACCGCGCCGCTGCTGATCAGCGACAACGCGAGCACGCTGGGCTTCGGACTGCCGCGCAGCTTCCTGCCGGCGCATGAACGCATGGCAGCCAGCGCCTCGGCACGCCGCCTGCTGGGTGATGCCTTCGTCACCGGCTTCTGCGCTGCCAAGGGCGTGGAATACGACAGCTACCTGTACGAGGTCAGCGCCTGGGAACGGCGCTTTCTGCTGCCGCAGGTGTAAAGAACAATGGCGGAGCCCACGCGGGACTCTGCCGCTACACGCTGCTTACTGGGCGCGCAGGAAGTCGCCCACTTCGAGCAGGATCAGTTCGTTGTCGTCGGCCTTGTTGGGTTCGCGGCTGCTGGAGAACGGCAGGTTGTTGTCGTTGCCCACAATGATGTGGGTGGCGTCCACGATCTCGACGTTTTCAATCGTGAAGAACGGAAAGGTCAACACACCGTTGGTCAGCGGCTTGCGGGCCAGCTTGTTCGGGTCGGCAATCGCCATCAGGTCGATATAGCCCACCTTGCGCAGCGGTCCACCCACATTGGCTTCGGTCAGCTCCACCTTCACCACGCGCTTGTATTTGGCCAGGTCATGGAAGCAGTCGGTGCGCTTCTGGCCTTCGGGGCAGGCTTTGTCCACGGTGCCTTCACCGTTGTCGCGCTCGATGATCAGGCCCATGGTGGGGCTGACCATGTTGAAGTCGCCAATGGCGTGGTGGTTGGCGTCCAGCACGTACTTCCAGTGGCGGCCGGTCCATTGCTCGGACTTCACATCAAATTCGAGCACGCGCAGGTACTGCTTGCCGTCCAGCATCTCGGGGGCCTTGGTGGCTTCGTCCCACAGGGCGCCTTCCAGCAGGGCGTAGAGCTTGCTGCCATCGGGGGAGGACGCCATGCCCTCGTAGCCCTTGGAGCGGCGCACCTGGAACTTCACGTCGCCACCGGGCACGCCGGGCGTGGTCACCGCAGGGTGGTCGGGTGAGCGCACCACCTTGCCATCGACCAGCGTTTCAAACACAGCTTGCACCCGGCCTTTGAGGTCGGCTTTGATCAGGTACGGGCCCAGTTCATCGCCGATCCAGAGCGAGCCGCCCGCAATCTGGAAGCTTTCGGTGTCAAAGTCGGAGCCGGTCAGGTAGCGCTGCTTGGTGCCCTCGTGGACGATGCGAAAAGGCACCTTCTTGTCCGGGTCGTGCAGGAACACGGTCTGCAGTCGCTTGAGCGTGCCGGTCTTGAAGTCCACGGCGTAGCGGTTCAGGTACAGCGCAAAGTCCGGTGAGTTGGCCTTGGAGCCCGCACCGTTGTCGGTCAGCAGCCAGTAGCTGCCATCGGCCATGCGTTTGATGCCCGAATGGCCCTGCACGGGTTGGCCTTTGAATGGCAACGAGATGCCAGTGGGCCGGCCGGCGGACAGGCCCTCCACGCTGCCGAGCTTGTCCACGCGCTTGCCGGAGGTGAACTTGCCACTGGTCTGCAGATCGGCCGGGGCATCCTTGGGAGCGGCAATCATGCTGTTGGCGGGCAGCACGGCGTGGCCGGCCAGCGTGGCGGGATAGGCCTGTTGGGCACGCCCGGTCAGGGGCAGGGCCATTGCGGCGATGAGGGCGGTAACCAGAACGGTAGGTATATGCATGGTGGGGTTCTCCAGTTCGAAAACCCCAGTATTTCCGGCCCAGATGACATGCCTGTGAAAGGCGAATTTCCGCCATATCCATAGTGACTATCAATCGATTAGGAAATTTCGATTGGCCATATTAATAGCAAAACACTACCATTCGTTCCGTGCTGATAGAAGACCTCTACCGGCAATTGATCAACCCCAAGGAGCCGACCATGACCACGAACCAACGCCCCGAAATCAAGACCCTCGCCAACCTCGAAGCGGCATTCGCCGGTGAGTCCATGGCGCACATCAAGTACCGCTATTTCGCCAAAATTGCCCGCGAGATGGGTGACGAGACCACTGCGCGCACCTTTGAAGAAACTGCCGACCAGGAAGTGATGCACGCCTTCGGCCACCTTGACCTGCTGTACCCCAAAGCCACCATGACGCCAGCCAAGGCGCTGCAGATCGCGATTGACGGCGAAACCTACGAGTACAGCGAGATGTACCCGGGTTTCCGCGCCACCGCCGAAGCCGAAGGCCATGCCGCTGCTGTGGCTGAGATGGACGAGCAGATTGAAGAGAGCAAGGTGCACGCAGCCCAGTTCCGGGCCATGCTGGAAAAAGCCCAGAAGCGCTTTGCCGCACTGGCCCGTGTGGAAGAGCGCCACGCCAACCACTACAAGGCCCAGCTGGCGCTGATCATCACTTAAGACTGCTTTCATATTTCCGATTTAAGCTACTTTTTTGATAGCTGCCAGTGCATATCTGGTATGCGCTGGCGGCCCACAATTCACTCAAGCAAAGGACCACCATGAAAACCTACATCTGCATCGTTTGCGGCTTCATTTACGACGAGGCCGCTGGCCGCCCTGAAGACGGTATTGCCCCCGGCACGAAATGGGCCGACGTGCCCGAAACCTGGGAATGCCCGGACTGCGGCGTAGCCAAAGCCGACTTCGAAGCCGTAGAAATCTGACCCCCTGAAAGGAGCGCACCATGGCCCGCTTTGCCCGTGACAACATGCCCACACTGAAGAAAACCGGCAGCTATTACGTGATGCACATTCTGGTTGCCGCGGTGGTGGCCTACGCGGTCACCGGCAACCTGTGGATGGCGTTCACCCTGAGCTTGCTGGAGCCCTCAGTCCAGGCCGTGGCGTTCTTCTTCCACGAGAAAGCCTGGATGCGGGCCCACGCGGCCGGCACCGGCACCGTGGCTCCGGGAATCGCAGCATGACCCACCCCATCATTGTCATTGGCGCAGGGCTGGCAGGATGGACCACGGTGCGCGAGTTCCGCAAGCTCGACACCTCCACCCCCGTGGTGGTGGTGACCGCCGACAGTGGCGATTTCTACGCCAAACCCACGCTGTCCAATGCCTACGCCCAAAAGCGCAGCCCCGAGCAACTGGTGAGCACCCCGGCCGCCAAGATGGTGGAGACATTGAACGTCACGCTCATGGCGCACACCCGGGTGGATGCGCTGGATGTCGCCACGCAATCCATCACCGTCACGCACGATGGCGCGGCACGCACACTGCCGTACCGCCAGCTGGTGCTGGCCACGGGCGCGCAGCCCATTCGTGTGCCGGTGCAGGGCAATGCGTCAGACCAGGTGCAGTCCATCAACTCGCTGGACGACTTCACAGCATTCCATTCGGCCCTGAGCCCGCATGCAGTCAGCGCAGAGGGCTCTCAAAATGCTAGCAAAACTGTCGTCATCATGGGGGCTGGCCTGATCGGCTGCGAGTTTGCCAACGACCTGGCCGGTGCCGGGCACACGGTGCACGTGGCCGACCCTTCTGCACGGCCCCTGGCCGCATTGCTTCCGGCCGCAGCGGGCGAACAGCTGGCGCAGGCATTGGGTACCCTGGGTGTGCAATGGCACTTTGGGACCACGGTGCAGGCGGTCTATACCGTGGGCGACCAATGCACCGTCACCCTGTCGGATGGCAACACGGTCGCCGCTGATGCCGTGCTCAGTGCCATTGGGCTGCGCGCCGACACGCGTCTGGCCTCGGCAGCGGGCATCGCCTGCGAACGCGGCATCGTCGTGGACGCCCGGTTGCAGTCTTCGGCATCCGGTGTATATGCCCTGGGAGACTGTGCGCAATACGCCAGCGCAAGCCAGCGCACACTGCCCTACGTCATGCCCACCATGCATGCCGCCAAAGCGCTTGCCGCCACACTGGCCGGTACGCCCACCGAGGTGGTGTTTCCGCTGATGCCGGTGTCGATCAAGACGCCGGCACTGCCCATCGTGGTGGCAGCCGCGCATCCGGCACAACAAGGCGAATGGGTGGCCGATGCGCAGGAAGACGGCATTTGGCGCTTTATCGACACCGATGGCGCGCAACGCGGCTTTGTTCTGACAGGAAGGCACACGGCCCGGCGCATGGAGCTGGCGAAGACCACATTGGGCTGAATAAGGTCATGACTGATCTGCATGAAACTGTGGCTTTCCACAAACCCGGCCCAAGGGGTGAGGTCTACAATCCACCACCCAATCAAGAGTAGGGCGGATGCACCGTTGCACTGGCCCTCGCCTGAGGATGCACCATGCAAGATCTGCCCAGCTTCACCCCCGTCTCCAACTCTGTGGAAAAAAAGGCGCAATTGCGCCAGGCCGCCCTGGAGTACCACGAGTTCCCCACCCCCGGAAAAATTGCGGTCGCTGCCACCAAGCAGCTGATCAACCAGCACGACCTGGCGCTGGCCTACTCGCCCGGCGTAGCTGCACCATGCGAGGAGATCGTCAAGGACCCGAACAACGCTTTCAAATACACCAGCCGCGGTAACCTGGTTGCGGTGATCACCAACGGCACCGCGGTGCTGGGCCTGGGCGACATCGGCCCGCTGGCCGCCAAGCCGGTGATGGAAGGCAAAGGCGTGCTGTTCAAGAAGTTTGCCGGCATCGATGTGTTTGACATTGAAATCAACGAAAAGCACGACCTGGACAAACTGGTCGATATCATCGCTTCACTGGAACCGACCTTTGGCGGCATCAACCTCGAAGACATCAAGGCGCCTGATTGCTTCTATGTGGAACGCAAGCTGCGCGAGCGCATGAAGATTCCGGTGTTCCACGACGACCAGCATGGCACGGCCATTGTGGTGGGTGCAGCGATTCTGAATGGCCTGAAGGTAGTGGGCAAAGACCCCAAGAAAATCAAGCTGGTGACCTCTGGCGCGGGTGCCGCTGCGCTGGCCTGCCTGGGCCTGCTGGTCAAGCTGGGCATTCCCCGCGAAAACATCTATGTGACGGATCTGGCCGGCGTGGTGTACGAGGGCCGCACCGAGCTGATGGACGAAGACAAGATCCAGTTCGCCCAGAAGACCGATGCGCGCACGCTGCGGGAAGTAATCCAGGGCGCAGACGTGTTCCTGGGTCTGTCGGCTGGCGGCGTGCTAAAGGCCGACATGGTGACCACCATGGCCGCCAAACCACTGATCTTTGCACTGGCCAATCCCACGCCGGAAATCCTGCCGGAAGAAGTCAAGGCGGTGCGCGACGACGCCATCATGGCCACCGGCCGCACGGATTACCCCAACCAGGTCAACAACGTCCTGTGCTTCCCCTACATCTTCCGCGGCGCCCTCGACGCGGGCGCCTCCACCATCACGCTGGAAATGGAGATTGCCGCGGTGCACGCCATCGCCGAGCTGGCCCAGGCCGAGCAGAGCGAAGTGGTGGCAGCGGCCTACGTGGGGGAGCAACTGGCCTTTGGCCCCGAGTACCTGATTCCCAAGCCGTTTGATCCGCGCCTGATGATGAAGATTGCCCCGGCCGTGGCCAAGGCCGCAGCGGACAGCGGCGTAGCCTTGCGCCCGATTGCCGACATGGACGCCTACCGCGAGCGGCTGCAAAGTTTTGTGTATGCGTCTGGCACCATGATGAAGCCGATCTTCAATGCGGCCAAGAACGCACTCAAGAAACGCGTGGCCTACGCCGAGGGTGAAGACGAGCGCGTACTGCGTGCGGCCCAGATCGTGGTGGACGAACACCTGGCTTTCCCCACGTTGATTGGTCGCCCCAAGGTGATTGCCGAGCGCATCGAGAAGTTCGGCCTGCGCCTGCAGGAAGGCAAGCACTACAACGTAGTCAACGTGGAGCAGGACGACCGCTACCGCGACTTCTGGCAGACCTACCACCAGATGACGGCGCGCAAGGGCGTAACCATCCCCATGGCCAAAATTGAGATGCGCCGGCGCCTCTCGTTGATCGGCGCCATGATGCTGCACAAGGGTTACGTGGACGGTCTGATCTGCGGCACCTGGGGCAACACTGCCCTGCACCTGCAGTACATCGACCAGGTGATTGGCAAACGGCCCGGCGGCAGCCCCAGCACACCGCAGGATGTACACATTTACGCCGCGATGAACGGCCTGATGCTTCCCGGTCGCCAAGTGTTTCTGGTGGATACCCATGTTAACTACGATCCCACTGCCGAAGAGTTGTGCGAGATCACGGTCATGGCGGCTGAAGAAATGATGCGCTTCGGCTTCAAGCCCAAGGCCGCCCTGCTGAGCCACTCCAATTACGGCAGCAGCAATGAGCCCAGCGCCATCAAGATGCGCAAGACCCTGGCCCTGCTGCAAGAGCAGGCGCCGTGGCTGGAAGTCGATGGCGAGATGCACGGCGACGTGGCCCTGGACGGTGCTGCACGCCGGACGCTGATGCCGGAGAGCACCCTGATCGGCGACGCCAACCTGCTTGTCATGCCCAATATCGACGCGGCCAATATTGCCTACAACCTGCTCAAAACAGCAGCAGGCGGCAACATTGCCATTGGCCCGGTGCTTTTGGGAGCCGCCAAACCGGTGCATGTCCTTACGGCCAGCACGACAGTTCGGCGTATCGTCAATATGACTGCTCTCACAGTTGCAGATGCAAATGCCCACCGATAAGCGATAAGCCACAAGTTAGCACACACACACAAACAGTTTTACGCAAATTTACCTGCCCAATCTTTAAGCAGGGCCTTGCTTTTCCGGCCGGAATGCGCGACACTACGCACTTGATTTTTCGGGGTTTACCCGTAGTAGCGCGAGAGGTATGCAGTGCAAAAGAGCGTGGTTAAGTTAGCGCTCACTGGCTTGGTTGTTCTGACTTCGCTGGCATGGAATGGCGTGGTGGCCAAAGAGATGGCAAGGCCATCGGTGAACGCCACGGTAACTGTCGTCCAGCTGCCGGTTCAGGGCCGTGAGACCTACCAGCGCATCCAGCAAGGTGGACCCTTTCCGTATGAAAAAGATGGAATGGTCTTTGGCAACCGTGAACGTTTGCTACCACCCGAAAAACGCGGCTACTACCGTGAATACACCGTAAAGACGCCCCGATCACGCGACCGGGGTGCACGGCGGATTGTGTGCGGCGGACCTGCCACAACGCCGGAAGCCTGTTACTACACGGCCGATCACTATGCGAGTTTTCGCAAGATCGTGCCCTGAATCGAGTTTTGTACTTTAAGAAAGTGAATCGGGGATGGATATGCCACTTCGAACTGTCAGGAACAATATTGTTCAGTCGATCCGCGCTTTCCGCGTACAGGATCTGCAGGAAGCTGCGCAGGCATTGGGTCACCACTTCCTGTACGCCAACCTGGCCAACGCCCAGTCCAAACAGGATGTGCTCGACCTGATCGGCCAGCAGTTCATGCTGACCACCCAGGGCGGCAAAAACTTTGACGCCCTGTACGACAGCATGACCGATCCCGTCCACAAGTCGGGCCCGCAGCCCGGCTTTATCGTGGTGCTGGAGCACATTCCTGCCAACGTCAAGTTCGACAAGGAGGCGCGCGAGCAACTGCTCGACATCTTCCGCGATACGGCCGATTACTGGGGAGACCGGAAGATACCGTTCCGATGCTTCTATTCTTTTCTGTAGCCCGTTCTGCATCCACCAGCCAAGCAGAACGGGCGACCGAGGCTACCAGCGAAACCGCATCCATCGAAAGCACTGCGGGCGTCGATCTGGTCACCGAGACCGGCGAGAAGATGCCTACCGACAAGTTGTTGGACGTATCACCCCTGGCGTTGCGCATGAGCAGCCCCTTTAACGCAGGGTATTGGCTCGCAGCCGCGTGAGGCTACCCGCCTTGCTCCAAAAGCCCGTCATGCGTGACGGGCTTTTTTTTGGTTCTTGGCGGATTGCCCGCTAGCTTTGCCGCGTCGTGTAGCGGGCCATGACGGCCAGCAGGTCCCTGGCGTTGAACGGCTTGGCCAGATGGTCGTCCATACCGGCTTCCAGGCAAGCCTGGCGGTCCGACTCCATGGCGTTGGCCGTCATGGCGACGATAGGCGTGCGCTGACCTGGACGTTCACTGGCCCGAATCAGGCGCGTTGCTTCCAGCCCGCCCATCACCGGCATCTGCATGTCCATCAGGACCAGATCCCAGGCCTGGCCCGGAAAGAGGTTCACCCCTTCCTGGCCATTCTTTGCAAGGACCACCGCATGGCCCCATTTTTTGAGCAGGGTTGTGGCCAGCATCTGGTTGATGGGATGGTCCTCAACCAGGAGCACCTGCAGCGATGGCCCCTGCGCGCCCGTGGGCTCGGCCACCGTGGCCACCACAGCGGGAGCAGGTGCACTCACGCTCTGGACACCCACCGTAAAGTGGAACGTACTGCCGTGGCCCGGGACGCTTTCCACCCAGATACGCCCATCCATCAGCTCCACCAGACGGGCACAAATGGTCAGGCCCAGTCCGGTGCCGCCGAACTGCCGGGTGGTGGATGCATCCGCCTGGGTGAAGGCTTCAAAAATACCTTGCTGCTTGTCTGCCGGGATGCCGATGCCGGTATCACGCACCGAAAACTGCAGCTCACTGTACCCGCCATCTCCGGCGGTGCAGCGCACATCGACATACACACCGCCTTGTGCCGTGAATTTGATCGCGTTGTCGCACAGGTTGGTGAGCACCTGGCGTATGCGCACGGGATCGCCCAGTACCCGGCCGGGCAAATCTGGCGCCAGATGGCGATGCAATACCAGCCCCTTTTTGTCCGCACGGGCGACCAGGGTTTTGAGGGTCTCGGCAATCCACTCATCCAACGGAAACTCCACCGCCTCGATGTTGAGCTTGCCTGCCTCAATCTTGGAAAAGTCCAGGATATCGTTGAGGATGACCATCAGGGACTGGGCCGAGCTTTTCACGATCGACAGGTACTCGCGCTGGATGGCGTTCAGCTCAGTACCCAAGGCAAGATCGGTCATGCCGATGACCCCGTTCATCGGCGTCCTGATTTCATGGCTCATATTGGCCAGGAAATCGCTTTTGGCCTGGTTGGCTGCTTCGGCGTTGCGCTTGGCATCACGCAGGGCCTGCTCAAACCGGTTCTTCTCGGTAATATCGAGAACCGTCCCCACCAGGGCGGTGCTTTTCCCTTGCGCATCGGTCAGTGGCGCCTTCCAGTACAGGCCCTCTCGGACCTCCCCGGTGGTGAGGTTGGTAAACCCCGCCTCATACGTTTGTACCGTGCCGGTACGGAACAATTCCAGATCCTTGGCGTGGATCATCTGTGCCGCCTCGCCAGGCACCAGGTCAAACACGGTCTTGCCAATCCAGGCTCCCCGCTCAATCCCGAAGAGGTCTGCAAAGGCCTTGTTGAAACGCAGGTAGTGCCCCTGCATGTCCTTGAGGTAGATCGCGGTCGGGGTCGCTTCCAGCAGAACTTCCACAAACCGGAGTTGCTCGGCCAGCTGGGCCTCGAACGTTTTGCGCACGGTAATGTCTGTTCGGATCGCGATGTACTGCTCCGGCAAGCCATCGACCCCCAACAACGGGACCATGGTGGCATCGACCCAGTACAGCGATCCGTTTTTCTTGCGATTGCAAATCTCGCCATGCCAGACCCGGCCATGGGAGATCGTTTCCCACAACTCCGCAAATACCTCCGGTGGATGGGTACCTGAATGGACAATGCGGTGGTTGGTCCCCAGCAATTCCGCACGCGAATAGCCGCTGATATCGCAGAAGCGTTCGTTGGCATAAGTGATGTTGCCCTGCAGATCCGTCATGCTGACAATGGCATGCTGGTCCAGTGCAAACTTCTGGTTGTCCAGTGCCCGGCGACTGAGCTCGCGTTCATTGATCAGGTTGACCACCCGCACGCTCAAGGCATCGAGATCGTCCGCCACCAGCGGACCGGATGCAGCATCTGCCGGTGTCTGAAATGTATCCAGGACCCCGCGCAGGGACTCCAATGCCCGCTGGCGCATCTGCAACTCGTTGCGCAGCTGCTGGTCCAGCTGGTGCTGCTGCGTGACATCCCTGAACGCAAGCACATGCCCCGCCACCTCGTGACTGGCGGAGTAAATGGTCGACAGCGTGGTATCCAGAATGGCACGTCCGCCGTCGGGCTTCAATACTTCGAGCTTGCGTACCTTCCAGTCCGCCGGGTTGTCCTCGTCGGCGAAGGCCATCGGCAGCAGGCTCTTGGCATCCTGACCGATGATGTTCTGTCCATGCACGCCCAGCATCTGTTCCGCAGCCGGATTGCAGTACACCAGCCGATACGAAGCGTCGGTTGTCAGTACGCCGTCGGTGATCGCGTTCAGCGTGACCGATGCCTCCTCGCGCTGCGCGAGCAGACGTTCTGCCGCACGGT
>Ga0209477_1002380_pt1 | contig 10898 bp, 12 predicted proteins | sample KloWWTupernatant_FD_187180 | JGI IMG/M metagenome (GOLD analysis project Ga0209477, IMG submission 187180) | Active sludge microbial communities from Klosterneuburg, Austria, studying microevolution and ecology of nitrifiers - Klosterneuburg... | ecosystem: Engineered > WWTP > Aerobic digester >...
ATTCGCAAAATAATGCCTTGCATCCCTATTTAAACCAGCTCCGGGTGATTTTTGGGCAGCATTAACATCCAAGGTTGCATTATTCAAATCCTGGGTCATGTGTAAACCTGTATCTCTGATTAAACCACTTTGATGAGTCAATCCCTCTTGAAACTGGGGTGTGGTGTTCACGCGATTTTGCTGAGCATCGGCTAAAGCATTGGGGTGTAAATCAATCGTTGTCTCGACTTCTACAGAACGCCCTGTTGCACTTGGGTTTTTGGCAAACTGCTTTCTCTTTAAAGCTTGTACATCGGTTTTTTCAGTTTCTAATTGTTGAGTGGCTTTTAATAACTGCTCTACATCACCCATGATGGGTAGAGATTGACCCTTTTTGAGAGATTTCTGTCTGGTTTTAAAAGTAGATACCATCGGTTTTTCAAAAGCAATTTGTTTTGTTTTATCGGTTTTATCTTGTAATCCTGTCCACGCAATTTGAAATAGGTATTCTTTCTGATCTGGGGTAGGGCTTTTTCTTACACACCCCACCAATTGACTATTTTGATGTTTTTCGGGAAGTAATTGTTCAATGGAGCCAACACTCTTATCATTTTCAATGGGGCACAGCAAAATCACTTCTTGCCCTTTTGCCCAAGATATCTCAGAAAACACGATGCAGAATAGCAGTAAATACCGGATTGATAACTTCATGAGGGTTCCTCCGCTAGGGGTTTTCTAAACACAATATCGGTTTGGGGGATAATCTGAATTCGAGTGCCAGCTGCGATAGAAATAATAGGGCGTAAATCAACATTCTTTTTAATGGCTTCCAAAGTGACTTGGCTTAAATTATTGGAAAAGGTATTAACTGAATTCTGTACCCAAGGCGATTGATTGGGTTGAACGCTATTTTGCCCCAGCGCAGAAATGCCAGAAATAATAAAAGCTGCACCATAGCGTTCAAAAGTTCGGTTATCCACTTTTCCAATCAACCCCGTACGACCCATTTGATCACTGGCAATACTATCGGTTAATAAAAGACTTACCCCATCTGGACGAATGGCTCGGGTGCACACTAATGGTAATCGCGTATCACCTGTTTGTTCTAATCCTTCGTAACCACAAATCACGCGAGTATAGGCGGGCAGTAAAATAAAGCGACCATTAGGGCTGAAGATATCTCTATCGATAATGACAATGACTCTACCCGCAATTTGCGAATTAATATTGTCTTCCAGTATTGCCCCAATACGCATATCAGCGGTTAATATTCGAGAGCGATCAACCGGGAATGTGGATTTATCTTCTGGTAACGGGTTTTCCCATTGTTGATAGTCTTCATCTTGTAGCCTGTATTGTAACGATTTTGAGTCTTTTGAATCATCCTGAACTTTTTGCCTCTGAAGATTCAGACGTTTTCCTCTTAACTGTTTGGCCTGTTGCTCTCTCATCAACGGATCGAGAGTTGCAAATTCAACAGGCGTGTGAATGAGTTCTACGACTTTAGGTGTTACAACTTCTGGCACAACGGGGATGAGTGGCAACGCATATAATTCAGGAACGAATTTTTGCACGATGGGGGTTGGGTTTTGAGGGAGTGCTTTTTGTTGCTCGTCTTCGCAGCCCATTAATAAAATTAAGGCTAACAAAAATAGCCCTCTTATGTTAGTTCTCACGAATACCCCTGCCTTTGGAACCCTGAGAGCTTGGTCTGACACAAGTCACTTTTTTTCCGCTTTTTAAAGTAAAGCGGCCCAAAGCTTGTGCGACTAATCGGGTTCCCTCTCGCGTCACATTAATAGGGGTATCCACTTCGTCTATGACGGCATAAATAACGGGTAGTGTTTTTGAACCTATTTTGCTACCATAATCAAACCAGGTTCTTAAGCCATCACTGTATACGCGTTCCGGTGCAATTGATTCATCACCCGCCATATCAAACTCAAAATTAAGCTGTGCCGGATCAAAGCTGACGGCTTCTAAATAATCGGTTTTATCTTTCAGCTCTGCGGTTAATAAAGCGTTGCTATTGCGCGGTTCAAATTTTGGCGCAGGTACGCGAATGTGCACCGCAATATCACTAATGTTCTCGGAGTTATAGCCTTCTGAGCGTACATAAAAAGCATAAACATGACCACTCTCGCCAATCAAGGTAATGCTAGAATCTACCCCTACAAATTCGTTTGGCATAATAACGACGATATTCGGTTTCGGTTTTTTAAGTTGATAGATTGATTTATCTCCCACTACTTCATCGATAATATTTTCCCAGGCCGGAAAAATAATCGTCGTGGTCATAAACTCCCGTGTAAGCAACCGAATCACTTCTCGTGGGTTATATTGCACCTGGTATACGCCAGCAAAAGGCTCCGCATTATCCCAAGCATGTTGAATAGCACCTAATGGCAACGATTCTTGGCGATTTAAAGCAGGGTATTGACCCGAGACTTGTGCCTCGACATCACGATTTTCGGCAATCGGCTTAATCGCAGATTCGGCTGGGCGCTCGAGATCTGATGGCATCGGATAATCAAAGTCGGGATTGGCCCAAACACATCCCACCATAAAAAACCCAATTACCATTATTTGAGGTTTCATAGAGACTCCTTTGTTGTACCGTGTTTTGTATTAACCGTGTATTGGATGACGGTAAATCCAATGGGATTTAAATATTGATCTTCCAAATTGACTGCGCGTGTTTGACACGCTGCGGTTAGAGTGGAAATCCAATGGCCACGTGTTTGCAATCCTGTTTTGGGATCTTGATCAATAGACTCCCATTCTACTTGCCAAACATCAGGGGCAGAGGGCGCTAGGTGAACACTGCTGATAATGTTGACTGAACGGGTAATGCCGCGATCTTTAAATTGTTTAAAAGGTGAACTGCTTTCTCGCGGATCCATTTGTTGTTGAAAGAGTGCGCTTAATTCGGTACTTGAAAACCCGTCTACCTTTTTCCAACGATGGGGTTCAGACTGAAAATCAAAAGTCTCTCGCAGTTCAACATATTGCCGGGCGAGACTTTCCATCATTAATAAAAACCCTTGGCTGCCTTTTTCCATCGGTTCTATTCTGACCACTTGATTTGCTTTTTCCGTGGTTGAAAATAACATGGGTCTTATTTCTTTAAGTGGAAAAAGACTCCAAATAATGGCGGCTAGCGTCAAATTGCTTAAAAAAAGGACAATACACCCAATGCTGCTGGTGCGTGCTACCCACCACAAGGCATAAAAACTTTGTCCGGTGTCAATTGATTTTTGTTTCACTTATGCACCCAGTGGCCTTTAACATAAAAGGGCGGTTCAGAACACTTGGCGCAAGGGCTTAAGCTTAAACGATCGCCTTCGCGTTCAAAAAATCCTTTTTTTTGAGCGCACCCTGTGAGTAAAACTGTTATCAATAAAATAGTGAATGTCTTAATCATCATTTTGCTCCCTGGATAGTCGATTTTTTAGAAAATTAAACGGTTTTGCAGCCATTCGCCCGCTGGCTTTGAGTGCCCTTGAGGTATAGTCTGTGGTCATTCCCACAAATTGAGCGCCTTGTTCTCCACCGACAATGCTGGTGGCAATGGCGGGGGATTTTAGCTGAAAGATGACTGCGGTCACGCCCAGTGCAAATAAACCGCAGAGATGAAGTGAGAACTCCCCTAACCTGACTAATTCTCCCATGTCGCCATTCGGAAGATTTAAAGCAGCTGTTGCCTGGGTAATAGCGTTGATAATCATGCTCATCAATACCACCGAGATACAAATGGTTAAAAGCGCTTGTAAAACGACTTTTAAGGCAGAGACCGCATAGCCTCTAGAAACTTTAAATCCGGCAGCAATAATCAATAAAGGTGACAGGGCGCTCACAATCAGTAATTTAAATAAAAACTCTACGGTAAAAACCATAAAGTGTGCTAATAAAAAGAGATAAGGAAACATCAGCACAATGCCTACCAATAGCGGCATAATATCAAACATGCCAGAGGTATTTTGTAGGCGAGTGGCAAATTTAATGACTTCCCAAACCGTTGATTCAACCACGCCCAACAAATCCTGTAAGGTCGCGGCAGGCACGACTGTGTGATTAGCTCTAATAATCGCGCTTAATAATTGCACAGCCGTTTCATAAAAGGGTCTATAACCGTAATGCCAAAACAACCCATGTCCTCTCAATGCCATGGTCACCAAGGTAAATGTTATTGCAGGGTAAATGACTTCTTGCCAAGTAATAGAGCCTCTTAAGAGCTTAAAAATAATAAAAACAAACCAACAGCCTACAAAGGCTTGAAACAACAACAATGAACCCGGCGCTAATGCTTCAAATACGCGTATGGCGCATTGCTCTGCGGTCTGATTAATTGGATCTAAAAGTCTACAAGAAAAGCACATTTAATTTCTGCCTGTTGCTTTTTGTTGAACAAGCGGCGTGCTATAGGTCACGACTGAAGAGAGCAATTCCAATTGATGCGCTAACAGCTCGCGCTGTTGGGTTAACTCTTGGGCAATCAGGGTCAGTAACTTATTGGTGACCATTAAATCATCGTGTATCGTCGGTGCTCGCAGGGCTTCACTGCCTAATTCTGCAATTTTTCGTTGTGTGGCGTGCAATGAGTATTTTTTATCACCCGCCATGGCCACCCCCTGAACGGTAGAACTTTTAACCGCCTCTGTTCGAACTTGTTTAATGTCTTCGAGTTTTTGATAAGAAACGGGTTCTTCTGAAGCTGGGTATAATTTCTCCGATAAAAACTCTCCCATGGCGTTTATTCGGTCTCCATGTTTTAAACCAAAGTTTTGAAAACCAAAAGTAGAGAGTAACGAAAGCCCATGCGTGCCAGGGGAACTTAAAGCATCGATATAATGTCCCCAGTCTCGAGCCGCCATATTTAATTGAGCAAGTCGGTTTGCGGTGGTATTGGGTAAAACGCCCCCTAATCGCCCATTCATATTTTCAATTTGCGTAGACATCCCTTGCAACTCTCTATATTGCCGCCGGGTTTCACCTAAAATATTGACTAAATGCCCTGCATTGGTGGCATCTAACACGGGTTGCAAAGCTTGCACCACCATTGGTAGGCATACAAGCGAAAGTGTTAAAAGTTTGCTAAGTATTTTTCTACCCATTTTGACATCCCCCATTGTTGTTGAAGTTCTCGTACCAGCCGCACAGGTTCTGCACCCGAACGATAAAGTTGCAGCAAAGCACCCATGGATGACAAATCAATATCTAAAATAACGGATTCGTGCAATTTTTTAACCAATACGGAGTGTTTCAATATTCTTGAAATACGGCTGGTGCCTTTAATGTAATCCCATTCCGAATCGGTTAGTTCAAAGATGGCATAGTCTTTTTTTGAGGCGGCAGGATTAGGAAATAAAAATCGCGTCGGGCACTGTTCTAAAATAATAGGGGCAATGCCAGAGTTAACAATGGAACCTGCATCTTGGAAACAGAGGTTAACAGAGCCTCTCAATTTGCGGTGTTCCAATAGTAAAGTTGCGACATGTTTAGCGAATGCGGGTTCTGCCAACATAGGTTTGGTTTCATCTATAAAAATGAGATGCGGGGAGGCATCCCTTTTGGCATGTGCTCTAATGCGGTGCATAATATAAAAAGTCACGCTTGCTGCTAATTCTGGGGAGCTTTGGATTTCTGTCATCTCAAAAGTAATTAAGCGACTGGCCTGTAAATCAAGCGCATCATAGGCTTCCAACTCACCATCCGCATTTTGTCTGCTGCCATTAAACCAGCGGGAATATGCCGACTCTACCGCCCATTTTCGCAAACCCTGTTTGAGTAAACTATTCACATCAAATAATGACTCAAACAAATGGCTTAAAATGCGTTTCTCGCTTGGGATTTTAAAGAGGATATCTACCGCACGCGAGGCAATTTCGATACTTTCAGAGTCATCCATTTTGGCTAGCATTAAGAACAATTGCTGAATAAAGGCCCGGCTTGATGCGGTATCCTCAGAAATGAAGGGATTAAATAGGCTACTGGAGTCTGATAAATCGACTTGCGTGCCATTTACGGCTTCAGTAAAAATACGTGTCCCACTAAATCGGTCAAAAATATAAGCCCTCAAGTTTGAGTGCCTTAGCGCACCTCCTATCAAATGTTGAAAAAACGTCGTTTTACCAGACCCTGCGGGTGCTACGATTAAACTGTGTGCAAGGGCTTCTTTTTGTTCTTGAATATGCAGCTGTAGCGCATAAGCGCCGCCTGTTGGTGTTTTAAATAATCGGATAGCGCCTTCCCCCCAATCACAAGATTTTAAACCTACAGGTTCTCTGTGGAATGATAATAGGTGGGCTAAATTATTGGATAAAGGGTGGGTAGGCTTGATAAAGTGATCGATACCGGGGAATTGGCTACGCCATAGCCATTCTATACCCAGTGTTTCAACCAGCGGCACAAAACCATATTGTCTAAATATTTTTTTAATGTCGGTAATACTTTCTTCTAGTTGAGAGAGGGACGCAGCAAAGGCAAAAATAGACAACTGATAAGTATATAAGCTGCCTTCTTTGGTTTGAAGAATTTCTAGGGCTTTTTCAAATTCTGCGTTACCTACTGTATTACGGCGAAGCAGCTGAGATTGTCCTTGCTGATATTTTAAAAATCCGGTGCCTTCCAACTGCGTCATACCCTTAAACAATTGTAAAATAACCAGTTTAGAGGGCAGGGCTTCAATTTCTTGGAGTAATGCAGGGGTACTGATTTCTCCCCAGGTTTTAAGCGAGACCACAGCAGAATAGCGTTCTTCAGATCCGGTTTGATAAGTAATAAGCCCTTCTTTGGGGTTAAAATGTACAATGTGTGATGCAATGCGTTCTGAAATATTATCCAAGTGCGAGCGAATCGGTGTGGGTTCGCTGTTAATTAATCCTGCCCAAAAAGAAAGTAATGGGCTGTTTTCAGATTGAGCGTTGGTTAACAGTTCTAAATCAAAATCATGCAAAACTTCTTGGGCAATAGAAACGCACTCATTTAATTTCGCTAAATTGGCTTGCTCCCTTGATGCTCTTAAAAGATGCCATAGGTTATTTTCTTTTTTAGGTGCATGGGTTATGACGAGATAATGTTGGTTTGCGTAGGTTTTTTTAAAATTTGACATCCACGAGTCGTGAATATTAATCAATACGGGAGAGACCTTGCCACTATCGAACTGGTGTTCTTGCTCTTCTCTCAGAGTTAAAATCTTAAAGCTAGCCCCCAATTCGCTGAGCAAGTCTAAACAGCGTTGTTTATGGTTTAATAAAGTGGCAATCTGTTCTGGGGTTTTAATACTGACATCTACGCCTTTAATCACTAAGGTTTGGGTTAATGTGCCGTCTTTACCCAGTAGCGTAATGTTGTCCTTCAACACCTTGTCAAAACTTAAAATATCGCTTAAAAATGAAATTCTGGGTTTAGGTACTAAAAGCACTCTTAATCGAGCAATCAGTAAAACACCTAATAAGGTGGATGCGGCAGCACAAATCAAGACGAGTGTTAGAAACCAAAGCACATTAAGGCTCATAGCGGTTGCCACTTTGCTTCAATGGATGTGTTTTCTTGCATTTCAAAAATGCCAATAGCGTATCTAACCAATACGGGTCTCTATAACTTAGAAAAATCACGATACTCTGAAGGATTAAAAAAAACCACAACCCCAGCAAAACATTTCTAAGCAAGACAGAGATGATACCCGTTAAAGAAAAAGACAAGATCGTCGCTTTAGGAGAGGCCATAATTAATTTTCCGGGTTGAACGACTTGTTTTAATACAATTGAACCTTGCATGATTGCTATTATCTCCCGCCAAAAAAACCGACAAAAGTTGCAAAACCTGCAATCATCACGCCTGCAAACGTAGTGCAAACCAGAATTCTAAAGTTAGGACGGCTCATTAACAAAGTAAAAATAAACCAAACAATCCCTAGTCCTATCACTGATTGCGCGATGGTCGTCGCATGTCTAACAATTTCTTGGGTTTTTGTGACAAGGGGTTGAGAGAATGCGTAGACTTCGCTACTCAAAAATAACAGTACCGCAAGAAATATGCAGTGCTGCAAAAAGCAGTTTGATTTAAATAAAGACAGAGAGATTTTAAATATTTGCTTCTGCATGGTGATGCTCCTTTGATGAAATGGGAGATAAAGACATTTTATTTAACAAAACCTGCGCCAAATGTTCTGGAAAGCGTATTTGTATTTTATTCGGTTGATAACCACCTTTTTTAGGGTGGTTGCGGGTAATGATGAGATAGCCTTTGTTCTCTAAAAAAGCAATCGCGCGTTTAATTGTTCTTGAGTGAACGCTTAAATCTTTAGCAATGGTATGCTGCGCGATAGAAATAGTATATGACTTTTTATTTTCTAATAAAATGGTTCCTAATAACAATATATACACGCAAAACGCAATTTTACATCTCGTATTCTTAATCATGAGCATCAACAAAACGATAGACAAACTGTCAGGCGCATACACAATTCTTAAAAAATCTGAATAACTGCAAGGTGTCATCAAAACCTCCTGTTTAAAAAATCGCTCATAGCAACTTCATTTAACGACTGTTTAATTTTGCTGTCAACGGGGACATTTTTGTCCCCTACCAACAAAATTTGTGTATGGATAATGACAAATTTGTCCCTGTTGCAGCAGTTGTTTGTAATACGCATGATGAGGCTAAGAAGGTTTTTAAAGGTAAAAATTAGGATCTGAAGGAGAAAATAATGTTGATATTAAAAAGATGTGCAGGAGAATCTATTAAAATTGGTAAAGACATCGAAATAATTGTCCTGGGGCACTCTCTAGGCATAACACGAATTGGGATTACAGCGCCCAAAGATACCAAAATCCTAAGAAAAGAATTGTGGGAAACCTTACAAACATCATCTTATGGAAATTAAAACAGCATTATTCGTGCTAATGGTGTTTTTTACGTCCGTTAATATCGGATCGTTTTGATAAAAACTAAACGACAATAATTTTGCAAAGTTTGATGTTGAGGTTAAAAAGATCTTGAGCGACAAATTTGTCTCTGTTGCAGCGGTTGTTTGTAATACGCATGATAATTTTAAGAAAAAGCATTTTTTAAGAGGTTAGTATTTAGAAAGAGAGAATAATTAAAAATGTTGATATTAAAACACTGGCCAGACAAATCTATAATGGGGATAGCTTATGCAGCTATTGCCAAGACTCGTTAGGCTTCGAGATGCTCCAGCCTATTTAGGTATGGATAAAAACCGTTTTAATAGCGAGGTAAGGCCGCACCTCACTGAAATTCCCATCGGAGTTCAAGGAATTGCGTTTGACAGGCTTGATTTGGACGCTTGGGTGGAGCAATATAAGCACTGTAGCGGGCGTCCTGCGGTCACCAACTCTAGGAGTATGGAACTATGGGACGCAAAGTATCGCCAGGACTCGTTAAACGGGGCAAAACCTGGCACATTGAGAAAAGGATCCTTGGATACCGCCTTCGAGAAAGTAGTGGAACTGAGTCGCTTAGCGAAGCGGAAAGCTACCTCGCGCGGCGAATCGAGGAAATAAGACAAGCTAAAGTTTATGGTGTAAGACCCAAAAGGTCTTTTAAAGAAGCAGCAACAAAGTACTTGCTTGAAAAACAACATAAAGCCAGTATTGCTGATGATGCCGATAATCTAAAGTTAGTTTGTCGCTATATAGGCGATTTGACATTGGAACAAGTGCACAACGGTACATTACTGCCTTTCATCAAAGCCAGACAAGCAATGGGTCGTAAAACAAAGACCATCAACAATGCTTTGGGGGTCGTCAGACACCTTTTAAACTTAGCAAGCAGTGAATGGATTGATGAGAATGGCTTAACTTGGTTGCATGTCGCACCTAAAATTAAGCTATTGCCAGTATATGATGCACGCGGCGCTTATCCACTTTCTTGGGATGAACAAATCTTGTTATTTAATCAATTGCCAGACCATTTAAAACAAATGGCAATTTTTAAAGTAAATGTAGGTTGTCGTGAACAAGAAGTTTGTCAATTACGATGGAAATGGGAAATACAAGTTCCAGAATTAAATACAAGCGTGTTTATTGTTCCAAGCCATATTGTTAAACAAGGGAAACTTCAACAATTGGTCAAAAATGGAAACGATCGCTTAATTGTACTCAACAACGCTGCTCAGGCAGTTATTGAGCAAGTACGCGGTATTAATCAGGAATATGTATTTACATACCAAGGGAGGCCAGTAAGCAAAATGAACAGCTCTGCTTGGCGGCGAGCTAGAAAGGCGGTGAGTTTACCACGGGTGCGGGTTCACGATTTGAAGCACACATTTGGTCGACGTTTGCGTGCTGCCGGTGTGAGTCGTGAAGATCGTCAAGACCTATTGGGACATAAGTCGAGGCATATTACGACTCACTATTCTGCGGCAGAATTGCATAACTTGATTGGAGCAGCTAATAAAGCTTGTGATCGTTCTCGTCAAGGCTCTGCATTCACGTTGTTAAGAACTAACGAGGAAGTTAGTTGCGTTAATGCCCGCAAAATGCCCACAGCCGAAAATTTTGCTAAAAAACCGCAAGCACTTTAAGTCTGTAATGCATTGATTCTACTGAACAAATTTGGTGCACCCGGAGAGATTCGAACTCCCGACCGCCCGGTTCGTAGCCTGGCCAAGCAAATTTAATTCGTTGATTTTAATAACAATTTTATCTGGCAATGCTCGCTACATTGTCTAACTGTGTAGTACAGTGCACAACCCACTGGCACAAAAATGACACAGTCTATTACCCTTTCTTTCCTAAAGCGTGTATTCTACTAGCCAAAATTGGATGCATGTCAACTAGCTTATTTTGAGTCCGGCGGGCTACATCTTAATCTGCGGAGAGTAGCCCGATGGATCTTCCCCATCAGGCCCTCACAGAACGGTGCGGGAACCTCTCAGCTCACACCGCTCCCAT
>Ga0209477_1002381_pt1 | contig 10898 bp, 8 predicted proteins | sample KloWWTupernatant_FD_187180 | JGI IMG/M metagenome (GOLD analysis project Ga0209477, IMG submission 187180) | Active sludge microbial communities from Klosterneuburg, Austria, studying microevolution and ecology of nitrifiers - Klosterneuburg... | ecosystem: Engineered > WWTP > Aerobic digester >...
ATTGCCGTCACCATTTTGGTGCTTTTATTGACGTTGACCGCAACCAGTTACGAAACCTACTTCGCCGGTGCGCAGTTCGTGCATTTCCTGCTCGGCCCGGCCACCGTGGCCCTCGCCATACCACTGTATACGCAGTTCCGCCGCGTCCGCTCGATGTTGCTGCCTGTCGTCGCCGGTCTGGTGGCCGGCAGCCTGACCGCCGCGCTCTCCGCCATCGCCATCGCCCGCCTGTTCGGCGCCAGCCTGCCGACCCAGTTGTCGCTCGCCCCCAAGTCGGTGACGACGCCGATCGCCATGGGCATCGCCGAACGCATCGGCGGCATTCCGTCGCTGACCGCCGTGCTGGTGATCGTCACCGGCATTCTCGGGGCCGTCGGCGCACGCTACATTTTCGACGCCATGAAACTGCGCGATCCGGCGATCCGCGGCTTTGCGATCGGTGTCGCCTCGCACGGCATCGGCACCGCCCGTGCCTTCCAGGTCAGCGAACAGGCGGGCGCCTTCGCGGCGCTGGCGATGGGCCTCAACGGCGCGCTGACCGCGCTGCTGCTGCCGCTGGTGCTGGGCTGGATGCGCTGAACGCCGGGGCAGCCGGTTATAGGGTATATACCAATGGCAATGACACGCGGGCAGGCGAAGAATCGGTTCATGTTGACTCCTCCTCCGCCCCGTCAGTCCAAGCAGACTTGGCTGTGGCTCGCGCCCTACGCGGCCATCGGCAGCTTTGCGGTGGCCATGCTGGTCGTCACCGCGTTGCTGCAGTGGCGCGAGCAGGATACGGCGCTGTCGGCGCTCGAAGGCGACATGCACTGGGCCGAGCGCACCATCGAGACCCGTCTGCGCGGGCATCAGGATTTCCTCACCGAACTCGGGCGCGAACAGGAGTTCCGCCAGCTTACCTATGAAGCCTTTCAGGTCCGCGCCAGCCGCTACGTGCGCGACAATCCCGAAATCGGCGCCATCATCTGGGTCGACACCGAGGGCAAGGTGGAATGGGTAGCGCCGAACGAGGCGATCACCGTCTTCGTCGGCGAACAATTGACCGGCATCCGCCTGATCGCCCTCCAGGAAGCCCTGCGCACACTCCGTGCGGTGTTTTCGCCCGACTACCGGGGCGCCGACCAGGGCCGCGCCCACGACCTGATCCTGCCCGTACAGCGTGGCAGCAGCGACATCGGCGCCTTCATCGCCATGCAGTCGCTGGAAACCCTGTTGCGCATGACGCTGCCCGCCAGCTTCACGGCGCGTTACAGCCTGACGGTGGTCGATGCGGACAACCGGGAAGTATTGAACAATTCTTCGGTCAAGCCGACCGACCGCCGCATCTCCGGCACCATCAGCCTCGACCTGCCGAACAACCGGCTCGGACTCAACATCGTTGCCTACCGCGGCGGCGGCGCCTGGCTCCCCTATCTGCCGGCGGTGCTGATCGTCTTTCTGACCCTGATCGCCAGCGCCACCCTGTTCCAGCTGCGCCGCCACGCCCAACGCCGCGCCGAGGCCGAGGAACAGCTGCGCGCCGCCTACGCCTTTCGCCAGGCAATGTCGCAATCGCTGGTCACCGGCCTCCGGGCCATCGACCTCGAAGGCCGCATTACCTTCGTCAACGCCGCCTTCTGCCGGATGACCGGATTCAACGAATCCGAACTGGTCGGCGTCGCGCCGCCCTACCCTTACTGGCCGCAGGAGGAATTCGACAGACTCGCGAATAACATCGAAACCGCCCTGGCTGGCCGCGCCCCGGCCAGCGGTTTCGAGATGCGGATCATGCGCAAGAACGGCGAACGCTTCGACGTCCGCCTCTATTTCTCGCCGCTGATCGATTCGGAAGGCAAGCAGATCGGCTGGATCGCGTCGATGAACGACATCACCGAACCGAAGCGCGTCCGCGTCGAACTCCAACGTTCGCACGAACGTTTCGTCACGGTCATCGACGGCCTCGACACGGCGGTGCACGTCGCCGATGCGCGTAGCGGTGAAATCCTCTTCGCCAACCGCGCCTTCCAGCACATCTTCGGCTTCGACACCGTCGGCCGCGATTCGGCCATGGTCACCGCCGCCTGCCGCCCGGCGCCGGAGGCCCTGAGTCGCGACCCGGCCGACATCGATCCGGCCGACCTGCCCTGCGAACTGTTCGACGGCGAGATCCAGCACGCCCTGTCCGGCCACTGGTATCACCTGCACGAGCGCGCCATCCGCTGGGTCGACGGGCGCACCGTGCGCGTGCAGATCGCCGCCGACATTACCGACAAGAAGTACATCGACGAAGTCAATCTGCAGCAGCAGAAGCGCCTCGAACAGACCTCGCGCCTCATCACCATGGGCGAGATGGCCTCGTCGCTGGCGCACGAACTCAACCAGCCGCTGTCGGCCATCGCCAACTATTGCGCCGGCTGCATCAAGCGCATGCAGGCCGGCAACTACAAATTCGAAGACCTGCTGTCGGCGATGCAGAAAGCCAGCGACCAGGCCGAGCGGGCGGGCAAGATCATCCGCCGCATGCGCGACATGGTGAAGAAGAGCGACCCCAACCGGCAGCCGATCGCCCTCGCCGAGCTGCTCGACGAGGCACGCGCCTTCGCAGACATCGAGGCGCAACGAACCAGCACACAGATCGTTGTCGACCTGCCGGAAAATTTGCCCAGAATCGTCGTCGACCGCATCATGATCGAACAGGTGCTGCTCAATCTCATCAAAAACGGCATCGAGTCCATGCACGACACGCCATTCGACCGCCGCCGCCTGAGCATCAGTGCCCGGCAGATCGACGAGCGGCTGCTGCAGGTCGACATTGCCGACAACGGACACGGGCTGCCGGAAGAAGACGTGGAGAAGATATTCGCGCCGTTCTACACGACGAAGCAGGAAGGCATGGGCATCGGCCTGGCGATCTGCCGCTCGATCATCGAGTTTCATCAGGGCCACCTGTGGGTCGAAGCGCGGCACGAGGGCGGCACCGTATTTCGTTTCACCGTACCGATAGAGGAAATCGATGATGAGTGAACAAAAACAAACCATCCACGTTGTCGACGATGACGAGGCGATGCGCGACTCGATGACCTGGCTGCTCGAAGGCGAGGGCTACAAAGTGGCCTGCTACGACTCGGCAGCCAGTTTTCTCGCTGCCCGCAACGACCGCATGCGTGGCTGCATCGTGCTCGATGTGCGAATGCCGGAGATGAGCGGCCTCGAACTGCACGAAAAACTCGAAACGCTCGGTTCGCGGCTGCCGATCATCTTCGTCACCGGCCACGGCGACGTACCGATGGCAGTCTCGGCGCTGCAGCGCGGCGCCTGCGACTTCATCGAGAAGCCGTTCAACAACGAAGACCTGCTGTCGCGCGTCCAGCGCGCGCTGGAACTGGACAGCCATCTCGCAGCCCGCAAGCAGCGCAACAGCGCCATCGCCCACCGCATCGAACAACTGACCCAGCGCGAACGCGAAGTCATGCAATTGGTCGTCGCCGGCAAGCTGAACAAGCAGGTCGCCGATGAACTCGAGATCAGCATGAAGACCGTCGAAGCGCACCGTGCCCGGGTCATGGAAAAAATGGGCGTGCGCACCCTGGCCGAACTGGTCAAGGCGGTGATGACCGTCAATTAGTCAGGTTGGAGCAAGGCGCCCGGCGCGCGATAATGGCGGCCTTTCGTCCGCTCCCGCCGCCATGACTCCGCCTGACAGCCAGAAGACAATCCAGAAGAAGGTGGTGGTCGCCGCCTGTTTCGGCACCTTTCTGGAGTGGTACGACTTCCTGACCTTCGCCTCGCTGGCGGTCTATTTCAGCGTCCTCTTCTTCCCCGCCGACGACCCGGTCGCCGCGCTACTGGCCAGCCTCGGCACTTTCGGCGTCGGCATGATCGTCCGCCCGCTCGGCGCCGCCCTCTTCGGCTCGCTCGGCGACCGCCACGGCCGGCGCACCATCTTCCTCGTCACCATCGTCCTGATGGGCGTGTCGACGGTGCTCGTCGGCCTCCTGCCGACCTACGAGCAGGTCGGCCTGCTCGCCCCGGCGCTGCTGCTGGTGCTGCGCATGCTGCAGGGCCTGTCGGTCGGCGGCGAGATCGGCGGCGCCGCGGTCTATCTCACCGAACATGCGCCGGAAGGCCGGCGCGGCCTGTACACCAGCGTCCTGCAGCTGATGGGGCCGCTCGGCATGATGGCCTCGACGCTGCAGATCATCGTGCTGCAACAATGGCTGAGCGATGCCGACTTCAAGGCCTGGGGCTGGCGGATTCCCTTCCTGCTCTCGGCGGTGCTGCTCGCCATCTCGATCCGCAGCCGGATGAACCTGCACGAATCGCCAGTCTTCAGCCAGTTGCGCGAGAAGAATGCGCTGGCCAAGACCCCGTTGCGCGAATGCTTCCGCGACCGTCACACGCTGGGGCGCATGGCGCTGCTCTTCTTCTGCGTATCGGCCGGCGGCTCGCTGCTCTTCTTTTCCGCCCAGGTCTATACCGGCGTCTTTCTCAAGACCGTGGTCAATTTGCCGGCCGCCGAGGCCGGCGGGCTGGTGACGATCGCGACGCTTGCCCTGTTTCCAGCGACGCTGGCCTGCGGCTGGCTGTCCGACAAAATCGGCCGCAGGCCGGTGCTCTTGACCGGTCTGATTACCGGCGCGCTGACCATTCTTCCGGTCTTCCAGGGGCTACTGCACTACGGTTCGCTGGCAACACCCGATACGACGATGATCGTCGTCCTGCTCCTCGTTCTCGTCGTGCCACTGGCCTGCATCACCGGGCCGCAGACGGCCACACTGCCCGAACTCTTTCCGGCGCGCACCCGCTACACGGCGGTGGCCCTGCCGCACAACCTGGCCGCCGGCTGGATCGGCGGCATGTCGCCCTTCATGGTCACCTGGCTGGGCGTCCGCTTCAGCGACCCGCTGGCCGGTCTCTGGTACCCGACCGGCCTGCTGATCCTGGCGGCGATCATCGGGCTGCTGTTCCTGCCCGAAGTCCGCAACCGGCCGCTGGCAGACTAGTTCTTTTTGGCGCCGTCCTTGGGCGGGCCGTTCTTGGCTGGCACCGTCCTGGGCGCAGGCTTCGCTTCGCCGGGCTTGCCCTTGCCGTCGTAGATGATCTTTGCCGACTGATCCTTGGGCGCTTTGCGGCTGGCGGTGATTTCCATGGTCGCCGCCCTTTGCGGCGCCTTCGCCTGGTCGATTTCGCTGCGCATGACGCGCACGCGCTCGATGGCGATCCGCTTGTCGATGGCTTCCGTCGGCTCGCCGCGTGCGACCAGCTTCTCGCGCATTTCCATCAATTCCTCGAGTTCCTTCGACATGCGCAGCGAACGGGTCGGTTCGCCCCAGGCTTCCTTGGGCTGGCTGACGGCCAGATTGAATTCTTCCGGGTTGGTGATCATCCGCGCAATGCTCAATTGGTTGTAGCGCATCGCCCATTCCAGTGCGCCGTCGCCCCAGTCGTTGCGGAAACTGCGCTCGGCGCCCTTCTCGATCAGCAGACGCGCCATGTCTTCACGTCCCTCGTAGATCGCCATCATCAGCACGCTGGAACCGTTGGTACTCAGGGCATTGATGTCGGCACCCTGCTCCATCAGGTAATCGGCCACCTGGCGATGTCCGGCAAACACGGCGTAATGCAGCGGCGTCCATTGGCGGGCTGGCGCATTGATGCGCGCCCCGCGCTCGACCAGCCACTTGACCGCCTCCAGATGCCCGCGCCAGGCGGCCAGAATGATGGCCGTTTCGCCAGCACCGTTCATCCGGTTGATGTCGGCCCCGCGCGAAATGAACAGGCGCATCATGTCGATGTTGCCCTCCCAGGCACCGATCATCAGCCCGGAGCCGATGCGGCTGCCCATGAAATCCGGCGCCAGGCCGGCGTCAAGCCAGGCCTTGGCCTGATCCAGGTCGCCGAGTTCGAGGTTGGTCACGAACGCTGTCGGGGTCGGCAGGGCGGCCGGATCACTCGACCAGAATTGGGCATGAACCGGCACCACCAGCCCCATCCCGATTATCATTGCGACCAGCAGTTTTCCTCGACCCGGTTTCATCAGCGCACACATCTCCATTGGCCAGCCCGCATTTTCTCACGACCCGGAACGAACATCGGCTATTCCTGGCGCTGGCTGCTTCATTGCTGTTGCACATCCTGCCCTTCGTTCCCGGGCTGATTCCCTCCCCCGCCCCTCCGCCGCCGCCCGCACCGATCATGGCCAGCCTGCGCCCGCCGCCTGTCGCGCCGCTCCCCGCGCCACCGCCGCTGACCTTGCCCGAACAGCCGAAGCCCGCGACGCCCCCGGCAAAACCGCCGCCCGAAAAACGCAAGCTCCCGGAAAGGCCGACTGCCGCCGCCAAGACCTGGACGCAGGCGGTCAGCCAGCACCTGAAGAAACTGAACGACGCCGGCCAGTTCTACCCGCCGGAAGCGATCGCCCGCGGCCTCGAAGGTGAGGTGCTGGTGCTCATTATCATTGATGAGAGCGGGCACATCGTCGGATCACGCATAGAGCAGAGCAGCGGCCATGCCATTCTCGATAATGCTGCGCTGCGTAATGTTCGTCTGCTACGCAGCGAACTGCCTCCCGACGCGCCGCGCGAAGCGCTGCTGCCCGTCCGCTTCCGCCTGCGCTGAGGCTTAGACGGCGCCGGATGCCCGCAAACGGGCGATGGCCGCCGCGTCATAGCCCAGCGCGGCGAGGACTTCGTCGGTATGCGCACCGAGCGCCGGCCCCACCCATTCGGTACTACCCGGCGTCGCGGAAAGCTTGGGCACGATGCCCGGCATGCGGAACTCGCGGCCGTCCGGCAGTCTCGCCGCCTCGAACATTTGCCGGGCGATGAATTGCGGGTCGGAAAACATGTCGACCGCAGCATAAACGCGTGACGAAGGCACCTGGGCGGCCTCCAGCGTCGCCAGCACCTCGGCCTCGTCGCGCTCGGCGCACCAGCCGTCGATCAATGCGTAGATTTCGTCGCGCCGCGCGTCGCGCCCGGCGTTGTCGGCCAGCCCCGGATCGTCGGCCAGATCGGGACGGCCGATGGCCAGCATGAAACGGCGGAAGATCGCATCGCCGTTGGCGCCGATGGTGACGTGCTTGCCATCCCTGGTCGTGTGCGTGTTGGACGGCGTGATGCCGGGCATGATGTTGCCGGTGCGCTCGCGCACGAAGCCGAAGACATCGAATTCCGGCACCAGCGATTCCATCATCGCAAATACCGCTTCGTAGAGCGCGACATCGACCACCTGCCCGGCGCCGCCGTTCACTTCGCGGTGGCGCAGCGCCATCAGCGCGCCGATCGCCCCCCACAGCGCGGCGATCGAATCGCCGATGGAAATCCCGGTGCGCACCGGTGGCCGGTCCGGGAAGCCGGTGATGTAGCGCAGCCCGCCCATCGATTCGCCGACCGCGCCGAAGCCCGGCTGATCCTTGTACGGCCCGCTCTGACCAAAGCCTGAGAGGCGCACCATGACCAGGCCGGGATTGTCGGCCCTGAGCTGTTCCCAGCCAAGCCCCAGTTTCTCCAGCACCCCGGGCCGGAAATTCTCGACCAGGATGTCGGCTTCGGCGATCAGCTTGCGGACGAACTCGCGCCCCTCGGGATGCTTCAGGTTGGCCGTCACGGACTTCTTGTTGCGCGCCTGCACGTACCACCACAGCGAGGTGCCTTCGTACAGTTTGCGCCATTTGCGCAGCGGGTCGCCGCCATCCGGCGCCTCGACCTTGATCACCTCGGCGCCAAACTCGGCCATGATACGGGTGCAGAACGGCCCGGCGATCAGCGTGCCGAGTTCGACGACCTTCAGCCCGGCCAGCGGCTTTTGCGTTTCGCTCATTTCAGGGCTCCCAGTGTTCCACCGCCAAATGTTGCCCCCACAGGCGGTCGACCGTAGCAATCACCTTGTTCGGCGCACCGCTGGTCGCCACCCTGAGCTGCCCGCTGCCGCCGCCGACCAGGTTGGCGGCGCTCAACAGTCGCTCGAGTTGGCGCGCCACCGGCTCCCCGGTATCGAGCAGCGTCACGCCGGCCGGCATGCGCCGGGCAATCGCCTCCGCCACCCATGGGTAATGCGTGCAGCCCAGCACCACGACATCGGCGCCAGCCGCCGCCAGCGGTGCGACAAACGCATCGAGCAGCGCCGCCACTGCCGGACTGTGCGGCCCCTGCGTTTCGATTGCCTCGGCCAGGCCGGGACAGGCCTGCACCACAACCTGCAGGTGATTGGCATGATTGCCGACCAGGCGCTGAAAACGCTCGCTCTGCAAGGTGCGTGTCGTCGCCAGCACGCCGATCACACCGCTCTTGGTCAATGCAGCCGCCGGCTTGACACCCGGCTCGAGCGCGACGATCGGCAGCGCGGTCGCCGCCCGGATCGCCTCCGCCGCTGCTGCCGTCGCCGTGTTGCAGGCGATTACCAGCGCCTTGGCGCCACGTTCCGCCAGCGCCTCGGCGATCAGCACGCCGCGTTCCTTGAGGAAGGCCTCGGGCCGGTCGCCGTAAGGCAGGAAGCGGGTATCGGCAAAATAGAAATAGTCTTCCTGCGGCAGTCGACCGCGCAAGGCGCGCAACACCGTCAGGCCGCCGAGGCCGGAATCGAAAACGGCGATGGATTGTTTGTTCAAATGGACATCCGGAAAAGAAGAAGCCCCCGTCGGGGGCTTCATTCAACCACAATCAAGCAGGAGTTACATGCGGGCGATCATCGCATCACCGAAGGCCGAGCAGGACAGCTCGTCGGCGCCTTCCATCAGACGGGCGAAGTCGTAGGTGACTTGCTTGTCGCCGATGGCGGCTTCCATCGACTTGATGACCAGATTGGCGGCTTCGACCCAGCCCAGATGGCGCAGCATCATTTCGGCGGAGAGGATCAGCGAACCCGGATTGACCTTGTCCAGACCGGCGTACTTCGGCGCCGTGCCGTGCGTGGCTTCGAAACAGGCGTACTGGTCGGAAATGTTGGCACCCGGGGCGATACCGATACCGCCGACCTGGGCAGCCAGGGCGTCGGAGATGTAGTCGCCGTTCAGGTTGGTGGTGACGATGGTGTCGTACTCGGCCGGACGCAGCAGGATCTGCTGCAGGAAGGCGTCGGCAATGGAGTCCTTGACGGTCACTTCGCGGCCGGTGTTCGGGTTGGTGAAATGGCACCACGGGCCGCCGTCGATCAACTGGGCGCCGAACTCTTCCTGAGCGACCTTGTAGGCGATGTCACGGAACAGGCCTTCCGTGAATTTCATGATGTTGCCCTTGTGCACAATGGTCAGCGACTTGCGGTCATTGGCGATGACGTACTTGAGCGCGGCGCGCACCAGGCGGGTGGTGCCCTCGACCGAAATCGGCTTGATGCCGATGCCGGAAGTGGCCGGGAAGCGTATCTTCTTGACACCCATTTCGTTCTGCAGGAAGGCCACGACCTTCTTGGCGCCTTCCGATTCGGCAGCCCACTCGATGCCGGCGTAGATGTCTTCGGTGTTCTCGCGGAAGATGACCATGTTGGTCAGTTCCGGATGCTTCAGCGGGGACGGCACGCCCTTGAAGTACTGGACTGGACGGACGCACTGATAGAGATCGAGTTCCTGACGCAGCGCGACGTTCAGCGAACGGATGCCGCCACCGACCGGCGTCGTCATCGGCCCCTTGATGGAGACCGAGTATTCCTTCAGCGCATCGAAGGTTTCCTTCGGGAACCACTCGTCCGGCCCGTAAATGCGAGTGGACTTTTCACCGGCGAAAACTTCCATCCAGTAAATCTTCTTGGCGCCGTCGTAAGCCTTGGCCACGGCGGCGTCGATGACCTTGATCATGACCGGGGTGATGTCGATGCCGATGCCGTCACCCTCGATAAAGGGAATGATCGGATTGTTGGGGATGGGCTGCCCCGGAACGATTTTCTGACCGCCTTGCGGAACCGTGATGTGAGATGCCATATCCACTCCATGCGCTGTAATTTGGACGACTTGAGTTTTGCGTCGAATTGCCCCTCTCCGGGGGTGCTGCCGGAACATGCCCGGCAATAGATAGCGAGGCCGATTATGAAGCAAAAAAGGGGGAAATGTCAGCCATTTCCCCCTTCGATCCGGATACCGCAAATCCCCGCCGACGAACCGCAGTCACGGTTCGCCGCTCGGAACTATCCGATCAGACCCGCGCCGCCTTCAGCGCTGCATTCAGCGTCGGGCTCGGGCGCATGACCGCCTTGCACTTCTCGGCATCGGCCTTGTAGTAACCACCGATATCGACCGGACGGCCCTGCACCGACTTCATTTCGGCAACGATCTGCGCCTCATTGTCGGACAGGGTCTTGGCCAGCTTGGTGAAGTGGGCTGCCAACTCGGCATCTTCCTTCTGCGTCGCCAGTTCCTGCGCCCAGTACATGGCGAGGTAGAACTGCGAACCGCGGTTGTCCAGCTCACCGGTCTTCGGCGACGGCGACTTGTTGTTGTCGAGCAGCTTGCCGGTCGCAGCGTCGAGCGTCTTGGCAAGCAGAATGGCGCGCTTGTTGCCATCCTTGATGCCCTGCTCTTCGAGCGAAACAGCCAAGGCCAGGAACTCGCCGAGCGAATCCCAGCGCAGGTGGTTTTCCTGGGTCAGTTGCTGCACATGCTTCGGAGCCGAGCCGCCGGCACCGGTTTCGTACATGCCGCCGCCATTCATCAGCGGAACGATGGACAGCATCTTGGCCGAGGTGCCCAGTTCCATGATCGGGAACAGGTCGGTCAGGTAGTCGCGCAGGATGTTGCCGGTCACCGAAATGGTGTCGAGGCCGCGGGCCACGCGTTCCAGCGTATAGCGCATGGCGCGAACCTGGGACATGTGCTGGATTTCGAGGCCGGTAGTGTCGTGATCCTTCAGGTATTTTTCGACCTTCTTGATCAGCTCGTTTTCGTGCGGACGGTAGGGGTCAAGCCAGAAGATGGCCGGCATGCCGGACTG
>Ga0209477_1002382_pt1 | contig 10897 bp, 9 predicted proteins | sample KloWWTupernatant_FD_187180 | JGI IMG/M metagenome (GOLD analysis project Ga0209477, IMG submission 187180) | Active sludge microbial communities from Klosterneuburg, Austria, studying microevolution and ecology of nitrifiers - Klosterneuburg... | ecosystem: Engineered > WWTP > Aerobic digester >...
TACTTCGGCGGGCCAATCATCAAGGATCGCCTCTTCATCTATGCCAACGCCGAGCAGTCGAGGACAGCCAGCCAAGGCTCGCGCGTCGTCGGCAACCTGACCGGCAAGACCGCGGCTGGCGCTCCTGCAGTGAGTGCCACGAATCGTGCCCAAGCTTGGGGGGTCACGCAATCCACAGATCCGCGCTGGACGGTGAAGCTCGATTGGAACATCACCGACAACCACGTCCTCGAGTTCACCGGCGTACAGGACAACAACGAAACCGAGGCGTCCTACTACGGCTTCAACTACGAGACGAACGAACGAGACTACGTCCGTTACAACGGCAGCACCACCGAGAGCAACACGCGCATGTACGTGGCCAAGTACACCGGCTACCTGACCGACAACCTCAGCATTTCGGCCATGTGGGGCAAGCAGAAGATCGATTCCCTGCCGAATCCGATGACGGGCTATGACCCAACCAAGACCTACGTCAGTATCTCCTCCGCAGTCGTGCCCGCCGCATTCGCGGGTATCAGCAACCCGCAGAAGTTCGGGCCCACCTACAACTACATCGGATCAGATGATACCGAGGCACGTCGCTTCGACATCAACTACATGCTGGGCGATCACGAGTTGCGCGCGGGATACGACTACTTCGAGGCCGTTTCCTACCGCGGCGACAACGTGGTGGGCCCCACCGGCTATTACTGGTCCTACGGCCTGGCCAGCAATCCGAACGCAGCGTTGGACGCCAGCCACTACGTCGGCTCACCCGCGTCGGGTGGTGCGCTCGGTGCCCAAGGTCACTACGTGACCAAGAATTATTCGGAGCATGGTGGCTTTACGACCGTGAAGCAGAAGGCGATGTACATCGAGGACCGCTGGCACATCAGCGACAACTTCCTGCTGAGCCTCGGCCTGCGCAACGACGGATTCACGAATTTCAACGGCCTGGGTCAGGCGTACGTGGAGCAGAAGAACAATTGGGCGCCACGCATCGGCTTCAGCTGGGACGTGAACGGCGACTCCACGTTCAAGGTCTTCGGTAACGTGGGGCGCTATCACCTGGCGCTGCCGAACAACGTGTCGGTGCGTGGTTCCAATCCATCCTTGAGTTCCGCCCAGTACTACACCTATAGCGGTATCGCGGCGGACGGTACGCCGACAGGCCTGACCGCCATTCCGTACACCAATGCCAACAGCCCCTACACCTGCGCAAACGGCGGCATGTCCTCGAACGTCGAATGCGGGTACGACAAGGACCCGCGCACGATCGCCCAGATCGACCTGAAGCCGCATTACCAGGATGAGTTCATCCTGGGCATGGAGCGGACCGAGACCGAATCGTTCTCGTGGGGCGCCAAGGCGACCTACCGCGACCTCAAGAACGCGATTGACGACATCTGCCCCACCGAGTGCTTCATCTTCAATGCGGGTACCAATGAAGCGACGTTCTGGGAAGACGATGGCACCGGCAACCTGGTTCAGGTCACGCACGACTTCGCCGTGGATTTCGGTACCGCGTTCCCGAAGCTGAAGCGCAAGTACCTTGCACTGGACATGTATGCCCAGTACCGCAAGGGCGCGTTCTTCGGCAAGATCGACTACACCCTGTCGCACAACTGGGGCAATGCGGAAGGCCAGTTGAACTCGTCGGTGGACACGGGTGCCGGCGGCCAGGGCGATGTCTCGGTGACCCAAGACTGGGATTTGCCGGAACTGATGTTTGGCGTGGGTGGGTCGCTGCCGAACAACCGCACGCACCAGATCAAGATGATCGGCACGTACCGCTTCTCGGATGAATGGCGCGTGGGTGGTTCGGCCATCGTGCAGAGCGGTCGGCCGCGTAGCTGCTACAGCTACTGGCCGTATGCAAAGCCTGGCCTGTACAACAATGCCTACTACAGCTACTGCGGCGTGCCGGGTGCACAGACGGCAGTCAACAATCCCAACGTGACCCCGAACGCGGACTACGTGTTCTCCCCGCGCGGTAGCGTGGGTGAAACGCCGTGGACCGCAACGTTCAACGCCAACGTGTCGTATACCCCGAACTGGATGGACGGCCTGACACTGTCGATGGACGTGCTCAACCTGCTCAACACGCAGACCGCGACCGGCTACTACGAGCGCTCGGCCAGCAGCCGCACCACTGTCAATCCGCGTTATGGACAGGAGCTGTACTACACCAGTCCGCGCAGCTTCCGCTTCTCGGTTCGCTACGACTTCTGATCCAAGGTTCAAGGATGGCAGAGTGATTCATCGCCGGCCCCGCAAGGGGCCGGTTTTCTTTTACGCGGTGTTAGGCCGGCGACATACTGCTCTTGTGGGAGGGGCTTGAGCCCCGATCACCGCACGCCTCAGCGCTTCAGCGCAGCCGCTTCGCCCGCCAGCGCACCAATACGCGCCCAGTCGCCGGCCTTGACGGCATCGACGGGGACCATCCACGAGCCACCGACACAGGCCACGTTCGCCAGCGCCAGGTAGGCCGGGGCCTTGGCGGCGTCGATGCCGCCGGTCGGGCAGAAGCGCGCCATCGGCAACGGACCACCGAAGCCCTTCAGCGCGGCGATGCCGCCGCTGGATTCGGCGGGGAAGAACTTGAAGCGCCGCCAGCCGTGTTCCAGGCCGCGCATCAGTTCGCTGGCGGTGGCGATGCCGGGGATCAGTGGTACCGCGCTCGTTTTCGCGGCGTTGAACAGCGTATCGGTGGCACCCGGCGAGATCGCGAAACGCGCGCCGGCTTCCGTGACCTTCGCGAGGTCGGCGGCGGACAGCACGGTGCCGGCGCCGACGCAGGCGTGCGGCAGTTCGCGCGCAACCAATGCGATGGCATCGAGCGCGCAGGCGGTGCGCAGGGTGATTTCCAGCACCGGCAGGCCGTTGTCAACCAGCGCACGGCACAGCGGCAGCGCGTCCTCGATGCGGTCGATGGCGAGCACCGGGATCACCGGGGCGAGGGCGAAGACCTCGTCGACCAGCTGGCTGTGGCGGGCGGTATCGAACATCGGAATCAGAACTCCTTGGCGTGCAGTGCGGTCGCCGCACCCAGCAGGCCGGGATTGGGATGGGTGATGACGTGGATCGGGATCGATTCCAGCGATGCGGCCAGCCGGCCCTTGGCGAGGAAGCGTTCGCGGAACGCGCTGCTGCGCAGGAATGGAATGAAGCGTGGGACGATGCCGCCGGCGATCACCACCGTGCGTGCGCCGTGGATCAGCGCGCAGTCGCCGGCCACGCTGCCAAGTACCGAACAGAAGCGCGCGAGCGTGCGGCGCGATGCGAGGTCGTGGCCTTCCAGCGCGGCGGCGACGATGTCCGCAGGTTCGCGCAGTGCGGGCTTGAGCAACGAGGCCTCACCCGGCTGCGGAACCTGTACTGGCAACACCGCACTGGCACCGCGCAGCACCGCATCGATTTCCGACAGACCCTTGCCGCACAGCAGGCGCTCGGTGGAGGTGCGCCCGTGTTGCGCGGCGAGCCACGCGGAGATCGCGCGCTCCTCGTCGCCAACCGGCGAGAACCCGACATGGCCGCCTTCGGTTTCGACCGCATGCCAGCCGTGATCGTGCGAGCCGACGATCAGCGCGACGCCAAGCCCGGTGCCAGGGCCGAGCACGCTGATCGGGCCGCGCAACGGCGGAGCCGGGTCTCCATGCAGCGTCACCAAGTGTTCGCGCTGCAGCGCCGGGATCGCCCACGCCACCGCGCCGAAATCGTTGAGCATGCGCAACTCGTCGAGGCCGAGCGTGCGCTGCAATTCGCTGCGGCTGAACGACCACGCGCGGTTGGTCAGGCGGATCTCGTCGTTGCCGACCGGGCAGGCGACCGCCAACGCGGCGCGCGCGGGCTTGGCGGTGACACCGGACAGGTAATGCTCCATCGCGTGCTGCACGCTGGCGAAGTCCGCGTTCGGCAGCGATTTCGCTTCCAGCAATTCGACCGTTGGCGACGACAGGTCGGTCAGCGCGAAGCGCGCATTGGTGCCGCCGATGTCGCCGACCAGCGCGAGCGTCTTCTCGCTCATGGCGTGCCCTCGTCCTCGTCGAGGAACAATGCGCAGGCGCCTTGCTCCGCGGAGCCGACCTGCTTGCGCATCATCGCGAACAGCTCGCGTCCCAGGCCGACATGATTGCCCGCAAGTGATGGACGCACCGCCTCGCGCGCGGCCCATGTGTCGGCATCCACCAACGCCTCCATCGTGCCGGCGTCGCCATCGATGCGGACGATGTCGCCCTCGCGCAGCTTCGCCAGCGGCCCTGCGTCGGCCGCTTCCGGGGTGACGTGGATCGCCGCCAGCACCTTGCCCGAGGCGCCGGACATGCGACCGTCGGTGAGCAGGGCGACGCGCTGACCGCGATCCTGCAGGGCAGCCAGGGTGGGTGTGAGTTTGTGCAGTTCGGGCATGCCGTTCGCTCGCGGGCCCTGGCCACGCACGACCGCAACGAAATCGCCGGCGAAACCCTCGCGCTTGTCGAGTGCGCCGGCCTTGAATGCGGCCAGCAGCGCGTCCTGCGATTCGAAGATGCGCACCGGTGCCTCGATTCTGCGGAACTCGGGCGCGACCGCGGAGATCTTGACCACCGCGCGCCCGAGATTGCCCTGCAGGCAGCGCAGGCCGCCTTCGCGGTCGAACGGTGCGGCGACGCCACGCACCACGTTGTCGTCCAGCGACGTCGCCGGCGCATTACGCCAGCGCAAGGTGAGGTCGTCGAGCCACGGTTGGGTCGCCTGCTGGCGCAGGTCGCCGCCGTGCACGCAGGCGATATCGCCGTGCAGCAGGCCGGCATCCAGCAGTTCGTTGATGACCAGGCCCAGGCCACCGGCGGCCTCGAAGTGATTCACGTCGGCGGAACCGTTCGGATACACACGCGCCAGCAGCGGCGTGGCCTGCGAGAGTTCGTCGAGGTCGTTCCAGTCGATCAGGATGCCGGCCGCGCGCGCCATCGCGACGAGGTGTAGCGTGTGGTTGGTGGAGCCGCCGGTGGCGGCCAGCCCGACCATCGCGTTGACGATCGCCCTCTCGTCGATGGTGCGCGCCAGCGGGCGGTAGTCGTTGCCGAGTGCGGTGATGCGCAGCGACTGCTCGGCGGCGGCCACGGTCAGTGCATCGCGCAGCGGCGTGTTCGGCGGCACGAAGGCGGTGCCCGGCATGTGCAGGCCCATCACTTCCATCAGCATCTGATTGGAGTTGGCGGTGCCGTAAAAGGTGCAGGTGCCTGGCGAGTGGTACGAGCCCGCCTCGGCCTCCAGCAATTCGGCGCGGCTGGCCTGGCCGAGCGCATAGCGCTGGCGGACCTCGGCCTTCTGCTTGTTGGGGATGCCGGACGGCATCGGCCCGGCGGGCACGAAGATCACCGGCAAGTGGCCGAAACTCAACGCGCCGATCAGCAGGCCGGGCACGATCTTGTCGCACACGCCCAGGCACAGCACCGCATCGAACATTTCGTGCGACAGCGAGATCGCGGTGGCCATGGCGATGGCGTCGCGCGAGAACAGCGACAGCTCCATGCCGGTGCGGCCCTGGGTGACGCCGTCGCACATCGCAGGCACGCCGCCGGCGACCTGCGCGCTGCCGCCAGCGTTGCGCGCGGCCATGCGGATCAGCGTCGGGTAATGCTCCATCGGCTGGTGCGCCGACAGCATGTCGTTGTAGGCGGTGATGATGCCGATGTTGCCGCCCGCGCCCTCGCGCAGCATCGGCTTGTCCGCGCCGGATGCGGCGAAGGCGTGCGCCAGGTTGCCGCAGGACAGCTCGCGTCGCGACGGGCCGATTTCGCGTGCCGCGTCCATCCGCGCCAGGTAGTCGTCGCGCAGGCGGCGGCTGCGGTCGGCGATGCGCGAAGTAACGCGCTCTATGGCGGAATGCAGGGGCATCGGTTACGGGCTCCAGTGGATGTGGATGTGGTGGCCGGGCGCGTGCAGCAGCGCCGCCACCGGATATTGTCCTGCAGGGGCCGCACAGTCGGGATCTGCTTGCGCTTGCCGCAACACCACGCGCTTGTCCGCGCCGGTGACGACCAAGTGGATCTCGCGCGCATGCAACAGGCGCGGCAGGGTCAGGCTGATGCGGGCGAACGGCGCTTCCGGCGGCAGCGGATCGGGCAGGGTGGCGATGGCGTCCGCACCGCTGTCCATCGCAAGTCCGTCCTGCAGGTTCGCCGCTCCAGGAAACAGCGAGGCGAAGTGGCCGTCCGCGCCCATGCCCAGCAGCACCGCATCGAAGGGTTGCGGGTTCACCGCCAGCAGCGCACGTGCTTGCGTGAGCGAGGTATCGACATCGCCATCGTCGCGCGTGAGCGGATTGCCAACGATGTTCTTGTCTGCTGCAAAGGCCTCGCGCAATGCGCGCAGGTTGCAGGCCGGATGGTCGTGCGGCACGCAGCGTTCGTCGGTGGGAATCACGCTGACCACGCCGCCAAGGCCGGCGTCCGTGAGTCGCGCGTACACCGGCAACGGCGTGCGTCCGCCCGCGAGTGCCAGCCAAGCCTGGCCGCGTGCGTGTATGGCGCCGCGGCAGGCATCCACGAACGCGTCGGCGACGTGCGCCACCAGCGCGCCGACATCGGCATGGTCATGTTCGATCCACGGCATGACTATTCCCGCCAGCCGTGGCCGTGGCGTTCGGTCAGCGAGACCGCGGCGCCCGGGCCCCAGGTGCCGGCCGGGTACGGCTTCGGCGTGATTCCCGCCGCGCGCCAACCCTCGGCAATCGCATCGACCCACTGCCACGCAGCTTCGGTTTCGTCGCGGCGCACGAACAGGGTGCCGTTGCCTTCGATCGCGTCCAGGTACAGGCGTTCGTAGGCGATGCGCTTGCGTGCGCTGGCGAACTCCTCGTGGAAGTCCAGATCCAGCCCGACTTGCGCCAGCCGCAGTCCACTCCGATCAAGACCGGGGGCCTTGCTCATCAGGTCAAGCTCGATGCGTTCCTCGGGCTGCAGGCGGATCAACAGGCCGTTCGGCTGCATGTCGCTGGCGGCGCGACCGCCGAAGATCGAATACGGCACCTTGCGGAACTGGATGTAGATCTCGGTGCTGCGCGATGGCAGCCGCTTGCCGGTGCGCAGGTAGAACGGCACCCCGGACCAGCGCCAGTTGTCGACGTGCGCGCGCAGGGCGACGAAGGTTTCGGTGCGGCTGCTGCGGCCCAGTTCGTCGGCGTAACCGGGCACCGCGACGCCGTCGCTGGCACCGGCGGTGTACTGGCCGGCCACGGATTCGTGCGCGACCTGGTCGCGTCCGATCGGGCGCAGCGAGCGCAGTACCTTGATCTTTTCGTTGCGCACCGCAGTCGGCTCGAACTTCGCCGGCGGCTCCATCGCCACCAGGCACAGCAACTGCAGCAGGTGGTTCTGCAGCATGTCGCGCAGCGCGCCGGAGTCGTCGTAGTAGTCGCCGCGGCCTTCCACGCCGACGGTTTCGCCGACGGTGATCTGCACCTGCTCGATGTGGCGCGCGTTCCACAGCGGCTCGAACAGCGCGTTGCCGAAGCGCAACGCGATCAGGTTCTGCACGCCTTCCTTGCCGAGGTAGTGGTCGACGCGGTAGACGCGCTCCTCGTCGAAGGACATGGCAACGCTGTCATTTATGGTAATCGCAGAAGCCAGGTCCTTGCCGATCGGCTTCTCCAGCATGACCCGCGTGCCGGTGCCCGCCACACCATTCGCGGCCAGCGCATGGCAGGCCTGGCCATAGAACTTCGGGGCGGTGCTCATGTGGTACAGCACGTCGCCGTCGCGCAGCTCTTTCACCTTGTCGGCGAGCGCGCGCATCGAGTCGTCATCGTCGACGCTCGCAGCGGCATAGTCGAGCCGGTCCAGCAATCCACGCAGGGCGGCATCGTTGCGTTCCGCCGCCGGGATGCGTTCAGCGATGCTGGCCGATACCAGGTTGGCGAACCCTTCGCGGTCGAGCGCGCTGCGCGCGGTGCCGAGGATGCGCAGGTTGGCCGGCAACAGCTGTTCAGCCTGCAGGCTGTACAGCGAGGGCAGCAACATCCGCCGCGCGAGGTCGCCGGTGGCGCCGAAGATGGTCAATAGCGAAGCAGGCGCGGCATGCGTCACGGAATGGTTCCGGGGTGGGGAACCTGAAGCTTAATACGCCGGCGACATGGATGCTGCAGTGGTTTCGTTTACAACGTTCGTTAAGGTATGGCGGGTGGTGATGGTTCATGTTGGCAGTACGCATAGGTATGTCGCATGGGTGCCCATTAGAATCGTTGCTCTAGTCGTCCAAGGCCCTGCAATGACGCGTCTTTCCTCGTTGGATCACGAGCAACTGCTGGCCTGCGCCCGCGGCGAATTGTTCGGTGCAGGCAATGCCCGCCTGCCGGCGCCGCCGATGCTCATGTTCGACCGCATCACCCACATCAGCGACGACGGCGGCGCGCACGGCAAGGGCTTCATCCGTGCCGAACTAGACATCCGCCCGGACCTGTGGTTCTTCGGTTGCCATTTCATCGGTGATCCGGTGATGCCGGGCTGCCTGGGCGTGGACGCGATGTGGCAGCTCACCGGCTTCTTCCTGCCGTGGCTGGGCGAAACCGGCCGCGGCCGCGCGCTGGGCGCCGGTGAGATCAAGTTCACCGGCCAGGTGCTGCCCGACGCCAAGGTGGTCAGCTACGAAATCGACATCCGCCGTTTGCTGCGCGGGCGCCTGCGCCTGGTGGTCGCGGATGGCCGCACCTACGTGGATGGCCGCGAGATCTATACCGCCCGCGACATGCGCGTGGGCCTGTTCCAGACGACGGAGGCCATGTGAGTACGACGCTACGCCGCGTGGTGGTAACCGGCATGGGCATCGCGTCCTGCCTGGGCAATGACATGGATACGGTGTCGGCGGCGCTGCGCGAAAGCCGCGCCGGCATCCGCTTCCTCCCGGATCACGCCGAGCGCGGATTGCGCAGCCAGGTCGGTGGCGCGGTCGAGCTCGACCTCGAGGCCGCCGTCGACCGCAAGCTGAAGCGTTTCATGAGCGATGCCGCGGCCTACAGCTATGTCTCGCTGCGCGACGCGATCAAGGATGCCGGCCTCGACGAGGCGCAGACCAGCGATCCGCGCACCGGCCTGATCGCCGGCTCCGGCGGCGGTTCCAGCCGCTGGCAGGTCGAGACCGCAGACCTGTTGCGGGATCGCGGCGTGCGCAAGGTCGGCCCGTACATGGTGCCGCGCACGATGTGCTCCACGGTGTCGGCCAACCTGGCGACGGCGTTCAAGATCAAGGGCCTGAGCTACTCGCTGTCCGCCGCGTGTGCGACTTCCGCGCATTGCATCGGCGCGGCCGCCGACCTGATCCGCCATGGCGCGCAGGACATCATGTTCGCCGGTGGCGGCGAGGACCTGGACTGGACAATGAGCGTGATGTTCGACGCGATGGGCGCGCTGTCCACCAGCTTCAACGAGACCCCAGCCAGCGCATCGCGCCCGTACGACGCCAACCGCGACGGTTTCGTCATCGCTGGCGGTGGCGGCATGCTGGTACTGGAAGACTACGAACACGCGAAGGCGCGCGGCGCGCATATCCACGCGGAGTTGATCGGCTACGGCGTGACCAGCGACGGTGCCGACATGGTCGCGCCGAGCGGCGAGGGCGCGGTGCGCTGCATGCGCATGGCGATGGCGGGCATCGACCGACCGATCGACTACCTCAACACCCACGGCACATCGACCCCGCTTGGCGACATCACCGAATTGAACGCGGTGCGCGAAGTGTTCGGTGATGCGGTGCCGCCGCTGTCGTCGACCAAGGCGCTGTCCGGCCATTCGCTCGGCGCAGCCAGCGTGCACGAAGCGATCTACAGCCTGCTGATGCTGCGTGACGGCTTCATCGCTGCGTCGGCCAACATCGAGACATTGGACCCGCGCTGCGAGGGCTTCCCGATCGTCCGCGAAAGCCGCAATGCAACGCTAAACACGGTGATGTCGAACAGCTTCGGCTTCGGTGGCACCAACGCGGCGCTGGTGTTCGCGCGGGTCTGATGGCCAACAGCTTTTTGCCTGCACTGCCTGTCATGCCGCCTGCGCGGGCATGACAGGCAGAAGCCGACAATCAGACCAGTACCTTACTTTCGGCCATTCAGTACTTCATGCGACCAGCTGGGTTCTTGGCGCAGGTCGAGCACGGCGAAGATTTCCGTACGTTTTGTGGCTTCGCGGTAGTAGATGCCGAACGGAAAGCGGGTGGCCAGCATCCTGTGGAAGCCGGCATGCTTGGGATGGATGCCGTGGGTGAACGCAATCCGCTCGACATCAGCCCATAGCGCCACGACACAACGCGCGCCTAGTCCAAGCTGGATACCGTCGTAGAAATCGCGTGCCCGTTCAATGTCCTTGACCGCGTCTGCAAGCAGGACGACGGGGCGTCGAGTCAGCGTTGGGCGAGCTGGGCCTTCGCTTCGTCCAGCGAGAGGAACCGCGCCTGTCCCGACTCTGCCCGCGCCAGACGATCCACCAATACATCGCCATGCCAGCGAGGTGATTCGATGGCGGTCGGCGTCGCCGACAGCGATTGCCAGAGCAGTTCCATGGCCTGCAAGCGTTCGTCCAGGCTCATGCGGGTGATGTCGGTCATGGCGATCATGGGCTGAAAGTACCGCTTGGTATGGCGGCGAGCAAGTTGCATGGCATGGGCATGGCTCCGTTGTCATGCCTCCAGCCTGCCGTGCGGCGTCTGGTCGCGCAGTCGGTATTCCCCGCGTCGTGGGTAGGAGCATGCCCCGCGTTACCGGCTCGTCGCGTCCTTCAGGAAGCGTCGCCGCTCGACGGGTGTGGCCTGGTGCCATGCCACCGTCACGTCCAGTTCGGCCACGATGCCGGCGGTCGCATCGTCGAAGTGGCGTTCGGCTTCCGCCATCGCGCCCACGCGCGTCACGCCACCGCTTTCAGGTCGCAGTCGATGTGGATGCGCTCGAACG
>Ga0209477_1002383_pt1 | contig 10897 bp, 9 predicted proteins | sample KloWWTupernatant_FD_187180 | JGI IMG/M metagenome (GOLD analysis project Ga0209477, IMG submission 187180) | Active sludge microbial communities from Klosterneuburg, Austria, studying microevolution and ecology of nitrifiers - Klosterneuburg... | ecosystem: Engineered > WWTP > Aerobic digester >...
AGGTCGACCGCGACGATCCGACCCCGGTTCGCCAGGACTGCGACCGGCAGGTCAGCACCCTCTGCCACCAGGTCGGTCTCGGTCTCGTCGAGGGCGACCACGGCGGTCAACTGGACCGACCCGACGCCCTCGCGCACGTTGAGCACCAGCGTGAACAGCTCCCGGCCCTGGTCGTCGCGAAGTCCGGAGCTGCGGGCGTGCACCACGACCGCCCGGGTCGGATCTCCACGCCGGAGGACCTCGTCGGGTGAGGGTTCGAAAGCGATCCCCCCATGGTCCACCCCTCCCGTACGGGGCGGATCGGTGACCCATACGCAATACTCAGCGACTGACCGAGGTCACGACCGCACGCACGATGGCGCCCACCTCGGTCGACCCCAACGCGGAGGACCATGCACAGTCAGTGGCCCGTCAGCGGCCGCTCCACCGAGCTCGATCACCTCACCACGCTGCTGGCCGGCGGCGGGACCGGCGTGCTCGTCGTCGGAGAGGAGGGCGTCGGCAAGAGCCGGGTTCTCAGCGAGGTCACCGACCGGCTCCACTCCCAAGGGATGGCGACCGTCGTCGTGACGGCCACCCCGGGATCGGCCCTGCTGCCGCTCGGCAGCCTGGCTCCCCTGCTGCCCACCGGGTCCACCTCGACCGGGCTCCCGGTCCTCCCGGTGCTCCGCGCCGCCATCGCGGCCCGCGCCGACGGCCGCCGTCCGATCCTCGTCGTCGACGACGTCGACCATCTGGACGACGCATCCGCCGTGCTGGTCAACCAGCTCGTCGCCACCGGGGACGTCGGGCTGGCGGCTACCCAGACCTCGGGCAGCATCGCCCCCGAGCCGATCGCCCGGCTCTGGCAGGACGGGATGATCGAACGGGTCGAGCTGCCGCCGCTGACCCCCGACGAGCTCGCCGCCCTGGCCGAGTCGATCGTCGGGTCCCCCCTCGACGACCGCTCCGTCGGCCTGATCCGCGACATGGTCGGCGGCAACGCCCTGTTCCTCCGCGAGGTGCTGATGGCCGCCCGCGAATCGGGGAACCTCGAGATCGACGACGGCCTGGCCAGGGTCCGCGAGCTCCCGGTGTCGGCCCCCCGCCTCGTCGACTTCGTCCGCCACCGCGTCGGCGACCTCGACGCGGTCACCTCGGAGGCGCTGCTGCTGATCGCGGTCGGCGAGCCGCTCGGCCCCGGTGAGCTGCCCGCTCAGGTCAGCCCCGAGCTCCTGGCCCGCATGGACGCCGTCGGTCTCGTCACGACCACCCTCGACGGCCACCGCGTCGTGGTCCGACTCGTGCACCACCTCTTCGGCGAGGTGCTCCGCGCCGCGGCGTCGCCCCTGCAGCTCCAGAAGGCCCACCGGGACCTGGTCACCGCAGTGCAGGCCCACGGGTCCGCCCGTCGCGGCGACGACCTCCGCCTGGCGCACTGGTCGGTGGTCGGGCAGGTCGACGTCGAGTCCGGCCTGCTCGTCGAGGCGGCACGGACCGCACGATTCAGCCAGGACCTCGAGCTGGCACGCGATCTGGCCGAGACCGCGTGGCGGAGCCACCCCGACTTCGACACCGGCGACCTGCTCGCCGACATCTACTACGAGCTCGGCGACACCGGGGCGGCCGCCGCCATCCGACCTCGGTGGCAGGAGTTGGCCGTGGACGACGACCAGCAGATCCGCGTCGAGCTCAACGCCGCGGTCAACGCGTTCTGGAAGGAGGGCGACGCCGATGCTGCCACCGCGGCCCTGGACCGCGCCGACGCCCACCCCCCGTCGGTGTGGCGCGACGAGGCTGAGGCGGTCCGATCGGTGTTCCTGGCCTCCCAGGGTCGAGCCGCGGAAGCCGTCGTGATCGCCGAACCGCTGATCGAACGCGACCCGGACCGCGTCCTGATCCAGGCGGCGATGGCACTGACCCACGCCTACCGGACCCAGGGCCGGGTGGAGGACGCCGTGGCGATCTGCGACCGGGCGCTGGCCGCCTACGCGGAGCTGGGCGAGCAGATCGCCCTCATCTCGATGCGCGTGCTGGGCGTCGGCCGCACCATCGCCCTGGCCGAGACCGGTCGCCTGGAGGACGCCGACTCCGACGCGGCGAGGATCCTCCAGCTGTGCCGGACCGAGGGCGAGGTCGGCGGCATCGGTCTGGCGGCGCTCGTGCAGGGTTGGGTCCACTTCACCCGCGGTCGCATCCGCTCGGCCCGCCAGGCCCTGCGTCTGGCCGAGGACTCCTTCGCCCGGACCGGGCACGCCGGGATGCGCCAGTGGGCCCACATCGCGCTGGCCCTGGTGTGCGCCACCTCGGGCGACCGACCGGGCGCACAGGGTTGGCTGGACGTGATCGACCGCGACGGCCTGCAGCCCGCAGCCATGTTCAGTGCCGCGCTGGCCCGGGCCCGGGCGTGGACGGCCTGGGGCGCCGGCGACCCCGAGTCGGCCCGCGACCTGCTCATCTCCGGATCGGAGGACGCCCGACGCACCGGCGATGCCCAGGGCGAGCTCGCCTGCCTTCATGACCTGGCCCGTCTGGGCGGAGCGACGACGGCGCTCGACCGCTGGGCCGGGTCGGAGCCCAATGTCCAGGGCGCTCTCAACTCCGCCCTGGCGGATCACATCTTGGCGATGGCGTCGGGTCGCGCCGTGGACCTGGGCGACGCAGCCGAGTCGATGGTCGACCTCGGCGCCTGGTTGTGGGCCGCCGAGGCCGCCTACGGAGCAGCCGACGCCGCCCGTCGCGAGGGCGACCCCCGCATGGCGGCGCACTGGTCGCGGCGGGCGACGGAGTGGCGCGCCGCGTGCGAGACCGCGGCCACCCCGGGGCTGGTCGCCGACCTTGCTCCGGTTCCGCTGACCCGTCGCGAGCGCGAGGTGGCGATCCTGGCCGCCGACGGCCTGGCCGCTCGTGAGATCGGCGAGCGCCTCTACGTGTCGCGCCGGACCGTGGAGTCACACCTGGCGCGGGTCTACGCCAAGCTCGGAATCGGCTCCCGGGCCGAACTGGCGTCTCTCCTGCAGGACCCGCCCCGCTGACCCGCAGGGCCTGCCGGGCCACGGCTCGGCCGGATCAGCCCGGCTTGCGCCACCAGACCCCGGTCCAGTCGACGGTGCGGATCGGTGCGGTGATGCCGTGGTCCCATCGGTAGTCCTGCACAGCGGCGCGACACGGCTCCCACCCGCCGTAGTCGTCGATCACCACGAACCCGCCCGGCGACACCTTGGGCTCGAGGGCGCTGAGCGCGTCCATGGTCGAGCCGTACAGGTCGCCGTCGAGGCGCAGCACCGCGATCTGCTCGATCGGGGCGTCGGGGAGGGTGTCGGCGAACCAACCCTCGAGGAACCGGACCCGGTCGTCGAGCAGGCCGTAGCGCTCGAAGTTGGCTCGCACGGCGTCCGCTCCGACCTTGAGCACCTCGACGTGGGACCAGTCGAGTCCGTCGTCGGCCGGGTAGCGGGCGTCGGGGACGGGGAGCCCCTCGAAGGAGTCCGCGACCCACACGCGGCGGTCGGGGTCCCCGAGGGTGCGCAGGACGCCGCGCATCAGGATGGTGGTACCCCCTCGCCAGACCCCGGTCTCGATCAGGTCGCCAGGGACCCCGTCGGTGAGGGCCCGGACGCAGCAGCGCACGACGTTGTCCAAGCGGGCGGTTCCGATCATGGTCTCCGCGGTCGGCGGCCAGTCCCGGCCCTCGGCCCGTGCCTCGGGGTCTCCACGGCGCACCACCCGCCAGTCGCGCTCACGCAGCAGCGGCAGGATCTGGCTCGCCCCTCCGGGCCAGTCGTGCAGGTCCGCATCCCACCACTCCTGGTCCAGGAACACCTCGCGGGTGAGGCACCGCTGGAGCAGATCGAGGTACGCGACCGCCGCCGGCTCCAGGCCGTCGAGTGCATCGGCCAGGGGGTCGTCCCGATCGGCGGGCGATGGGTCTCCGGAACGGTCCGGGGTGCTCGGCATGGCGGCGACGGTACCCTCCGACGATGGCCGGCACCGACGACCCCGACCCCCGTGGTGTCGTCGTCCGGCCCGGCCTCCACGTCCCGGCAGCATGGATCGACGAGTCGTTCTCCACTTCGGGCGGTCCCGGCGGCCAGCACGCCAACCGGTCCCGCACCCGGGTCGAGCTGCGACTCGACATCCGGGGCTGTCCAGCCTTCAGCGAGCACCAGCGGTCGCTCCTGGTGGAGCGGTTCGGACCGGAGCTCCGCGTGGTCGTCGACGACGAGCGCTCGCAGCTGCGCAACCGCGACATCGCCCGGGAACGGCTGGCGGCGCGTATCGCCGGCGCGCTGGTCCCGCAACGGACCCGGACCGCCACCCGGGCGACACGGGCGTCGCAGCGGCGACGGGTGGAGGCCAAGAAGCGTCGGGGCGACGTCAAGCGCCAGCGCCGCCGCCCCGGCCACGACGACTAGCCCTCTCCCTCACCCCCGCTTTGTCCCGCACAGGCGCGGTGATCACCGCGCCTGTGCGGGACAAAGCGGGGAGGAGCGAGGGTCAGGGAAGGGTGATGACGACCTTGCCGGTGTTGGCGCCGGTGAACATCGCGTTGAGGGCGTCGACCGAGGACCCGAGCCCGTGGTGCAGATCCGCGTGGTACCGAAGGCGCCCCTCGCGCTCCCAGGCCCGCAGCACCTCGCCGATCTCGGGGAACCGGGGGACGTCGTCGAGCGACAGGAACCCGGTCATGGTCGCCCGCTGCTGGATCAGCTGCAGGTAGTTGGCGGGACCAGGGGCCTTGCCGGTCTCGTTGTAGGTCGAGATCGCACCGCACAGCACCACCCGGGCGTGCATCGCCAGCCGGCTCAACACCGCGTCGAGGACCGCCCCTCCGACGTTGTCGAAGAACAGGTCGACGCGGGGGCCGAGCTCCTTGATCCGCGCCGAGACGTCCTCGGTTCGGTGGTTGATCGCCCCGTCCAGGCCGACCTCGTCGAGCAGCCAGGCGCACTTGTCGTCGCTGCCGGCGATCCCGATGACCCGGGCACCGTGCAGCTTCGCGATCTGCGCCGCGATCGACCCGGTCGCCCCCGCGGCGGCCGACACGACCACCACGTCACCGGCCTTCACCTGCCCGACCTCGACCATGCCGATGTAGGCGGTGCATCCGGTCGACCCGTACAGCGACAGGTAGCCGGTGGTGTCGTAGTCGGGGTCAGGGCCCGACAGCCGGGTGGTGAAGATGTCGTCGCGGACGATCGAGTACTCCTCCCACGCCGCCAACGAGGTGACGACGTCGTCGAGCCCGTAGGCGCCGCAGTCGGTGGCGACGATCCGTCCGGCCGACGAGCAGCGCACCGCCTCGCCGATCTCGACCGGCGGCAGGTAGCCGCGGGCCGGGCTCAGCCAGGAGCGCACCGACGCGTCGATGGCCAGGACCTCGTTGCGCAGGAGCGCCTCCCCGGGGCCGGGCACGGGAACCGGCGCGGCCACCAGCTCGACGTCGTCCCAGGTGACGAGCCCCTCGGGCCGCCGACGCAGCACGATGCGCTGCATCGTCTCCGGCACGGACCCCGCCGCGCTCACGAGCCGGAGACCGGTCGCGGAACCTGGAAGGTGGCGGCCAGGCTCTCGCCCCACATCACGAGGTCGGCCGGGCGCTCGGGCAGACCGAGGGTGCGCAGTTCGTCGGCCAGGACGCCCTCGCCCAGGGTCACCTCGACCGCGGCGGGGTCGAGCAGCAACGGCGGCAGCTCCATGTCCAGACCGAGCTCCATCGGGACGCCGTCGAGGTAGGCGTAGGTCATGGCCGGCTCCGCCGAGGCGTCCACCCCCTCCGACGACGGCCGCGGGAACCGGACCTGCAACGTCGCGGAGCCGGCCGGCTCGTCGGCCATCACCAGTCGCATGGTCACGGTCGCGTCGGGATCCCCCGGCTCACCGTCGTAGGTGAAGGTGATGTCCTCGACGGTCTTGGGGACGCCCATGACCTGCCGACCGGCGGCGCAGGTGAACTCCTGGTCGACCGGCATCCGCCACACGAACGCCCCTGCCGCCTCGGGACGACCGACCGGGTGGACCAGGATCCCGACGTTGACCTCGTTGTAGTCACCCCACGGATTGCGCAGGTAGTCGCACAGGGCGATGACGAGCATGGCGGAGCCCGGCCCGGCCTCGAGCACCTCGTAGGCGTCGCCGGGGACCAGTGCCCGCGCCGCGTCGAACGGGACTGTGAAGGTCAGCGTCGCCGAGTGCATCTCGTCCACCACCAACGGAAAGCGGATCGTCACCCCCTCGACCTCACCCCACTCGACCTCACCCGATCCGTGGCCCCCCGGGCCTGTGCTGTCCGTCACCGCTGCGCTCATGCGCGGGACTGTACGCCGTCGACCGGCGCGACTGGGCCGAACCACCCAACAGGCAGGGGCCGAACGACCCATGCACGAACGGTTCTTCGCCCCATGCGGATCGCGTGCGCGCCTCGTCAGGATGGATCCATGGATAACGTCCGCGCTGTCATCCATCCCTTCCGGCGTCTCCGTCGCCGCGGCGAACGGGCCGCCACCCTGGTCGAGTACGCCCTGCTCGTTGCGGTGTTCGTGGTCCCCGCGTCGGCCGGCCTGTCGTTCATGCGGGACTCGGCCAAGTCGAAGATGGGCCACGTGGCCACCCAGGTCGCCAAGTCGCCGACCACCACCACGACCGAGGCCGGCGACGGTGGCGGGGGCGGCGGATCGTCAACCTCCACGACCGCGGCTCCGACGTCGACGACCACCACCACCCCGACCACGACCACCACCTCGACCCCGCCGACGAGCACGACGGTCGCCAAGGTGGCCAAGACCACAGCACCGACCCTGACCACCTCCAAGTCCGGCTCGGGCAGCTCGAAGCGCTGGAAGGTCGCCGGGTCGGTCAAGATCACCGACAACACCGGCGCCGCGGTGAACGGGGCGACCGTCACCTTCCAGGTCCAGGAGTTCGACAAGTACGGCAACGTCACCGCCACCACGACGGTCACCGCGACCACGAACTCGTCGGGCAACGCGACGTTGACGGTGTCGAACCTGACCTCGTCGGACAGGACGGTGAAGGTCACGGTGACCAACGTGACGGGTCTGCCGGCCGGCACGACGTGGAACGGCTCATCGACCAACGCTCAGGCCAACCGACCCAGCCCCTGGTGATCGCGGCGGGAGCTAGCCTCCCGCTGTGGCCGACTCGACCGCGATCAGCCTTCTGGTGATCGCGGTCGCTGCGGTGGCGGCCCCGATCCTGTCGGAGCTGCTGTCCCGCTGGCACGTCCCCGGGGTCCTGTTCGAGCTGCTGTTGGGGATCGTGATCGGCCCCGCGGTCCTCGGTTGGGCCCAGGTGGACTCGTTCGTCACGGGTCTGTCCACGCTCGGTCTCGGGTTCTTGTTCTTCGTCGCCGGCTACGAGATCGACACCTCCCGCATCCGGGGAACGCCGTTCAACCGTGCCGCGACGTCCTGGCTCGTCTCGGTCGCCCTCGGCCTGGTCGTGGCGGGAGTGATGGTCGTGTCCGGCTTCGTCCTGTCGGAGCTGCTGATCGGTCTGGCGCTGACCACGACGGCCATCGGCACGCTCCTGCCGATGATGCAGGACCGGAACCTCCTCGGCACCCGCTTCGGCGACCTGCTCGCCTCGGCCGGCGCGGTCGGCGAGTTCGGTCCGGTGCTGGCGGTCACGATCTTCCTCGGTGCCGCCAGCCCGACCACCGAGACGCTTCTCCTGATCGCCTTCCTGCTCACCGCCCTCGGCCTGGCCGCGTTCATGCGGCGGCCGCCGTCGCCCCGGGTGGTCGAGGTGATGAGACGCCACATGGACACGTCGTCGCAGCTGCCGGTGAGGGTGGTGATGCTGCTCATCGCGGCGATGATCGTCGTCGCCGTCGGGCTCGGTCTGGACATGCTCCTGGGTGCGTTCGCGGCGGGGATGCTCGGACGGCTGCTGTTCCCCCCGTCGCAGTCCCACGCCCTGGCCGCCAAGCTCAACTCGATCGGCTACGGGTTCCTGATCCCGGTGTTCTTCGTCGTGAGCGGGATGGGGCTCGACGTCGAGGCCCTCACCTCCAGCTGGACCGTGGCTGCACGCGTCCCGCTGTTCCTCGGCCTGTTCCTGATCGTCCGGGGCACCCCCGCGCTGCTCGTGTACCGGGGTCTTCCTCATCGGAGCCGCGCCGCTCTGGCCATCCTCCAGTGCACGGCGCTGCCGCTGCTGGTGGTGATCACCGAGATCGGCCTGGAGACGGGGCACATGAAGCCCGAGAACGCCGCCGCGCTCGTCGGAGCCGGGATGCTGTCGGTGCTCGTGCTGCCGCTGTGGGGCTTCGCCGTGTTGGGTGACGGCGCCGAGCGCTCCGGTTCGTCGAGCGTCGTCGACGGTCGGGGCGAGCGCCCGACGCCGTCCGGGCTGCCGTTGACCGAATAGGTTACCGCCGGTAAGTTCTGGGCCCGTGGCCCCCACCGCCGTGCCGACCGGCCCCTTCCGCCCGCTCGCCCGGCTCGCCGCCGTGCTGAGCTGGCCCGCCCCGTCCGGCGCCTACCGGCGCCTGGTCGACCCCCTCGCCCGCGGTGTCGACGTCCGAGCCGAGGTCGTGTCGGTCACGCCCGAGACGACCCGCGCCGCCACCGTCACGCTCCGCCCCGGAGCGGGCTGGCAGCCGCACCGGCCCGGCCAGTGGGTGTCGGTCGGCGTCGACATCGACGGCGTCCGCCATCACCGCTGCTACTCGATCACGTCGCTGCCCGACGGCCGCCGACCGGCCGACCGGGGCCTGCTCACGATCACCGTTCAGCAGGTCCCCGACGGCATCGTGTCGAACCACCTGGTGCAGCGCATCCGACCCGGTGACGTCGTGCACCTCGACGGGCCCGAGGGCGACTTCACCCTGGACCCGGACCCCGCACCGACCACGGGCGCCGATCACCCACCGACCGCTCCGGGTCGACCGCTGCTGTTCATCACCGGCGGCAGCGGGATCACCCCGGTGATCGGCATGCTGCGAGCCCTCGACGCAGGTGCGGACACCGCACCGGACGCCACCCTCGACGACGTCGTCGTGGTCCACCACGCGCCGACCGACCGCGAGTCGCTGTTCACCGACGAGCTCGACGCCCTGGCCCGACGCCACCGCGGACTTCGGGTCGTGCACGTCCGCACCGGTGCCGGCGCGCCGCCCCCCGAGATGGAGCTGAACGCCGGGCGCCTCGACGATCTGTGCCCCGACTGGCGCGACCGCGAGGCCTGGACGTGCGGACCCCGACCGATGGTCGAGGCCGTCGAGTCGCTGTGGAGCGGGCCCGACCACGCGGCGACGCGGGCGCTGCACGTCGAGCGGTTCACCCCGTCGATCCCCGACGGCCTGCCCGAGGTCGCGGGCACGCTCACGTTCCGGGCAGCCGGGGTGTCGGTGCCGAGCGACGGCACCCGGACCGTCCTGGACGCCGCCGAGGACGCGGGCCTGTCACCCCTCGCCGGATGCCGGATGGGGGTGTGTCGACGCTGCGTCGTCCCGCTCCACTCCGGAACCGTCGTCGACCGTCGCGACGGTCGCATCGAGTGCGAACCCGGCACCCACGTCCAGATCTGCGTCGCCGCCGCGGTCGGCGACGTGGAGATCGAGATCTGACCCGCCCCGGCGGGCACCCCCCAGGAGGAACCATGGTCGCCGTCATGCGAACCGGTCCCGGCGACGAGCCGGAGTCCACCGACAACAACTCCGACACCCACACCGCCCTGCGGGTCGTCGACCCGGCGGAGCGCACGCCCGGGCCCGGCCCGTCGGGTCTGACCGCCGAGGAGATGGCCGACTTCGGCGCCGAGATGGACCGTCTCCGCCAGGAGATCCTCGACTCGCTCGGCGAGGCCGACGCCGCCTACATCCGCCGGGTGATCGACACCCAGCGCCGGCTCGAGGCCGCCGGTCGCCTCGCCCTGTTCGCCGGGATCCTCCCCCCGGCGTGGGTGGCCGGGACCGTCATGCTCGCCACGGCGAAGATCCTCGAGAACATGGAGATCGGCCACAACGTCATGCACGGCCAGTGGGACTGGATGCGCGACCCCGAGATCCACTCCACCACCTGGGAGTGGGACAACACGTGCCCGTCCTCGCAGTGGAAGCACACCCACAACCAGACCCACCACGTGTGGACCAACGTCCTCTACAAGGACCGCGACGTCGGCTACGGCCTGCTGCGCATCACCCGCGACCAGCGATGGCACCCGGTGTACCTGGCCCAGCCGGTGTACGCGGCGGTGCTCGGGATGCTGTTCCAGTGGGGCGTCGCCCTGCACGACGTCGAGGTCGACCAGCTCCTCAACGGCCGCGCCGATGCCGCGGTGTCCCGCGAACGTCTCAAGGAGGTCGGCCGAAAGGCCGGCCGCCAGGTGCTGAAGGACTACGTGGCGTTCCCGCTGCTCGCCGGGCCGTTCTTCCTCCCGGTCCTGGCCGGCAACATGGCCGCCAACCTGATCCGCAACGTGTGGTCGTTCACCGTGATCTTCTGCGGCCACTTCCCCGGTCGGGTGCCGACGTTCACCGCCACCGACGTCGTCGAGGAGGACCGCGACGGCTGGTACGTCCGCCAGGTGCTCGGTTCGGCCAACATCTCCGGCGGTCCGCTGATGGACCTGATGACCGGCAACCTCAGCTACCAGATCGAGCACCACCTGTTCCCGGACCTGCCGTCGAACCGCTACGCCGAGATCGCCCCTCGGGTGCGCGAGTCCTGCGAGCGTCACGGTCTGCCGTACGTGACCGGTTCGCTGCCCCGCCAGTTCGGCTCGGTGATCGCCCGCCTGTTCAAGATGGCCATCCCCTGACCGCCTCCACCCCCGACCCTGGGTGTCGCCGACAGCCCTCCGCCGGGACCCCGACGGGGACGAGGACCGCAGAACCCGTCCGGTAGCGTGTCGGCCCATGCCGACCCACACCCGCTCGACCAAGCGCTCCGAC
>Ga0209477_1002384_pt1 | contig 10896 bp, 4 predicted proteins | sample KloWWTupernatant_FD_187180 | JGI IMG/M metagenome (GOLD analysis project Ga0209477, IMG submission 187180) | Active sludge microbial communities from Klosterneuburg, Austria, studying microevolution and ecology of nitrifiers - Klosterneuburg... | ecosystem: Engineered > WWTP > Aerobic digester >...
CCTCGGGGAATTCGCGGTCGGGGTTGCGCAGGAATTCGCCGGTGATGCTGCGCCCGGTGTTGATGATGGCCTGCGTCCGGCCGGCGGTGGTCTTCGAGATTACGTCCTCGCTGACGGCGACGACGATGTCGCAGCCGAGCAGCAGCTTCGCCTCGCCGGTGGCGATGCGCGCCGAATGCAGCTGCTCCTGGCGTTCGGCGAGGCGCACGTGGGACATCACGGCGCCGCCCTTTTGCGCCAGGCCGGTCATGTCGAGCACGGTGACGCCCTTGCCGTCGAGGTGGGCGGCCATGCCGAGCAGGGCGCCGATGGTCACCACGCCGGTGCCGCCGACGCCGGCGACGAGGATGGCGTAGGGATCGGCGAGGCTTTGCGGCGCCGGCGCGGGCAGGTCGGCGCCGGCCTGGTCGCCGGCCGCCAGCGCCCGGCCGCGACGCACGCTGCCGCCGTGCACCGTGACCATGCTCGGGCAGAAGCCGTCGAGGCAGGAGTAGTCCTTGTTGCAGGCGAACTGGTCGATCGCGCGCTTGCGGCCGAATTCGGTCTCCACCGGCACCACGGCGAGGCAGTTGGATTTGGCGGCGCAGTCGCCGCAGCCTTCGCACACCGCCTGGTTGATGAAGATGCGCACCTCCGGGTCGGGAAAGGCGCCGCGCTTGCGGCGGCGGCGCTTCTCGGCGGCGCAGGTCTGGTCGTACACCAGGGCGGTAACGCCCGGCGTGTCGCGCAGCTCGCGCTGGGTTTCGTCCAGCCGCTCGCGGTGGCGGATCTCGACGCCGGGGGCGAAGTCGGTGACGCCCCGGTACTTTTCCGGGGCGTCGCTCATCACGATGATGCGGGCGACATCCTCGGCGGCGAGCTGGCGCGTGAGCTGGGGCACGGTCAGCGTGCCGTCCACCGGCTGGCCGCCGGTCATCGCCACGGCATCGTTGAACAGCAGCTTGTAGGTGATGTTGACCCCCGCCGCGACGGCGGCGCGGATGGCGAGCAGGCCGGAATGGAAATAGGTGCCGTCGCCCATGTTGGCGAAGACGTGCCGCGTCCCGCTGTGGCCGGCGACGCCGAGCCAGGCCGCGCCTTCGCCGCCCATGTGCGAGATGGTCAGGGTGTTGCGGCCCATCATCACCGCCATCAGGTGGCAGCCGACGCCGCCCAGCGCGCAGCTGCCTTCGGGCACCTTGGTGGACTGGTTGTGCGGGCAGCCGGGGCAGAACCAGGGCGTGCGCGCCAGGGTCACCCTGGGCCTCGCCTGCGCCTGCGCCCTGGCGTCGAGGAAGGCGATGTGGTCGGCGATGCGCGGCGAGGTGTGGAAGCGGCCGATGCGCGCCGCGATGGCGCGGGCGACGATGGCCGGCGTCAGCTCGGCGGTGGGCGGCAGCAGCCAGCGGTTCTCCGGCAGCGGCCATTCGCCGGTTTCGTCGTATTTGCCGACCACGCGCGGGCGCACGTCATCGCGCCAGTTGTAGAGCATTTCCTTGAGCTGGTATTCGATGATCTGGCGCTTTTCCTCGACCACCAGGATTTCTTCCAGGCCCTCGGCGAAGCGGCGCACGGACTCGGCCTCCAGCGGCCATGGCATGCCGACCTTGAACAGGCGCAAGCCGATCTCGGCGGCATGGGCCGCGTCGATGTGCATGTCGTCGAGCGCCTGGCGCACATCCATGTAGGCCTTGCCGCAGGCGATGATGCCCAGCCGCGGCCGCGGGCTGTCGTAGATCAGGCGGTTGAGGTTGTTGGCGCGGGCGTAGGCGATCGCGGCATAGACCTTGTACTGCTGCAGGCGTAGTTCCTGCGCCAGTTGCGGATCGGGCCAGCGCAGGTGCACGCCGTCGGCCGGCATCTGGAAGTCGGTGGGGATGATGCGCTCGTGGCGGTCTGGATCGACCGTCACCACGGCCGAGCTTTCGGCCGTGTCCGAGGTCAGCTTCATGGCCACCCAGCAGCCCGAGTAGCGCGACATGGCCCAGCCGTGCAGGCCGTAGTCGAGGTATTCCTGCAGGTTGGCCGGCGCCAGCACCGGGATGCCGCAGGCGGAAAAGATGTGCTCGCTCTGGTGGGCCACGGCCGAAGAGCGCGCCGACGGGTCGTCGCCGGCGATCAGCAGCACGCCGCCGTGTTTGGAGGTGCCGGCATGGTTGGCGTGGCGGAAGACGTCGCCGCTCCTGTCCACGCCCGGCCCCTTGCCGTACCACATGGAAAAAATGCCGTCGAATCTGGGCTGCGGGAACAGGTGCAGCTGCTGCGTGCCCCACACCGCGGTGGCGGCGATGTCCTCGTTGAGCCCCGGCTGGAAGCTGATGTCGCGCTGCTTGAGGAAGGGCGCCGCGGCGTGCAGGGCGAAGTCCAGGCCGCCCAGCGGCGAGCCGCGATAGCCCGAGACATAGCCGGCGGTGTGCAGCCCGGCGCGGCGGTCGAGTTCGTGCTGCAGCATGGGCAGGCGGGCCAGGGCCTGCATGCCGGTGAGGAAGACCGTGCCGCGTTCGAGGCGGTATTTGTCGTCGAGGCTGACGCTGGCGATGCTCATTGGGGCTCCTTGTCGCCGCGCGCTCTGCGGCGCGCTCGGCGGTTTCCGCGATGCATTGGCGGATCGTACTATGGACCGGACAAGGCGCGGCCTCGTTCCAGGGCTTCGAGGTTGGTCGCGCGGTGCGGGCCGGAAAGCGCCGCGGTGGCCTCGCGCACCTCGTCGTAGGCGAAGGGGAAGCCCGGCCGGCTGGAGGCGAAGCCCAGCAGCACGAGGTTGGCGACCAGCGGCAGCTTCATCGCCAGCGCTTCGCGGTCGGCATTGCAGCGATGCACGACGATGCCCATGTCCGCGACCAGGCCGGCCACGCGCGGGTCGGGGAAGGCGGCGTCCTCCCTGGCGTTGACCACGCAGGCCGGCGCGCCGCCCTTGCCCCGCGCGCGCAGGAAGGGCAGGGTGCGATGCGCCTCGACGGCATCGAGGGCCAGCAGCAGGTCGGCATCGCCTTCGCAGATCAGCGGGCTTTCGAACTCGCCCATCTTCAGGTGGGTGGTCACCGAGCCGCCGCGCTGGGCCATGCCGAAGGTTTGCGAGCCGAGCACCGGGACCTCGCGGCGGCGGGCGATTTCGGTGAGGATCTTGGCGGCGAACAGCACGCCCTGGCCGCCGATGCCGGCGATCACGGTCTGGCATTTCATGGCCGTACCTCCATGCCGCCGGCGCGCGGCCGGATCGCCCCCTGGGGGCAGACCTGGATGCAGACGCCGCAGGCGATGCAGGTGCGCTCGTCGATGCTGACCAGGCCGTCGGGCGCGCGCAGCAGCGAGGGGCATTCGAACCAGGTGGTGCAATAGCCGCAGGCGACGCAGCTGCCGGTCTGCGGCATGCTGATCGCGCTGCGCGGGCATTCCGCCGCGCACAGGCGGCAGCCCGTGCATTTCGCCGGGTCGATGCGGTAGCGGCCGTCGGCGAGGCTGATCGCACGGGTCGGACAGACGTCCAGGCAGATGTCGCAATGCGTGCACACGCCGCAGTGGAAGCAGCGCTCGCCGGCTTCGGCGGTTGCCCCGGCCGGGTCGAGGCCGAAGTTCACCTCGCCGAAGTCCCGGATCGACTCCTGCGGCGCGCGATGCGGCGAGGGCGTGCGCGGCCGCCTGCGGAAGTACGTGAGCCGGACCTCCTGCGGCCCCGGCGCGGCCTTCTGCTGCGCGTTGCGCGGCGCGGCGGTGCAGCTGACGACGCCCGGCCCGCGGGCGAACTGCATCGCCTCGGCGGCAATCGGGGGGCCGCCGAGGCGCTCGTCCATCGCCAGCGCGGCGCGCTTGCCGGCGTTGATGGCGCCGACCACGGTGCCGGCGCCGAGGCTGGACGCATCACCGCCGGCGAAAATGCGCGGGTCGGCGGTGCGCCCCCAGGCATCGACGGCGATGCGCCTGCCGGCGGGCAGGCCGGCGGCCGGCGCATAGCCGAGGTCGGCGTCGCCGCCGATGCAGACCAGCACCTGGTCGGCGCTGCGCGATTCGGTGTGGAAGGGCCGCGACGTGGCGCCCTGCGGCGCCCGGGCGGCAAGCGGGCGCAGCAGCACACTGACGCTGCCGTCGGGCTGCGGCTCGAAGCCGGCCGGAACGATGGCCTCGTGGAAGGCGATGCCCTCGGCGCGCGCGGCATCGACCTCTTCGGGGATCGCCAGCAGCACGTCGTAATACACGTCGATGGCGGCGCCCTGGCGGCGCGCGGTGCGCGCGGCGTCGATCGCCGTGTTGCCGCCGCCGACTATCGCCACGCGGGCGCCGAGCCGGGGGGCATTGCCGGAGCGCACCTGGCGCAGGAAGTCGAGGCCGAAGCCGACGCGCCCGCAATCCTCGCCGGGCAGGCCCAGCGCGCGCTGCTGCCAGGCGCCGGTGGCGAGATACACCGCGTCGAAATCGTCGAGCGCCCGCCAGGCCAGGTTGTCGCCGAGGCGCATGCCGGTGTGCAGCGTGACGCCGAGCTTGGCGAAGACGTCGAGTTCGCGCCCGAGCACGGCCGGCGGCAGGCGGTATTCGGTGATTGCCCAGCGCAGCATGCCGCCGATTTCCGGCAGCGCCTCGAATACCTCGACGCCATGGCCGCGGCGCGCCAGGTGGTAGGCGGCGGTGAGCCCCGCCGGGCCGGCGCCGATCACAGCGACGCGCCTGCCGGTCGGCGCGGCGGGCGTGACCCAGTGCGCCGCGGAGCGGCCGCTGTCGCCGGCGGCGCGCTCGATGGCGTTGATCGACAGCGCGCCGTCGAGGGCCGTGCGGTTGCATGCCGTTTCGCAGGGATGCGGGCAGACGCGGCCCAGCGTGGCGGGGAAGGGATGTTCCTCGTAGAGCAGGTGCGCCGCCTCGTCGAGGCGGCCTGCGCCGGCGAGCAGCATCAGCCGCTCGATGTCGTTGCCGGCCGGGCAGGCCTCGGCGCAGGGCGAGACGCGGTCGACGTGGCGCGGCATCCATGCGGCATCGAGCGGGCCGGCCGCGTCGGCGGCGCGCGGGCGCGGCGCGTGGCGCACCTCGACCGGGATCGGCTGCTGGCCGGCGGCCAGCCCCTTCATCTCGGTGACGCAGACGTAGCGCGCGAGCACCACGGCGATGCCGCCGTCGGCGGCGCGGCTGTGGTCCAGCGCGTCGAGCAGGATGCGCTGGAAGCCCGCCAGGTCGTGCGGGTCGGCCTGCTCGACGTAACCCACGCCGCAGCCGCGGATCAGGTTCACCAGGCTGACGATGCCGCCGGGATGGCCGTCGGCGGTGGCGCCGGCTTCGGGCGTCGGCTGCGCGCCGGTCATCCCCGTGGTGCCGTTGTCGAGCACCAGCAGCACGAAGCGGGCGCCGTTATAGACGGCGTTTTCCAGGCCGGCCGCGCCGGAATGGAAGAAGGTGCCGTCGCCGATGGTGGCGAAGATCGGCGGCGTCCGGCCGTCCTGCTTGTAGGCGTGGTAGAAGCCCGATGCCATGGAGATCGAGGCGCCCATGTCGTGCACGGTGTCCACCGCGCCCTGGTTGAGCCCCAGCGTGTAGCAGCCGATGTCGCCGGGGAACAGCGCGTCGGGGAAGGCGCGGCGCAGTTCGTAGAACACCGCGCGATGGCCGCAGCCGGGGCACAGCGTCGGCCGCCGGATCGGCAGTTGCAGGGCCGCCACGGCCTCGCGCAGCGGATTGGGCGGGCGCTGGCGCGCCGGCAGGCCGGCCTGCTCCGCGGCTGCGGCGACCAGGCCTTCGATCACCGCCGGCGTCAGCTCGCCGTGGCTCGGCACATGGCCGGAGAGCCGGCCCCAGACCGGGATGCCGAGGCGGATCTGCATTTCCACGGCGACGTCGGTTTCTTCCAGCACCAGCAGGCGCTCGCAGCCCTTGGCGAAATCCGCCACCAGGCGGCGCGGCAGCGGGTAGGGCGTGGCGATCTTGAGGATCGGCAGGCGGCCGGCGAGGCCGACGCTTTCCAGCACGTCGTTGAGATGGGAGAAGCACACGCCGGCGGCGACGATGCCCAGCGGCGCCGGGCGCGCGGCGTCGCGCGCGGGGATGGCGAAATTGCCCGGCCAGGCGGCGAACTCGTCCTCGATGGCGGCGAGCTTGAGGTTCAGCTCGCGATGCAGCTGCATGCGCGCGGCCGGCGTCGCCGCCCAGCGCCGCGGGTTCTTCTGGAAGTCGGCGGGGCGCAGGGGCGCCACCACCGGGCCGCAGGCGATCGACTGCTCGGAGTGGCAGACGCGCACCGTCGGGCGCAGCAGCACCGGCACCTGGTGGCGCTCGGAGAGTTCGAAAGCGCGCGCCACCATGTCGCGCGCTTCCTGCGGGCTGGCGGGGTCGAGCGCCGGGATCTTGGCGAACAGCGCAAACAGGCGCGAGTCCTGCTCGGTCTGCGAGGAGTGCAGGCCGGGATCGTCGGCGACGATCAGCAGCAGGCCGCCGGCGACGCCGATGTAGGCGGCGGACAGCGCCGGGTCGGCGGCGACGTTGAGGCCGACCTGCTTCATCGCCACGGCGGCGCGCTTGCCGGTATAGGCGGCGGCGAGCGCGGTTTCCAGCGCGACCTTCTCGTTGGTCGACCACTCGGCGTAGAAATCGACGCCGAGTTCGGCGCGGTACCTGACCACGGCGGGCAGGATTTCCGAGCTGGGCGTGCCCGGATAGGCGCTCATGAACTGGCAGCCGGCTTCGACGAGGCCGCGCGAGATCGCCTCGTTGCCCAACAGCACGCGGTGTTCCAGGGTTCGGGTGTCCATCTTTTCTCCTCCAGTGGACGGACGCTCTGCGGCATCTCGGTCCTGCGTACGGCCACGCCCCTTGGGGTTGGGCCGCGCCTTCGCGCGGCGGGTGTGGCGGGTCCGGGGTGGGGCGCGCGCGGCGCCGCCTGGGGAGGGGTTAAGGTCGGGCGCCGTCGGTGGTGGTGCGCCACCAGTGGCACAGGCGCAGCGAGATGCGATGCGAGAGGGTCATGCCGCCTCCGGACCTTGCGCTGCCGCGCCGCGCGGCCGGTTCGGGGAGGGGAGGGACGCGGCCATGGCCATCAACCGGCGATGATGCCCCGTGCGCCGAGTTCCGCGCATTGCGCCGCCGAGAACCCGGCTTCGGCGAGCACGGCCCGGGTGTGCTGGCCATATTTGGGCGGGAAGGCGAGGCTGCGCCGGGCGCCGGGCAGGTCAACCGCCAGCGGCTGCATGCGCACCTCGCGCCCGTCGGGCGCCTGCGTGCGCGTCAGCGCGCGGGCGATGGCTTCCATCTCGCGCACCGCCGGGATGTCGTTGATCGCCGCATGCGGGATGGTGGCCTTGCGGAACTCGGCGGCAATCTCGGCGGTGGCGAGACGGCTCGTAACCGCCGCCATGTCGCGGTGGATGGCTTCGCGCTCCTGCACCCGGCCCTCGTTGGTGGCGCGCACCGGGTTCGCCACCGGGGCGAACCAGGGAATCTCGGTCAGGCGCCGCCACTGCACGTCGCTGCCGATGGCCATGTAGATGAAGCCGTCGGCGGTGGGATAGACGTTGGTCGGGATGAACTTGCGGTGCTCGTTGCCGCAGCGCGTGACCTCGGACGGATCGCAATTGAAGTCGAGCAGGGGCAGGGTGGTGATCAGCCAGGAGGCGGCCGCCTGCAGCATGGAGACGTCGATGCGCGTTCCCTTGCCGGATTCGGCGCGCTCGACCAGCGCCATCATGACGCCGGCAAAGACCTCGTCGCCGGCCTTGAGGTCGATCAGCGGCACGCCGGACAAGGTCGGCGGGCCGTCGGCCGGGCCGGTCAGCTCCATGTAGCCGGCCATGGCCTGGATCACCGGGTCGTAGCCGGGCGCGTCGGGGTACTCCGGGCCCATGGCCGAGATGCCGGCCCAGATCAGGTCCGGCTTCACGGCGGCGAGGCTTTCGTAGTCGATGCCGAGCTGCCTGTAGCGCTTGGGCACGGTGTTGCAGCAGAACACGTCGGCGTCGAGCGCCACGATCAGCTGCTTCAACACCTCCTGGCCCTGCGGATCCTTGAGGTTGAGCGCGATGGCTTCCTTGCCGACGTTGGGCGCGATGAAATAGCTGCGCCGGTCGTCGTCGGCGACGCGGCCGCCGATGTAGCGGTTGGGGTCGCCGGGCAGGCCCTCGCCGCTGGGCGTGGATTCGATGCGGATCACGCGCCAGCCGAGCTGGGCGAAGCGCAACGTGGCGTAGGGGAGCGACAAGGCCTGCTCCATGGAGAGAATGGTGCGTGGTTTCATCTCAGGAAAATCCTTTGTCCGCAGATTTCGCAGATTGACGCAGATCAGGCAGCGCTTTCAGCATCGGTGTCTCGGTATTCAGTCTTGAAGAAATCTGCGTAAATCTGCGCAATCTGCGGACATGTTTTTCGGTCCTATTCCGCCTTCCACGGCTTCCAGTAGCGCTTCGGCGTCTGGCCGCGCAGGGCGCGATAGACCTTTTCCGGCGTGAAGGGCAGTTCGAACAGGCGCACGCCGGTGGCGTTGGCGATGGCGTTCGCGGCGGCGGCAGCCATGCAGATCGCCGGCGCCTCGCCGACGCCCTTGGCGCCCTGCGGGCCTTCGCCGTCCATGGACTCGATGAAGGCGATGTCCATTTCGGGAATCTCCGGCGCCGTGACCAGCTTGTAGTCGCGGAAATTCGGGTTCTTCATGATCCCGTCTTGCATCATCAGGTCTTCGGTGAAGGCATAGCCCTGGCCCATGACCACGCCGCCTTCGATCTGGCCCTCGATGCCGAGCCGGTTGAGCACGCGGCCGACGTCGTGGGCACCGGTGACTTTGGCCAGCTTGATGAAGCCGGTGTCGGTGTCGACCTCGATCTCGACCACCTGGGTGCCCCAGGCATAGGCGGCCGAGACGTCGCCCTTGAAACCCTTGTCCTGGTGCACGCTGGGCGGCTCGTAGTAGAACGTCGTCATCACCAGTTCGGCCTTGTCCTGGAAGTGCAGGTTGCGCAGCAGCTTGGACACTTCGACGATGGCTTCGCCGCTGTCGCCGCGGATGACGAAGCCGCCGCGCAGGTCGAGCTCGGCCTCGGCGGCGCCGTATTTCTTCGCCGCCACGGCAAGGATCTTGGCCTTGGCCTTCTTCGCCGCGCCGATCGCCGAATTGCCGGCGATGAAGGTGGTGCGGCTGGCATGCACGCCGACGTCCCACGGCGTGATCGCGGTGTCGTTGTTGACCACGGTGATGGCCGAGATCGGCAGGCCGAGTTCCTCGCAGACCAGTTGCGAGAGCACGGTCTCCGAGCCCTGGCCGATTTCCGAGGCGCCGGTGATCAGCGTCACGTTGGCAAAGTCATCCATCTTGAGGATGGTGCCGCAGCCGTCGGACGGATAGATCTTGGCGCCGCCGCCGACGTGCAGCATCGAGGCCATGCCGATGCCGCGCTTGATGTTGCCGGGCTTCTTCTGGTTGGCGCGGTTTTCGGCGAACTTGCGCGAGAAGTCGCTGCGCGTCGCCGCCGTGGTGATGCATTCCTTGAAGCCGCAACTCTTGAAGCTCATGCCCTGGCCGGTGACCTCGCCGGCCTCCTGGGCGTTCTTCATGCGGAACTCCAGCGGATCCATGCCGATCGCCTCGGCCAGCATGTCCATGTGCTGTTCGATGGCGAAGGTGGCCTGCAGGTTGCCGTAGCCCCGGAAGGACCCGGCGTAGGGGTTGTTGGTGTACACCGCCGCCGTGTGGTAATCGCAATGCGGCACGCGGTAGAGCGAAGAGAAGGTCTGCATCATGACGAAGGGCGTGGTGGCGCCCCAGGAGGTGTAGGCGCCGTTGTCGTGCAGGGTGTGCACGGTGCGGAAGGTCAGCGTGCCGTCCTTCTTGCAGCCGCTGCGCAGGGTCAGCAGCACCGGCTGGCGCGTCGGCGAGGCGAGGAATTCCTCCTCGCGGGTGAACAGCATCTTCACCGGGCGCTTGGCGGCGCGGGCGAGGTAGAGGCAGATCACCTCGAACGGGTAGATGTCGAGCTTGGAGCCGAAGCCGCCGCCGATCGGCGGCTGGATGATGCGGATGCGCGCCGGGTCGATGTGGAGGTATTCGGCGAACTCGCGCTTGTGCAGGAAGGGCACCTGGGTGTTCGAGTACATCAGCACGTTGCCGGCGGCATCGAACTCGGCGATCATGCCCGAGACGCCCATGCAGCAGTGGGTGACGTAATGCAGCTTGAAGGTATCCTCGACCACCACGTCGGACTCGGCCTCGCCCTGCACCACGTCGCCGTGGGCGTAGTCGAAGCGCATGGCGATGTTGTCGGGCTTGCCCTTGTGGGCGATCGAGGTGCCCTGCTTGAGATGCAGGTGGGTGCCGTCGGCGCCGTGCGGCTCGGGATGGATCAGGATCGCGTCCGGCTTGATCGCATCCTCGGGATCGGAGATGACCGGCAGGTCTTCGTACTCGACCTTGATCAGCTTCAGCGCCGCCTCGGCGATTTCCTCCGACTCGGCGGCCACGGCGGCGATTTCGTCGCGCTGGCTGCGGACGCGGCCGACCTTGAGCGGGAAGTGGTCCTTGGCGACGCCGATCGGGCGCTGGTCGGGAATGTCGGCGGCGGTGATCACCACATGCACGCCGGGCAGGGCCTTCGCCGCCGACGTGTCGATCGACTTGATCAGGGCGTGGATGCGGCCCGAGCGCAGGATCTTGCCGTGCAACTGGCCCGACAGGTTGATGTCATGGATGTAGCGCGTCCTGCCGCTGGCCTTCTCGGGCGCATCCATCTTCGGGATGCGCTTGCCGATCAGCGAATCGGGTTCGATGACACGGGGTTTCTTCTCTGCGACGGTCATGGCATGCTCCTCTATTCCGCCGCGCCGCAGGCGACCACGGCGTCGACGATCTTCTTGTAGCCGGTGCAGCGGCACAGGTTGCCCTCCAGGCCGCGCTTGACGCAGGCGTCGTCGGGGTGTTCGTGCTTGGCCAGCAGGTGGTCGGCCTGCATCATCATGCCC
>Ga0209477_1002385_pt1 | contig 10894 bp, 8 predicted proteins | sample KloWWTupernatant_FD_187180 | JGI IMG/M metagenome (GOLD analysis project Ga0209477, IMG submission 187180) | Active sludge microbial communities from Klosterneuburg, Austria, studying microevolution and ecology of nitrifiers - Klosterneuburg... | ecosystem: Engineered > WWTP > Aerobic digester >...
GGCCCACCTTGTCGCGGCGGACCATCTCGCCGGTCGGGTCGCGGACCGCGCGGGCGATCGTCGTCCCGCTGCGGAGGACGCGGGCCGCGCGGCCGGCCGTCTTCCCACCGCTGCGGTGGTGGGCCGCCGGGACGCGCATCGTCGCGTCGCGGCCCGCCCGGTCGCGGCGGGCCATCCCGCCGGTCGGGTCGTGGGCCTCGCGGGCGATCGTCGTCCCGCTGCGGAGGACGCGGGCCGCGCGGCCGACCATCTTCCCACCGCTGCGGTGGTGGGCCAACTGGACGCGCATCGTCGCGTCGTGGCCCGCGGTCGTCTCCGTCCGGCCGGCTGGTCGGTCCCGAACCACTTCGTCCGGGTCCGCCCGTCGGCTGGCGGTATGGACGCGGAGCACCATCGACCGAAGGTCGACCCGAGGGCGGTGGTTCGCCTCGCGACTCGGGCCGCTTCCGCCGCGGATCGTGCCGCTGAGCGTCCATGTCCTCATCGGTGATACGAAGCGCCTCGCGAAGCTGGATCAGTTCACCCTCGCGAAGATCACGCCAATAGCCGCGCGGAATGTCGCCGAGCTGAAGTGGACCGATCCGGGTGCGCACGAGCTGGAGAACTGGATAGCCGACCTCCTCGAACATGCGTCGGACAATCCGGTTGCGCCCTTCGTGAAGGACGATCCGGACAACGGTCCCATCCTCGACGTTCTTGATCGGGCGGACCGACTCCGGTTGCGCGCGCTCACCATCGACAAGTATTCCTCGTCGCAAGCGATCGAGCACTGCCGGTGGCGGGTGTCCATCCAGCTGCGCCTCGTATTCCTTGTCGATCTCGAAGCTCGGATGCATGACGCGATGCGCCACGAGCCCGTCGTTCGTTAGCAACAACAGACCCTCGGTCTGCCGGTCCAACCGCCCGACAGGCACGACTCGCTCCCCGACCTGGACGAGATCCATCACCGTATGTCGCCCGCGTTCATCGTCCGTCGTGGTGATGTAACCCTTGGGCTTGTTGAGCAGAATGTAGCGCAGGCGTGGACTCGGGATAATCATCCCGTCCACCTCGATCTTCTGGGCCGATGGGTCGACCTGAGTCCCGAGCTCGGTAACCACCTTGCCGTCGACTCGCACGCGCCCGGCAACAATCATCTCTTCGGCCCGACGGCGCGACGCGACGCCCGCTGCGGCCAGAACGCGCTGCAGCCGTTCCATCAATTACCAATCCTCCCGGCGACGATCAGGCCGCCCGTCCTATCTGGGACACCGTTGCGGCGCCACCCACCGAGTATACGGGGAGCCGCGCAACAACCCGACCATTGGTTGTGAATTCGACGATCCCCAGCCAGGGCGTTGCTGGATCTGTGTCGCGCTCCAGCTCCCAGGTCAATCCGTCGAACTGGCTGGCGGTCATCAACACAGTCCGCCGGATCATGAACCGCAATCCCTCGGAGGCCAGTGCTGCGCTGGCGCCTGCCGAGCTCGTGCCTTGCCCGATGGCAGCCCAATGGTAGTTCGCGTCGATGGTGCTCATCAGTTGCAGGGTGTCAGCATAGCGGTCGCTACTGCCGAGAACGACAGTGATGATCCGATTGTCGCCCCGCCAGAAGCCCGCGACCAGACACTGGCCGGCCACCTCCTCGGTGCCCGTCTTGACACCGAACACGTCGTCACGCCCGATGAGCTGATTGGAGCTGTGAACGTCCCACGAACGCGCATTCGGCCCGCCCGCGACGAGTGTCGCCGATTCCGACGCGACGATCCGTGACAGCAACCGATCACCCAACACCGCCTCGGTCGCTCTGACGAGATCCCGGGCCGATGCGTAGTTGTTGACGGGGTCATCCATTCCGACCGGATTTGAGAAGTGGGAGTGCGTCATGCCGTGCGACTGCGCGAATGCGTTCATCTCCGAGACAAACCTGCCGACCGGATCTGCTGATGCTGGATCGAGCTTCAGTCCTCCTGCCCGAGCCAGTGCCAGCGCGGCGTCCCCTCCCGAGGGAAGCAGAAGCCCGAAGAGGAGGTCATGAACGGACACGATATCCCCCTCCATCAGGCCGGCGGTCGAATAGACTGTCGGATCGAGCAGATCGCTGCTCTGGATCGTCACCTGCGTATCCGTCGGCAGAATCGCGCTGACGACGGCTGCCGTCACGATCTTCGCCGTGCTGGCCGGGGGGAGGCTGACATCCGCGTTGTGGGCGTAGAGCTCGATCCCCGTCGTCAGGTCGACTGCAATCGCGCCGGCCGCCGTAAGCCCAGCGTCCGCGACCAGCGCTGGCCGGACCGGCTCGGCGGGCGAGACAGCAGCGACAGTCTGCCCGACCGTAGCGGTCGGAGCAAACAACATGACCACGACAAGAAACGCGATGATACGGCGAAATTGAGCCAAGAACTGATCCCGATCACCTGACGCGCGATTCGTCTGATCGCCAAGTATAGGAAACCGCCGTCGCCATGTTGCCCATGGCCGCCGATCGGGGGTACGCTTCGGCGCAGTCCAGCAGAGAGGGGATGTCTTCACCGCTATGACCGTGCCACCCGCCCAGCGCTCTCACATCCGCCCAGGGATCAGGAGCCTCAGCCCCTACGAACCGATCGAATCACCTCAGGACCTCGCCAAACGGCTCGGGATGCCGCTCGATCACATCGTCAAGCTTGATGCGAACGAGAACCCGTACGGCTGCTCATTACGAGTACAAGAGGCGCTCGCGGAATTTGATCGCTACAATGTCTACCCCGACGCGCAGGCCCGCCGCACTCGCGAACGAGTCGCGACCTACGCAGGTGTCTCCGCCGACAATATCATCCTCAGCAACGGGTCGGATGAGCTGCTCGACATGATCCTGCTGACGACGCTGGAGGTCGGCGGCGAGGTAATCGTGCCAGAGCCGACGTATGGCCTGTATCGCGCTCGAGTCGAGCTTTTCGGCGGGCATATCGTCCAGGTTCCGCGGACAGAATCGTTCGACCTCGATATCGATGCGATACTGGCCGCAGTGTCCGACCGGACCAGCCTGATCGTGATCGCGAATCCGAATAACCCGACCGGCAATCTCGCTACGACGCAGCAGATCGTCCGGCTTCTCCACACCGGCGCGCTCGTCGTCGTTGATGAAGCGTACTTCGAGTTTTGCGGCAAGACGATCATGCCGTTGACCGGCGAGTTCGACAATCTGATTGTCCTGAGGACCTTCTCGACATGGGCCGGGTTGGCCGGGTTAAGGTTCGGCTATGGCGTCTTGCCGCGGCACATCAGCGAGCAGATTTGGAAGGTGCGGCTGCAGCACAACGTCAATATCGCCGCGCTCATCGCCGCTGAGGTGTCGCTCGATGATGTCGACTACCTCTACACAACGATCGAACGTATCCGCGCCGAACGAGGACGATTGATCCGCCAACTGCGTCGGCAAGACCTGCTGGCGCCGTGCCCAAGCCAGGCCAACTTCCTGCTGTGTCGCGTCACTCGGGGCGACGCGCACGACATCCATCTGCGGCTTGCTGACCGCGGGGTAATGATTCGGTCCTATCGCGATCCCGTGCTGAGTGGCTATCTGCGTATCAGCGTCGGCCGGCCAGACGACACTACCCGACTGATCACCGCGCTCCAGAACATCAGCACCCGCATCTGATCGGCACACCGATGCGCGCCGACGCTCAAGCCGGCTGCGTCGAGCCACCATCTACGTCGAGCGCCGAACGCTGGAGTCCGACCAGCTTCTGAATCGCGACGCCGGCCACGTCCAGCATCTGATCGGTTTGAGCACGGGTGAACGGCCGTCCCTCGGCTGAGCCCTGAATCTCGATCAGCTCGCCGGCAGCGTTCATCACGACGTTACAGTCGACCGCCGCCCGAGCATCCTCGCCGTAGTCGAGATCCACACGGATGTCCCCGCCGACGATCCCGACGCTCACTGCCGCGATCGGCATCGTGATCGGACTCGCCTGAAGCTGTCGCGTCACGACCAGCCGTCGACAAGCCATCGCCAACGCCACGAACCCACCGGTAATCGCCGCCGTTCGAGTCCCACCGTCTGCCTGCTGGACGACACAATCGATCGTGATTGTTCGTTCGCCCAGTCGGCGCAGATCGACCCCTGCGCGGAGTGACCGCCCGATCAGCCGCGAGATCTCCTGGCTACGTCCTGAATTCAACGACCGGTCCCACGAGATCCGCGTTGTCGTCGAGCGGGGCAACATCGCGTATTCCGCGGTCACCCACCCCTGGCGCTTGCCCTCCAGGAAAGCCGGCACTCGATCCTCGATCGACGCGGTGCACCAGATCACCGTTTCGCCGAAGGAGATCGATGCCGAGCCCTCAGCATGCCGCGCAACACTGGCCTGTATCTGCACCGGTCGAAGCTCGTCATTGTCGCGTCCAACCCTCGGCCTGCCTGCGCTCATCGCTCCTGCTCCCGTCGTTCCTCGACCAGCGACAGGATGCTAGCCTTTCGTTGCGCCAGCCGCGCCTCGAAGCCACGATCTGTCGGGTGGTAGTATTCTCGTCCTGCCAGATTCTCCGGCAAGTGCCCCTGTGCCGAAACACCGGCTGCGAGATCGTGCGCGTACTCATACCCCTTGCCATAGCCCAGACCCCGCATCAGACCGGTCACCGCGTTACGCAGGTGGAGTGGCACCGGGTCGTTCCGCGTCCCGGCGACATCCTCTCGCGCAGCTCCGTACGCGCGATACAGTGAATTGCTCTTCGGCGCCAGCGCGAGGTAGACGGTGACTTCAGCCAGGGCGAGCGCTCCTTCCGGCATGCCGATGAAGTGGACCGCCTGCTGGGCCGCCATTGCCAGCACGAGCGCCTGTGGGTCTGCAAGTCCGACGTCTTCGCTCGCCACTCGCACGAGCCGCCGCGCCAGATAGAGCGCGTCCTCACCGCTCTCGAGCATCCGAGCCAGCCAGTAGATCGACGCGTCAGCGTCGGAGTCGCGGATCGACTTGTGCAGTGCCGAGATTGTGTCGAAATGCGATTCTCCGGCGCGGTCGTAGATCGCAGCCCGTCGCTGGGCGGCATCGAGCACCAACTGCCTGGTGATCGCCATCGCGGGTGGATCGACCGCGACACTGGCCATCTCGAGCGTGTTCAACGCGAAGCGCGCGTCCCCGTTCGCCATGTTCACGAGGGTATCGAGGGCATCCTCCGCGATCGTCAATCCCTCCTCGCCAAGCCCCTGCACCGGATCAGAGAGCGCTCGCCGCACGATCTCGCGGATATCGCTGTCGGTCAGTGACGTCAGCACGACGACACGCGATCGCGAGAGCAATGGCGCGTTCACCTCGAATGAGGGATTTTCGGTCGTCGCCCCGACCAGGATGACAGTGCCATCCTCAACATAGGGCAAGATCGCATCTTGCTGGGCCTTGTTGAACCGGTGAATCTCGTCAATGAACAGCAGCGTCCGCTGACCGTTCATCCCCAGCCTGTTGGCTGCGTCCCGCACCGCCGCCCGCAAGTCCGCAACTCCGGACGACACTGCCGAGACCGCGATGAAGTGCGCGCGTGTCTGAGTGGCGATCAACTGGGCCAGTGTTGTCTTCCCGACGCCGGGAGGCCCCCAAAGGATGATCGACGACAGCCGGTCGCGCTCAATCGCCCGACGAAGCACACTGCCCGGCCCCAGCACTGCCTGTTGGCCGACGAACTCATCCAGCGTCCGCGGGCGCATCCGCGCTGCGAGCGGACCTCGCTGGCGAAGTTGGGCCAACCGGTTCGCCTCAAAGAGATCCATCGTCGAACTCATCGTCCGATTCGCTGGCGAGATCCTCTTCGAGCGACGCGATCCGCTGGTCGAGGTCAGAGAGGCTGTGGACGTCAAGCTCGCTCATGTCCTCGCGAAGCTCCTCCAGCCGGTCAAGCAGCACCATCTTGTCGTAGATCGAATCGTTTCTGCTCATCCTTGGTCCTGTCCTTGACGCTAGCGCGACATCACGACGACGAACACCAGCAGCGCCGCAGTCAAACCGGCGTACTGCGCCGCTGCAACCCCCGTCAACCGACGCATCAGATTCGCCCGAGTCACCAGCGCGTACCCCGTTACAACACTCGCAACCACGGCGCCGGACCACCAGCCCAACGGTGGCCAGTATGTCAATGGCCAGACGACCTCGGCCGCGATCAACGCTCCAACCAGTGCGTACGCCTGGCGACGGACCGGATACGTCGGGACACCATCATGAACCTGCAGGAGCAGCAGCGCCGTAACCACAAAGATCGTCGGCGCCAGAAACAGCAACCGTGCCTGAAATTGCAGCAGCAAGGCGACATTGACGAACACAACGACGAGGCTCAGCCCGATGTGGATCAACAGCACCGGCTGATCCTCGGTGTCGCCCGAATCGATCACATCACGAATGCTCAATGCGGCATAGGCGCCGGTCGCGGCCAGCACGGCCGCCATGACGACGATCGGCGCGGTATGGTAGCGACCGACGAGAAGCGCGGACGCCAATACGATCATGGCCGGCAGGATTCCCGCCGTCGCCAATGGCGGGTATGGCGTGTAGCCTCGAATCGGCCGATCGAAAAACCGGTGCGCCTGCCAACCGATCCCGACGACCGCCACCAGCGCGATGAGATAAAACGACCGTGTGCCGTGGCCGATAAGCGGAGTGTCGAGAATCGACGGCTTGGCATGCCGGGCATAGATCCCCAGCGCGAGTGTCACCAACCCTGCCGCAACGGCCATCAAGACAGCCGGAGGCAACGATGCTGCTGTACCAGCCCTCCGCACATCACGCATGATCGAATCCTGCCTCAGCGAGTGCCGAATGAATCTGCTCGGGGCTAATCGCGCCAACGCGAAGGATTCGAATGCTGGCTTCAGACGCATCCACCACAGTCGACGCAGGCGCTTCCCCGGATCGACCACCATCAACCACGAAAGCGATCCGTCCTCCGAGTCGTTCGATCACCGCAGCCGCCGTCCGCGCCTCCGGTTCACCCGAGCGATTCGCGCTCGTGACCGCCAGCGCGCCGCCGGCCGCGCGGATCACCTCCAGCGCAACGTCGTTGGCCGGCATCCGAAGCCCAACAGTCGGCACTCCACGTGTCACCTCGTCTGGCACGGTATCCGAGGCGGGAACCACGATGGTCAACGCGCCCGGCCAGAAGGCGTGAGCCAATGCAAGCGCGGCCGGCGACGCCCGCTTCGCGAGCCGGGCAAGCTGGCTCATGTCAGAGATAAGGATCGGCAGCGCCTTGTCGCCAGACCTGCCCTTGATGGCGTAGATTCGAGAAAGTGCGTCAGGACGGGCGAGCGAGGCTGCCAGGCCGTATACGGTGTCGGTTGGAATCGCGACGACGCCACCGTGGCGGAGCGCCTCGATCGCCCGGCCGATCTGATCGTCCAGCGGCGCGTCCGGCGCGCTTCCCGATTTGTCGGTTTCCGTGACCACCGATCCCCCTCCTGCGCCGCTCCGACTCGCTACAGTTGCGTCTTGATCTGTCGCGCCAGCTCACGGCCAATGCCCTCGACCGTGGCGATCTGCTCCTCGCTGGCCTCGCGAATGCGCTTCACGCTGCCGAACGCCTGAATCAACGCTTTCTTGCGCTTCGGCCCGACGCCGCGCAAGTCGTCCAGCGCCGAGCGGACAGCCGCGCGCTCTCGCTTCTGGCGATGAAACGACACGGCGAAACGGTGTGCCTCGTCCCGAACTCGTTGCACGAGGTACAGCGCCTGTGAGTCACGATCCAACACGATCGGCCACGACTGGCCGGGCAGGAAGATCTCTTCATTCTCCTTCGCCAGCCCGACGACCCGCGTCTCGAATCCGACTTCATGCAGCGATTCCAGCGCCGCGTTGAGCTGCCCCTTGCCCCCATCGATGATGACAAGATCCGGTTGTCGCGACCAGGCCTCGGTATCCGGCTCGGTCGCCAGCCGCCTGAACCGCCGGCCGACGACCTCCTTCATCGCCGCGAAGTCGTTCTGCCCGTCGACATTCTTGATCGAGAAGCGCCGGTAGTCACTCTTCTTCGGCTTGCCGTCCTCGAAGACGACCATCGACGCGACCATGTTCGTCCCCTGCAATGTCGAAATATCGAAGCACTCGATGCGCCGAGGAAGATCCGGCAGCTCCAGCGCGTCAGCCAACTCAGTCATCGCCGCCGTCATCCGCTGCTCGTCGTTGAGCCAGCGCAACCGCGTCTGCTCGAAGTTCTCTACCGCGCTCTTGGCTACCATTTCGACCAGCTTGCGCTTCTCGCCACGCTGCGGCGTCGTCAGCCGCACCTTTCCGCCGCGACGCTCGGCCAGCCAGCCGCGCAGGATCGCATCGTCGGCCGGCATATGCTGGACGATCAGCTCGTTCGGAACGACAGCGGCGTCGCCATAGAACTGCGCGACGAAGCTGGCGACAATCTCCGACGGATCGTCATCCACCCGCGTCCCCGACATCACAAAATGCTCGGAGCCGAGGATTTTGCCGTTACGGATCATCGCCACTTGGACAACAGAATCACCACCCGGTGACTGGTATACGGCGATCACATCCGCGTCGTCGCCTTTCCCGGACACGATCTTCTGTCGCTCGAGGACATGCTCGATCGCCGACACCTCGTCGCGCAGCTTGGCCGCGCGCTCGAAGTCGAGGTTCTCGGCCGCTTGCTCCATCCGCTGTCGAAGCTCGGGCACGAGCTCCTCGCCGCGGCCCTGCAGAAAGAGCGCCGCGCCGTCGACCGCAGCGGCGTATTCCTTCGGGTCGGCAGCGCCGATACACGGACCAAGGCAACGACCCATGTGGAAATAGAGACACGGCCGGGGTGCGTCTCCGGTAATGACGATGTCACACGGTCGATATGGGAACAATCGGTTGAGCAAGTCGAGCGTGCGGTGGACCGATCCGGCCGAGGTGTAGGGACCGAAATACCGGCCGCCGTCCTGGACGATCCGGCGTGTCGCGATAACACGGGGCCATTCCTCGTTCGTGATCTTGATATACGGGTAGGTTTTGTTGTCTTTCAGCCGGACGTTGTAGCGTGGCTGATACCGCTTGATCAGCTCGTTCTCGAGGATCAGCGCTTCGCTGGCAGTGTCGGTTCGGATGACATCGAAGTCGACGATATGGCTGACCAGCTCGCGCGTCTTCGGATCCGGCGGCCGGCTCTCCTGAAAATACGAGCGCACACGATTTCGCAACGCGGCGGCCTTACCGACGTAGATCACGTCGCCCGCAACGTTCTTCATCAAGTAAACGCCGGGTCCGGTTGAGAGAACTGACAATCGGTCAGAGAATCGCGTGCCCATGACCTAATTGTACTGTCGGAGGCCAGCCCTCGCGTGAATGAGCCCTTGACCATATGTCACTGTCCGGGCATACTGTACGTACACCTCGCTTCGCGTGCGGTCTCGTCACCAATCCGGGTTCGCTACACTTACCTGCTCGGGATCGCCCACGGAATGTGAGAGAAGGCCAGACACAGAATGCAAAGCCGCGAGATACGACAACGTTTTGTTGAGTTCTTCGCCGAGCGGGGACACCTCCACGTGTCCTCGTCCCCGCTGATCCCACGTAACGACCCAACCGTTCTACTGACCACCGCCGGCATGCAGCAGATGACTCCCTACTTCCTCGGACTCGAGCAGCCGCCCGCCAACCGCATGACATCGGTTCAGAAATGCTTTCGGACTGTCGATATCGACGACGTCGGAGACGAGCGGCACGCCACCTTCTTTGAAATGCTCGGCAACTTCTCGGTCGGCAACTATTTCAAGCGGGAGGCGATCCGCTACGCCTGGGATCTGCTAACCGTCAGTTACGGAATTCCCGCAGAACGGCTTCAGGTAACGATCCACCCGGACGACGACGAGGCTCGCCAACTCTGGATGGACGAGGTTGGGTTGGCGCCAGAGCGCATCCACGAAGACCCGACGAATATCTGGGGGCCGGTCGGCGAAACCGGTCCCTGCGGACCCGACAGCGAGCTCCACGTCGACCGGGGCGCGCAGTATGGATGCGGAGAACCAGACTGCGGCCCGAACTGTCCCCGCTGCGACCGGTGGATGGAGCTCTGGAATCTCGTCTTCATGGGCCAGTTCAAAGAGGCTGACGGCTCGTTCCGCGAGCTCGAGCGCAAGAATATCGACACCGGCATGGGCCTTGAGCGCATCTCGATGATTCTGCAGAACGCGCCAACCATGTACGAGACTGATCTGCACCAGCCGATGATCCTTCGCGCGGCCGAAATCGCTGGCGTGACCTACGGCGCGGATCCAACCATCGACCGTTCTCTGCGCGTCATCAGCGACCACGTCCGTGGAGCCACATTTCTGATTATGGACGGCGTGCTGCCCGGCAACGAAGGGCGGGGCTACGTGCTGCGTCGCATCCTTCGGCGCGCAGTCCGCCACGCCCGCGCGGTGGGTATCGAACGACCGTTTCTCGTCACGATCGTCGATGTCGTCATCGACCGGTTCGGCGGCTATCACCCGGATATGATCACGCGGGCCGGCACGATCCGCCGTATCGTCGAGAACGAGGAGCAATCGTTTTCGAGAACGCTGGCTACAGGCATGGCCCGATTCGCCGAGCTCGTCGATGCACTCCGCGCTGCGGGCGGCTCGACTATCTCCGGCGAGGATGCTTTCCGGCTCTATGACACGTACGGGTTCCCCTACGAGCTGACCACCGAGCTGGCGGCCGACGTGGGTGTCGCCGTCGACGCCGAAGGCTTCGCCGTCGCGCTCGAGCAGTCACGAGCGCGCAGCCGCCAGCACGTCGCGAACTTTGCCGACACAGCCCGGGACCGTAACCAACTGTATGCGCGCCTTCAGCCGGTCGAGTTCCTGGGCTATGGGTCCACGAGCGCAGAGGCCGCCGTCGCGGAGATCGTCAGCGCCGATGCGCTCGTCGAGCAACTCGACGCCGGGCAGCCGGGCGAGCTTGTCCTCGCTCGCACG
>Ga0209477_1002386_pt1 | contig 10894 bp, 10 predicted proteins | sample KloWWTupernatant_FD_187180 | JGI IMG/M metagenome (GOLD analysis project Ga0209477, IMG submission 187180) | Active sludge microbial communities from Klosterneuburg, Austria, studying microevolution and ecology of nitrifiers - Klosterneuburg... | ecosystem: Engineered > WWTP > Aerobic digester >...
GTCGCCAGCAAAACGGGGCTTGTAGTGGTCTTCGATGGCATCGGCCACCACTTCGCCCAGGCCGTCATTGAGCGCGTAATAGCGGCCCATGGTGCCCTGCAGTTCGGGGAACTCACCCACCATGTCGGTCACGAGGTCGGTCTTGGCCAGCAGCGCGGCCTGGTCGGCCTGCTGCACAAGCTGGGCATCCCCCAGCTGCGTGGCAATGGCGTTGGCGATGGACCTGACACGCTCCACGCGCTCGCCCTGCGTGCCGAGCTTGTTGTGGTAGACCACCTTGCCGAGGCTGTCCACGCGCGAGGCCAGCGTCTTTTTGCGGTCCTGGTCGAAGAAGAACTTGGCATCGGCCAGGCGCGGGCGCACCACGCGCTCGTTGCCGCCGATGACGAAGCTCGCGTCTTCGGGGTTGATGTTGCTCACCACCAGGAACTTGTTCGTCAGCTTGCCCGCCGCGTCGAGCAGCGGGAAGTACTTCTGGTTGGCCTTCATCGTGAGGATGAGGCATTCCTGCGGCACGCCGAGGAACTGCTCCTCGAACTCGCAGACCAGCACGTTGGGGCGCTCGACCAGGGCCGTCACCTCGTCGAGCAGTGCCTCGTCCTCGATGGGGCGTGCGCCGCCGCCCACGCGGGCCGCCGCAGCGGCGAGCTGGCGGGCGATCTCGGCCTTGCGCTCGGCAAAACTGGCGATCACGGCGCCGTCGCGTGCCAGGGTGTCGGCGTACTGGTCGGCATGGGCCAGCACCACCGTGGGCTTGGCGGCCTCGAAGCGGTGGCCGGTGGTGGTGTTGCCGGCGCTCAGGCCCAGCGCCTTCACGGGCACCACGGTGCTGCCGTGCAGCGCGACCAGGCCATGCGCCGGGCGCACGAAGTGCACGCTGCTCCAGCCGGGCAGCTCGCAATCGGTCTCCAGCTGGTAGCTCATCACCTTGGGGATAGGCAGCTTGGTAATGGCCTCGTCCAGGGCCTTCTGCAGGCCGGTGTCGAGTGTGGCGCCGGTCACCAGGCTGTCGTAGAACAGCGCCTCGGCCTTGCCGTCGGGGGCGCGCTTGAGCGCGGCCACGGCGGCGGCGGGGTCGGACAGGTCAGCGCCCAGCGCCTGCAGTTTCTTCAGCAGGGCCGGCGTGGCCTGCCCTTCGGCATTCAGGCCCACACTCACGGGCATGAGTTTCTGCTGCACGGCCTTGTCCTCGGCCTTGAGCCAGACATGGCTCACATGCGCGGCCAAGCGGCGCGGCGAGGCAAACGCCGTCACGCCCGAGTCCGGGCCCACCAGGCCCTGGGCCTTGAGCTGATCGAACAGCACATTGGCAAAGGCATCGCCCAGCTTCTGGAGCGCCTTCGGTGGCAGCTCTTCGACAAACAATTCAACGAGAAGGTTTTGGGTCGTCATGGTGTCGTGTTCCTGCGCTCAAGCGGCCTTCTTGGTGATCTGCTGCACCCACTCACGTGGTGCCATGGGGAAGCCCAGGCGCTCACGGCTCTCGTAGTAGCTCTGTGCCACGGCGCGCGCCAGGTTGCGGATGCGGCCGATGTAGGCTGCGCGCTCGGTGACCGAAATGGCCCCGCGCGCGTCCAGCAGGTTGAAGCTGTGCGCGGCCTTGAGCACCTGCTCGTAGGCGGGCAGCGCGAGCTGCTGCTCCATCAGGTGCTTGGCCTGCTTTTCGTGCGCATTGAAGGCGGTGAACAGGAAGTCGGCGTCGCTGTGCTCGAAGTTGTAGGTGGACTGTTCCACCTCGTTCTGCTTGTACACATCGCCGTAGGTCAGCTTCGAGCCGTCGGCGCCTTCGGTCCAGACCAGGTTGTAGACGTTGTCCACGCCCTGCAGGTACATGGCCAGGCGCTCCAGGCCGTAGGTGATCTCGCCCGTGGCGGGCTTGCAGTCGATGCCGCCGACCTGCTGGAAGTAGGTGAACTGCGTCACCTCCATGCCGTTGAGCCAGACCTCCCAGCCAAGGCCCCAGGCGCCCAGCGTGGGGTTCTCCCAGTCGTCCTCGACGAAGCGGATGTCGTTCTTCTTCAGATCGAAGCCCAGCGCTTCAAGCGAGCCCAGGTACAGCTCCAGGATGTTGGTCGGCGCGGGCTTGAGCACCACCTGGTACTGGTAGTAGTGCTGCAGGCGGTTGGGGTTCTCGCCGTAGCGGCCGTCCTTGGGGCGGCGGCTGGGCTGCACGTAAGCGGCCTTCCAGGGCTCGGGGCCGATGGCGCGCAGGAATGTGGCGGTGTGCGAGGTGCCCGCGCCCACTTCCATGTCGTAGGGCTGCAGGAGCGCGCAGCCCTGGGCGTCCCAGTAGGTCTGCAGCTTCAGGATGATTTGCTGGAAGGTCAACATGCGTTGGTGTGCGCGGCGCAAACCGCGCAGGAAGGGGTGTTGGAACCATGGCGCGCCTGACAGGCACGCGAACCGGGGATTTTACGGCCCCGCAAAGCCGACGACCCGCCCGCCCTGCAAGGCAGTCGGGCCGCAAGGCCACAAGAGGATTTCAGTGGCTCCTGGCGCGCGCGCTACCCGCGACGCATGAAACGGGCGCGGCCCAAGCCAGCGGCCACCGTGCAAGGGCCGCCCCGCCGCACGGGTGGCGTCCCACTGCCCGCATTGCGCAGCAATGCGAGAGCGGGGGGGTGTTTCACGCCGTCCAGCGGCGCAGCACCAGGCTGGCGTTGGTGCCGCCAAAGCCGAAGCTGTTGGACAGCACGTGGGTGAGCCGGGCCTCGCGGGTCGTGGTGACCAGGGGCATGGAGCCGAGCAACGGGTCGGGCGTCTCCACGTTCACGGAACCGGCGATGAAGCCCTTGTTCAACATGATGAGGCAGTAGATCGCCTCCTGCGCGCCGGTGGCGCCCAGCGAATGGCCGGTGAGCGACTTGGTGGACGAGAACGGCGGCACAGCATCGCCAAACACCGCCTGCATGGCGCGCACTTCCTGCATGTCGCCCACGGGCGTGGAGGTGCCGTGCGTGTTGATGTAGTCGATGGGGCCGTCCAGCCCTTCCATCGCCTGCTGCATGCACGCAATGGCACCGTCACCCGAGGGTGCCACCATGTCCTCGCCGTCGCTGGTGGCGCCAAAGCCGACCACTTCAGCCAGGATGGTGGCGCCGCGTGCCTGGGCGTGCTCCAGGCTCTCCAGCACCACGGCGCCGCCGCCGCCAGCAATCACGAAGCCGTCGCGATGGGCGTCGTAGGCGCGCGCGGCCTTCTCGGGCGTGGCGTTGTACTTGCTCGACATCGCGCCCATGCCGTCGAACAGCAGGGCCATGCCCCAGGACAGCTCTTCGCCGCCACCGGCGAACATCACATCCTGCATGTCCCAGGCGATCTGCTGTGCCGCCGCGCCGATGCAGTGCGCCGAGGTGGAGCAGGCCGAGGTGATCGAGTAGTTGATGCCCTTGACCTTGAAGTTGGTCGCCAGGCAGGCCGACACGGTCGAGCTCATGCAGCGCGTGACCTGGTAGGGGCCCACGCGGCGAATGCCTTTGTCACGCAGGGTGTCGGCCGCCTCGATCTGGTTGGCGGGCGATCCGCCGCCCGATCCCATGATGAGGCCGGTGCGCGGGTGGCTCACCTGTTCGGGGCTCAATCCCGCCTGGGCAATCGCGTCTTCAAGGGCGATCTGGGCGTAGGCGGCCGCGTCGCCCATGAAGCGCAGCTGCTTGCGGTCGATGCGCGATTCGAGGTCGATCTCGGGCACGCCCGCCACCTGGCTGCGCAGGCCCAGCTCGGTGAATTTTTCCACGGCCTTGATGCCGCTCGTGCCGGCACGCAGCGAGGCCTCGACCGTCGCCATGTCGTTGCCAATGCACGAGACAATGCCCGCGCCCGTGATGACGACCCGCTTTTTCATGCTGCGACTCCCTGACCGCCTTCCTCGCGCAGGAACAGCCCCACGCGCAGGTCGTTGGCGACGTAGATTTCCTTGCCATCGGCCAGCAGGCGTGCGTCACCGATGGCCATGTTGAGCTTGCGCTTGATGACACGCTTGATGTCGATCTCGTAGGTGACGAGCTTCACATCCGGCCCCACCTCGCCGGTGAACTTGACCTCGCCCGCGCCCAGCGCGCGGCCCCGGCCCGGCAGGCGCAGCCAGGTGAGGTAGAAGCCGATGAGCTGCCACATGGCATCCAGCCCCAGGCAGCCCGGCATGACCGGATCGCCCTGGAAATGGCAGGCAAAGAACCACAGATCGGGCTTGACATCGAGTTCGGCAACGATCTTTCCCAGCCCATGCGCACCGCCATCGCTGTCGATGTGCGTGATGCGATCAAACATCAGCATGGGCGGCAGCGGCAGACGCCCGCTGTCGGGGTTGAACAGCCGGCCCTCGCCCGAAGCGATCAGTTGTTCATAGGAAAAGGAATCAGCCATTTTCAGTCGTGCTCCAGATCAGCGGGCATGCCGCCTTGATTGCTCATCGCGCCCATCGCTTTTATTGAATTGCAGGGTCGCATTATCCCGTATGGTGCCCGGCATTCCGGCGTCGAACCACCCATGCCGCCAGCACGGCCAGAACCCCCAGAATCCACAGCGGCCACAAGCCCCAGCGCGCCGCCCAGGCGGCATACGGCGTGACGGGGCCGCTGCGCCCCTGCACCTGGCCTTTCAGAATGCCGCGCACATGGCGCTCGAGCTGGTGCGTGACCACACCCCGGTGGTCGATGATGGCGGTGGCGCCGGTGTTGGTGGCGCGCACCATCGGACGCTCGAATTCGAGCGTGCGCATGCGGCTGATCTGCAGATGCTGGTCGATGGCCAGCGTGTTGCCGAACCAGCCGATGTTGCTCAGGTTCACGAACACCGTCGGCGCGCTGGCGGGGTCGCGGAAATGCGCCGCCAGCTCTTCGCCAAACAGGTCTTCGTAGCAGATGTTGGGCGCGATGCGCTCGCCACGCCATGCAAAGTGCGGCTGGGCCAGCCCGCCCCGGCTGAAGTCGCCCAGCGGGATGTTCATGCGCTCGGTGAACCAGCGAAAGAACGGCGGGATGAATTCACCAAACGGCACCAGGTGGTGCTTGTCGTAGCGGTAGGGCTCGGCCTGGCCGGCCTGGAAGCCCACCACCGAATTCGTGTAGCCCGTCTCCAGGCTGCCCAGCGGTATGCCGAGCAGCGCCGCCTGGTCGCCGCTGGCGAAGTGTCCCTCGATCGCCTCCAGATACCCGGGCGTGAGCTGCTGGGGCAGCATGGGTAGGGCCGTTTCGGGCGCCACCACAAGGGCGCCACTCAGGGTCGTCAGGCGGTCGCCATACCACTGCAGCGCCATGGGCACGCCGCTGCCCGGCTGGAATTTCTCATCCTGCGGGATATTGCCTTGCAGCAGGGCCAGGGGCAGAGGTTGCGCGGGCGGCCGAACGGGCGTCTGGCACTGCCCCACGGCACAGTGGCGTTGCCAGGCGGCGCCGGCACCCAGCGCAGCCAGCGCCAGCGCCAGCGCCCAGGCGCGTGCGCTGCGCAGGTCGCTGCGGCGCGCCTGAACCAGCAGCACGGCCAGCGCAGCTGCGACGCCGCTGATGCCATAGACGCCGATGTGGCGCGCCAGCGCAGCCAGGGGCCCATCGACATGCGCATAGCCGCCCGCGCCCCAGGGGAACCCGGTCCACCAGACGCCGCGGGCCAGTTCGGCCAGCATCCAGAGCGCTCCGAAAACAATAGCTGATTGCGCACGCCCAATGGGCGCCAGAGTCCTAAAAATGCCTGAGACTGCTGCGTAATAGCTGCCCAGAAACGCCGCCAGCGCCAGCACGGCAGCCACAGCCAGCGGCGCGCTCAAGCCGCCGTAGGTGTGCATGGAGATGAACAGCCACCAGAAGGTGCCCGCCAGCCAGGCGGTGGCAAACAGGCCGCCCAGTGCCGCCGCACGGCGCCATGTCGCGCTGCTGCGCAAGAGGGCGGCCAGCACGGCCATGGAAGCCAGTTGCAGCCACCACGCGGGTTGCCCGCTGCCCGGCAGCGCCAGCGATGCGGCTTGCGCCAGGCCGGCGCACAACGCCAGCAGCCCGTGCCACGGCGCCGCGCGCGGCACAGGCGCAGGGAACGCGGTCATCAGTCGGCGGGGGCGTGGTCAGGGGCCACGGGCGCCACCTTAAACCAGCGCACCGCGCCGCCCTTGGTGTGCAACACGACAAACTGCAGGCCGCACAGCTCGGTGTGCTCGCCGCGCTTGGGCACATGGCCCATTTCGTGGGCAATCAGGCCGCCGATGGTTTCAAAGGTTTCGTCGGGGTCGCTGCCCGCAATGGTCACGCCAAAGGCCTCGGACACGCGCTCGATGGGCGTGTCGCCGCTGACGCGGTAGGTGCGGTCGGCCAGGGCGAAGATGTCGCCCTCGTCCTCGGGAATGTCGAACTCGTCCTCGATCTCGCCGACGATCTGTTCGAGCACGTCCTCGATGGTGATGAGGCCGGCCACGCGGCCAAACTCGTCAATCACCACGGCCAGGTGGTTGCGGTTGCCGCGGAATTCGCGCAGCAGGTCGTTCAGGCCCTTGCTTTCGGGCACAAAGACGGCGGGGCGCAGCAAGGCACGGATGTTCAGCTCGGGGGAACGCTGCAGCTTGAGCAGGTCCTTGGCCATCAGGATGCCGATGATGTTCTCGCGCTCGCCCTGGTACACCGGAAAGCGCGAATGCGCGGTATTGATCACCACATGCAGCAGTTCGTCGAACGGCGCATCGATGTGCAGGAGGTCCATGCGCGGCGCGGCCACCATCACGTCGCCGGCGGTCATATCGGCCATGCGGATCACGCGCTCGAGCATGACGCGGGAATCGGCGCCGATGACATCGTTGCTTTCGGCATCGGCCAGGGCCTCGATCAGCTCTTCGGCCGAATCGGGTCCGGGGTGAATGAATTCCACCACTTTCTGGAGGAATGTGCGCTTGTCTTCCTTTTCAGGGGCGCGCGCGGGGTGCGGGTCTGACACAGCCTTGGGGTGCAGGACGTGCGGTAGTGAAACAGGCCGTTAGGATAACGGATTGCCATGACACTTTGTCCCCCGGCCCGGCCCGGGGGCAGGCGCGGCTCAACCGCCGGACTGGTGGCGTGCGTTGCGCACGCCTTCGCGGACTTCCTGCACACCGGCCAGAAAGTCCCAGAACTGCTTGGCCTGGCGCTTGATCTGGTAGTCCACCTCGGCAAACTGCTGCTCGACCATCTCGGTCATGCGCGTGTCCAGATTGGCGGGCGGCAATTGCAGGAAGGCCTCTGATTCGGAGCCGTCGCGGTGCACCACGGCACCCGCGTTGCGCGCGATCTTGAGCATGGCGGTGTTTTCCGTCAGTGCATGGATGAACACCATGCTGACGCCTTCATTGCGCGCATGCATCACGGCACGCTCGAACAGGCGCGCTCCGTAGCCCCGACCCCGGGCCGACTTGCTGACCGACACGCCGAACTCGGCGCAGTTCTGGTGCTCGGGCAGGGAGGTGTAGGCCAGATGCGCCATGGCGATGAGCTCCATGCGGCGGTTGTAGATGCCGAAGATATCGTCGCGCTCGAAATTCAACTGCTCGGCATAGCGCCGGATCTGCTCATCGCTGGCGGGGTAGCCAAAGCGCAGATAGCGGTCGGCAGGCTCCAGTGCCAGCAGATGCGCAGTGATGCGCTCGCGGTACGTGGGCCCAAGAGAACGGATCGGCACCATCAGGGGTGTGCTGACTTTGCCGGGCTTGGGCTCGCCAACACCCACCGGACGCAACAGGTCGGTGCCTGCGTTCCAGGATGCCTTGAGCCAGTCTTTGGTTTCGATCATGGCTCCAATATAGGGGTTTTCCCGGGGGTTTCCAAGTCTTTTTTGCTGCGCTGCAACAATTTAGAACCAAATACCCAATTGCCGAATGAAATCAAGCTCTTAAGTGCGCCCGGCGCGGGCTTTGCAGCAGGGAGTGCTGTCGGCCGCGCGACAGGCGCCATCACACCGGCACGGCGGTCGTGGCCTTGACGTGGTCGAGCACGAAGCTGGTCTTGCAGTCCTGCACGCTGGGGTGCTTGAGGAGGGTGTCCATGATGAAACGGCTGTAGTGCGCCATGTCGGCCACCACCACGCGCAGCAGGTAGTCCATCTCGCCGGTGAGGGACGCGCACTCCACCACCTCGGGCCAGGTCTGCACGCTGGCGCGAAAGACATCCATGGGGTTGCGCTTGTGGCTCTCGGTGTGCTTTTCCAGCCGCACGTTGAGGTAGGCCGTGAGGCCCAGGCCCACCGCCTCGGGCCGGACCAGCGCCACGTAGCGATCGATCACGCCGCTGTCTTCGAGCCGCTTGACCCGCCGCAACACGGCACTGGGCGACAGCCCCACCTGCTCGCCGACCACGTCGTAGGTTTCGCGGCCGTTTTGCTGCAAACAGCGCAATATGGCCCGATCCAGCTTGTCCAATGCGTCATTTGCACTCATAGCGCACGATTTTATGCTGTTGGGCGCGTTTCAGACAGCGTTACCGGAGGCATCGGGTATATCCCGATGGTGACAGTGTGGCGTATGTAGAAAAATTTCAACTGCAAAAACGCACGGTCGTTCGTTTTTGCATCCAAACCAAAAATTATTTTTAGGAGACATTCCATGACCGGTTTCTTCGGCCGCCTGCTGCGCGGCCTCGCTTTTGCTTCGGCGGCCCTGACCCTGCTGCCCCTGCAAAACGCCCACGCCCAGAGCACCTACACCCAGACCCGCTACCCCATCGTGCTGGTGCACGGGCTGTTCGGGTTCGATTCCGCACTGGGTGTGGATTATTTCTACGGCATCCCGGGCGCCCTGCGCCAGGACGGCGCCAAGGTGTACGTCGCGCAGGTTTCGGCCGCCAACAGCACCGAGGTGCGCGGCGAGCAGCTGCTGGCCCAGGTGAAGAACATCCTGGCCGTCACCGGTGCATCCAAGGTCAACCTGATCGGCCATTCGCATGGCGGCCCCACCACACGCTACGTGGCGGGCGTGGCGCCCCAGCTGGTGGCTTCCGTCACGTCCATCGGCGGGGTGAACCGTGGATCGCGCGTGGCCGACATCGTGCGCGGCGTGGCGCCGGCGGGCAGCGTGAGCGAAACGCTGGCCAACACCGCCGCCTCGGCGCTGGTCACCCTGATCAATCTGACCTCGGGCGGCAGCAGCCTGCCGCAGTTGCCCACCGCCGCACTCGACTCGCTCACGACAGCGGGTTCCGCCCAATTCAACCAGCGTTTTGCTGCGGGCGTGCCCACCAGCGGCTGCGGCAATGGTGCAGAACTGGTCAACGGCGTGCGCTACTACTCGTGGACCGGTACCAAGACGCTGACCAACGTGCTGGACGTGAGCGACGGTGCGCTGGGCGTGCTCGGCCTGGTCTTCGGCGAAGCCAACGACGGTCTGGTGTCGGCCTGCTCCTCGCGCCTGGGCAAGCACCTGGGTGACTACCGCCAGAACCACCTGGACGAAGTCAACCAGGTCCTGGGCCTGCGCGACTGGTTTTCGACCGACCCGGTCACGCTGTACCGCCAGCACGCCAACCGCCTGAAAGTGGCCGGCCTGTGATGCGCAAGGGTGCCCTGGCACTGGTGGCCTGCGCCCTGCTGGGTGCGGGCGCCTGGTGGTGGACACAACAGCCGGACGGCGCCTCGCAGGCGTCCGGCGCCCCTGGCGCCAGCCCGCTGGGGCGTCCTTTCGCGTCGGGCGCCCAGACCGACGGCGCCCATCCCGGTGACTCGCACTTGCTCGCACGCGCGGCAGCCGGCAAGGGGCTGGACAGCGGGGCGGACCCGCTGCTGCAACCCGGCCTGCGCGATGCGCTGGAAGCCTTGCTGCACGCGGCGGGCGACGCCGCCGATCCGCAGGCCCTCAAACAGCGCCTTGAAGGCCTGGTGGGACAACACTTTCCGCCCGAGCTGGCCACCCGCGCGCTGGCGCTGGCGCATCGCTATGTGGACTACCGCGTGGCCCTGGGCCAACTGCGCGCCCCCACGGATTTGAGCGACCCGCGCACCCTCCGCAATGCCCTGGAGGCACGCCAGAAGGTGCGCCTGCAGTATTTCGACGGCGACGAATTCGATGCGCTTTTTGCGCAGGAGATGACGCTTGATCAATCCATGCTGGCCCGGCTGGAAATCGAGCGCAACAGCCAGCTGACCCCCGAACAAAAACGCAGTGCGCTGCAGGCGGCCGAGCAAATGCTCGACCCCGCCCAGCGCGCCCTGCGCGCCGAGGCCGTGGTCCATGTCGGGGTGGCGCAGCAGACCGCTGCCTTCAATGCCCAGGGCATCGACGACTCCACCCGCCATGCCCTGCGCAGTGCGCAACACGGCACGGAAGCCGCCCAGCGCCTGGCGCAACTCGACCAAGAGGAGCGCGACTGGAATGCCCGCCTCGACCAGTACCAGCAGGCGCGGAGCAGCACGCAGGATGCGGCCCGGTTGCAGCAGTTGCGCGGCCAGCTTTTCTCGCCCGAGGAGCAGTTGCGCATCGAAGGCGCGCTGGCCCTGCGCGCCCAGCCTGCCACGGCAGCCCAGTGACCGGCCACCCGACCCCAAGATGGCAAACATCATGCGCCGCGCATGGTTTTGACAACGCGCAACTTTCCTGCAAATAGCCCGCAGAACAGGCTTCAATACGCCTGAATGCTGAGGATCACTCTCCCTACAGTGCATGGCTTAGGTATGACCTGAATCAATTCACTGACGGAGACACCATGAACGCAGCACTGCCCGGGCAGGCCCTGAACGAGATCGCCGCATGGGACAACCCCATGGGCACGGATGGCTTCGAATTCATCGAATACGCCGCGCCGGACCCCGCAGCCATGGGCCGGGTGTTTGAGGGCATGGGCTTCAAGCCGGTGGCACGGCACCGCCACAAGAACGTGCTGCTGTACCGCCAGGGGAGCATCAACTTCATCGTCAACGCGGAGCCCGACAGCTTTGCCCAGCGCTTTGCGCGCCT
>Ga0209477_1002387_pt1 | contig 10891 bp, 6 predicted proteins | sample KloWWTupernatant_FD_187180 | JGI IMG/M metagenome (GOLD analysis project Ga0209477, IMG submission 187180) | Active sludge microbial communities from Klosterneuburg, Austria, studying microevolution and ecology of nitrifiers - Klosterneuburg... | ecosystem: Engineered > WWTP > Aerobic digester >...
GGACTGCTGCGTGCGCGTGGGCATGCCGGTCGAGGGGCCGCCGCGCTGCACGTCGATCAGGGTCACCGGGATCTCGGCGAAGTAGGCCAGCCCGATGAACTCGTTCATCAGCGAGATGCCGGGCCCCGAGGTGGCGGTGAAGGCGCGGGCGCCGTTCCAGCCGGCGCCGCAGACCATGCCGATCGAGGCGATCTCGTCCTCGGCCTGCACCACCGCGTACAGGTTGCGCCCGCTGACGGCGTCGACGCGGTGCTTCTGGCAGTACTTCTCGAAGGCCTCGGCCAGCGAGGACGAGGGCGTGATCGGGTACCAGGCGCACACCGTCGCGCCGCCATAGACGCAGCCCAGGGCGGCGGCGCTGTTGCCGTCGACGAAGATGCGGTCGCCGACGTTGTCGGCGCGGCGCACCTGCAGGCCCAGCGGCTTGAAGTTCGCGAGCGCGTGCTCGCGCCCCAGTTCGAGCGCCTTGATGTTGGCGTCGAGCAGTTTCTCCTTGCCGCGGTACTGCTCCGCGAACAGCGTCTGGATCACCGCCGGATCGATGCCCAGCAGCACCGACAGGCCGCCCAGGTAGGCGATGTTCTTGAACAGCTGGCGCTGGCGCGGGTCGGAATAGGCGCGGTTGCAGATGTCGGTCAGCGGCATCCCGACCACCATCACGTCCTCGCGGAACTTCGAGCGCGGCAGGGGCTTGGTCGAGTCGTAGTAGAGATAGCCGCCCGGCTCGATCTCGCGCAGGTCGGCGTCCCAGGTCTGCGGGTTCATCTGCACCATCAGGTCGACGCCGCCGCGGCGACCGAGCCAGCCGTGCTCGTTGACCCGCACCTCGTACCAGGTCGGCAGGCCCTGGATGTTCGAGGGAAAGATGTTGCGCGGGCTGACCGGCACGCCCATGCGCAGGATCGCCTTGGCGAACAGCTCGTTGGCCGAAGCAGAACCCGAGCCGTTGACGTTGGCGAACTTGACCACGAAGTCGTTGATCGCCCGGATCGGCGTCGCGGGCGTGGTGGTGGCCTCGAGGGTCACGGGCTGCACTCCTTGCCACCGCGGCGGCAGTTCATGCCGCCTCCCGCGCCGGCTTGGGGTCGCGGCAGCCGGGCCCGGCGTGGGTGATCTCGATCAGCGACTTGCGCATGTCCCAGGCACCGGTGGGGCAGCGCTCGGCGCACAGCCCGCAATGCAGGCATACGTCCTCGTCCTTGACCATCACGCGCCCGGACTTGAGCCCGTCGGAGACGTAGAGGTCCTGCAGCAGGTTCAGCGCCGGCGCGGTCAGGCGGGTGCGCAGCTCGGCCTCCTCGCCGTTGGCGGTGAAAGTGATGCAATCCATCGGGCAGATGTCGACGCATGCGTCGCACTCTATGCAGGCCTCGCGGGTGAAAACGGTCTGCACGTCGCAATTGAGGCAGCGCGCGGCCTCCTTCCATGCGGTCGCGGCATCGAAGCCCAGTTCGACCTCGGTGGCGATGTTGCGCAGGGTCTGCTCGACCGGCGCCCACGGCACCTTGTAGCGCTCGTCCGGCGCGACCTCGTTGTCGTAGCTCCACTCGTGGATGCCCATCTTCTGCGACATCAGCACGCTGGCGGGCAGCGGGCGCAGCGCCGGGTCCTCGCCATGGAGCTGGCGATCGATCGAGACCGCGGCCTCGTGGCCGTGGGCGACCGCCCAGATGATGTTCTTGGGCCCGAAGGCGGCGTCGCCGCCGAAGTACACCCGGGGGTTGCTGGAGCGGAACGTCGCCTTGTCGACCACCGGCATGCCCCAGCGGTCGAACTCGATCCCGGCGTCGCGCTCGATCCAGGGGAACGCATTCTCCTGGCCGACCGCGATCAGGACTTCGTCGCAGCCGATCTCCTGCTCGGGCTCCCCGGTCGGCACCAGCTGGCGGCGCCCCTGCTCGTCGCGCACCGCGTGCACCTTCTCGAAGCGCATCGCGGTGAGCCGCCCGCCTTCGTGCACGAAGGCCTTGGGCACCATGTAGTTGATGATCGGGATGCCTTCGTGCTGGGCGTCCTCCTTCTCCCACGGCGAGGCCTTCATTTCGTCGAAGCCGGAGCGAACGACGACCTTGACCTCCTCGCCGCCAAGCCGCCGCGCCGAGCGGCAGCAGTCCATCGCCGTATTGCCGCCGCCCAGCACGATCACGCGCTTGCCGATCGCGGTCACGTGGCCGAAGGAAACCGAGGCCAGCCAGTCGATGCCGATGTGGATCTGCGCCGCGGCCTCCCGGCGGCCGGGCAGGTCGAGGTCGCGCCCGCGCGGGGCGCCGCAGCCGACGAACACCGCGTCGTAGCCCTGCGCCAGCAGCGCGTTCATGGAATCGATGCGCTCGCCGGCGCGGAACTCGACCCCGAGGTCGAGGATGTAGCCCACTTCCTCGTCGATCACGCTTTCGGGCAGGCGGAAGCGCGGGATCTGGGTGCGGATGAAGCCGCCCGCCTTGCGCTCGCCGTCGTACACGACGACCTCGTAGCCCTGCGGCGCGAGGTCGCGCGCCACGGTCAGCGAGGCCGGTCCGGCGCCGACGCAGGCGACGCGCTTGCCGTTGCGCCGGGCGGCAGGCGCCGGCATGCGCGAGCGCACCTCGCCCTTGAGGTCGGCCGCCACGCGCTTGAGCCGGCAGATCGCGACTGGTTCGGGCTTCTCGCCGTTGCCGTCCTCGACCCGCACGCGCCGGCACGCGGGTTCGCAGGGCCGGTCGCAGGTGCGGCCGAGGATCCCCGGGAACACGTTGGATTTCCAGTTGACCAGGTAGGCGTCCGAGTAGCGGCCCTGTGCGATCAGGCGGATGTACTCGGGAACGGGCGTATGGGCCGGACAGGCCCACTGGCAATCGACGACCTTGTGGAAGTAATCGGCACCGCGAATATCGGTGGGACGCACCTCGCCCTCCTCGCCAGTCTGCGACGTGCAGGAGCCAGCGCCCGTCGGCCGTGCGACGGCGCGCCCTCCCGCAGGCGTCTGCGCGAGTCTAGCCCGAGCCGGCCAGCGCGGGAACAGATCGGGCGCGTTCGCGCCGGGGGACTTCCCTGCACCGCGCGGCTGGCGCAGCATGCGCGCAGTCCCCGGCGAAGGAAGCGACCATGGCAGCATCGGAAACCGGCGGCGCAGGCGGCGTGGGCGCCGTGCTGCGCGACATGCGGCTGGCACTGGGCGACCTCTTCGCCGGCGGCCGGCTCGACCCGCGCGACGCGGTCATGGTGCAGGTGCTGTTCGGCCTGCTCGGGCAACTGGCGCGCGCCGACGGCATCGTCACCAGCCACGAGGCGGAATTCGTCAATGCGCTGATGGACGAGCTCGAGCTGCCGCTCAAGGCCCGCAGCGAGGCGATGGCGTACTTCGAGAAAGGCCAGCGCCGCCAGATCGAGCTCGCGACCGAGTTGCAGCGCTTCGCCGAAGCCTACCCGCGCGGCACCGAGCAGGGCGCGAGGCTCTATGACGCGCTGTTGCGGCTCGCGGCCGCCGATGGCCGGGTGCGGCCGCGCGAACGCGAGATGCTGCAGGAAGTCACGATCCGCCTGGGTTTCGATCCCGCCGTGCTGGACGACCGGCTCAAGCGCCTGGGTCCGGCGACCTGAAACGCGCCTTGCGGGCCTGCGCTGCGTCCGCGGTTCCGATATCCGGGTGTAGTGCGCGGGGTGGCGGGGCGATCGACCCGGCCGGGGCAAGCCCTGCCGGTCCCCGGAATGCCGGCGGGCCGGGCCCGCATTCATGGCGACGCCGACCCAACGGGCCGGCGCCGCGCGCGGGATCCGGGCCCGGCGGGCCCGGAACCTTTCTCAGCCGACCAGGGCCGATGCCATCGGGAAACGCCGGTCGAATTCGTACTTGAGCTTGCGGTAGGCCTCGGAGTCGCGCTCGCCGGCCATCACCATCTCCCACAGCTGGATCGCGACCTCGATCTCGTCGAGGCGCTCGTTCGGCTGCTCGACGCGACGTACCGGGAAAGGAATGATCGTTGCCATGTCGTCTTCCTGCGTGCGTGGAGGTGGGCGGGGTGACCGCTGGGATCCCTGATGCAGCCGCCATGCCAACCCGTTCCGCGACCTTTCCCGCATCCGTGGCGGGACTACAGCGGAGGCGCCGGTACCGCCATTTGGCCAAGATGTTACTTTAGATAGTTATCCTAACCTATTGGTAGATATATATTTTAGTTTGACAATTGCAAGCGTGGGATCGTTCCCGGCGCGCCCGCACCGAATGTCGCCAGGTCTGCGCCGCGTGCCGCCGACGGGCGCGGAGCGTCACCTTGCGTCACCCGCCGCGGTCGCCCTTGCCGGCGCGCCGGGGCACTGCAGGCTCGGCCCCGGCTGGCGGGCCGGTTAGAATTTCCGCATGCAGCGGCCGTTTTCCGGCCGCCCACCCCTTGGCCCGGAATACCCATGGCTGCATTTGCCAGCGAGCGCGTGCTCGACGTCCGTCATTGGACCGACGCCTACTTCAGCTTCACCACCACGCGCGACGACGGCCTGCGCTTCGAGAACGGCCAGTTCGTGATGATCGGCCTGATGGTCGAGCAGCGGCCGCTGCTGCGCGCCTATTCCATCGCCAGCGCCAACTGGGAGGAAGAACTGCAGTTCTTCAGCATCAAGGTGCCGAATGGCCCCCTGACCTCGCGCCTGCAGCACATCCAGCCCGGCGACACGCTGCTGGTGGGGAGCAAGCCCACCGGCACGCTGCTGATCAGCGACCTGCATCCGGGACGAAACCTGTACCTGTTCGGGACCGGCACCGGCCTCGCGCCGTTCCTCGCGGTGGTCAAGGATCCGGACACCTATGCGCGCTTCGAGCGCGTGATCCTCTGCCACGGCGTGCGCAATGCGGCCGACCTCGCCTACCGCGACTACATCGAGCAGGAGTTGCCGCGCAACCCCTACCTGGGCGAGGCCATCCGCAAGCAACTGCTCTACTACCCCGCCGTCTCGCGCGAGCCCTTCGTCCACCAGGGCCGCCTGACCACCCTCTTCGACCAGGGCCGGATCGCCGCGGACCTGGGGCTCGGGGAACCGGATCCGGCGCGCGATCGCGCGATGATCTGCGGCAGCCCGCAGGTACTGGGCGACTTCCGCCAGATCCTCGACCGGCGCGGCTTCGTGGCCGCGCCGCGGATCGGCAGCGCGGGGCAGTACGTGTTCGAGCGCGCCTTCGTCGATCGCTGATCGCAGGCCGCGGGCGCGCGGTCCCGCCAGCACCGGGCTGGCGGGACCTCTTGCGCGTGCCTCAGAACTTCGCGCTGAACTCCACGCCCCACAACCGCGGCTCGTTGACGAAGCCGGTGAGGTTGTTGAAGTCGATGCCGCCGACCAGGCCGATCTCGTCGGTGATGTTGCGCCCGAACAGCGCCACGTCGTACTGGCCGAAGCTCCACTGGTAGCCGACCCGCAGGCCGCCCTCGAGCAGGCTGTCGCTCTGGTACTCGGCCGACTCGTAGAGGAAGAACGAGGCTTCGTCGCGGTAGGCCCAGTCGGTGTAGAAGTACAACTCGCCCTGGCCGACCTGGATGCCGTAGCGCGCGGTCAGGTTCCAGATCCACTCCGGCGCCTGCGGCAGGGAATTGCCGTCGATAGAGACCGTGCCGTCGACCGCGCCATCGGGATCGAGCACCGTGCAGCCGCTGCCGCAGGGCTGGACCGCGAGGTTGGGGTCGTCGATCTCGGTGTTGTTGTAGCTGGCGCCGAAGGTCACCAGGAAGTTGTCGGTGACGTAGGACTCGAGGTCGAGTTCCATGCCGTAGCCGTTGGTGCGGTCGGCGTTGATCAGGGTGTTGAAGTTGGTCTGGCCGCCGACCGCGGTCAGCTGCTGGTCGTTGACCCGGTAGTTGAAGAGGTTGAAGCCGACGCGGGTGCGGTCCTCGAACAGGTCGGCCTTCACGCCGGCCTCGAACGAGAGCACGGTCTCGGATTCGGCCACCGAGATGGTATCGCCGAACAGCAGGCGGCCCTGGACGCTGGGCGCGCGGAAGCCGCGGGCGACGCGGGCGTAGAAGTTGAGGTCGTCGTCGACCGTCCACACGCCGGAGATGTCGCCGCTGACGTCGCTGTCGTCGGGATCGGCGCGCAGGATGCCGGTGGGCGGGGCGCCGAACGGCGACACGAAGCGCTGCGCCTCGAACTCCTTCTCGTCATCGGTGTAGCGCAGGCCGCCGCGCAGCACGAAGTTGTCGCTCACGTCGTATTCGCCGGAGACGAACAGCGCCCACGCGGTGTTCTCCTGCTTCTGCTCGGCATAACCGTTCTGCACGCCACCGGCGAGGGTGTCGTAGTTGAAGCTGTCGACGGTGATGTCCTCGTAGAAGTAGTAGAAGCCCGCCTGCCAGTCGAAGCGGCCCCAGTCGTTGGATTCGAGGCGGAACTCCTGGGTGAACTGCTTGTGGTCCGGCAGGCCGTCGGCCGACTCGGCCGGGAACGGGATGAAGCCCGGCCCGAAGGGCGGTGCGAAGGAGGCGCCGAAACCGCCGTCGATGTCGCCGCGGCTCAAGGTGTCTACGGTCTCGTAGCCGGTCACGGAGAACAGGGTGGTGCGGCCGAGGTTCCAGCCCAGGCGCGCACTCGCGCCCCAGGAGTCGAGCTCCTGGAAGTTGGTGCCGTCGATCGAGATCTCCTCGATGTCGAAGTCGTCGACGAACTCGTTGCTGCCGGGCTCGATGATGTTGGCGCGGAACAGGCGTGCGGTGCCGTCGAGGCTGCGCAGATGCCAGTTGAGCAGGCCGTTGAAGCCGTCCGGATCGCCGAAGCCCAGCTGCAGGCGCGTGGCGAACTCGTCGAAGCCCTCGAGCTCGCTCTCGGGTCCGGCGACCGTGTTGTCGACCCAGTCGTCGCGCTGCTGGTAGATCATGGAGGCGCGCGCCGCCACGTTCTCGCCGAGGCCGCCGCTGACCGCGCCCTCGATGTTGAGCGTGTCGAAGCTGGCGTAGGAGGCGCGGCCGTAGCCCTCGAACTCCTGGGTCGGCTTGCGCGACTCGAACTTGATCACGCCGGCCGGCGTGTTGCGGCCGAACAGCGTGCCCTGCGGGCCGCGCAGCATCTCGACCCGGTCGAGGTCGAATACCGGGAAGCCCTTGAGGATCGGGTTCTCCTGCACGACCTCGTCGTAGATCAGCGAAACCGGCTGCGAGGCGTTGAGGTCGAAATCGGTGTTGCCCAGGCCGCGGATGTAGAAGCGCGGGAAGGCGCGGCCGAACGAGGATTCGACGTTGAGGCTGGGCAGGCGCCCGGCCATGAAGCGGATGTCATCGGCACCGGAGCGCATCGCGTCGAGCCGCTCGTCGGAAACCGTGGTGATGGCGATCGGGACCTTCTGCACGTCCTCCTCGCGGCGCTGCGCGGTGACGGTCACTTCCTCGAGCTTGCGGCCGCCGCCGGCATCGGCCTGCTGGGCCTCGGGCTTGGCGTCCGGAACGTCCGCCTCCGGCGCGGCCCACGCGGGCGCCAGCGGCAGGGCCAGGGCGATGGCGAAGCTCAGCGCGCGCAGCCGCGGCTGGCTGGATCCAAACGACGCGATCTTCATCGGTTTCCCCTCGATGGTTGTGGGGCCGCGCGCGCTTTCGCGCGGGACGGCCGGATCGGTTGCGGCAGTGGCCAGTCGGTTCCCGTGCTATCCCGGGGCGAGTCCAGAAAATGGCGCGCCCTTTCCTCGGTGCGGCAATCCCCGTCGACGCGCGCTGTGCCCGATCCTGGCCGCGGGCATGCTGCGCCCGGGCCACTCGGGTCTGTACGCGATGCCGCCCACGGGACGGCGACGCGACGACGCCGGAAGCCTAGTCCGAACCCGGCCGGATGGAAAGCCGGCCGGAGTCGCTCAGCGCGAGTACCGCCACGACTGCATGCGGCCATCCCGATAGGGCATCACGCCGTGGAAGGGCCGGGGATCGGCATCGAAGACCAATGGCAGGAAATGGCGGTCGCCCTCCCACATCGGCAGCTCTCCCAGCCGCCCCAGCTCGATCCATTCGAGCGCACCCTCGGCGTTGCGTTCCAGCGGCGTGCCGCGGAAACGCCCGACCAGGAACACGAAGCCGAGCCAGTCCTCGCCCCCTTTCCCGAAGCCCGGCCAGCTGATCGTGCCGCGCAGGTCCAGCGCCTCGCATTCGATCCCGGCCTCCTCGCGGATCTCGCGCCGCATGCCGCTCAGCACGTCCTCGTCCGGCTCGAGCTTGCCGCCGAGGCCGTTGTACTTGCCCAGGTGGTGGTCCTGCTCGCGCGCGTTGCGGTGGATCATCAGCACGCGGTCGCGCGCCGGCGACAGCACGTAGCCCAGGGTGGCAACGATCGGGGTATAGGGCATCGCGCGGGTTCCGGCCGGTCGAGATCGATTCTGCCACGTGCACCACGCCCGGCCACCGCGATGGTGCGCCTGCGAACAGCCTGGACGGATTCGCTTTCGGTAACGAGATCGGGTAAGAACAGCGGCCCGCAGACCGAGAACCGCGGGACGGGCGCCTCGCGCAGGCGCATCCACCGGCCGGGACGCGGTCGTTGTACCGCAGCAGGATTCGCACATGTCGGGTATCGCCATACGGCTGGCCCTGGGTATCGTCGGGCTGGCCACGACCGGGTCCGGGGCGGCAGCAGGGCCGGTGGCCGCGCCCGACGAGGTCCAGGTCGTGCGCCTGCAGACCCGCGACGAGGCCCTGATCCGCCGCATCGGCCGCGACCAGTCGCACATGATCGTGCGCCGGGCCAAGGGCGAGATCGTGTTCGAGGCCGACGCGGCGCTGCGCGCCGAGCTCGACGCGGCAAAGCTGCCCTACCGCGTGGACCTCGAGGCCACGCGTGGCATGGCCGCCGGACCGTGGCAGCGCGATGCGCAAGGCAAGAGCATCCCGGGCTACGCCTGCTATCGCACCGTGGCCGAGGGCGCGGCCCGCCTGGCGCAACTGCGCGACGCGCGGCCGGACCTGGTGACGCTGCTCGACATCGGCGACAGCTGGCAACGCCAGAATCCGCAGCCCGGCGCCGCCGGCGACGACCTCACCGTGGCGCGCCTGAGCAACGCCGCGTTTCCCGGCCCCAAGCCGGCGCTGCTGGTGATGACCGCGATCCACGCCCGCGAATACCCGACCGCGGAGCTGGGCCTGCGCTTCGTGGAGTGGCTGGTCGGAAATCACGGCCTGCATCCCGACGCGACCTGGGTGCTGGACCACCATGAGGTCCACGTGCTGGTGCAATCGAACCCCGACGGCCGGGTGCGCGCCCAAGCCCAGGCCGGCGGCAGCGGCGGCGCGGCCCAGCGCAAGAACATGAACACGCTCGCCTGCGGCAGCGGTCGGCTCGGCGTCGACCTCAACCGCAACTACGGTTTCGAGTGGGGCGCGCACAACGGCTCCAGCACCAATCCCTGCCAGGACACCTACCGCGGCGCGAGCCCGCAATCCGAGCCCGAGACCCTGGCGGTCGACGCCTACATGGGCCTGCTGTTTCCTGACCGACGGGGTCCCGGCGCGGGCGATGCTGCGCCGGCCGACACCCAGGGCATCTTCATCGACGTGCACAATTATGCCGAGCAGGTGCTGTGGCCCTGGGGCGGCGTGACCAGCGCCGCGCCCAACAGCGCGGCCCTGACGACGCTGGGCCGCCGGCTGGCCTGGTTCAACGCCTACGAACCGATGCAGTCGGTCGGCCTGTACCCGACCGACGGCACGACGGACGACAACGCCTACGGCAAGCTGGGCGTCGCCTCCTACACCCTGGAGCTGGGCAGCGGCGCCAATTTCTTCACCGACTGCGCGACCTTCGAGGGCACGATCTACCCGCAGAACCTCGAAGCGCTGCTCTATGCCGCGCGCGCGGTGCGCGCGCCCTACCTGCTGCCGGCCGGCCCGGACGCCTACGAACTCGCGATCGCGCCGCCCTACGCGTTTCCCGGCGACGGCCTCGAACTGCGCGCCACGCTCAGCGACGCGCGCTACAACCAGATGGTGAACCAGCTGGGCGCCGGTGCCCTGCCGGTGCAGGCGATCGTCGCCGCCGACGCCTATGACGGCATTCCGCCGTGGCAGGCGGGCGCCGTCGCATTGCCGCTGGCGGCAGCCGATGGCAGCTACGACGCCGCGACGGAGCAGGTCGCGACCGCGCTGGTCGCGCCGCCGACCCTGGGCAAGCGGCTCTACTACGTGCAGGGCCGCGATGCCAGCGGCGCCGTGGGCACGGTGCGCGCCGCGCAGGTCGAGGTGCTCGATCCGGCGTCGAACGCCAGCGTCAGCGGCACCGTGACCAGCGCCAGCGGCGCGCCGCTCGCGGCCACGGTGGCGGCCAACGCAGTGGCCACGCGCAGCCGTGCCGACAGTGGCGCCTACCTCCATCGCCTGCCGCCGGGCAATTACACGATCACGGCCAGCGCGCCGCACCACGAGAGCGCGACGCTGGTCGGCCTGGCGCTGGCGGCCGGCAGCTCGCCGACGCGCGACTTCAGCCTGTACGCGCTGTGCCCCCGCCTGGCCGAGACCGCCAAGAACGGCGTCGGTGGCTGGACCACGCAGGTCGCCGCCGGTGCGTACACCTGGGGCATCGCCGTTGGGCTGGGCGCAGGCGGGACCCGGGGCTGGACCGAGAGCCCGGCCGGGAACTACGGCAACAACATCGACACCAGCCTGGTCTCGCCGCCGATCGACCTCGCCGGGCATGCGTCGCCCGCGCTGGCCTTCGATTCGTACTGCGATACCGAGCGCGGCTACGACTACGGCCGGGTCGAAATCCGCACCGGGCCGTCCGCCGCCTGGACCGAGGTCCACCGTTGCGATGGCGATCCGGCCTGGCGCCGGGTCGAGATCGCCCTGCCGCAGCTGGCCGGCGCGGCCCAGGCGCAGCTGCGCTTCCGCACCACCAGCGACGCCAGCCAGGTGGCCGGCGGCTGGGTGATCGACAACCTGCTGCTGGAAGCCGGTGGCGAAGC
>Ga0209477_1002388_pt1 | contig 10880 bp, 7 predicted proteins | sample KloWWTupernatant_FD_187180 | JGI IMG/M metagenome (GOLD analysis project Ga0209477, IMG submission 187180) | Active sludge microbial communities from Klosterneuburg, Austria, studying microevolution and ecology of nitrifiers - Klosterneuburg... | ecosystem: Engineered > WWTP > Aerobic digester >...
TTACAAATATAAAGAATTGAATTTAAAATATCATCTTATTAGATAAATAAATACTGAAAGGTAATGATCCGATTTAGATTTTTTAAAATCGGAAAGGTTTAAAAAGTTGATCAGTTAAGATTTTTAAAAAGTGAATGAATTTTAAATTGATATTCAATTTATATAAAAAATAAATTACTGCATTTTCAAAATTAAATTCAGTGCATTTATTTATTTATAGTGTTAGATTGTGAGGTTTAAAATATAATTTTTCAGGAATATTTTCTTTACTTATTCAGAATAAATAAAGTAAACTATAATGGTGCTTTATAACTTGCAATGATTTGGTTAATTTAAGAAATAAAGTCTGGTTTCAGTTTGAGATTCCTGTATTAGCGGGAATGACCAGTGTTTATGGGTGTTGTATTGCTGTTTGAAACATTTCTTTGCTGATCATTTATTTTGAAAAGTTAATATTTTTTAACAGAACTTCCCCTACAAATAATTTAGAACCACTATAATTAATGTAACAATAATAAATGTTTTGCGAATTAATTTAAAAATTTCTAAAAATTCTAATTATAAAAAACCCGAAGTAATTTAATTTTCAATTTTAAATTACTTAAGGTTTTGCTGATTTAATAATGGACTAAAATTTTATCCCCCTAATCTAAACTTATTTACAAACTCATTGGTATGTATTGGGGAGTCATATTAAAAAGAGTATGTAAATTAAGTTTTAATAATTAATAAATAAAAATTAAAATGAAAAAGATTACACTTTTTTTTCTTCTGTTTGCATTTAGTTTCAATATAAATGCTCAGGGAAATTATCCAAAGTTGCAAGACGTAAAAAGTCTTTCCAGTCTTAAATTTGAAAAAACAGATTCACCTCTGGATAAGAATTTAGAGAAATTCAATTCTGAAATCCCTTTGAATTCATTATCTCTTAAAAAAGATCTAACAAATCAAAGTGCTTCAAAACCTAAGAAATTCAGTTTTAGTATAATTCCCTATGTATGGTTTACTTCTATAGGAGGAACAGTAGGATATGGTCCAAATGGAGAAAAATATGGTTTCAATAAAAGTTTCTCTGATGCTGTGAAATATCTGAAAATGGCAGCCGCTGTTACAGGAAAGATTAAATACGAAAGAGTAAGTTTTGTATATGATATTAGCTATTTAAATCTTAAAGGATTTGGTACAGAAATTCCTGTCAGTACACCACAAATATTAAGTTCTAACTGGACTGTAAAACAAGCAATTTATGATCTGTTTTTAGCATATTTATTTCCATCCACCAGCAGAACTGTAAGGGTGGATGTCTACGCAGGTGGACGTTTGTGGAATCTGGATGTTGAATCAACAATAATTGATAACACATCTACAGTTGCAAAAATGGGTCAATATACCAACTCCTGGTTTGATCCGGTCATTGGTATAAATGCTGAATATCTTTTAAGCAAAGATATGAAGTGGGCTGCATGGACTAAAGGAGATATCGGCGGATTTGGTGTAAACTCACAAATGACATGGCAAATGAATGCCGGATTTGCATATTTGTTATCACCTAATGTTCCATTATCTTTAGGATTTAAATATGTAGGTGTCAATTATGATAAAACTGCACGCAACTGGACAGTTAATGAATATGGTTTGACACTTGGAATTGGTTACAGATACTAAGATACTTTAATCAGAATCTATTAATTAATAACTTCTGATCAAAAAGAAAAATTTGATTCTGATATAATAAGTAAATAATTCGAATAGTATTTTTTAAACCGGGAGATTAATTTTCCCGGTTATTTATTTATTGTAATTTATTTTTATACAAATAAATGAAGTTTGAAATTGGTGAAATAAATATTTAAGTTCGGATATTGAAAAATCCGGGATTTTACAAGGATTTTCTGAGATTTGAAGTAATCGAACATGAATAAGGAGCTGTAAGAATGAAGTGTACTGATAAAATATCCCTGCTCATTCCATTTGGGAAAAAGAATGACAGAAAATTTTCACATAGTACAATTCCTGAATTTTCTTTTGATCTTTATGCAGATGATATTAAAGCAACAGTTGAATATTTTGAGACTTATAAAATAAAGATATTAAAACCTATTAATCATGAAGATAAATGGACAGTAATATCAGATCCCGACGGTCTTGCTAATGAAGTATTTCAAAAGTAAATTTCATTTTTAAAAAAGATATTAAATCATCAAATCCTTTTTATCAAATTTATTCTTTTGAATCCAGATCAATATGATGTCTGCTTAATACTCTGTGTAGAAGTGGAGTAATAAAAATAGCAATGCTGGTAAGAAATGTCACTCCGCTGAAAAGAGCATAACACCCTGCAAATATTTTTTCTGCATCAGTTTTTAATTCTGATATCTGTCCCATACCTCCCAGTATCATTGATGAGTTTAAAAACGAATCTACCCAGTTAAGTTTTACAATAAAATGAAATCCAAGCATACCCACTGTAATTGAAAAAATAAAAATCATAGTACCAATCATTGCCAATTTATAATATTTCATTTTAAATTCCCTGCGTGTGAGCGGACGCTTTTGTGTAATACTTTCCATTTTGTTAATTTATTTTTTGAAAAATTGTAATTTATATTTATACAGGATTATAATTTTTCACAAAATAAGTTAAACATTGAATCAATTCAACTCACAGTTTTTGATTTAAAGAACCCTGTTCTTACAAAAAAATCCCAAACCTTTCGATCCGGGATAATTTCAACAATCGGTCAGCATTTAAAATATATCTGATATTTGTATTTATAATAAAAATTATTTTATGAGAATCATTTTCTGAGTGGATACATAATCCCCTGCTGACAGTTTATAAAAATAAATACCACTGGATAGATTTCTAACAGAATTGTTGCTGTTAAATTCTATCTCATAAGATCCGGGTCTTTTAAATTCATTTACAAGTGTCTCAATCTTTCTACCATTTACATCATAAATACTTAATTCAGTAAATGAATTTTTCGCGATTTCAAATTTAATTTTAGTAGATGGATTAAAAGGATTCGGAAAATTCTGATACAGATTATACTGTACTGCTGTTATGTTCTCCTCATTTATTCCGATCACTCCAAAATCTTCATCAATAATAACAATCCTGTTTCCATTGACATATCCTGATCTTGTAACTGCACCAGACGGCCAGTTCACAATTATTGAATCTACTCCCTGATTATTACCAATTCCAAAATGCGGCCAGAGTGTGCTTCCAGAGTTATGACCATTACTTCCCAATAATAATTCTTTATACTGAGGTGTATTTCCGATTACAATTTTAATTTTTGCACCGACTCCATTTTTGTTACTTGCATGCCCTTTAAGCTGTATTGTTAGATAATTTCCTGTATTTCCAATATTGTTATATTGATAATTAAATGGGTTATCGAGTCTGTTGGCAACTAATAAATCAAGTTTACCGTCAAGATCTATATCTGTAAAAGCAGCAGTAGAGCTGTGTAGCCCTTCCTGTGATGGTATTTCATTTGAAACTCTTACAAACATTGATCCGCCCTGATTTTTGTATAAAGTGTTTGTGCCGTACCAGTCACAAAGAAACAGATCAGTTAAACCATCATTATCATAGTCGCCCCAGGTAAATCCCAGTCCATTTACTTTCTGACTGAGAAGTGAATTACTCAAAGTAAAATTACCATCTCCGTGATTGTAATATAATCTGTTTGCAGAATTATTATTTGTAACAAACAAATCAATCCATCCATTATTATCAAAGTCCACCCAGTGACAGGATGATCCCCATGCAGCGTAATTTACCATTGGCAGATTGAATATTCTCGTGAATGTCCCGTTCCCGTTATTGTGATAAAGAAAATCATTTTGTCCTCCAAAATTCACTACAAACAGATCCGGCCATCCGTCATTATCATAATCTCCCCATGTACTTCCCCTGCTCTCGCCGATATCATTTACAATACTGCCTGAAAGTATTTTTGTAAACGTACCGTCACCGTTATTTTTATATAGTCTGTTACTGTATATTCCGTAACGGTTTGTTACATAAAGATCTAGCCATCCATCTTTGTTATAGTCCACCCAGTTACAGCTCTGGCTTGAATTCATTTCGGTTACTATTACACCGGTCAGGATCTCAGTAAAATTTCCATTTCCGTCATTGTGAAATAATCTATTCCTTGCATTTAGTGTAGCGCAGATAAAAAGATCTAGCCATCCATCATTATCGTAATCTCCCCATGCCATTCCGCTTCCTGTTATAAAAGTCTGAGCAATAGGATTATCATAGATCCTGATAAAATTTCCGTTTCCTTCATTCCTTAAAAAAATTATCGGCATGTAACATGTAGAACACTGATCATTCAAGCCATTGATCATAACGTCCTGATCGTTGTCATTATCATAATCACCCCATGCCATTATATGATTAAAATTAAAATTTTGGACAATTGCGCCGGTAGTTTCTTTTTCAAAAAATGTTTGAGGGAATGATATTTCGGGTATGAATATTATTGTGAAAAGTAATATTAAAGTTTTCATATTTCCTTAGAATTTATTTTCTTAAACTTAGTTTATTTTAAAATTACAAACTACATATAAATTTATTACTCAAAATCGGTTAATATTTTTACTCTTTAATTATATTTAAATTTCACAAAAAAAAATCCCGGACTTTTCGATCCGGGATATAAACTTTGTAGTTAAAAATTATTTAAAATTTAATATTTAAAATTTAATATTATTTAAGTATTGTCATTTTCTTGGTTTCATTAAAATCCTGTGTCTTCAGATTATAAAAATAAGTTCCGCTTGCAAGACCATATTTTGCAGCATCAAATGAAACTTCATAATTACCTGCATCTCTTGTATCATTAAACAATTCAGCTACTTCTTTTCCGTTTACATTATAAATTTTCAAACTAGCCTGTGAATACTTTGGCAAAGAAAAATTTATTTTTGTAGATGGATTAAAAGGATTAGGATAATTCTGATTTAAACTAAAATTCTCAGGTACACTTGCTGATATATTACTTGAAATTCCTGTGAGCACTTCAGTTGATTTGATACAATAAAATCCGGTCTGTCTGTCAGAAGCTGCTATCTTTCCTGACGGGAACATGTACACTCCCCAGCATCCGTTATATGATTCATTATTGTTTGAAGGATAAGTATCATACCATGCAATTTCCTGCGGTGCATCGGGATTAGAAATATTCAGTATCCTGATTCCAGCTGAATAATGTGCCACTATAGCAATATCGTTATATGTTTCAATATTATGAACTATCGAATTAGTAATATTAGTAGGATTCCAACTTGTTATATAAGTAATATTATTCACATCATCGATATTCCATACTTTAAGTCTGTAGGGAGCTGTACCGATTTCATCTGTTACAAATAATCTTTTTCTGTCTTTTGAAAGCGCAGTATTATGAGGACCTGAACCCGGAAGATTTACAAATGTTCTAACAGTAGATGGTGCACTCTTATTAGTTGCATTAATAATTGAAACTCGTTCATCATTAATATTTGCAGCATAGATAGTATCGTTTACAACTCTGCAGTCATGAACATATAGATCAGTCCATTGACCAAGCTTAACAGGATTTACCGGATCGATTACATCCAGAATAGTAATTCCTCCTGATGATGCAGAATTTCCGCCGTTAAGATATAGATAATGATCGAACTGTGAAATGCTGTGAGTCTTTGTATAAGTAGGATAAGACCATGTGTTAACAAGACTTACAGAATCAGGAAGATATTGAAGATCTATAATCTGAAGTTTACTGTTCGTTGCTTCGGAAACTACATAAGCATAATGAGAGTAAGTTTTCATTTCTCTCCAGTTGTTGTTAGTAAGACTTGGAACAAAATCAACTTCGCGGATATTTGCAGAATCAGTAACATCTATAAATGCAGTTCCACCCGGACATCCGAGTATTCCATATTCTCTGCCATCAGGGGCTACATATCCCCAAACTGCTGAATATTGGAATTGAGTAACTGAATGCTGATTTAAGTTTTTTAATAAATATGTAGACTGATTTGGAAGTTGTGAATAAGCATTACTGCTTACAAAAAACATCACAACCAAAATAAAAAGTACTGTTAGTTTTCTCATTAATTTTTTTGGCAATAAATTATTTAATTAAAATCATTTTTTTGGTATCGGTGAAATTTCCATTAATATCATTTCCTTCTAAACTGTAAAAATAAGTTCCGCTGGAAAGATTATATCTTGCAGCATCAAAATTAAATTCATAAGATCCGGCATCTCTGTTATCATTAATCAGATCAGCAATTTTTATACCTGCTATGTCATACAGACTCAGCTTTATTTTAGAATTATCTTTTAAATTAAATTTAATAGTAGTAGATGGATTAAAAGGATTTGGGAAATTCTGATCTAAACTGAATTTTTCAGGAATAGAATTTACATAATTATTTGAAACTCCAGTCAATACATTCAAAGTCTTTATGACAATCAGTCCTCCGCTCATATCAGATCCGATGATCTTTCCTGATGGGAACATATAAACACCCCAGCATCCGCTATAGCTTGCACTGTTACTTTGTGGATATGTATCATACCAGGCTACCTCAGTCGGATTTGATCCGTTTGTAATATCAAGAATTCTGATACCTGCTCTGTAATGAGCAATGACAGCAAGGTTACCGTAAATTTCGACATTGTGAACTATTGAAGTAGAAATGCCTGTAGGCAGCCATTCTCTTATAAAAGTTATATTGTTGACATCTTCGATATTCCAGATATTTAATCTGCCGTTTGGTGATGATATTTCATTTGTAGTATAGCAATATTTTCTGTCAGTAGTAAATGCACTGTTGTGAGTTGAAACTTCAGAAGTAGGATAAGATCTCCATGTCCTGACAAAATCAAGAGAATTTTTATTTGTTGCATTTATAATTGAAGTCTCTCCAGTATAAATGTTTGACGCCCAGATTGTATCATTTAAAATTCTGCAGTCATGAACATATTCTGTTGTCCATTGTCCCATTTTCACTGGGTTTACAGGGTCACTTACATCCACAACAGTTACACCGCCGTTAGCTGCAGAGTTACCTCCGTTTAAATAAAGATAACTTCCGGACTGCTGAATAGAATGTGTTTTAGTATATCCTGCATAAGACCAGGTTTTCACCAAAACTACTGAATCAGGCAGATACTGAAGATCGATGATCTGAAGTCCGCTGTTTGTTGCTTCTGATACAACGTATGCATAATGGGAATATGTTTTCATTTCCCTCCAGTTGTTGGTTATTCCGGTTACAAAATCTACTTGACGTACATTTCCGGAATCAGTAATATCTATAAATGATGTTCCTGTATTACAGCCAAGAATAGCATATTCCCTGCTGTCCGGAGCTTTGTATCCCCATAAAGCTGAATAACTTTGATATTGATCTACCTGAGCGAAAAGATAAGTGTTTTGATTTGGTAACTGAGAGTAGGAAAGATTTGCAATAAATAATACTGCAAAAATACTAAGAAAGTATTTTTTCATTATATAAAGATCGTTAATTGAATAAAAAATTTTATAAAAATAAGCATTTGAATTTGCAAATACCAATGCATTTTTTAATTTTGTATACATTTTATTCCTTATTAAGAATTAAAGAATTTGCAGCTTAAATATTTCAGATTAATCTATCCGGCTTACTTTCAACTTATCCTATTATAAAAATTGAATTTGGTGCTTTAATTTACTGATAAATTTCACTTTAATATAAACTTAAAAATTACCAATTTTATCAGAATTTTTTTAAATAATTTTTTAATGGACAAAAGCGAAAACAGATCTGCAGAACTAAAGATAAGTTCGAATCCGGCTTTACGTATTTTACTGCTGATCTCGGGATTATTACTTACTGCAATTGGAATACTCGGAATTTTTTTACCTCTGTTACCGGCGACAATATTTTTTATACTTGCAGCATGGTGTTTTGCTAGAAGCTCAGAGAAGTTTCATGGCTGGCTTCACAATAACAGATTTTTCGGAAAATATCTTAGCAACTATACTTCAGGAAACGGGATGACACTTAACTCAAAAATAATGTCAATTGCAATGCTCTGGATCGGAATGATAATTTCAGCAATATGGCTGACTGAATTAATTTATGTCAGAATTCTTTTGGCTGTAATAGGAATTGGTGTAACCTGGCATCTGCTTGCAATCAAAACTGCTCCCAAATAATTCATCCAAATTTATAAAACTCAGCTTAATTGTCCAAAGTATTTTGAAAATGGAACAAATATTTTAAAAAATATTTTCAAATTCAGTTTATTATTTAAAATGAAAATATAACCCACAGTTTAATTTAATGAAATACTTAGATAGAATAACCGCCTGTGATAAATTACCGAAAAGAAATTCTGAGCGGTGACGTTAAACAAAAATATAATGTATGACGAATCCGTTAGTGTTTTTCTAACGGTTGAGGAGTTTATATTTTTTTAGGCATGCGAAAGAATTTCCGGCTATATATCATCCCGGGTACCCGGGACGATTTTTTTGGTTCTTTTTTCATCGCTCAAAAAAGAACAGTAGAATCTGATAATATTTAATTTTATATTGAAACTACCTGTACATTCATGAAAACCCATTTAACAATTATCCTGTTCTGCTTCTTCTCAAAATTTTCTTAAAAAGTCAGGTTAATACCATTTAATATATCATTCATTAAACTTATTTTAAACACTTACAAATTTTTTTTTATACTTAATTGAAATCTAAAGAGGTAAGACAATCATTTCTCGATTTTTTCAAGGGAAAGGAGCATACTATTGTGCCGTCCTCCCCTGTCGTACCGCAGAATGATCCTACATTACTATTCACAAATGCAGGGATGAATCAATTCAAGGATGTATTCCTCGGCTCAGGCAAAAGAGATTACACCCGTGCTGCCGATACTCAAAAATGTATCCGGGCAGGCGGAAAACATAATGATCTTGAAGAAGTAGGAGCAGACGGCTATCATCATACTTTTTTTGAAATGCTTGGGAACTGGTCATTCGGAGACTATTATAAAAAAGAAGCAATCATCTGGGCTTGGGAATTACTGACTGATGTCTGGAAACTTGATAAGAAGCGTTTATGGATTTCAGTTTTTGAAACAGATGAAGAAGCTTTTGATATATGGAAAAATGAAACTGATGTCGATCCTTCGCATATTCTCAGATTTGGTGAGAAAGATAACTTCTGGGAAATGGGCGATACAGGTCCGTGCGGACCTTGCTCTGAGATACATTATGACAGTACTGATAATGGATGTAAGCCTGAAGATGTAAATGCAGGTCTTGAAGAAGTAGTAGAAATATGGAATCTTGTTTTTATTCAGTACAATAGAAAAAAAGACAGAGAGCTCGAACTCCTTCCCAAAAAACATGTCGATACGGGAATGGGTTTTGAAAGAATAGTCAGAGTTTTGCAAAATAAAAAATCCAATTATGAAACAGATGTTTTTCTTCCAATTATAAATAAGATCTGTGAGATCACAAAAAAGGAATATAGCGGCAGCAGCATTCCTTCCATTAACGCAATTGCAGATCACATAAGAGCTTTGACATTTGCTATCAGTGACGGTGCGATCCCTTCCAATGAAGGACGTGGCTATGTGCTGAGAAGGATTCTGAGGCGTGCTTCGAATCATGCAAGTAAACTTGATTATCATGAGCCGATACTATTTAATCTTGTAGATACTTTGATAGAAAATTTTGGAGAGGTATTCCCTGAGATAGTTTCCAAAAAGGATTTTGTAAAAGAAGTTATAAAAGCCGAAGAAGAAAGTTTCCATCTGACACTTGAAAGAGGGATAAAATTATTTCAGGAAATTGCTAACTCACTCAAAGAAAAAAATACAAAGATTTTTCCGGGTGATCAGGCATTCAAACTTTACGATACATACGGATTCCCATTAGATCTAACGCAAGTCATGGCAAAAGAGCTGGGACTGAAAATAGATCTTCTAGTATTTGAAGAAGAAATGGAAAAGCAAAAAGAAAGAGGAAAGTCTTCAAGAAAAGAGATAGTATATGAAGCTCCTGAAATGTTAGATGATACTGCAAATAAATTTGATACAGAATATGATCCTTACAAATTTTCAGGAAAAGATTTTTTTACTGAAATGGTAATTCCAGATCGGGAAAAGAATTTAATTGTATTAAAAAATAATCCATTCTTTTCTGAATCAGGTGGACAGATCAGTGATACAGGATTTATTGAAACTGATGAAGGTTTTAAAATAAATATTATAGATTCAAAAAAGAATTTTCTTATATCAGAAAACAGTGATCTCAATAATTTCAAAGATGGTAAAGTAAAGATTATATTAGATCTGGAAAGAAGAAGATCCATTGAGAGAAATCATTCCGCTACGCATATACTTCATGAAGCTCTCAGGAGAATTCTCGGTGAACATATAAAACAACTTGGCTCACTTGTATCGGATGAATATCTCAGATTCGATTTTCCGCATTTTCATAAAGTAACTGATGAACAAATTCATGAGATAGAAGATTTAGTAAATTCCAAAGTGAATGAAGAAATTGAAATATATACAGATGTAGATATTTCGATTGAACAGGCGAATAAGATCCCTAATGTAAAAAAATTATTCGGCGAAAAATACGGAGATAAAGTAAGGGTTGTACATATTGATGATAACTTCAGCGTAGAATTTTGCGGCGGTACACATTTAAAAAATACTTCTGACATTGGTTTGTTTAAGATCACTAAAGAAGAAAGCGTTGCAGCCGGTACGAGAAGGATCTTTGCACGGACAGGCAGCGGGATCCTGCATTTTCTTAATGAAAGAATTTCAGATATAGATAAAATTTTCCATGAACTTCCTATAAGCTA
>Ga0209477_1002392_pt1 | contig 10872 bp, 11 predicted proteins | sample KloWWTupernatant_FD_187180 | JGI IMG/M metagenome (GOLD analysis project Ga0209477, IMG submission 187180) | Active sludge microbial communities from Klosterneuburg, Austria, studying microevolution and ecology of nitrifiers - Klosterneuburg... | ecosystem: Engineered > WWTP > Aerobic digester >...
CTCAGGCATCGTTCGGGCGCGGTGCGCTGCGGTAGGGCTCCTCGAAGGGCAGGAAATCCTTCTCGGCCAGCGCCTCGGCCACCCATTGCGCCACCGCGGCGGTTTCGAAGACCCGGCGCGCGTAGCCGACGCAGGTCGCGTCGAGTGGCACGCCGTAGGTGCGAAAGCGCAGCACGATCGGTGCGAAGAACGCGTCGGCGATGCCGAATCCGCCGAACAGGAAGGGCCCGCCCGAGGCCCCGAGGCAGTCGCTCCACAGCTGGGTGATGCGCGAGACGTCGGCACGTACCGCGGCCTGTTCGGCGAGCACCCGCTGGCCGACCTGCGGCAGGTTGGCCTCGACGTTGAACGGGAAGTGGCTTCGCAGCGCGGCGAAACCCGAATGCATCTCGGCGCTCACCGAGCGCGCCCGCGCGCGCGTCGCGGCCTGCGCCGGCCACAGGTGCAGCGCCGGAAAACGCTCGGCGAGGTACTCTGCGATCGCCAGCGTGTCCCAGATCACCAGCGTGGTGCCGTCGATCACCGTCTGCAAGGCCGGAACCTTGCCGGTCGGCGTGACCGCGAACAGGCTCCGCTTGAAAGCCGAATCGGGCGCGAACGAATCGAACCGGACCATGACCTCGTCGAAGCCGATGCCGGCCTGGCGCATCAGCACCCACGAGCGCATCGACCACGACGAGTAGTTCTTGTTGCCGATGTAGAGCGTCAGCTCGCCAGCCATCGTCGCAGCCTCCGGTACGCCGTCCGCTATGATCGGACCGCCCACCGACATTATCCATGAGCACCGCGCGCCGATCCCCCCGACCCCGCAAGCATGTCGACCTCGCCCTTCAGGGGGGAGGCGCGCACGGCGCCTTCACCTGGGGGGTGCTCGACCGGCTGCTCGAGGACGAACGCCTCGAGATCGCCGGCATCAGCGGCGCCAGCGCCGGCGCGATCAACGCGGTGGTCATGGCGGCCGGATTGATGGCCGGCGGGCGTACCGCGGCGCGCGAGGCCTTGCTGGCGTTCTGGTCGAGCGTCGGCACGTCGTCCCGCCTGAACCCGCTGAACGGCGGCATGTTCGGCGCGCTGTTCGGCAGCGCGGCCGCGAGCTGGACGCCGCTCGGGTTGTACATGGACATGGCGAGCCGCGTGCTGTCGCCGTACCAGTTCAATCCGCTGAACCTCAACCCGTTGCGCCAGGTGATCGCCGATGCGGTCGATTTCGACGCCGTCCGGCGCTGCGACAAGGTCGACCTGTTCATCGGCGCCACGCACGTGCGCACCGGGCGCCTGCGCGTGTTCCGCAACGCCGAACTGAGCGTCGACGCGGTGCTGGCGTCGGCGTGCCTGCCGACGATGTTCCAGGCGGTCGAGATCGACGGCGAGGCGTACTGGGACGGCGGCTACACCGGCAACCCGGCGCTGCTGCCGCTGATCGCCGAGGCCACCGCCGACGACGTGTTGCTGGTCCAGATCAACCCGGTCGAGCGCGACGAGGTGCCGACGCGCGCGTCGGACATCCTCGAACGCATCGACGAGATCACCTTCAACGGCAGCCTGATGAAGGAATTGCGATCGATCGCGCTGCTCAAGCGGATGCTGCGCGACGAAGGCCGGCCGATCGAACGGTATCGCGCGCCACTGTTCCGGCGCATCCACGACCTGCGCCTGCACCGGCTGGACGGCGGGGTCGAGCTGGCGCAGCTCGGCAACGGCAGCCGGCTCGCCGCGGACCCGGCAAGCCTGTCGAGGCTGCGTCGCCTCGGCTGCGACGCGGCCGACGACTGGCTGGCACGCAATTTCACGCACCTGGGCCGACGCTCGACCATCGACCTCGAGCGCGAGTTCCCGGGCGAAGCGCTGCCGGGCCGCGCCTGATCGGGGGCGGCCCGGCAGCAGTCACTGCGCCAGGTAGCCGCCGTCGATCGGGTAGTAGCTGCTGGTCACGAACGAGGCCTTCGCGCTGCTGAGCCACAGCACCAGTTCGGCGACTTCTTCCGCCTTGCCGAGCCGGGCGATCGGGTGCAGCCCGGTCAGTGCGGCACGGGCTTCGGCGGGCAGGTTGGCCAGCAGCGGCGTGTCGATGAACGCCGGCCCGACCGCGTTGACGCGGATCCCGCGAGCGGCGTACTCGAGCGCCGCGGTGCGCGTCAGGCCGATGACGCCGTGCTTGGCCGCGGCGTAGGCCGCATGCCCGCGAAAGCCGACCTGGCCGAGGATCGACGCCATGTTCACGATCGCGCCGCCGCCGGCCGCAAGCATCGCCGGGATCTGGTACCGCATGCCGTAGAACACGCCGGACAGGTTGATGCCGATGATGCGCTGCCACTCGTCGAGCGCGTAGTCGCCGACGTCGGTGCCGGTGCCGCCCACGCCGGCGTTGTTGCAGGCGACGTGCAAGGCGCCGTAGCGCTTCACCGCCTCGGCGACCAGGCGCTCGTTGTCGGTCGGGCTCGACGTGTCGGCCTTGACGAAGCAGGCGTCGCCGCCCGCTGCGGCGATCTGCGCGACGGTCTCGTTGCCGCTGGCTTCGGCGATGTCCGAGACGACGACGCGCGCGCCCGCGCTCGCGTAGGCGAGGGCGACGGCGCGACCGATTCCCGAGCCGCTGCCGGTGACGACGGCGACGCGCCCTTCCAGTTCTTTCGACATGATTTCTCCCGGTTTCGAAGCGAACGAGTGTAGTGTCTCCAGGCACGCAGCGATTCGATCCCGGTCAATGAGCGGGCCGGCAATGCGTGTCCCGAAGGAAGCCGAAGTGGCCAAACGCGCGCTCGCCCTGTCGAAGGTCTACCAGTTGCTCGAGCCGGGCCCGGTGGTGCTGCTCGCGACGGCCCGCAAGCGCGCCGCAAACGTCATGACGATGTCATGGCACACGATGATGGATTTCGAGCCGCCGCTGGTCGGTTGCGTCGTCAGCGACCGCAACCACAGTTTCGCGGCGCTGAAGGCCACGCGCGAGTGCACGATCAACATCCCGACGCGCGAGCTCGCGGCGAAGGTCGTTGCCTGCGGCAACAGCTCGGGGCGCGACGTCGACAAGTTCGCCGAGTTCGGCCTGACCGCGACCCCGGCGAACACGGTCCGCGCTCCGCTCGTCGACGAGTGCTACGCCAGCCTCGAGTGCCGCGTGGTCGACACGCGCCTGGTGCCGAAGTACGGCCTGTTCGTGCTGCAGGTGGTCGCTGCTTGGGCCGACGCGTCGCGCCGGAACCCGCGCACGATTCACCACCGCGGCTACGGCCACTTCATGGTGGCCGGATCGACGTTCCGGCTGCCGTCGAGGATGCCCTAGTGTCGTCGACACCCGGTCAGCGCAGGCTGCGGTCCAGCGGCTCGCGCAGGTCGGGCGGCATGCCGAGCAGGTCGCTGAGCACCAGCGCCGCGAGCCACTTCCGCGCCTGCGGGCCCCATTGCGGCAGCCCGGCGAGCAGCAGCTCGACGTGCCCGGCGCGGTCGCTCGCGGACATCGCGGCGTAGCTGCGCCGCGCCTCGGCGAAGCTGCTCTCCATCTCGCGCATCCCCGTCGGCATCGCGCGGATCGGCCCGGCCGCCATCGGCATCACGGTCGCCGGCAAGAGGGTAAGATCGCTGCCGACGGCCCGCCGGCCCAGGCGCGGCTGCGAACCCGTGGAGTGCCGTCCTTGAGTCGCCTGACAGAACGGCTGCGCCTGCTGCCGCCCGAGATCCTCGGCACGCTTGCGCGCGGCATCGAGAAGGAGAGCCTGCGCGCCGACGCCGACGGCCACCTTGCCGAGACGCCGCATCCGGCGGGACTCGGCTCGGCGCTGACGCATCCGCACATCACGACCGATTTCAGCGAGTCGCAACTCGAACTGATCACCGGCGTGCACACCGGCATCGGCGCGTGCCTGGCGGAACTCACCGAGATCCACCAGTTCGTCTTCCGGCACATCGGCGACGAGATCCTGTGGGGCGCGAGCATGCCCTGCGGCTTGCCGGCCGACGACGCGATCCCGCTGGCGCGCTACGGCGCGTCGAACGTCGGCCGAGCCAAGACGGTCTACCGGCAGGGGCTGTCGCATCGATACGGGCGGCGGATGCAGACGATCTCGGGCATCCACTACAACTTCTCGCTGCCGGACTCCGCGTGGCCGGTGCTGCAGCGCGCTGCCGGCCACCACGGAAGCCTGCAGGACTTCCGCAATGCCGCCTACTTTTCGCTGATCCGCAACTTCCGGCGTCACTCGTGGCTGCTGCTGTTCCTGTTCGGCGCGTCGCCGGCCGTCTGCAGCACTTTCCTCGCCGGACATTCGCACGCGTTGAAGAAGCTCGAAGGCGGCACGCTGCACTTGCCGCACGCGACCTCGCTGCGCATGGGGCCACTCGGCTACCAGAGCGACGCGCAGGCGGCGCTGGCGGTCAGCTTCAACTGCCTGGACAGCTATTCGAAGTCGCTGGCGCGGGCGCTCAACGAACCGTATCCGGCCTACGAAAAGGTCGGCATCCACGACGGCAACGGCCTGTACCGGCAACTCGCCACCACGCTCTTGCAGATCGAGAACGAGTTCTACGGCACGATCCGTCCGAAGCGCAGCATCCGCCCGGGCGAGCGGCCGTTGCGCGCACTCGCCGAACGCGGCGTCGAATACGTCGAAGTGCGCTGCCTCGACCTCGATCCCTTCAGCCCCGTCGGCATCTCGCCGCCGACCTTGCACTTCCTCGACGTGTTCCTGCTGCATTGCCTGCTCGACGACAGCCCGCGCGACACGCCCGAGGAGATCGCGGCGATGTCGCGCAACCAGCACCGGGTCGCGCAGTACGGCCGCGAGCCGGGCCTGCGGCTGCAGCGCGGTGGCCAGGAGATGACGGTCGTCGAATGGGGAAGGATGCTGCTGCGCGAGTGCGCGCCGATCGCCGCGGCGCTCGACGCGGCCGTCGGTGGCTCGGGCAGGTCGCACGAGGCCGTGACGGGCGCAACGCCGCATCGCGACGCGCTGGCGTCGGCCGACGCGGCGCTCGCCGATTCGTCGATCACGCCGTCGGCGCGCAGCCTGCGCGAGATGGCGCAGGACCACGACAATTCGTTCCCGCGCTTCGCGTTGGCGCAGTCCAGGCGACACCGCGAGGCGCTGCTCGCAATGCCGCTGCGCGCCGACGCGCATGCGCGGCTCGCACGGATGGCCGAGGAGTCGCTCGCGGCGCAGCGCCGCATCGAGCAAGCCGACGACATGCCGTTCGAGACCTACCGACAGCGCTACCTGGCCGGTGAACTGCCGCTGCCCGACGCGAGCTGACGCTCGCCCGGCGACGTGGCGCGATCCGCAAGCGCCGCGTCCAGCCGTCGCTTGAGTCCGCCGAAGCGCCGCCGATATTGCGCCGGCGTCAGCGCGACGCGGCGCCGGAACAGCCGCGAGAAGAAGCTCGCGTCCTGGTAGCCGACCTCGACCGCGATCGCCTCGACCGGATCGTCGCCCGCCTCGAGCATCTGCTTGGCCTCCTCGAGGCGCAGCGTGTGCACGTACTCGAGCGGGCTCATGCCGGTGGCCTGCGCGAAGCGCCGCTTGAAGGTGCGCTCGGGCAGACCCGACAGCGCGACCATCTGCGCGACCGGTGCCTCCGCCTGGTAGTTGCGGGCGGCCCACTCCTGGCAGCGCGTCACGACCGGATCGGACGATTGCGCGCCGTGCCGCAACGAAGCGTAGGCGATCGGGCTGATGGTGTTCCAGTCCATCAGGTTGATCCGCGCGACCTGCATCGCGGCTTCCGGACCGGCATGGCGGGCAATCAGCGACAGCACGAGTTGATGCCAGGCGATGCCGCTGCCGGCCATCACGATGCGCTGGTCGGTGCCGGCGAAGACCAGCCCGCGTTCCGGGTGCCAGCGCGTACGCGGATACTGGCGCCGCAGCGCGTCGCAATAGGCCCAGTGCGTCGTGGCATCGAGCCCGTCGAGCAGGCCGCTGCGCGCGAGCAGCACCGCGCCGGAACACGACGACGTCACGGTGGCGCCCGCCGCGTGGCGCTCGCGAATCCAGGCGGCTTCGACGTCGTAGCGCTCGCCCAGCGGCTCGTCGGGCGGGACCGCCAGGTCGGTGACGCAGACGATCGCCGGTGCCGGCGCATCGGCGAGGCTCGCGTCGGGGGTGATGCGGATCCCGTTGGCGGCGGAGAACGGCCGCCCGTCACGCGACACGACGATCGGGCGAAACGGCGACGCGGCGCTGCCACCGTGGACCATCTGCCAGTCGCGGCAGGTGCTGGCGAGCGCGTCGTAGTAGCCGTACAGCGTGGCCGCGGACGTGTCGGGCACGCCGAGCAGCGCGACGACGACGGGCGGGGGCGGAGATCGCGACGAATCGGCCATGGCACGAATGTCCGGTTTGTTGCACGAATCACTTTAGTCGATCCGGCGCCCGCGCGGCACACTTCGGGCTCCACGACGCCGCCTCGCGGCGGCCGCCAATCACCGGAGCGACACTGACATGAACCTGATGGACTACGCCGGGCATCCGGTCACGGGCGCGAGCGACGACGGTCTCGCGCACTTCGAACGGGCCGCGCACGAGTTGCGCTGCTTCATCGGCGACCCGCTCGCCACGATCGAGCGCGCGCTGGCCGCGAGCCCGGCGATGACGATGGCGCACGTGCTCAGGGGCTGGCTGCACCTGCTCGGCACCGAGCCCGGCGGCCTGCCGGTGGCGCGCGAGTGCGCCGCGGCCGCGGCGGCGCTGCCCGCGACCGACCGCGAGCGCCGCCACGTCGAGGCGATGCGACTGGTCGCGCACGGGCGCTGGCGCGAGTCGGGGCGGGTGCTGGAGGACCTGAGCGCGCGCCATCCGCGCGACGCGCTCGCACTCGGCGTCGGTCACCAGGTCGACTTCTTCACCGGCGACTCGCGGATGCTGCGCGATCGCATCGCCCGTGCGCTGCCGGCGTGGAGCCCGGACATGCCGGGCTACCATGCGCTGCTCGGCATGCACGCGTTCGGCCTCGAGGAGACCGGTGACTACGAGCAGGCCGAGCGGCAGGGGCGGCGCTGCGTCGAGCTCGAGCCGCGCGACGGCTGGGGCTGGCACGCGGTCGCCCACGTGATGGAGATGCGCAACCGACCGCACGAGGGCATCGCGTGGCTGGAGCCGGGCGCGCCGGTCTGGTCGAACGAGAGCTTCTTCGCGGTCCACAACTGGTGGCACCTGGCGATGTTCCACCTCGAGCGCGACGACGTCGACGAAGTGTTGAAGCTGTTCGACGGACCGATCTTCGGCGCGCGCTCGACGGTGGTGATCGAGTTGGTCGACGCGACCGCGCTGCTGTGGCGGCTGCAGCTGCGCGGCGTCGACGTCGGCGACCGCTGGCACGCGGTTGCCGAGAACTGGGCACCGATCGCCGGTGCCGGCAACTACGCGTTCAACGACATGCACGCGATGATGGCCTTCGTCGGTGCAGGGCGGCGCGACGGGCGGGCAAGGGTGCTGTCGGCGCAGCACAGGGCACTTGACGCCGGCGACGACAATGCGGACTTCACGCGCGAGGTCGGTTCGGCCGCAACCCGGGCCATCCAGGCGTTCGGCGACGGCGACCACGCGCAGTCGGCGAGGCTGATGCGCGCGATCCGCAGCACGGCGCATCGCTTCGGTGGCAGCCACGCGCAGCGCGACGTCATCGATCTGACGCTGATCGAGGCTGCGCTGCGCGGCGGCGATGCCGCCCTCGCCGGGGCGCTGGCCGCCGAGCGGCAGGCGCTGCGGCCGCGCAGCCCACTGGCACGGCGTTTCCTGGACCGTGCGAGGCGGCTTCGGGAGACGCCCGTTGGCGAGCGCGCGGGTGCCCGCCAGGCGGCAACCGCCCTGGTCAGCGGATGATGCCGTCGGCGATCAGCGCGTCGATCGTGTCCCCGGCGTAGCCCAGTGCGCTCAGCAATTCGCGCGTGTGCTGCCCGAGCCCGGGCGCTGCACGGTCGACCGCGGGTGCGCCGGGGGTGCGGATCGGGTTGGCGAGCAGGCCGAAGCTCGCGCCGCCGTCCGGGCCGGCGCCATCGTCGGCATCGCACCGCGCCTCGCGCACCAATCCGCGCTCGGCGAAGAACGGATTGCGCATCGCCTGTGCAAGATCGAGGATCGGCGCCGCCGGCACGCGGCCCGCGAAGCGCTCCATCCACTCGGCCGTGGTGCGCGGCGCCAGAACCTCGTCGATGAGGCGCGTGAGCAGTTCGCGATGGCGCAGGCGGGCAGCGAAATCGACGAAGCGCGGGTCGTCGATCCAGTCGTCGCGCGACACGCATTCGCACAGCGCGCGCCAGAACTTCTCCTTGTTGCACATCAGGTAGATCCATCCGTCGCGCGTCGCGTAGGTCTGGCACGGCGTCAGCGACGGATGCGCCGAGCGCGGCTCGCGCCGCGTGTTGGCGCCCGCCGCCGTGTACCAGTTTCCCGCGTAACTCAGGTGGAACATCGCGGTGTCGTACAGGCTCACGTCGACGTCGCGGCCGACGCCGCTGCGGCGGGCGTCGAGCACGCCGGCGAGCAGAGCGAGCGCGGCCATCGTGCCGGCCATCATGTCGACGATCGACAGGCCCATGCGCGCCGGCGCGCCGTCGGGGTCGCCGGTCAGCGCGAAGTAGCCCGCTTCGGCCTGCATCAGGTAGTCGTAGCCGGGCCATTGCGCCCGCGAGCCCTCGCGCCCGTAGCCGCTCAGGTGCGCGCAGACGATGCGCGGGTTGACCGCCTTCAGCGACGCATAGTCGATCCCGAGGCGCGCCGGCACGTCGCCGCGCAGGTTGTCGAGCAGCGCGTCGGCGCTGCGCGCGAGATCGCGCAGCACGGCACGCCCGGGAGCGCGCGCCAAGTCGACGCAGAGGCTCTTCTTGTTGCGATTGAAGCTCTGGTAGAACACGCTGGCGCGGTCGGGCGCGACGCCCGGGGCAAAGTGCGGGCCGACCGAGCGCGACACGTCGCCGCCGTCGGCGGCGTTCTCGACCTTGATCACTTCGGCGCCGAGGTCGGCCAGCGTCTGGGTGCCGAAGGGCCCGGCGCCGTATTGCTCGACGGCGAGGATTCGCAGCCCGCTCAGCATCGGCTCCGTCATCCGCAACTCGCCGCGTCAGTCGCCTGCGCCAGCCGAGCGGCAGGCGACGAGGAAGCTGCGCTCGAACTCGATTACCGGCGTGCCGTGCTGGTTGGTGCCGGTCGTGCGCACGGAGACGATGCCCTGGCCGGGGCGCGAGCGCGACCGCCGGGCCGCGATGACCACGCTGTGCGCGTACAGCGTGTCGCCGACGAACACCGGCGCGGTGAGTCGCACCTGTTCCCAGCCGAGGTTCGCGATGGCCCGCTGGCTCGTCTCGCGCACGCTCATGCCGGTGACGATCGCCAGTGTCAGCAGGCTGTTGACCAGCGGCTTGCCGAACTCCTGTGTCGCCGACCACGCGGCATCGAAGTGCAGCGGATGCGTGTTCATCGTCAGCAGCGTGAACCAGCTGTTGTCGGCTTCGATCACGGTGCGACCGGGCCAGTGCGCGTACCGGTCGCCGACGACGAAGTCGTCGTACAGGCGGCCCAGTTGCGGTGGGTGGTCTCGAGCCGGCGGGTCGGGCGTGCTCATCGGCGATTGCGGCGTGGGTGCCTGCGCGGGCAGGGCGTCTCGGGAAGTGTCGCACAGGCTGTCGACCAGCGATCGCAGGCGTTGCCAGTGCGAGCCGGGCCAGTAGACGCGCCGGCAACCGGTGCACAGCGTGAACTCGCGCTGTTCGGCCGCGACGCGTGGCGGCAGCCGATCGGAGACCTCGGCGCGGTCGGCGCGCCGCAGCGGCGCGTTGCATTCGAGGCAACGCGTGAACGGACGCAGGCTGCCGCGCAGCCCGTAGTGCCCGAGTACCTCGCGCAGCTGCTCGTCGGTCGACCGTGCGCGCACGTAGCGCCCGCGCGCTACGCGGCGATGCTTGAGCAATTCGCGATCGCGGCTGAGCACGATCCGTTCGTCGACGTCCGCCAGAAGGGCCAGCAGGCGGTCCGGCGCGTCGCGGGCCAGTTCGGTGTCGAAGCCGAACAGCCGCAGGCGCCGCGCCAGCCCGCCGAGGTGCGCGTCGGCGAGAAAGCGCGGCGGCCGCCCGTCCGGGGTCGGTCGCGAGGCGTCGGCCGGGAACACGTCGAGCTCGTCGGCCTCGCGCAGCACGTGGCCGAGTCCGGCAACGCGGCCGTCGACGAGGAGCCGTCCGACCTCGGTGTGCGGCACGCCGAGCGCCTCTATCGCGTGCTTGGCGGTCGCGTTCTCGGCGCTGCGCCAGTCGAAGGCGCGGCCGCGCAGGTCCGGCCGCAGCAGTTCGTCGAGCTGATCGTGGAAGCGAAAGCGCGGCATCGGCGCGGCGGGTGTGGCGTGTCGATCGACCCGTGAAGCCACGATCATGGACGAAAAAGAGGCGTCGCGGCTCCGCGGGGACCGCACCGCAAAGCACCGAGCGGGGGCCGCGTCAGTCAGTGCGCCGTGGTCGCCGTGGCGCGCGACTTCTCCGTTCGCCACCACGCGATCAGCCGGTCGAAATCGCCTTCGAACGCGCGCTGCATCAGCTCGCTGCTGATCGCCATGCACCGGCTGGCGATGCCCGGATCCATGCGGCCCCGGGAAGTCTCACGATCGCAAGCGAGGTAGGCGACCTTCAGTGCGTCGACCGGCAATGCCTTCGGCGCGAACCGGTCCGGGTCCCCGCGCGCGGCAGGCGCCAGAAGCGGGAAGGCAAGGATCACGGCAGCGAGATGGGTCTTGGTCATGGCTTCCTCCTCGATCGTCGGCTGAAGCTACGCGGGCAGGCGCGCCGTGCCTATCCCGTGTTCGCGGCAGCGCCGACGGCGCTGGCCGGGGAGTCATCGCGCATCGAGGAACGCTACCGATCGATTCAATAGAGTTGACATAATATACATTATGCGCAGT
>Ga0209477_1002400_pt1 | contig 10855 bp, 12 predicted proteins | sample KloWWTupernatant_FD_187180 | JGI IMG/M metagenome (GOLD analysis project Ga0209477, IMG submission 187180) | Active sludge microbial communities from Klosterneuburg, Austria, studying microevolution and ecology of nitrifiers - Klosterneuburg... | ecosystem: Engineered > WWTP > Aerobic digester >...
TCGGGCCCTGCCATTGAGCGCATCACCCAGGGCTCGGCCCTCGACGAAGTCGTGGTGACCAATACCATTCCCTTGAGCACGGCCGCACGCGGCTGCGCCAAGATTCGCCAACTCTCCGTGGCCCCGCTGATCGCAGAAACGATCCAGCGGATCGCCCGCGGCGACTCGGTGATGAGTTTGTTTGCAGACCAGGACAACTTGTTCTGAGTCTGAGCAAAGCGTGGAGCGCCCCTTGCGGGCGCTTTTTACCTTAACGAAAGTGACACTGGTCGCGGTGCACTTTTTCTGGAGAATTTTATGAACTTCGTCGCTTTTGAGCGCGCCAAGCAAGGTACGGGTGCGAGCCGCCGTCTGCGCAATTCGGGCCGCACGCCCGCCATCGTCTATGGTGGTTCTGCTGAACCCCTGGCGATTGAACTGGACCACAACGCACTGTGGCACGCCCTGAAGAAGGAAGCCTTCCATTCCAGCGTTCTGGACATGGAATTGAACGGCCAAGCCAGCAAAGTGCTGCTGCGCGACGTGCAATACCACCCCTACAAGCAACTGGTGCTGCACATCGATTTCCAGCGCGTGGATGCCAAGACCAAGCTGCACATGAAGGTGCCTTTGCACTACAGCGGCGCGGAAGAGTCTGCAGCCGTCAAGATCGACAAGTGCATGGTCAACCCGCTTGTCACCGAGTTGGACGTGGCGTGCATGCCTTCCGACCTGCCCGAGTTCATCGCGGTGGACCTGAGCGGCCTGAAGAAGGGTTTCTCGCTGCACCTCAAGGACGTCAAGCTGCCCAAGGGCGTGACTGCCGTGACGCGCGGTTCGCAGAACAATCCGGCCCTGGTGTCCGTGGTGCCCCCAGTGGTCGAAGTTGCGGCTCCCGCCGCCGACGCTGCTGCGGCTCCCGCCAAGGGCAAGGGCAAGGGCAAGAAGTAATCTGTCCTGGCCAGGCAGCCGATCACGGCTGCCGCCTTTCCCGCACAGGGGCTGGCAATCCAGGCGGTGCAACGCTGTTGTATTTTCTGGTTTGAGCACCCTTTTCAACGGCCCACCCCGCGTGGGCCGTTGGCATTTTTGTCCCCCGATAATCGCCCGCATGATCAAACTGTTTGTAGGCTTGGGTAATCCTGGGCCCGAGTATGAATCCACCCGCCACAACGCTGGTTTCTGGTGGATCGACGCGCTGGCGCGTGAACTCAAGGTGCACCTGCAGCCCGAGCGCAGCTACTGGGGCCTGGCCGCACGCACGGTGGTGCACGGACAAACCGTGTGGCTGCTCGAACCCCAGACCTTCATGAATCTCTCGGGCAAGTCGGTGGCCTCGCTGGCCCGGTTCTTCAAGATTGCCCCCGAAGAGATTCTGGTGGCCCACGACGAACTCGACATCGCGCCCGGTCAGGCCAAACTCAAGCGTGGCGGCAGCCATGCAGGGCACAACGGCCTGCGCGACATCCACGCCCAGCTGGGCTCGCCCGATTACTGGCGGCTGCGCATTGGCATTGGCCACCCCGGCGACAAGGCCGAGGTAGCCAACTGGGTACTGAAGAAGCCTGCGCCCGACCAGCGCACGCTGATTGAAGACAGCATTGCGCACAGCCTCAAGGCCTGGCCTGCCCTGCTGGCGGGTGACATGGACAAGGCAACGCTGCTGGTGCACACCACCAAGCCCCCACGCCCCAAGCCGCCACGACCTGAGCATATCGCCTGATTGCTCTCTATTTAATAGCTATTAGCGCTTATAAATAGGGCGCTAGAGCCTGATTTCATCAAAAATCAGATCCGAACGGCCGCCTGCAGGCGTTCGAACTTCTGCCACAGTGTTTCGCGGTTTTCCACATGCTGTGGATCCACCGGAATGCACGAGACCGGGCAAACCTGCATGCACTGGGGTTCGTCGAAATGGCCCACGCACTCGGTGCACTTGGAAGGGTCAATTTCGTAGATTTTCTCGCCCAGGTAGATGGCCTGGTTCGGGCATTCCGGTTCGCAGACATCACAGTTGATGCATTCGTCGGTGATCATCAAAGCCATTGCACACTCCGCAGAATCGGGCCGCGCACCGTGCGCGCCAGCAATGCACCGGCCGACCCCAAGCCGCCATTATCCCGCGCCCGCCGGAGCCACCAGCGCCAGTAGGGTGGTTTGCCGCTATGCTGCATCGGCCCTACACCGCAGAAAGCCACCGATGCAAGCCCCCACCGCCCTGCACGACCTGCCCGCCCACGCCCTGCTCCAGGCCTATCGCCAGCGCACACTCTCGCCTGTTGAAGTGGTGCAGGCCGTGCTTGATCGCATCGATCGCTGGGAACCGCACCTGCACGCCGCCTGGCTGCTGCGCCCCGAAGCTGCACTGGCCCAGGCACGCGCCTCCGAGGCCCGCTGGTTGCGCGGTGCACCGCAGGGCCTGCTCGATGGTGTGCCCTGCACGCTCAAGGACAACATTGCCACCTGCGGAGACCCCACTCCCTTGGGCACCGCCGCCGTCGATCTGGTGCCCGCCCCCGCCGATGCACCCCCTGCAGCCCGCCTGCGTGAGGCCGGTGCCGTATTGATAACCAAGACCACCATGCCGGACTACGGCATGCTGTCGTCGGGCCTGTCGAGTTTTCATGCGCTGACGCGCAACCCCTGGAACCTGGACAAAGGCCCTGGCGGGTCCAGCGCCGGGGCTGGCGCAGCCGCAGCCGCGGGCTACGGCCCGTTGCATGTGGGCACCGACATTGGCGGATCGCTGCGCTTGCCCGCCAGCTGGTGCGGGATCTTCTCGCTCAAGCCCAGCCTGGGCCGCATTCCTATCGACCCGCCCTACACCGGGCGCGCCGCAGGCCCCATGACGCGCAACGTGCACGATGCCGCCTTGATGATGCGGGTACTCAGCCAGCCCGATGCGCGCGACAGCATGGCACTGCCTCCGCAGACATTGGACTGGCCGGATGTGGAGCGCGGCCCAGAGCATGTGCGCGGCCTGCGCATTGGCCTATGGCTTGACGCCGGATGCGGGCTGGCCGTGGAGCCCGAGGTGCGCGCCGCCGTCGAACAGGCCGCGGCCCTGCTGGAAAGCGCGGGCGCCCAGGTGACACCCATGCCGCCTTTCATGACGCAGACCATGCTCGATGGGATGGACCATTTCTGGCGCATGCGCTCACACCTGGACATGGCCAGCCTGCCTGCCGAACGCAAGGCCTTGGTACTGCCATTCATCCGCGCCTGGGCCGACAGCGTGGCCGATATGCCAGGTGCCGCCGTGTTCCACGCCAGCCAGCAGTTTCACGCCACGCGCGTGGCCACGGTACGGGCCTGCGCTGCGTTCGACTATGTGATTTCCCCCGTGGCACCCATGCCCGCCTTTGCTGCCGAACTGCCCTCGCCCACCAACGACCCGCTGCGCCCGCTGGAGCACATTGGCTTTACGGTGCCGTACAACATGTCCGAACAACCCGCTGCTTCAGTGAACTGCGGTTACACCGCCAGCGGCCTGCCCATCGGGCTGCAAATCGCCGGACAGCGTTTTGACGACCTGGGCGTGCTGCGCCTGGCCCGAGCCTTCGAGCACCTGCGCGGCGCCCAGAGACCCTGGCCCGATCCCCCGGCGGAATAACCGCGAGGGATCACCAAACAAGGAGGCCGTCAGACTTGAAAATCGTCGGCTCCAAATCCGACAGCCTCCTAGTGCGCTGGTTTGAGCATCGGCAAATCGAGTGCCTTGCCATTGAGCTGCAGCTTGCCGCCCTCCATGCGCACAGCGGTGATCAGCTGGTCGGCTTCCTGCTTGACAAAGCCCTGCGCCTGCGCCATGCCCACCATGGCATCGATCTGGTCGGCCGGCATGTCCTTTTGGCCCATGGCCTGCACGATGCGGGGCAGCCAGGCCTTGGGCAGGCGCATACCTGCGTGTAGCAGGCTGCCCTTGAGCAGCGCCGGGCCCCAACCCCGCTCCTTCACCTCGTCGGCCGTGGGGGCTGCCTGAATTTCCGCACCGTATTCCAGCGTCGCTTGCTGGCCCTCCAGCGTGGCCGAGAGCTTCACGGCATAGGCGGGCAGCGCAGCCACAAACAAGGGCGCGGCCTCCTTCCACAGCGCTTCGACTTCAGGGCCTTCCAGCAGCATCGCCTGCGCGGGGTCGCTGCGGTATGCGGCCAACAAGGCCTTCTGGAAGAGCTTGACCGCTTCGACGTCGATGCGGCTGACCGTCTCCTCCAAACCGACTGCCTCAAACACCAGAGGGCCAGCGGTGCCCTGGGTCTGCGCCTTCGTCGTCCAGCCCAAGGTATTGCCGGTGCGCTCGATGGCGGCGGAATAGCGCAGGTCCTGCAAGGCCAGCAGCGTTTGCGCAGGGGATTCACCCTGGGTACGGGTCAGCACAATTTTGTCGAATCGGCCCTTGCCTGAACCTGGCGCCAGCATCCACAGGCCATCCTCGAACTGCATGTCGAAATCGCCACCCATGCCTTGCAAGGCCATGGTGAAGCGTTCAGCCGGGCCTGACGGCGCACTGGCGGGGCTGTCGTCGTCCTCGCCTTCATCGTCTTCGTACGACGGGTGGGTCTGCACCCCGCTCAGACTCATCTCGGGCCACTGGAAGCTACCGCTCACCTTGTGGCGCGCCGCATCAAGGCTCATCTGGTAGGTCAGCGCTTGCCAGCTTACCCGCTGGTCGCCCTCACCCATCTCACCGGCGGGCATCGCAAAATGGATGTCATGTCCACCCATCAGGCGGTGCACCGTGGTCAGCGTCGGGGGGCTCACCTTGGCCAACGCCTGGCGTGCGTTCTCGTCGAGTCCTTCCACGGCAAAGTGCGACTCGACCACCGCCGCCGCCACGCGTGCACCCGCGAGCGGGCCGTGGCGCAGGGTGCTGTCCACCGCAATGCGGATCGGTGGGGGCACAGGGGCATCGTCAGCATCGGCCGCTGCAGGGGGACTCCACTGCAGCACCAGCTTGGCGTGCGAAGTCCAGAAACCGCGCTCGTACTGGTGTGACACCACGGCCTGCGGGCCAAGAAAGCCTTTCGCTTCTTCCAGTGCCTCCTCATAGTGCTTGCGGGCAGATTCGCCCATGTACCAGGTTGCTCCCCCATAGGCGGCCAGGAGCACGACCACGGCTGCGCCAACGATATTCTTCTTACTCATAAGTGTTTTGGATTCCATGTGACATCCACCGCTGCGGTGGAAGCGGGCGAGAATACCAGCGCCATCGGCTGCTCAGACTCCCACAGCACAAACCAATTGCAAGCAGATGTGAGTGTTCCAGAACGCGCCCGCAGGGTCGGCCTGCCCTTCCCAGGGCAGTACGCTATGCGCCCCGAGAAAATAGTGACAAAAATAGCCTCTAACGCTTACCCATCCAGCGTTAGTAGCTATTGTTTTTGACAAGTCATCAACGATCGACGGTCGCCAGGCGTACCGCCAAGCCCAGAAACACCAGTCCCGCCACGCGGTTGAGCACCGTCTGTGCCCGCGCCGAACGCTGCAGCAGCGTGCCAAACACCCCCGAAAAACAGGCGATCGCCCCAAACACCAGCAGCGTGGCCACCATGAACACCACGCCCAACACCATCAGTTGCAGTGCAACACCCCCACGCGCAGGGTCAGCAAACTGCGGCAAAAAGGCCAGAAAAAACACCAGCACCTTGGGATTGGTCAAGTTCATCACCACGCCGCGCCCCACCATGCGCCCCAGGCTGGGGGCCTGGGCCACTGGCGCGTCCGTGGGCACCTCGGAAGCCACGGCCGCCGGTGCACGCAGCGCCTGCCAGGCCAGATAGGCCAAATAGGCTGCACCGCAAAACTTGAGTACCGTAAACGCCACCGCCGAGGCCGCAAACACCGCTGCCAGGCCCAGCGCCACGGCCGCCGTGTGCACCACCAGCCCGGCACACAGGCCCACCACCACCGCCATGCCCGCGCGCCAGCCCCGCTGGGCCGATTGCAGCAGCACAAAAATGTTGTCTGGCCCGGGCGTCAGGGCCAAAACCACGGCAACGCCGAAGAATGCGATCAGGGTTTGAAGGGTGGGCATGGAGTTTCAGTCAGAAAGAAAACACGTAATTCCTGGCGCAACGGCACGGCCAGAGGATTGCATTGTGCATGCGGTGCTTATCGCATGGGAATGACGAACACGCGGCGCCGGGGCTGGCACATCGGGCCTTCGTACGGCCCGCCATCGCGCTCCCAACCGGGGCCGGGAGACACCTGTGCGCAGACGCGGTGGCCGTCGACCTTGCTGCGCCAGTGGTACCAGGGTGCGGGTGCTGCCAGCGCAAGGCCGCAGCACAGCGCCGCACTGGCCCACGCTGCCTGGAAGCACAGCAGCATCCTCATGGCGGAGACCACCCCGGGAGCGACCGCAAAAAGGAATCCACCGCACCGGTATAGGCCCCGGGCAGGCCCAGCGTTTCATTGACGTCGCCATGCGAGAGCGCCTGCGGCAGCACGCCCACGCGGACTCCCATCGACTGCCCACGCTCCGCAAACTGCCGGGCTTGCGGGCACGGCGTGCGACGCAGGCTGGAACACACCACCAGCATCGGGGCTGCACCTGGTTTCCACTGGTGTTGCGGAGACACGCTGCGCCAGTAGGCGGGATCGCTGCCAAACGCCTTGTCGAACAACGGCGCGTGGCGAGCCTGCATGGTCTGCTCCACGTCCATGGCGCCGCTGTCGAGCGCCACCGTGCCCAGCACCGGCTGCGCCCCTGCGGCGCGCAGACCCTCAGGCGACACTGCCAGCATAGACACCAGATGTGCGCCGGCTGAATGCCCCATGAGCACAAAACGCCGCGCATCACCTCCCCAGCGGGGAGCCTGTTGCTGCGCATGGGACAGCGCCAAGGCCACGTCGCGGGCCTGTGCGTCGGGCCGGGCCTCGGGCAGCATGCGGTAATTGACCGACACCAGCACTACGCCCTGGGCCGCCCAGTGCGCCAGCTTGTTCTGCACCAGCCGGTCCTGGGCCTTGTCGCCGCGCCGCCAGCCGCCGCCATGCACCAAAAAAAGCACAGGCGCCCCCTGCACCCGATCGGGCACATAAATGTCCATGCGCTGCTGCGCATCGGGGCCATAGGCTACGTCGCGCAACAGGCGCAGACCCGGTGGCAAGGCCTGTGGCGGCGTTGTGCGGGCGCTGCTGCTGTCCCCATCTTCAACGTCGCTGGCGTCTGCCGATCGCCCCAGACGGTCACGCAACGGGCCGGCAGCGGCAGTCGCCGCCGCAAGGCAGAGCGCCAGCGCAACAGTTTGTAGGGCCGTGCGCAACGTATCGGACAGAGGGTGGTAGGACATGGGGTGCTTTCGTGGCTGCGTCCGCATTGTCCAGCGCCTGTATGAAGGCCCTGCAACACGCAGGTTTCAAGCGGTAACAATCCAGCCTTCCAGCGGGTCCATGTCCAGCGGCAGGCCATAGAGCGCATCGCCCTCGGCGTGGCGTGCGTCGGCCCAGGCGGCCTGCAGCAGGCACAGCACGGCGTCCAGATGATCACCCCGGGCGTCGTCCACCAGAGCGTCGCGCTGCGCGTGGCTGAGCTTGAGCTGCAGCCGCAGGCGCGTTTGCCCGTTTTCCAGTGCGGTGATCAAGTCCTTGCGGGCGATCAGGCGGTCGGGGGTCTGCTTCGCATGGTCGTCGCTTTTGTAGCTGCGCCGCTGCAGCACTTCGCGCGCCAGCAGGCCGGGGTAGGCCTCCAGCGCCGCGCGCGTCGGGTCGCCTGCGTGCAGGCCCGGCAGGTGCACGCCTGCCGCAAGCAATAGCGGCACCCCGGCGTGCAGCATATACGCCACTGGCGGGTTAACCCACTTCATGCTTGGGCTGGACCCGGCAGGCCGGTCGGTGGCGCGATGGGCAAACTTGCCACCCGCCGGACGGGCTGCGCAGAACGCTGCAAAGGTATCGCGTATCTCAACGCGTGAGAGCTTGCAATAGTGCTGCATGCAGGCTCTCCACTCCTGCGGCCAGCCGAGCTGCTGCACCAGTTCGCGGGGCAGGCCAAAAGGCAGGTCAAAGCCCCCCACCCAATGCCCCGGCACCGCCAGCCAGCGGCCCAGCGCCTCCAGGGTTTCAAAAACCTGTAACGACTGCAGGCGCACGCGCGTACCCGCACGTTCGCCCAGGGCCATCACAATGGGTTTGCGCGGGCCGGGGCTGCTGGAGAAATCCACGCCCAGCAGCAACGGTCTGTCCTGCATGCCGCTCATCCCAATGCCAGGGCCGTCACACCCAAGGCAATGCATGCAGCGCCCGCGATGCGCGCCAGCCGGTCACCCTCGCCCAGCAGATGCCCACCAATCAGCGCAGCAAACAGCATCGACACCTCGCGCGCAGGCGCCACATGCGACAGCGGTGCCTGTTGCATGGCGTACAGCACCAACACATAGGCCACCGGGCTGACAGCACCCACCAGCAACGCATAGCGCCACTGCACGCGCCACAGCACGGCGGCGGTTGGCAGGTCGCGCAGCACGGCCGGGGCCAGCACGGCCACACGCACGAAGTTGCCCATGTAATCGATCAGGATGGGCGACATCAGCAGCACCTTGACGGCATAGCCATCGACCACTGTGTAGCTGGCAATGAACAGGCCGGTGAGCAAGCCGTAGGCGATGCCTTTGTGCACGCGGGCACGCGCCTGCGGGTCGTGTGCGGCGCGCAGCAACCCCGGCCCACCAGCGATCAGGAACACGCCGCCCACCACGCCCGCAATGCCCAGCAGTCCTAGCGCCGTGATCTGCTCGCCCAGGAGCATGATGGCCACCAGCGACGACAAAAGCGGCCCAGAGCCCCGCGCCAGCGGGTACACCACCGTGAGGTCAGCCTTGCGGTAGCCGCGCAGCAAGATGACGTAATACAGCACATGCAGCACGCCGCTGACCCCAATGAAGACCCATTCACGCACGCCCCACAGCGGCACAACGCTGCGCCCCACCCACCAGCCCAGCGGCGCCCAGAAAAGCATCATCAGCACCGCCGTAAAAAACGCAAACCGAGAATCACCCCCCGCCTTCTTGGCGACGATGTTCCAGCCTGCATGGATCAGACCGGCCAGGATGATGAGAGCGAAAGCAGTGGGGGTCACGAACCGGGGAGAAAAAGAAAAAGGCCGCTGCTGCGACCCTCCAGGAGACTGTCGGACTTGGAAATCGTCGGTTCCAAGTCCGACAGCCTCCTAGAACAACAGGATGGCAAAAAGTGGGGCAATTTGCGTAGCGAGCCCGCCTAGTCTGGGTCGATGCGCGAAGCCGTACTCCCGTACGGCGAGCACAGCAGGCCCGGAATCGGCTGGCGCAGTAGCAAAGTGCCCCGCTTTTTTATGCTCTGCCGATGATGGAGGCGGTGGCCATGAGTTCTTCGAGCAGCGCAAACGACACCTTGCCCGACACTGCATACGGGTCGAGCTCGGGCTTCTCGGAATACTTGAGCAAGATGGAGTGGTTGATCTTGGAGAGGTTCACCTGCCCCATCGTCCAGCCGCCAAAGCGCCTTTCGGCAATTTCTTCGTAGTGCAGCAGTTCGACGTCTTTGTGGCGCGGATCGCGCTGGATGTGGCCATACAGGTCGCTCACGGCCGCACGGCCGCCTTCGATGGCTTGCAAAAAGATGCCCCCGCCGTAGCACAGCACTCCGGTGATGCCACAACCGGGGTTGTGCTGGCGCGACTGCGTCAGGATGGCTTCGATGGCTGCGGGAGAGGTATCCACCGCGCGGCTGGCGTAAAGCAGGCGTACCAACATGGTCAGTTCTTTCCGGGGATGAGGGACAAAAATTCGCGGCGCAGCGATGGGTCTTTGAGGAACACGCCGCGCATCACGGAGTTGATCATCTTGCTGTCCATCTCGCGCACACCGCGCCAGGACATGCAGAAATGGCTGGCTTCCATGACGATGGCCAAACCGTCGGGTTGGGTTTTTTCCATGATCAGATCGGCCAGTTGCACCACGGCTTCCTCCTGGATCTGTGGGCGGCCCATGATCCAGTCCACCAGACGCGCGTACTTGGATAGGCCGATCACGTTGGTGTGCTCATTGGGCATGACACCGATCCAGATCTTGCCGATGACGGGGCAGAAATGGTGGCTGCAGGCGCTGCGCACCGTGAGCGGGCCCACGATCATCAGCTCGTTCAGGTGCTCGGCGTTCGGAAATTCGGTGATCGGTGGCTGGGGCACGTAGCGGCCCTTGAACACCTCATTGAGGTACATCTTGGCCACGCGGCGCGCGGTGTTCTGGGTGTTGTGGTCGGTGTCGGTATTGATGACCAGGCTGTCGAGCACGCCCTGCATCTTGACCTCAACCTCGTCCAGCAAAGCCTCTAGTTCTTCAGGCTGGATGAACTCGGCAATGTTGTCGTTGGCGTTGAAGCGCTTGCGCGCTGCGACGAGCCGCTCACGGATCTTGACGGAAACAGGAACCCCTTCATCCCGGGGATCGGGCGCCATGTCGGCTGCAGTTGGTCTGGACATGGACGCATGGTACCAGCGATCAAACGCCACCGTTTTTCAGGGTTTTTAGCCCTCTAGCGCTTACCCATCAAGCGCAATCAGCTATCAATTAAATAGCGATCTATCGCCTGCACATCAATAGCGGCTGCCCGTGAGCCACAGCGCCAGCCGCACCAGCACAAAGGCCACGCGGTCCAGCACCCGCTCGCGCCAGGTGCGGTCGGCATAACGCGCGGGGTCCAGACCCCGTCCCTCGTGCTGCATGGCATGCTCCAGGCGCGCGCGCAACTCGGCGGCAAAGGCAGCGTCTTCGACCACCACATTGGCTTCACGGGCGAGCAGCAGACTCAGCGGATCGAGGTTGGAGGAACCGACCGTGGCCCAGGGCCTGGCGCCCAGGGCATCGATCACCGCCACCTTGGCATGCAGAAAACT
>Ga0209477_1002402_pt1 | contig 10848 bp, 8 predicted proteins | sample KloWWTupernatant_FD_187180 | JGI IMG/M metagenome (GOLD analysis project Ga0209477, IMG submission 187180) | Active sludge microbial communities from Klosterneuburg, Austria, studying microevolution and ecology of nitrifiers - Klosterneuburg... | ecosystem: Engineered > WWTP > Aerobic digester >...
CACCAGCGTCGACCGCGACGACCTGCGCGACGGCGGCGCGCAGCATTTCGCCGACTGCATCCGCGCCGTGCGCGAAGCGTCGCCTTCGACGCGCATCGAGATCCTCGTGCCGGATTTCCGCGGCCGCTTGGGACTGGCCGTCGACATCCTCACCGCCACGCCGCCGGACGTCTTCAACCACAACCTCGAAACCGTGCCGCGGCTCTACAGGCAGGCGCGCCCCGGCGCCGACTACGCCCACTCGCTGGCGCTGCTGCAGGCGTTCAAGGCGCGCAACCCGGGCATCCCCACCAAGTCCGGCCTGATGGTCGGCATCGGCGAGACCGACGCGGAGATCCTCGACGTGATGCGCGACCTGCGCGCCCACGGCGTTGACATGCTCACCATCGGCCAGTACCTCGCGCCCTCGGCCCACCACCTGCCGGTGCTGCGCTACGTCCATCCCGACGTCTTCGAGGGGTTCGCGCGCGAGGCGCAGGCGATGGGCTTCGCCCACGCCGCCAGCGCGCCGATGGTGCGATCGAGCTACCACGCCGACCAGCAGGCGCACCAGGCCGGCATCCCATGAAGGCCGCCCTGCTGAAGACATTCCTGCTGGTCGCCGCCCTGGCGATCTCCGCCGCGGCGCAGGCGCAGCTCAAGCAGGGCCAGACCGTGCCGGCCTTCGAAACCCGGCTGCTGGACGGCAAGGCCCTGGGTGCGCAAGCGCTCGAGGGCAAGGCGGTGCTGGTGGTGTTCTGGGCGACCTGGTGCCCGACCTGCCAGAAGGAGCTGCCGCAATTGCAGGCGCTCTACGAAAAGCACCGCGACAAGGGCTTCGAGATCCTCGCCCTGTCGATCGACGCCGACCGCTTCACCGTCGAGGAATTCTGGAAGGACCACGACTACCGCTTTCCCGTCGCCATGCGCGCGCCGGCGCATGTGCAGGTCTTCGGCCCGATCAAGGCCATCCCCGCCCTCTACCTCATCGACCGCCGCGGCGTGCTGCGCATGACGCGCGTCGGCGGCATAAGCCAGGCGCAGCTCGAAGCGCAACTGCTGCCGCTGCTGCGGAACTGATCTATTTCTGGTTGCCGGCGACTTCCCGCTCGCTGTCGCTTTGTTTCTTCAGCAGGTTGCTCAGGGTGGCGAGCAGCTTCGAGCGGCGCTCCGTCAGATCCTGCAATTTCTGCAGGTCGTCCAGGCCCCCTTCCTCCATGCCCGAGGATTTATGCTTGGCACTGCTGGTCGCCCTGACTTTGTCCATGAGCGCCTTGAGATCCTCTTCTGCACCCTTTGCCGCCTCCATCAGGACAATCAAGACGAGCGCCAGGATGTCTGCATCGCTCAGGTCCCCGAGCAGGCCGAAGCCGGCCTGGCGCAGGTAGCCCGGCATTTCCTCCGCATCGGGGATCTCGCCGACGCGGGCGAGCCCGGCGGCGCGCAGGCTGGCCCACGCCCGCACCTGCGGTGAAAACCGGCTGGGATCGGGTTGAATCGGCGGCAGGTCGGGAGCCGGCAGGTTCGCCGGCGGCGAGAATTGCGGCGCTGCCCCGGCAGCCGGCGCCAGGATGCCCGGCGCCTGGGCAAGGCAGGGCGCGACGCCCAGGATCAGCACGAACGCTGCGGCGATGCGAAGCATGACGCCCTCCTCGAAAAGGGCCGCGCCGATCCGCGGGCCGGCGCGCGGCCTACTCCCTGCGCCCCTGGGCCAGCGCCGAATCGACGGAGCGCTTGTAGTAGATATAGTCCATCTCCGGCGCCGGCGCCCCCAGGCGCGTGGCGACGGCGGAGATCTGGCCGCGGTGGTGCACCATGTGGCCCATCATGTGGGTGAGCACGTCGCGCACCCAGTTGCGCCGCGCCTTGCCGTCGGTGCCGCGGTAGGCGATCTCGGTTTCGAAGAAGGCCTCGGGCTTGGTTTCCAGCCAGTGCTGCAGTTCGCGCATCTCCAGGCGCAGCGCGGTTTTCAGCTCGCGCCAGTCGGGATGGTGGAGCGTGCGGAAATCGACGATCGGGCTCTCCCCCTGCAGGCGCAGCCGCCACAGCTCCGCCACCACCAGCATGTGGTCGACGGTGTGGTGGATCGAGGAGAAGAACAGCCCCTGCGGCTCGGCCAGCGCCTGCGGCTCGAGCCGGTCGAGGCTTTCGAACAGCAGCGTGTCGGCCCAGTGCTGGTAGTCGGCCTGGTAGATGAAGTACTGCTTCCAGCTCGGTGCGCCCATTGCGGATTCCTTTCATGCGAGAATGGCGGCCTCACCGAGGAGTTCCGCCATGGCCCGTTCCCTGCGCATTTTCATCGCTTTGTTCCTGCTTGTCACCCTCGCTCCCGCCGGCGCCGCCGGGCTCGATGCCATCAGCGCCGAAGAAAGCGGCGGCGCCCTGCGCCAGGCGCTCTCCCAGGGCGCCGTCGCCGCGGTCTCCAGCCTCGGCCGCACCGACGGCTTCCTCGGCAATCCGAAGGTGAAGATCCTCCTGCCGGAAAACCTGCAGAAGGCGGAAAAGCTGATGCGCAAGCTCGGCATGGGCAAGTACGCCGACGAACTCATCCTCAGCATGAACCGCGCCGCCGAGGCCGCCGTGCCGGAGGCGAAGGAGCTGCTGCTCAACGCCGTCAAGCAGATGACCCTGCAGGACGCCAAGGGCATCCTCACCGGCGGCGACGATTCGGTGACGCAGTACTTCAAGCGCACCACCTCCGAGCCGCTCACCGAGAAGTTCCTGCCCATCGTCCGCCAGGCGACGGAGCGGGTGGACCTGGCGCAAAAATACAACCGCTACGCGAAGCAGGGCGCCAAGCTCGGCCTCATCGACAAGAAGGACGCCAGCCTCGAGGGCTACGTCACGCAGAAGGCCCTCGACGGCCTGTTCCTGATGATCGCCGAGGAGGAGCGCGCCATCCGCCAGAATCCCCTCGGCCAGGCCAGCAGCCTGCTGCAGAAGGTGTTCGGCGCCCTGAAATAATCCCTGACGCCGCCCGCTTGCGGTCCACGGCGCATCCGCGCCGTCCCGGCGCGGCTGACTTTTCAAATTGAACACGCTCAATCCCCCGCAGCGCGAAGCGGTGAACTACCTCGACGGCCCGCTGCTGGTGCTGGCCGGCGCCGGCTCCGGCAAGACGCGCGTCATCACGCAGAAGATCGCCCACCTCGTCCGGCAGCGCGGCTTCAGGCCCGAGCAGATCGCCGCCATCACCTTCACCAACAAGGCGGCGAAGGAGATGCGCGAGCGGGCGAAGCAGCTGCTGCCCGGCCAGTCGCTCGAATCGCTCAACGTATCGACCTTCCATGCGCTGGGCGCGCGCATCCTGCGGCAGGAGGCGAAGGCCCTGCAGCTCAAGCCGCGCTTCTCCATCTTCGACGCCGCCGACAGCGCGTCGGTGCTGGCCGAGCTGGCGAAGGAGGCCGACAAGGCGAAGCTCAAGGCCCTGCAGTGGCGCATCTCCGCCTGGAAGAGCGCGCTCGTCGAGCCGAACGCGGCCCTCTCGCTGGCCGAAGACGACCTCGGCCTCGCCGCCGCCCGCCTCTACGGCGATTACGAACAGGCCCTGCGCGCCTATCAGGCGGTGGACTTCGACGACCTCATCCGCCTGCCGGTGCGCCTGTTCGAGTCCGAGGCCGACGTGCTGCTGCGCTGGCAGGGCAAATTGCAGTACCTGCTGGTCGACGAATACCAGGACACCAACCGCAGCCAGTACCGCCTGCTGCGCCTGCTCGCCGGCGAACGCGCCGCGTTCACCGCCGTCGGCGACGACGACCAGGCGATCTACGCCTGGCGCGGCGCCGACGTCGAGAACCTGCGTGTCCTGCAGGCTGACTTTCCGCAGCTGAAGGTCATCAAGCTCGAGCAGAACTACCGCTCCATGCAGCGCATCCTGAAGGCCGCCAACGCCCTCATCGGCAACAACGAAAAGCTGTTCGAGAAGCGCCTCTGGTCCGAGCACGGCCACGGCGACGCCATCCAGGTGAACGTCGCCCGCGACAACGAGCAGGAGGCCGAGCAGGTGGTGATGAAGCTGATGGCGCACCGCTTCGAGCACCGCGGCCAGTGGCGCGACTACGCCATCCTCTACCGCGGCAACCACCAGGCGCGCGCCTTCGAGCAGCAGCTGCGCAACCAGAAGATTGCCTACGCCCTCTCCGGCGGCCAGTCGTTCTTCGACAAGGCCGAGATCAAGGACCTCGTCGCCTGGCTGCGCCTGATCGCCAACGGCGACGACGATCCGGCCTTCATCCGCGCCGCCACCACGCCGCGCCGCGGCATCGGCAGCACCACCCTGGAAGCGCTCGGGCGCCTGGCCGGCGTGCGCCACGCCTCGCTCTTCGCCGCCGCCTTCGACGATGCCGCGGCCGGCTACCTCAATCCGAAGCAGCTGCAGGCCGTGCGCGAATTCGGCGAGCTCGTGAACCGCCTCGAATGGCGCGCCCAGCGCGAGCCGGCGCGCCAGGTGCTGGAGGATTTCCTGCGCGCCATCGGCTACGAGGCCTGGCTGTTCGACGCCTTCGATCCGCCCGAGGCCGAGTCGAAGTGGGCCAACGTCCGCGACTTCGTCGACTGGCTGTCGCGCAAGGGCGAGGAGGAGGGCAAGACCCTGCTCGAACTGACGCAGGCGGTGGCGCTGATCTCGATGCTCGACAAGGCCGACGACGGCGGCGACCAGGTGCAGCTCGCCACCCTGCATGCCGCCAAGGGCCTGGAGTTCAGGCACGTCTTCCTCGTCGGCGTCGAGGAGGGCATCCTGCCGCACCGCGAATCGATCGACGCCGGCACGGTGGAAGAGGAGCGGCGCCTGATGTACGTCGGCATCACCCGCGCCGAGCGCAGCCTGGTGATCTCGTATTGCGAGCGGCGCAAGGCCGGCAAGGAATGGCGCAGCTGCGAACCCTCGCGCTTCATCGCCGAGCTGGGCGACGACCTGAAGATGACGGGCGGCAAGGCCGCCGAACCGGCCGACCGCGCCGCCGGCGCAGCCCGCCTGGCGCAGATGCGCGCCCTGCTGGCCGGCGCCAAATAAGAAGGGGCGGGTCGCCCCGCCCCTTTAAGCCAACAAGCCGCGCTTACTTCACCGCGGCCGTCATGTACTCCACCGCCGCGCGGATGTCCGCATCGGGGATCGAGGCATTGCCGCCCTTCGGCGGCATGGCGCCCTTGCCCTTGATGACGCTGGCGGTGAGCGCGTCGAGGCCGGTCGCCAGGCGCGGCGCCCAGGCCTTCTTGTCGCCGAACTTCGGCGCATTGGCCACGCCGGAAGCATGGCAGGCGACGCAGGCGCTGTCATAGACCTTCTTGCCGTTGCCGGCGGCAGGAGCCGCCGCCGCAGGCGCGGGTGCAGGCGCAGCGGCCGGGGCAGGCGCTGCAGCAGCGGGCGCCGGGGCAGGCGCAGCGGGGGCTGCAGCGACCGCGGGTGCGGCAGCCGCAGCGGCCGGTGCCGCAGCCGGCGCCGGCTTGGCTTCGCCCTTCGGTGCCGCCGGCTCCTTGAAGCTGGCGCCCGACTTGTTCGCCAGCCAGGCGACGACGCGGGTGAACTCGGCGTCGGACAGGTCCGCGCCGCCCTTCGGCGGCATGGCGCCCTTGCCCTTGATGCCGGAGGCCGTCAGTTTTTCCAGGCCGACGCCGATGCGCGGCGCCCAGGCCGCCTTGTCGCCCAGCTTCGGCGCGCCGGCGACGCCGGCATCGTGGCAGGCGGCGCAGGTGGCCTTGTAGATTTCCTCGCTGCTCTTCGCTGCCTTGGCGCCGCCGCCGGCGCCGCCGGCCAGCGTCACCTGCGCGATCGGCAGGATGCGCCGCAGCGCGGCCTCCTCCCCCATGTCGCCCGACGGCTTGCCGCCGAACAGCTGGGCGATGAAGTACCCGGCGAGCGGGAGGGCGAGGGCCGCCGCCAGGGCGACGGCAATCAGGGCCGGCGAGGCGCAAAGCCCGCCGCAAGATTCATTCTGCTCGGCCATATCGTGCTTTCTCGAGTGCTGGTAAAGCCCGGATTATAGCGGCTCGGATTGGACGCTGCCGGGGAAACCCGCTATCCTGTGCGGCCTCGCGCCCGTAGCTCAGCTGGATAGAGTACTGCCCTCCGAAGGCAGGGGTCGGACGTTCGAATCGTCTCGGGCGCGCCAGCTTCCTATTCAGGCAAGTGACCTGGTGCGGCAATCGTCAATTGCATCATGTAGACGCGTGCCGGGTTTGTTCTAGCAGGCCTGTAAAAATGGAATCACTGACTCTGGCCGGGAACCCGGCCGGCAGTCGGGAGGCAACATCCTGGACGGCCTTGGGAACGGCATCGACGAGCCTCGCAAGGGCCGCATCGAATCCGGCCACGTTGTTTCTGTCTGCGACAGCCAACCAATGCCCGGGCTGGATTTCCGCAATCTTGTAGTGCGGGTTGGCTGATTTGACCGCCATGGCGAGTTTCAACTTCTTCCATTGAAACATGTTCGGGCCCTCTCCCACGATCGGCCACGCCGACATGACGTCATACAGCGGCGTCAATCTGTAACGCCCTTGCGGTTCAATGAAAACGCTGAAATTCTTGGCATGGCCATCGGGTGCTGCCATCATCCAGAACAGCAACTGCGCAGCCAAAAAGTTCGCCCTGTCCGAAGCCGCGTCCTCGCTGCCCCGCAGCTTGTTGAGGATGGCATCCATGCCGGGGCCGCCCTCGTTCTCGTATTTCGCTCCCGGCGGCAACCCGAAGACCTGGCAGAAATCCTCCTGTGGCAGCCGGGCAATCCAGCGCCTGCCATTCTCTTCCTCGAATCGTCGGTCGAATCGTTCGACCACGAGTACCTTGTGTTTCCCGAAATGTTCCATATCGGCCTTGGCCGCGGCAAACCCGCAAGCTCTGGCCAGTTCCAGGCAGAGCCACTCGTTCTCGACCGAGGTGGAAAAGTCAGCGCGCTGGCGGCCCACCATGCCCAGGGGAAGCTTCAGGATGTGCGTCGTCGGCGTACTGCCGACCGGCCTGCACCAGCGGCCGTCCAGCTTCAGCAATGCTGTTTTCTCCTGTGCGCCGGCGATCGAGATGCGCAAGTCCTCCTCGTCGGCTTCGTGATGCGGATCCGGCGCGTCAAGGGTGTGGTCGAGCATCCGTTCGACGTCGCCCGATGACAGATCGACTGCTTCGATGACATCGAAGTGCGGCCGCTCGCTGTCGTGGGGAAGCAGCTGGATGGCACCGGCGCAATCGCGCCCGATCGCCTCGAGAAGGTCAAAACTGCCGGTTGAGCGGGCCCGAAACCTGGCAGCCACCCGCTTCAATATTTCCCTGCTGTCCGGCAACAGGTTTGCAAAGTAATTTGAAACAGCCTCGCCGGACAATTCCCTGCCGGCAAGCGGGAGGCTCAAGGATAGCGGACGCGCGAACGGGCTATCTGCCCAGGCTTCGCTGTAGCGGAATTTCTCCTGTCGACCCGAAACCGACCAATGGCCGACAAGCTCCCCGTTCATCCATACATCCAGGGTGCGCGTGCCGGACGGGCGCCCTACCATTTCGGTTTGTTCCCGGGGGGATTGTTGCTTTCTTCAGACCCATTGACCTCTACCAGGAATTCGGAACCCAGGGCGGCCATGAGATCGAGAATCTGGTCGAAGGCTACCTGTTCCGGATTGTTCTCGATCACGGAAATACGTTCCTGCGATAACCCAACCAGCTTTCCCAATGCCGACTGGGAAAGCCCGAGGTCTTTCCTGAGTCGGCGAAGGATTGGGCCAAGTTGCCCGGAAGTTCGAATTGGGTGTTTCACAGTATTACTCTTGAGATATATTTTTACTATATTCTTCCTTTGATATAATTTCAATATATTCTTTATGGAGAATATTTTAGGCTGCCACCACAGGGCTTGAGCTATTCATACCTCCGAAGGCAGGTGTCGGCTCAGCCCGCCTTGTGGAAAATCCCGCGGATCAGCGGCTGGTTGCCGCGCTTGTGCACTTCCAGGCGGATGCTGCCGCTGTAGATGCGCGCCGCGCCTTCTTCCTTGCGCAGCACCCGCGCCTGGAAGCTGCCGTCGCCGCGGAACAGGTCGCCCTCCCGCACCCAGTTCACGTCGTAGATCAGCAGCTGGCGCGAGGCCGTGCTGCGGAACAGCGTGTCGTAGTCGCTGCGGATGCGCGCCTTGCCGCCCTTTTCGGCGCGCACCTCCTCGTCGAACAGGGCGAGGAAGGCCTCCAGGTCGCCCCGCTCGTAGGACGCCGACAGCCTGCCCACCAGCGCCGCCAGCTCGTCGCGGCTGGTGTCGGAGGCCGCCTCCGGCGGCGTGCCCACCATCGGCAGCGCCGCATGGGTGCGCGGCGCCTCCGCCGCCGGTGCCGGAACCGGAGTCGACGCCTCGCGCCGCGCCGGCGCCGGGGCACTGACTGCGAGCGGCGCCGCGGCCGGACGCTCGACGGGCGGGCGGACGACCACGGTCTTCTGCACCGGCGCGCGCTCGACGACGACTGGCGCCGCCGCGACTACCACCACCGGTGCCGGCGTCTCCGCCGGTTTTTTCGCGACGGCTTCCGTGCTTTCCGCCGCGGGCGCGTCCGCTGTCCGGGGCGGCGCCTCCTGGCGCGTTGCTTCCAGGCGCGTAGATTCCTGCGCCGCTTTGTTCTCCTCCTGCGCTGGCGCCTCCTGCGCCGGCGCCTCCGCCACCGCTTCGCGCAGGCGCTCCAGCGCCGCGTTCTCGTGGCGGCTCGGTGCCGCCGCCTCGCGCGGCAGGCCCTGGCCGTAGTCGTCGCCGGCGCCGATCGCCCCGGCCGGCGGCCGCGTCAGGTACACCACGCCGACGGCCAGCGACGCCAGCAGGGCGAAGCCGCCCAGCACCAGCTGCGGCAGGTTGCGCGCCACCGCCGGCGGCAGGCGGAAGCCGGCGCCTTCCCGCTCTTCCGGCCGGCGCCGCGGCGCCGACGGGCGCGGCTGTTGCATCCCCTGTTGCTTCTGCGCCTGCCGCCGCGCCGCGTCGTAGGCCGCCCGCGCCCGCGGCTGGCGCAGCGCCGTGTAGGCGAGGTTGATGCGCGTCGCGAACGCCTCCGACCAGCCGTCCCCGGCGGCGCCCTCGCGGTCCGGGTGGAACAGCCGCATCAGCAGCCGGTGGTGCTCCTTGATCTCGTCGAGGGAGGCATCGGGCCGCACGCCGAGCACGCGGTAGTGGTCGGCCTCGTGCGCCAGCAGCACCCGCTCGATGAAGAAGCGCGCCGCCTGGCGGATTTCTGCGGCGGGGACGAAGGCCTGGCCGTTCAGGCCCTCGGCCGCCGGCTCGGCGCCGCCGGCCAGGCGCAGCAGCCGGCCGATGCCCTCGGGCAGCTCGGCGCGGCCGTGCAGCAGGTCGGAGAACCGTCCCGGGGCCTGGTGGAAGGCGATGGCCAGCGAGACGCAGTCGGCCGCGCCGCCGCTCATGCCGGCAGGCGCTCCCGCCGGTGCGCGTCGGCGTCGCCGTACTGGTAGTAGTGGTAGCTGTGGTAGTAGCCGTGGGCGGCGCCGCGCGGATTCATCTTGGTGAGGATGCCGCCGATCAGCCGCGTGCGCGTGGCGCGCAGGCGCTTCACCGCGTTGCGCGCGAACTCGCGGCCGGTGCCGCTGGCTTCCACCACCAGCACCGACGCCTCGGCCAGGCTGCCGAGCAGCGGCGCGTCGGCCAGGCCCAGCACCGGCGGCCCGTCGAGGATCACCTGGTCGAACTTCTCCGCCGCCAGGCCGAGCAGGGTCACCATCTTGGCGCTGCCGAGCAGCTCCGCCGGGTTGGGCGGCAGCGGGCCCGAAGGGATCAGGAACACCTTCGCCACCTGGCAGGCGCGCGTGATCTGCACCGGCGTGGCGTCGCCGGCGAGGTAGTTGGTCAGGCCGGTGTCGTTGGCGATCGACAGCTTCTTGTGCAGCGAGGCCTTGCGCAGGTCGGCGTCGATCAGCAGCACGCTCTTGCCGGCCTGGGCGAAGTGGATGGCGAGGCTGAGCGCGGTGGTGCTCTTGCCCTCGCCGACCGAAGTGCTGGTGACCATCAGCACCTTCGGCATGCCTTCCGGCGTCGAGAACTGCAGCGCCGTGCGGATCGAGCGGTAGGCCTCGGCGAAGGCCGAGCGCGGGTCGGCGTTTTCCACCAGGGAGATGTCCTCCTCCCCGGCCATCATCTTCACCGTCGGCACGATCCCCAGCACCGGCAGGCCGAGCAGCTTCTCCAGGTCGTCCGGCTGCTTGATGGTGTCGTCGAGGTGTTCGAACAGGAAGGCCAGGCCGATGCCGCCGAAGACCCCGAGGAAGATGGCGATCAGCGCACTGCGCATGATGTTCGGCTTGAACGGCCCGCCCGGCACCTCCGCCTTGTCCACCACCGTGATGTTGTTGACGCCGATGCCGCCGGCGACGCCGACTTCCTTGTAGCGCTGCAGCAGCCCGTCGTAGAGCTGGCGGTTGGTGTCCACCTCGCGCTTCAGCAGGTTGTACTGGAAGCTGCGGTCCTGCACGTCGAGCACCGTGCCCTTGCTCTCCTTCAGCTTGGCGGCGAGCATCGCCTCCTGCGCCTGCGCCGCCTCGTAGCTGGCCTTGAGCGCGCCGCGGATGGCGGTGACTTCCTGATCGATCTTGGCCTGCATCTCGGCGATCTGGCTTTCCAGCTGCAGCATCTTCGGGTAGGCCGGCTTGTAGATCTTCAGGCCCTCCTGGTAGTCCGCCTCCAGCTTCGCCTTGCGCCCCTTGAATTCCTGGATCACCTTGTTGTCCATCACCGCCGCCACCACCGAGGCGTCGCCCGTCTTCACCTGGTTGTAGAGCGACTCGGCGCGGATGCGCTCGCCCTGCGCCTTGGCCAGCGCCCCTGTGAACTCCTGCAGCACCTGTTCGTCCGGGCTCTGCTGCTTCTCGTCGGGCTTGACGATGCCCTCCCTGCGCGTGAATTCGTTCAG
>Ga0209477_1002403_pt1 | contig 10846 bp, 10 predicted proteins | sample KloWWTupernatant_FD_187180 | JGI IMG/M metagenome (GOLD analysis project Ga0209477, IMG submission 187180) | Active sludge microbial communities from Klosterneuburg, Austria, studying microevolution and ecology of nitrifiers - Klosterneuburg... | ecosystem: Engineered > WWTP > Aerobic digester >...
GCGGTGGTGTTTTTGCGGGCTGCGTGGGGGAAGGGGCACTTGGCTTCGGTGGACATGCGGGTCTCCTGTGGTGGCGGGTTATTGAAAGTGAAAGTCAGTGTAGACCTATGGCTGATTACTCTCCAATTGGTTTAGCCAATGCGCGCCATAGCGATTTCGTTGCAGAACGCAGTGCCCAATACACTCAGGCTCACTCCAACGAAAACCCCACCACCTTGCAAGCCCTGCTCACCGCCATCACCACGATGGATTTCCCTACCGACGCTCAGCGCATCTTCCATGGCCGCGGTGGCCTCTACCCCGGCTGCGAACACCTGGCGCTGGACGCCTATCCACCGGTACTGGTGCTCACCAGTTTCCAGCCCGTCAGCGATGACGATCTCGCCACCGTGGGCACGGCGCTGCAGCAACGCTGGGCGCAGATTGCGCCGGACCAACCGTTGAACTGGGTGTTCCAGTGCCGTGCCGAAGGCCATGCCGATACGCGGCTGATGGCCGGCGCGGTGCCCGACCCGCATGTCGTAACAGAGGATGGCACCCAGTACAAGGTGCATGTGCTGCGCGGTCAAAACCATGGCCTGTTTCTGGACATGGCCGAGGGCCGGCGCTGGGTGCGCCAGCACGTGGCTGCGCATCCCAAGACTTTTGCCTTCAGGGTGCTCAACCTGTTTGCCTACACCTGCGCGTTCTCGGTGGTCGCCATGCAAGCGGGTGCCAGGCACGTCGTGAACGTGGACATGAGCCAGAGCGCACTGGCCATTGGCCAGCAGAACCACCGGATCAACGGCATCGACACCGGCGCCAGCTTTCTGGCCCACGACATTTTCAAGACCTGGGGCAAGATCGCGCGCGGCGGCCCGTATGACCTCATCATCCTGGACCCGCCGAGCTACCAGAAAGGCAGCTTTGTCGCCACCAAGGACTACGCCCGCATCCTGCGCCGCCTGCCCGAACTGCTGGCACCTGAAGGCTACGCACTGTTGTGCCTGAATGCGCCGGAACTGGACACCACCTTCCTGCACAACCACATGCAGGAACAGGCGCCTGAGCTGCGCTTTGTGCAGCGCCTGCCCAACCCGGCCACGTTTGCCGACGTGTCACCCGAGCGCGCCCTCAAGGTGCTGCTCTACCAGGCGCCGCCTGTCACACCGGCTGGTTAAAGTATGCGTTTTACTCACTACCGATGGATTGCATGAAAAAACTCGAAGGAAAAGTCAGCCTGATTACTGGCGCAGCCAAGGGCATTGGCGAGGCCACGGCGCTCAAGTTCGCACGCGAAGGCGCGATCGTTATGGTCTGCGACCTGCAGCAGGCGGCCGTGGATGCGGTGGTGGCCAAGTGCCAGGCCGAAGGTGCGCAGGCCGCGGGCTATGTGATGGACGTGACCAACCGCCCGCAGATCGACGCCATCGTGGCCGATGTGAAGGCGCGCTTTGGCCGCATCGATGTGCTGGTGAACAACGCCGGTATCACGCAGGATGCCCGCTTGCAGAAGATGACGCTGGAGCAGTTCGACCGCGTGATCGACATCGATCTGCGCGGCGTGTTCCATTGCGCGCAGGCGGTGGCCGACCAGATGGTGGCGCAGGGCAACGGCGTGATCCTCAACGCGTCGAGCGTGGTGGGCGTGTACGGCAATTTTGGCCAGACCAACTACGCCGCCAGCAAGTTCGGCGTGATCGGCTTCACCAAGACCTGGAGCCGCGAGCTGGGCCCCAAGGGCGTGCGCGTCAATGCGGTGGCGCCGGGTTTTATTGCCACGTCCATGATGGCGACCATTCCGACCAAGGTGCTCGACGACCTGGCCGCCAAGGTGCCGCTCAAGCGCCTGGGGCAGGCCGACGAGATTGCCAACGTCTACGCCTTCCTGGCCAGCGACGAAGCCAGCTACGTCAACGGTGCGGTGATCGAGGTCAGCGGCGGGCTCACGCTCTGATTCTGAGACTCCACCCGAATTGCTATATTTTTTATAGCTACCTGCGCATACCTTCCGGGGGCTGAAGGCCAATTTGGCTACTATCTCCCCCATGACCAGCCATTCCACCACTCCGCATAGCCCGCTCGCCGCATCCGCGCTGCTGGCGGCTGTGGCGGTGCCACTGGTCTGGAGCCTGTGGGGCGCCGTTGCAGCCGGGCTCAACACCCCGGCCTGGGCTGCCCTGCTGCAGGACCCGCAAACCCTGCGCGCACTGGGCCTGAGTGTCTGGACTGGCCTGCTGTCCACCGCACTGGCCACGCTGCTGGCGGCTTGGGTGCTGTCCACCACTGTGGGGCGCTCGGCAACGCAAACCCACCGGCTCGCGCGCTGGCTGGCCCCGATGCTGGCGGTGCCGCATGCCGCGTTTGCCATCGGGCTGGTGGCACTGCTGGCGCCCAGCGGCTGGATCGTGCGTGCCCTGTCACCCTGGGCCACCGGACTGGATGCGCCACCGCCGTGGACCACCACGCAGGACCCGTGGGGCCTGGGCCTGGTGGCGGTGCTGGTGTGCAAGGAAATGCCTTTTTTGCTGTGGGCCGCGCTGGCCCACGTGCAACGGCCCGATGTGGCGCGCCGCCTGCAGCAGGAACTGCGCCTGGCCCACACCCTGGGTTACAGCGCCCACGCCGCCTGGTGGCGCGTGGGCTGGCCGCAACTCTTGCCGCGCCTGACCGCGCCGCTGCTGGCGGTGCTGGCCTACGGCCTGACGGTGGTGGATGTGGCGCTGGTCATCGGTCCCACCACACCGCCCACATTGGCCGTGCTGGCCTGGCAGTGGCTGCAGGACGCCGACCCGGCCATGAACGCGCAGGGCGCTGCGGCTGCATGGCTGCTCGCGGGCATGCTGGTGCTGTGCGCTGCGCTGACTTGGTCCGCATCCCGCGCGCCACTGTGGCGGCTGCGCTGGACGCGCGGTGCCGACGCAAGCCCCAAGCAGCGCACACGGCACAGCTCCCAAACATGGTTCAACACCTTAAACCTGCTTGCAGGCGTGTACCTCGCGGTGCTGCTGGCGCTGCTGGTGGGCAGCGTGACGGGCCACTGGCCGTTTCCGCAGTGGCTGCCCGACACCTGGACCTGGGCCGCATGGCAGTCGGTGCTGGGCAGTGGCAGCACGGTGTGGACCACCGTGGGACTGGCGCTGGCCAGTGCGGCCGTGGCACTGGTGTGGGCGGTGGCCTGGCTGGAGTGGGCGCCACCGCGCTGGCAGTTGCGCGCCCAGCCCCTGCTGACCCTGCCGCTGGTGTTGCCCGCCGTGCTGTGGGTGGTGGGGCTGCACCGGCTGGCGCTGGACTGGCAGCTCGACACCACCGCCTGGGGCCTGTGGCTGGCACACACACTGGCCTGCCTACCCTATGTGCTGCTGGCACTCCAGGGACCGTACACCGGTTTCGATGCGCGCTTGCGCCAGGTGGCGGCCACGCTGGGCCACGGGCAGTGGACGTTTCTGCTGCAGGTGAAGTGGCCACTTTTGCGCGCAGCACTGGCGGCCAGCTTTGCCATCGGCTTTGCGGTGAGCGTGGCGCAATACCTGCCCACGCTGTATGTGGGCGCGGGCCGCTTCAATACCATTACCACCGAAGCGGTCACGCTGGCTGCCGGCGGACAACGCTCGCTCACCGCGGCATTTGCCTGGCTGCAGTGGCTACTGCCGGTGCTGGTGTTTGCACTCGCCGCGCGCCTGGGCCGGGCACAATTCACCCACCCTGCACACCACGACTCACGGCGCTGACATGACCACCCCCACCGAACCCCGTGACATCGCGCCCCGCATTTGGTCCGCCCTGCCCCATGCCCCCGCGCCGGGCACACCGCTGGGCCAGCGCGATGCATTGCCGGACGGCATCCCGCAGATGCTGCAGCTCGACACCGGCGGTGGCGCCGAACAACCGTTTCGCTACCTGCTGCTGCGCAGTGGCGACGTTGTGACTGCGTTTGTGAACCGCTGTGCGCACTTTGGCGTGCCGCTGGCAGCGCGGCAGGAGCATCTGAAGTTTGAGCCGCATGTGAGCATCAGCTGCAATGTGCACTACGCACGCTACCGCTGGGCAGATGGCGTCTGCGACCGGGGCGATTGCGAGGGTGAGTCGCTACTGCCGATTCCCGTCACCGTGGATACCGGCGGGCACATCCGCATTGCGCTGGCGGACACACCATGAGCCTGCATATCCATATCACCCGGCTGGCCACGCCCGACACCACACTGGTGAGCAACCTGGGCATCACGATTGCCCCGGGCACGGTGCACACGCTGATGGGCGATAGCGGCTCGGGCAAGTCCAGCGTGCTGGCGGCCATCTGCGGCACGCTGGACGGTGCGCTGGCCTTTGAAGGTGAAGTACTGCTGGACGGTGCGCGTATCGACACCCTGCCCACGCAGGCGCGCCGCGTGGGCCTGCTGTTTCAGGAGGACCTGCTGTTCGCCCACATGACGGTGCGCGAGAACCTGCTGTTCGCGGTGCCCAAAGGGCCCCAGGCCGGGCGCGAAGCGCAGGTACAACAGGCTCTGGCCGATGTGGAGATGGTGGACTCTCTGCATGCCAACCCGGCCACGCTCTCGGGCGGCCAGCGCGCCCGCGTGGCACTGGCGCGTGCCCTGCTGGCCCAGCCACTGGCGCTGCTGCTGGATGAACCGTTTTCCAGGCTGGATGCCGCGCTGCGCGCACGCATGCGCGCGCTGGTGTTTGGCATGGTCCGGGCGCGGAACATCCCTGCGCTGCTGGTGACGCACGATGCTGCTGACGTGGCCGACCCTGCGCTGTGCACGCATTTGCAGCAGCGCAGACAATAGCCCCATGCTCGACCGCTTTGCGATTGCCCTGCTCCGTCCGCCCATCTCCACGCTGGCGCGGGTTCTGGTACGCGCAGGTATGGGTGCCAACACCGTCACGCTGGTGGGTTTTTCCATCGGCATGTTTGCTGCATTTTTGATAGCTAATGAGGCCTATATTGCGGGGGCTGCGGCCATATTGGTATCCAGACTGTTCGATGGACTGGACGGCGCGGTCGCGCGCCTGACCACACCTACCGATGCCGGTGGCTTTCTGGACATTGCGCTGGACTTTCTGTTTTACGCCAGCATTCCGCTGGCCTTTGCCCTGGCTGATCCGCTGGGCCACGCGCTGCCGGCGGCGGTACTGCTGGCCGCGTTCATCGGCACGGGCAGCAGCTTTCTGGCGTTTGCGGTGCTGGCCGCCAAGCGCAACCTCCCCAACCTGGACTTTCCGGACAAGTCGTTCTACTTTCTCGGTGGCCTGACCGAAGCCACCGAGACACTGCTGTTCTTTGTGGCCATGTGCGTGTGGCCCGAGCACTTTGCGATGCTGGCCTATGCGTTTGCACTGATGTGCACCATCACGATTGCCACGCGCCTCTGGTGGGGCTGGAGGACTTTTCAATGAAGCGCTCGCAGGTTCTGTTGTTGCTGGCATTTGCGGCTCTGGTGGCGGCCTTCTTTGCGCTGCGGCTGGACCGCTACCTGAACCTGGCCACCCTGAAGGAAAGCCAGGATGCGCTGGCCAGCGCCTACGCCGCCAACCCCTGGACGGCCAGGACGCTGTACTTTGCGGCGTATGTGGCGGTGGCCTCGCTCTCCTTACCTGGGGCGGCCATTTTGACGCTGGCCGGAGGCGGCGTGCTGGGTTTTGGCTGGGGGCTGCTGCTGGTGTCGTTTGCGTCGAGCATCGGCGCCACGGTGTCGTTTCTGGTGGCGCGCTACGTGCTGCGCGATGTGGTGCACGCCCGTTTTGGCGCGCGCCTGGCCGACATCGACCGCGGCATGGAGCGCGATGGCGCGCTGTACCTGTTCAGCCTGCGCCTGATTCCGGTGGTGCCGTTCTTCGCCATCAACCTGGCCATGGGCCTGACCACGTTGCGCACCTGGACCTTTTACTGGGTCAGCCAGCTCGGCATGCTGGCGGGCACTGCCGTGTATGTGAATGCGGGCACGCAGCTCGCCAGCATCAGCTCGCTGCGCGACGTGGCCAGCCCCGGACTGCTGGGCGCATTCGTGCTGCTCGGTCTCTTTCCGCTGGTGGCAAAAGCCATCATGAACTTCATTGCCAAGCGCAAGGTGTATGCCCGCTGGAATGCAGTGCGTCCCAAGACCTTCGACCGCAACCTGATCGTCATCGGTGGTGGCGCGGGCGGGCTGGTGTCGGCCTACATTGCCGCCGCCGTCAAAGCCAAAGTCACCTTGGTAGAAGCGCACAAAATGGGCGGCGACTGCCTGAACTACGGCTGCGTACCCAGCAAGGCACTGATCAAGAGCGCCAAGCTGGCGCACCAGATGCAGCATGCAGAGCGCTATGGTTTACATAGCAGCTTGCGCACCGAGGACGGGGGCCAGGCACTGTTTTCATTCAAAACCGTGATGCAGCGCATCCACGATGTGATTGCTGCCATTGAGCCGCATGACAGCGTCGAACGCTACACCGGACTCGGTGTGGAAGTGCTGCAAGGTTACGCCAGGATCGTCAACCCGTGGACGGTGGAGATTGCGCTGAACGATGGTGGCAACGAGCCGCAAGGCGAGCCCAAAGTGCTCACGCTGACCACCCGCAGCATCGTCATCGCCGCTGGCGCGCGGCCCACAATTCCCCCGTTTCTTGCCACCGCTGCCGCGCAGGAGGTGGGTTATGTCACCAGCGATACGCTGTGGGATGCATTCGCCCAACTGGATGAGGTTCCAAAACGTCTGGTGGTGCTCGGCGGTGGCCCCATCGGCTGCGAGCTGGCGCAGAGCTTTGCGCGGCTGGGCTCGCAGGTCACGCAGGTAGAGATGGCACCGCGCATCATGGCGCGGGAGGACGCAGAAGTCTCCGAACTGGCTGCCGCCGCTCTGCGTGCCGATGGCGTGGACCTGCTCACCAGCCACAAGGCCTTGCGAGTAGAAAAACACCCAGCCCAGGCCGTGCAGCCTGAGCCAGTCGAAGGCGGCCCCGGCGCTTCGACAAGCTCAGCGCGAACGGGAGGGGGTGTGCTCATCGTTGAGCACGCGGGCGTGGAAAAGCGCATTGCGTTCGACCAGCTGCTGTGCGCCGTGGGCCGCAGCGCGCGCTTGACCGGTTACGGGCTCGAAGAGCTGGGCATTCCCACTGCCAAAACGGTACAGACCAACGAGTACCTGCAAACCATTTACCCCAACATCTACGCCGCGGGCGATGTGGCCGGCCCCTACCAGTTCACCCACACGGCCGCGCACCAAGCCTGGTATGCCGCGGTGAATGCGCTGTTTGGCGACTTCAAGAAGTTCAAGGCCGACTACTCGGTGATCCCCTGGGCCACCTTCATCGACCCCGAGGTGGCGCGCGTGGGCCTGAACGAGCAGGACGCCAAGGAGCAAGGTCTTGCCTACGAGGTCACGAAGTACGGCATCGACGACCTGGACCGCGCGATTGCAGACAGCGAGGCGCACGGCTTTGTGAAGGTGCTGACCGTCCCGGGCAAAGACAGGATTCTGGGCGTGACCATCGTCGGCACCCACGCAGGTGACCTGCTGGCCGAGTACGTACTGGCCATGAAACATGGCCTGGGGCTCAACAAAATTCTGGGCACCATCCACACCTACCCCACGCTGGCCGAGGCCAATAAATATGCTGCCGGCGAATGGAAGCGCGCCCACCAGCCCCACCAGCTGCTGCAATGGGTGCGCCGGTTCCACGACTGGCGCCGAAGCTGATGGCTATGCTATTGATAGCTACTCGCGCACTATGGACGGGGGCTATAGGCACTTTTTGTGCATTATTGGCGGTGACGGCGGGTGCACAGGCGCTGCAGCCGTTGGCGGCGGGCACCGGCGATGCGCTGCCTGCACCCTGGCGTGTGGTGGGGTTGCCGGGCAACAAGGTACCGCTGGCACAGATCGACCGCGTGGAGCTGGATGGCCACCGCGTGCTTCGCCTGCGGTCCGACAAATCGTACGGCACTGCCAGCCACGCCTTGCCGCCCAACACCCCGGCCACCACGCTGCAATGGAAGTGGCGTGTCGACACCGCAGTGGCTCAGGCTGACCTGCGCACCAAGCGAGGGGATGACGCAGCCGTCAAGGTGTGCGCCATGTTTGATCTTCCACTGGACAAGCTGGGGTTTGTCGACCGCAACCTGATGCGCCTGGCGCGCAGAACCAGCGGCGAATACCTGCCTGCGGCGACGGTCTGTTATGTGTGGGACCAGGGGCTGCCCGCTGGCACGGTGCTGCACAACGCCTACACGGGCCGGGTGCGCTTCATGGTGCTGAACTCCGCCGACACCCCGCTGGGCCAGTGGGCCACCCACAGCCGCGACCTGGCTGCCGACTTTGTGCGCCTGTTCGGTGCGGAGGCCGAGACCGTGCCGCCGCTGCTGGCCATCGTGGTGGGGGCCGATACCGACAATACGCATGGCAATAGCCTGGCCTATGTGGACGCGCTTGCGCTCGTGAAACAATAGCGCCATGACGGAAACTGAACCGCAGCCCCTCAGAGACACCCAAGGCTACCAACCACGCCAGCTGGTGCTGCTGGGTGCCGGCCACGGCCATGTGCAGGTGCTGACCACCCTGGCGGCCCACCCGCTGGTGGGCGCCCGCATCACGCTGGTGGCGCCGCACCCGCGCCAGCTCTACTCCGGCATGGTGCCGGGCTTTGTGGCCGGGCACTACACCCTGGAAGACTGCGTGATTCCACTGGAGCCGCTGGTGCGCCGCGCTGGCATCCGCTGGCTGCACCGCAGCGTCAAGGCGCTCGATGCCGAAAGCCGCAATGTGCTGCTCGACGATGGCAGCACCCTGCAGTACGACTGGCTCTCGGTCAACACCGGGCCGGTGCAGAACCGCTCGCTGATGGAACGCGACCTGCCCGGTGCCCGCGAACACGGGCTGTTTGTGCGGCCCATTGAAACCTTTGGCGCCCTGTGGCCCAAGGTGGCGGAGATGGGGCAGCAGAAGGCCCTGCGCATTGCCGTCATCGGCGCTGGCGCTGCGGGTATTGAACTGGCGATGGCCGTGCGCCACCGCCTGCCCAACGCAGCCGTCACCCTGCTGGCGGGCCCGGTGCCGGTTGGCGCCAATTACACGCCCGCCGTGCAAGCGCGGGTGCTGGCGGCACTCAAGGCACGCCAGATCACGGTGCTGCAGGATGTTGCGTTGGGGCTCAATGGCCATGAAGTGCAACTGGGCTGCGGCGCGGGCCTCGCCTGTGACGTGCCCATCATTGCCACGGGCGCACAACCGGCGCCGTGGCTGGCGGGCAGTGGCCTGGCAGTGGACGCGCAGGGATTCATCGCAGTGGATGCCTGCCAGCGCTCCACCAGCCACCCCCAGGTGTTTGCAGTGGGCGACATCAGCACCCGCATGGACCGACCACTGGCCCGCAGCGGCGTGTATGCCGTGCGCGCAGGGCCTGCACTGGCCACCAACCTGGCTGCTGCGGTGGCAGGGCAGCCGCTCAAGGAACACCAGCCACCCGCCAGAACGCTCAATCTGATTGCCTGCGGTGACCGCTATGCCGTGGCATCCTGGGGCAACTTCAGCGCCCAGGGGCGCTGGGTGTGGTGGATCAAGGACTGGATCGACCGGCGCTTTATCGCCCGCTTTCGCAAGGAAGCTTGACGCTCAGCGCACCCGCATGCGCGGGCCCGCAGGGTCGGCGTCGGCTTCTGACACGCTGCCAATCTCTGTGGCGTGTGCAAAACCATGGCGACTGAAAATTTCCAGCACCTGCGCAACCGCTTCGGGTGCACAGCTCACCAGCAGGCCACCGCTGGTTTGCGGGTCGCTCAGCAGTGCGCGGTCCACCGGTGACAGTTCGGGCGCCAGCGCCACCTGGCTGCCATACGCCGCCCAGTTGCGGCCGCTGGCGCCGGTGACCATGCCTTGCGCGGCCAGGTCGGCCACGCCTTCGATCAGCGGCACGCGTGCCCAGTCGATATGGACGGTGCAATTGGCACCACGGGCCACTTCCAGTCCATGGCCCGCCAGACCAAAACCGGTGACATCGGTGATGGCGTGGACACCGTCCAGCGCGGCCAGATCGGGGCCGGGCGTGTTGAGCTGGGTGGTCACCGCAATCATGCGGGCGTAGCCCTCGGCGCCGAGTTTTTCCTTCTTGAGCGCGGCGGACAGAATGCCTACGCCCAGCGGCTTGCCCAGGATCAGCCGGTCGCCCACGCGGGCATCGGCGTTGCGCTTGACGCGCTTGGGGTGCACCAGGCCCAGGGCCACCAGGCCATAGATGGGCTCCACCGAATCGATGGTGTGGCCGCCGGCAATGGGGATGCCCGCCGCCTTGCAGACCGCGGCACCGCCAGCCAGGATCTGGCCAATGGTCTCGGTGGAGAGCACGTTGATGGGCATGCCCACCAGGGCCAGCGCCATGATGGGGGTGCCGCCCATGGCGTACACGTCGGAGATGGCGTTGGTGGCGGCGATACGGCCAAAGTCAAACGCATCGTCGACGATGGGCATGAAGAAGTCGGTGGTGGCAATCAGCGCCTGCTCGTCGTTGAGCTGGTAGACAGCGGCGTCATCGGCCGTCTCGATACCCACCAGCAGTTGCGGCGGCAGCGGCATGGCGGTGGTGGTCTTGAGGATGTCCGACAGCACGCCCGGCGCAATCTTGCAGCCGCAGCCGCCGCCATGCGACAGGGATGTCAGCCGGGGCTCGGCGGGTGCGGTGGGAGATTGGGGGGCGGTGGAGTTCATGGTGCCAGAAGGTAGGAGAGAATGCACAAGTATCCCAAACTTGGACACCCCTGTGAGACTGCTCCGCCAGATCGCGTTTATCGCCCGTGCAGAGGGACGGTTTTTTGTGCGCTTCCCGAAGCTGCTGCTGGCCACCCTGGCCGTGGCGGTGATGCCATCGGTGTACGCCGTGATCTACCTCTCCAGCG
>Ga0209477_1002404_pt1 | contig 10844 bp, 9 predicted proteins | sample KloWWTupernatant_FD_187180 | JGI IMG/M metagenome (GOLD analysis project Ga0209477, IMG submission 187180) | Active sludge microbial communities from Klosterneuburg, Austria, studying microevolution and ecology of nitrifiers - Klosterneuburg... | ecosystem: Engineered > WWTP > Aerobic digester >...
ATTGACCAAGACATCGACCGGGCCGACCTCAGCCGAAACGGTTTCCACACAAATACGTGCGGATTCAAAATCGGTCACATCACATGGGTAAGCCTTGAAGCCATAGCCCATGTTATTCATTGCTTTCAGCCAATCCTGAACCTTGGCATTGCCGGGCGAATAAGTGGTCACAACCTTATAGCCCAAGGCCGCCAGCTTGACGCAAACAGCTTCGCCAAGCCCCCCCATTCCGCCAGTAACTAGTGCAACTCTCGGCATTTAAACTCCTCCAGTATTTTTATACAGCACGCTCTCTAACGTAGCGCCCGGGTGCCGGTTCGATCGGCTTGTATTTTGTATTGCCCAGCTTACGCGGCGCCCTTAGCTCGCCGGCCAGCGGTTTAAGCCAGGCAGACCAATCGTTCCACCAGCTTCCTTTTTTCTCTTCTGCTGCGGTCAACCAGGCTGCAGACTCGTTTTTCACATCCTCATTAACCCAATAGCTCCGTTTGTTCTTACTGGCCGGGTTGATAACACCGGCAATGTGCCCGGAAGCCCCCAGTACAAAACGCACGTCCCCGCCGAGAATACGGGTGCTCTCGTAAGCCGACTGCCAAGGCACGATGTGATCTTCACGTGTAGCCAGCAAATAGACCGGCATCTTGAGCGTGCCGAGATCAATTGGTTGACCGCACATCTGCAACCTACCGGGCACGCGAAGGCTGTTTTCAAGGTAAAGATTACGCATGTACCAACAGGCGAATGGCCCCGGCAAATTGGTTGAATCTGAATTCCAGTAAAGAAGATCAAAAGCTTGGGGCTTCTGGCCTTTCAGATAATTACTGGTCACGTAATTCCAGACAAGATCATTGGCCCGCAGCATCGAAAACGTGTTCTGTAGATCACTGGCCGGCAGCAGACCACCCTTGCCAATCGTTGACTCTCTGGCTGCCAGACCCTTTTCATCAATGAACAAACCAATTTCACCGGTGTCCGAAAAATCGAGCAAGGTGGTGAGTAGCGTCAGCGATGAAACGATATCCTCTCCGCGCCCTTTCAATACAGCCAGCGCAGAGGTCAAAATCGTGCCGCCCACACAGAAACCAAGGGCGTTTACCTGTTTGACCTTGCAGATTTCCTTGGCGACATGCAGCGCAGCAATCGGCCCATGCTCAAGGTAATCTTCCCAGGTCAGGTTCCCCTGCTCTTCTTTGGGGTTGCGCCATGAAACTAGGAAAACAGTATTTCCCTGCTCCACCATGAAACGGATCAGGGAGTTTTCCGGTTGCAGATCCATCACGTAAAATTTGTTGATACAGGGAGGAACAACCACCAGCGGCCGCGTACCAACTTTGGGTGAGAGGGGCGAGTATTGAATGAGCTGCATTTGCTCATTTTCGTAAACGACAGCCCCTTCGGTTGCTGCAATGTTCTTGCCCACCTCGAACACCGATTCATCGGTCATCGAAATCCGGCCCTTCTCAAAATCCTTGACCAGATTATTGATGCCGTCAGTGATACTTTGACCTTTTGTTTCCAAGGCCAGCTTGATGAATTCCGGATTGGTGGCAGCAAAATTGGAGGGTGCCATTGCATCGGCAACCTGACGCGCCATGAAGCGCAGGCGATTTTTTTCCTTGTCGTCGGCTGAGGGCATCAACTCAACCATTTCCTTGAGGAATTTTGTATTGAGTAGATAAGCCTGATGCGTGTAGTCGTAAATTGGACTCTCTCGCCACTCTGGCGCAGAGAAGCGGCGATCACCAGGCTCTGGTGCGACTTTAAAGTTTTGTTCCTGTCCCTGCTGTTTGGCCAGCATTGCCTGCCAAAGCGACATTTGCTGATCCATGAAGCTCTTCTGAAGGGCATTCAGCGCCTGCGGATCCGCTGCGGGAGGCGGAGTGGCAGACTCTTGACTCCCTGACTTACCCATGAACTCCATGAACTGCTGGGTGATATTTTGGCCAGCCTGCATAAACTGCATGGCAGAACCCAAAAATGCATCGTTGTTATTAGGTCCCTGTGCCATGGGAAAACTCGTCTCTGTAGTTATGGGGTTTGAGTTTGAGGATTTTGCATACCGACTAGAGCAGTGTCAACGCATTTGCATGCATAATTATAGGCATGTATATCATCGCCATCGGTTGGCTCTACGTCACCGTTCTCATCGCCGCCAACGAACCCAGCATTGTCGCCGGCATTATCTCTTTTCTGTTTTACGGGCTGGTACCTTGCAGTCTGCTGCTTTGGATCAGCGCCAGCAAGGTGCGCCGCCAGCGCAAGGCCTATCAGGAATTACTCGCCAACCAGCGTCTGAACGATGGCAATCGAAGCGATACCGAGTCCAATCAGTAAAACCTGCTGGATCGTTGCTTTCAATTCGGTGCGTTTGTGCAAGCCGGGAATCAGATCTGCTACCGCAACATAAATCATGCTGGCTGCAGCCAGACCCAGTAGCGTGGGGATCATTTCCTGCATGTCAGAAAGTGCGAAGTAGGCCAACATGGCGCCAACCAGTGTGGCGAGACTGGATAGCAGATTGAAGGCCAGCGCCTTGGCCCTGCTGTATCCAGAATGCAGCAAAATCATGTAATCGCCGACCTCTTGCGGAATTTCATGGGCAATGATGGCCAAGGCTGTAACGATGCCGAGTTCGGTGCTTTCCAGAAAAGCAGCAGCGATCAAAACGCCATCCACAAAATTATGGAAGGTGTCGCCGACCAGAATGAGCAAACCGGAGCGCCCATGGTCATGAGTAGGTGCCTGTGCCTCGTGTGCCTCGCAGTGGTCGTGGTGGCAATGTCGCCATAACACCAGTTTTTCAAGTACGAAGAAAAACATGATGCCGAACAAGACCGTCGCCGCCATTCTGTGAGGTTCGCCATGTTCCAGGGCGTGCGGCAGGATTTCCAGAAAGGCGGCACCAAGCAACGCACCGATCGCATAAGAAATCAGGACATTGATACGCTGTGCCCCGAAGGCTGTGCTAACTGCCGCCGCGGCCACAACGCTCAGAACGCCGCCAGCCAGTGACACAACAATGATCCAGGAAAGAGTGCTCACACGAGTTCGCTGCTTTGGAAAGCCGCGGATTATACGCCTGACTGGTGATCCAGCCAGATCAGGCTGGCCATGCGTCCGGTCACACCATCACGGCGATAGGAGAAAAAACGTTCAGCCTCGGTAAAGGTACAAAAATCACCACCGCTGATTGAATTGACCCCCGCTGCTTGCAGACGCTGGCGAGCCAAGGTGTAAATATCGGCCAGCCACTTGCCGGGGGATGTTGCTACAAAAGCGAGCGCAGCATCGGGATCTTTCTCGACAAAGGTGGCCCGGACCTCGTCACCCACTTCAAAACATTTCGGACCAATAGCCGGCCCCAACCAGGCCAATAAATCGCTGGCCGGAACATCCATTTTCTTGATAGTCGCTTCGAGTACACCTGCGGCCAGACCACGCCAGCCTGCATGTGCCGCAGCCACCACCGTACCGGCCCGATCGCAGAGCAAGACCGGTAGACAGTCAGCAGTCATGACGGCGCAAACCCTGCCCGGCAGACGCCCAATTGCAGCATCTGCCTCCAGCAAATTTGCTTCAAAATCAGCGTTGACCGCAGCAATGCCATGCACTTGCTGCAACCAGAACGGTTCAGCCGGCAACCTTTCGCGCAGCATTGCGCGGTTGGCTGCAACAAGCGCCGGTGAGTCGCCAACGTGATTACCCAGATTGAAACTATTCCAAGGCGCAGGACTGCAACCGCCGGTACGGAGCGTCTGCAGTGCCCGAACATTCGTTGGTGCCGGCCAGGCCGGAACCAACAGATCAGTCATTACGCAAGTTTTCCACCAGATCGCGCATATCTTCCGGCATTGGCGCTTCCCACTGCATCTTGAAGCCGGTGATCGGGTGCACCAAACCAAGACGAGTTGCATGCAAGGCCTGGCGGTGAAACTCTGGCAGCCGGGGACTTGGTTTGCCATAGACCGGGTCACCCACCAGCGGGTGGCGGATCGACAACATATGCACGCGAATTTGATGCGTCCGTCCGGTTTCGAGCGAGCATTCAAGCAAGGTGCAATAGGTAAATTTTTCCAGCACACGGAACCAGGTCAAGGCGGGCTTGCCGCCGCGATTTTCTGGCACGACCGCCATCTTGATGCGTTGTGTCGGATGACGGCCGATCGGCGAATCGACCCCGCCGTCGCGCTTCATTGAGCCCGAGGCCAGTGCCAGATATTGCCGACGAACCGTGCGAGCCTGCAATTGACGGACCAGATCGGTCTGCGCCTCAAGCGTTTTGGCTACGACCATCAGACCACTCGTGTCTTTGTCCAGACGATGCACAATGCCGGCCCGGGGGATTTGAGCAAGACTCGGCAGGTGGTGCAGCAAAGCGTTCATCAAAGTGCCGCTCCAGTTGCCGCTACCGGGATGCACAACGAGGCCCGCTGGTTTGTTGATAATGAGCAGAACCTCGTCTTCATAAACAATGTTGAGCGGTATATCTTCCGGCTGTTCGGGCAGGTCACGAGCATCCTGCGGCTCATTGACGAGCAGGAACTCGCCACCGTACAACTTGCGTTTGGGCTCAGTTTCACATTTACCATCAACCAGCACATGACCATCCCGCACCCAGGCTTGCATGCGGTTACGCGAATGTTGCGGCAAAAGCTCAGAGAGCACTTGATCAAGCCGTCGAGCGGCGCAGGCGTTGGGAACCGTCAGGTTATGCGGCTCAGTTCGGCTATAATCGCCGGAGTTTTCCATAGGATCTTTCATGATGCGAAGTTTAGCCGCATTCCGGCCTTTTCCTGCCCTCTTCAGCTGGCTGAGCGCAGTTATTGCTGCCATTTTAATCTCTGGCTGCGGTTCAATGAACAACACGCAGGACGAAACAGCCGGTTGGTCAGCTAGTAAACTCTATAGCGAAGCCAAAGACGCCCAAGCTGACGGGACTTACGACAAGGCAGCAAAATATCTCGAAAAGCTTGAGTCCCGCTTTCCGTATGGCCGCTATGCGCAACAGGCACAGCTCGAACTGGGTTACGTTTATTGGAAAGGTGGCGAACCGGGCTCCGCACTGGCTGCCTGTGATCGTTTCATTAAATTGCACCCGAATCACCCGGCGGTGGATTACGCTTATTACCTCAAGGGCCTGATCAATTTCAATGAAGATCTTGGCTTTGTCGGTTATATCAGCTCACAGGATCCGACCGAAAGAGATCCCCAAGCGGCGCGTGAATCCTTTGATGCTTTCAAGGAACTGATTAGCCGTTTCCCCAACAGCAAATATGCCCCGGATGCCACCCTTCGCCTCAAATACCTGATTAATGCCATGGCCGCGCAGGAAGTTAACGTGGCTTACTACTACCTGAAACGTGGCGCTTACATCGCCTCCGCGAATCGCGCCCAGTTTGCGATCAAGACTTACCCGCAAACACCCGCTGTGGAAGAGGCAATGTTCATTTTGCTGACCGCCTACGACAAAATGGGAATGAACGATTTGCGCGACGATGCTGACCGCGTCATGCGCCAGAATTACCCAAGCAGCCGTTTTTACAAAGATGGTCTGGAGCGCAAGACAGCCTGGTGGAAACTCTGGTAATCAACTGCCTTGCTTGATGGCAAGAATGGCTTGATTTCTTAGCGTTCTGAGCAGTGACAGTTCATTTTCCGGGATAGAAATCCCACCCGGTTCATCCCGGTCGGCGTAGATCAACGCCACCGGGTTTCCCTTGATGTTGAGCGGGAATAGCACGAAAGAGTGCGCAGGTACCGCCTTGCGATACCACTCGGGAACACGTGCAGCAATCTTCGGATCATTAATATCACTGATCAGGATATCGACGCCTTTCGACGTCGCCGCATGAAAGATATCCGGGGTAAAACTCAAGGGAAAGCGGAATGCCTTGGCAACTTCGTTGGCGTTTGGCCCAAACCCGAAGCGCCCTTGCATGCAACCGGCCTTGGCATCGCGAATGCACAGAACAACCCGCTTGAAACCCATCGCACGGAACATCGTTTCCAGGATGATGCGCAGGATGTCATTGAGTTTAAAACCATCCACCAGCGTATTACTGATGTCCTGAATACCCGCGGTGAGGATCGCCTGAGCGTCGACGGCCTGTGCTGAGTCAGTTGAGGCGGTGCCATAGGGATCATCAAGCTCTTTTTCCTTGAGCAGGGTCCCGTTTAGCGTATTTTCTTCATTCTCGGCGTTGACCGCATCATCGTCTCCGACGGCGCCTTGAGCGAACTGTCGCATCTGTTTGCCAAAGGTGGTTTGCTGCATGTTGAGGTGAATGATTCGGGCGAAATCGGCAACCTCCTCAACCGCACGCTGCACGGTCTGCTGCACCGCCTTGGCATCAAGTGGAATGGCCTCGGCAAAGCGGAGCATGGTCTTTTTCATCTCTCGTTCGCGAGCTTCCGGTGTCGCTTGCGCGATCACGTCGCATAACTCGTTTGAGAAACTGGAAACGACCCGCAGGCGGTCCTCCTGCGTCACCGCTTTTTTCACCCGCCCCGCTGGTAGTTTACGCATCGTGCCCACGATCAGGGGCGGGAAACCCCACTGCTGAGCAATGGCAATCCCCATTTCCTCAAAGGAAATACCCAGCACCTGCATTGCTGCCGTATCCTCGGTACAGCCTTTCTGGGCAACCACGCGACGGATTTCATCCGACTCTTCGGGGAAATAGAATTGCGAGAGCAGGCGACCCAGGCTATGAAAAAGTGAGCAGATAAAAGTCTGTTCCAGATCACGCATTTGCGCGGTCGCGCTGATATCTTTGGCCAGAATGCCGGCCAGATTGGCCCTCAGAAAGTCTTCCTTGAGCTGGTTGGCGTTGCTCTTGTTTTGCAAGTGCTCGAAGAGCAGTACGGTAATGGCAATATTGCGCACCGCCTCGAAGCCGAGCACGATCACCGCCCGAGAAACCGTGCTGATACTGCCGCCGCCAGCCGGCCGAAAATAGGCGGAATTGACCAGACGAAGAATCTTGTTGGTCAGCGCGAAATCCTTGAGGATGGTGCTGGAGAGCTTGGTAATACTCTCGGTTTCGCTATTCGCAATTTTGTTGATGGCGCTGACCGATTGAGACAAGGCCGGGAAATCACTTTTATGGCGCATGCGGCGAAGCAGGAAATCAAGCGTTGCCTGTTTGCCTTCAGGACTATTTTTGGCCTCATCTTCCGGAGAGAGATAATTATCGATCGCCTCAATGAACTGAGCCGCGGTTTGGTAACGAACCGAAGGATCGCGGGCCAGCGCCTTGTACAAAACACTGGTCAAACGCTCGTCGACCGCAGCACTGGCCGGCAACCGGATATCCTCATTGGCAATGCGGTGCATGGTCTGGAAAATGTTGCCGCTTTCAACCGCCCGCCGGCCAGCCAGCATTTCAAACAGAATCAGGCCGGCCGCGAAGATGTCTGTGCGCTCGCCAATTTCACGCCGCTCAATGTATTCGGGTGCCATGTAGGCCGGCGTGCCGGTGTATTCCTCCATGCTCTCGCTCGGCGAATCAACGCGGGCAGCAATGCCGAAATCCATCACCCGGGGCATGCTTTTTTCATCGACCAGAACATTCGACGGTTTCAGGTCACGGTGAATGATACCCAGCGCATGAGCATGGGCAACGGCATCAAGGATGGGCCGCAAAATGGTGGCCGCGTTACCGGGTGAAAGCGCCCCACTCTGGCGCAAAAACTCGGCGAGATTTTTCCCCGGCACATATTCGAATACCAGGTAGAGATCACCGCCCTCCTCGCCGGCTTCAAAAATCGGCACGATATTCGGGTGGCGCAATTTGCTGACCGTGCGCGCCTCATCCAGCAGCACCTTGTTCTGCGCCAAATCAGGCTTGCTGAAGTGAACCGTCTTGATGGCAATTTCGCGTTGCAACTGCGGGTCAAAACCCAGGTAAACCGTACTCTGGGCGCCGCGCCCTAATTCCCCACGCACATCAAAACGGCCGATTTTTTTACTCATTATTTTTCTTCTATGGGTTCAATCCAGACCAGACCGGGAACACCGTCAGCGCCCCCATAAACAATTGCATTCTGCCCAAAATCATCGGCTAGCGCACAAGCGTCTTCCAGCGCGATATCGGGCACAAAACAACTTTCCTCAAGCAGGCCACTATCGTCATCCGGCACGTTTTCACCGGCATACGGTTCATAGTTGCCCTCAAGCAAATCACACTCCAGTTGTGATTGGCGTTCGGCATTCTTGGCAGCATCAACCCGCTGCGAACCCGGGTTGTATGCTGAAATAATTGCATAGTTCGCACAACCCGCAGTCTCAAGCCAACAGTTCAGCGTTTCATTGACTTGCCCAATCCGCAAATCCGCAAACCCGCCCGGCAGAAAAACTCGGTAGGTTGTTGCACGGTACGCCGTTTCCAGTTCAGTCGTCTTCGCCATCTAAATCCGTTACCCCAATCAAGTTTTCCGATTCACCCACCGGCAGGGCTTCAACTTCTTTCAGCCGGCGTGATAGCTGGCGCGTCCGGGTTTCTGCCTTGCTGATGCTGTTGCTTGCTTCATCCAGTTTTTTCTTGGTGTGCGCCAGCGCTTCGCCAAATTTGCCGAATTCGGTTTTCACGGCACCGAGTACAGCCCAAACCTCCGCTGAGCGCTGCTCGATCGCCAGTGTCCGGAAACCCATTTGCAGGCTATTGAGCAGCGCCGCCAGCGTCGTTGGCCCGGCCAGGCTAACCCGGAAGTCGCGCTGCAGGATTTCAGCCAGCCCCGGCCGGCGCAGCGCCTCGGCGTACAAGCCTTCGATCGGCAAATAGAGCAGGGCAAAGTCGGTGGTATGGGGCGGCGAAACATATTTGTCGCGAATGCTCCTTGCCTCGCTTTTCAAGCGCATTTCAATGGCTTTTGCCGCCTCTTCAACGGCCGCCGGATCGCAACGGTCCTGGGCATCAAGCAAACGCTGATAGTCCTCTATTGGAAATTTGGCATCAATCGGCAGCCAGACCACTGCGCCATCCCCCTTGCCGGGTAAACGAATGGCGAAATCGACCCGCTCATTGGTATCCGGTCGGGTCGTGACATTGGCCGAAAACTGATCGGCCGTCAGTAATTGTTCCAGCAAGGCGGATAGCTGCACCTCGCCCCAGGTACCGCGTGTCTTGACGTTGGTCAGTACCCGTTTGAGGTCGCCGACGCCTGCCGCCAGCGTCTGCATTTCCCCAAGGCCACGGTGCACCTGCTCCAATCGCTCACTGACCATCTGGAAGGATTGCCCAAGCCGCTGCTCCAGCGTTGCGTGCAATTTTTCGTCGACGGTGCGCCGCATTTCCTCAAGTTTGGCCGAGTTATCAACCTGAATTGCGGTCAACCGGCTTTCAACGCTTAATTTAAGCCGCTCGAAACGCTCGTCGAGGCCGAGTGAAAAGCGGTTCAATTCGCGAGCAAAAGCTTCCAGTCGTTCAGCTTGCAAAGTGCCAAACTGCCCGACTTGCGTTGTCACTGTCTGACTGAGCAGGTTCGACGAGTGAGCCCGCTCATCACGATCACGAAACGCTTCCTCGGCATCCTCCCGCCGCCCGCGCGAGAGTTCTTCACGCAGCTCGCGCTCCAAGCGCACCATGCCTTTTTCCTGCGTCTCCTGCAAAGCGCGGAAGCGCATTTCATCGTCACGCCCGTTCTTGCCGCGCAGCAGCATGACTAGCTGCAGCAGAATGACAACCACCAGGCCCGCCAGTAAAAGCAGGCTCATTGTTTGGCCCATCAGCGGCCTACCTTAGCGAAAAGTCAGCGCGCATGGCGCTGGCTTTTTCGTCAGCCTCAGACTTCGGGGGAAGCAGAAAAATCCGTTCTACCGGCACCTTGCCCGGATCGATCAGCCAGGCCTGGATATTTTCTGCCCGCTGTTTCGCCAATTGACGAATATCGTCTTCAGTGACCTGGAGATTGGTCAGCATCAGCTTTTCCATTTCTTCAACCGGCAGATCCTTCTGCAAGCCAACGACGTTGCGCGGCTTGGGAAATTTGGCTTCCTTGTAGGCGCGTGTCAGATAAGTTTTGTACTCCTCCGGCGAAATTTGAATGCTATCCAGCGAGTCACCTTCATCACCTTTTTTCAGGGTTTCCTTCAGCTTTTGAGCCTTCACCGCACGCTCCAGCGCCACCCGCTTGACACCCTCCTTATCGGCTTCGGGATCAGCCCGTCCAGTAATTTCGAGCTTCAACGCAGCGCGTTCGTTCAGTGCCTTGGCCAGCACTTCCAGCTTCTTGCTTCCTGCTTCGTTGAGCGTCGCTCGACCGGGAGCAAATTCGACATGGGAAAGCTCCTCGCCACCACCAAACATTGATCCCAGCAAGGCAAACGGCGAGGTCACCGCCTTGACGAAAAGGTTGCCGATCACCTTGAAAATCAATCCGCCAATCGAGAATTGCGGATCATCCAGCGAACCGGAAATCGGCAAATTGAGATCGATTTCGCCGCGGTTATTCTTCAGGAGCGAGATCGCCAGATTGACCGGCAGCGAGGTTGCCGTCGGACTTTCAACCTTCTCGCCAAAGGTGAATTGATCGATGAACAAGCGGTTTTCTGCGGTCAACTGATTATTTTCCAGTTTGTAGGCAAGATTAAGTGAGAGCTTCCCCTTCTCGATGTTGTAACCGGCATATTTGCCGGAATACGGCGAAAAACCAACCAGATCAATCCCCGTCACATCGGTCTTGATATCGAGGTAAGGCTTGGCTGCCAGCGGGTTCAGCTTGCCTGCAATCTGCACTGGTGCGGTATTGGCGTAGCTCCCCCGCAGTTCCAGATCCGCGACGGTGTCTGCTGCCGAAGAAAGACCGGTAATGCGGCCACCGAGTTTGCCCACATTGACGGTGTA
>Ga0209477_1002408_pt1 | contig 10835 bp, 9 predicted proteins | sample KloWWTupernatant_FD_187180 | JGI IMG/M metagenome (GOLD analysis project Ga0209477, IMG submission 187180) | Active sludge microbial communities from Klosterneuburg, Austria, studying microevolution and ecology of nitrifiers - Klosterneuburg... | ecosystem: Engineered > WWTP > Aerobic digester >...
ACGGGCATCAGCCAGTACTTCTTGCGCACGCGCATGAAGCGCCAGAGCTCCTGCAGCAGGGACATCATCTCGCGAACCCCCGGTTGGGTTAGAACTGGTCCTTCATGGCGTCGGGCCTGTCCGGCGGATCGCACGCGATCCAGTACGTGTCGGCCGCGGGCTCGAACCGCAGCCGCAGCGGGTCCTTGCCCGCCAGGCGCATCAGCAGCCCGACCGGCAGGATCGCGACGGCGAAGAGCAGGCCCATCATCACGGGATTGACGATGCCGTGCAGGAACAAACCGAAGCGGGCCCAGAGCCGGTTGAGCGGGGCGAGCGGCGCGGGCAGGAAGAGCGCGAGCAGCGCGAAGGCGGCCGCCGGCGCGAACCACCACGGCCCGTCCGCGTGGGACCCCCAGGTCCGCCACGTGCCGACCAGCGCGAACACCGTGGCGAACACGAGCCCGAACCCGCGCTCCGTGGAAGCGGGCTCCTCGTGTTCCCGATCGAGCTGCTCGTGGCCTTGCATCGCGTCGCGGTGGGAGGGTGGCGAGTCGGGGCGGGAATGGTAGCACGCTCCCCGCGGCCCCCAGCCCGTCAGCGCGGGGAGAAACCGAAGACGGAGGTGTCGATGCGGAAGCGCACCCGCGTCCACGCCCAGGTGATCACGGCGGCCGACACCATGCCGCTCGCCGTGGCCGAGGCGGCGCCGATCGCCCCGAAACGGGGCACCAGCAGGAGGTTGAGCGTGACGTTCACCGCGACGCCCGCCGACAGCCCCACGATGGCGATGCGCGGGGCGCCGGCCAGGGTGGCCACGCCCGCCGCGGGGCCCAGGAGCGCGCTCAGGGCCTGGCCGCAGGCGAGGACCATCAGCGGCGCGTAGGCGGCCTCGTAGTGCTCGCCGAAGAGGGAGAGGAACAACGGCCCGAGCGCCCCGAAGCCCGCCACCGCGAGCAGCGAGATGTAGAGGGAGGTGCGGGCGGTGTCGCGCATGAGCGCCTGGATCGCCTCGCGCCGCCCGGCCCGCAGCTCAGGGAAGAGCTCCACGAGGTGGGGCGCCATCGCCGTGCTGGCGGCGTTGGCCGCGACGGTGACGGTCTGCGCGAACCGCACCGCGACGGCGTAGACCGCGACCTCCGCGGGCAGCGCGATCGCGCCCATGAGGAGCAGGTCGACCCGGTCGGAGACGGCCGCCATGAAGATCGCCGCGGCGAAGCCGGCGGCGGTGCGGGACCAGGTCCGGGTGTCGTACTCGGCCCGGGCCAGCTTCAGCTCCCGGGGCAGGGTGGCGAGGCAGTACGGGATGCAGATCGCGGCGATGAGGAGGCTCGCCGCGAGGTAGACGCCGAGGACGAGCGGCGCGGTGAACGCCGGCCGCTGCAGGAACCAGAGGGCGCCCAGCCCGGCGATGAGCAGCGCCGGCCGCGAGACGTTCACCAGGAGCTCGGCGGCCACGGCGCGCTTCACGGCGGTGAGCAGGCCGGCGAGGACCATCAGCAGGACCGTGGGCACGAGCAGCGCCGCGGCCATGAGCGCGCCGGCGCCGAGGTCCCGCGGCAGCGTGATCAGGCCCGACCCCAGCGCCAGCGCGGCGACGAGCGCCATCGCGACCGACACGCCCGTCGTCACGAGGAGGGAGAACTGCGCCACGCCGCGCGCCAGCCCGAAGCGGCCCTGCGCGAGGTTGTCCGACACGAAGCGCACCAGCAGCATCGGGAAGCTCAGCGTGGCGAGCGCGGCCGCGAGCGCGAGCCACGCGAAGACCACCGCGAAGTCGGCGAACGCCTCCGGCGTCATGAGCCGCGCGAGCGCGATGTAGAGCAGGAACGAGATGCCGGTTCCGGCCACCTTCGCCGTGGAATTGAGCCACGCGGAGAGCTGCCTCGGCGGGGCGGGGGCGGGAGGTTCCGGGATGCTCACGGACGCATCGTAGCAGGACGCCTTCGCGCCCCGGCCGGCGGCCGCGGCGGCCGGGAGTGCGCTTGGCGCGGAAACTCTTTACCATACGGGCAGTTACCGCGCGGATGCCGGCGCCGCGGCGCGGGGCCGGCGGCCTGCAAGGGCCACTCCCCGCCGGGGCCGCCCGTCGGCCGGCGGGCATTCGCCGGGATCCTCCCGTTGCCTCACAGCCAAGATCCGGGGAAATGCGCAACCTGATTCGATCGGCGTTCCGCTCCATCGCCTGCGGCCTGCTCCTCGCGGGGTGCGCCGCCACGACCACGACCCAGAGCCTCAAGGTGGAGGTCGAGGTGCTCGACGCGCTCAACCGCTACGAGGGCGCCTACCTCCTGCAGGCCGGCGACCAGATCGAGGTGTTCGTCTACCGGCACGCGGAGTTCTCGCGCAAGGCGGTGATCCGCCCCGACGGGTTCATCTCGGTGCCCCTCCTGGGCGACGTGAAGGCGGCGGGCCGCAGCCCGCGCGAGCTGTCGGAGGACCTCGTGAAGCGCTTCGCGGAGCGCATCAAGAACCCGGAGGTCACGGTGATGGTGGAGAACCCGCCGGAGCCGATGGTGTTCGTCCTGGGCGACGTGGGCGGGCCGCGGGCGCTGCCGCTGCGCCAGGCGAAGACGGTCGCCCAGGCGCTCGCGCTCTCCGGCAACGTCGTCAAGTCGGGCGACGCCTCGAGCGTGGCCATCGTGCGGCTCAACGGCCAGGGCGTCCTCGAGGCCCACACGGTGACGAGCGACGGCTTCAACCAGCCCGAGACCTACATGGCGCTGCAGACCATGGCGCTCAAGCCGAACGACCTGGTGTTCGTGCCCGAGGGGTACCGCGGCCAGCTGGTGCGCCTGATCACCGACGTGAACACGGTGCTCGCGCCGTACTACCAGTTCCGCGTGCTGCGCGAGATCACGGACTGACCCGGGAGGCCGCCGATGAGACCCCCAGAGGCAATCCCCCACGTCCCCGAAGCCGACAGCTTCGAGTTCCGCTCCTCGCTCGAGACGATCCTGCAGGCCGTGCGGGTGCGGATCTGGGTCGTGCTCGCGACCACGGTCCTCACCACGGGCCTGGTGATCGCCTACATCTGGATCTGGCCGTCCACGTTCCAGGCCGAGGTCATGCTCGCGGCCGATTCCGACAAGGACTTCGAGCGGGCCTCCTTCTACCAGGGCTGGAACGTCTTCCGCCGCGAGGCGCTGGGCGACGAGGCGGCGCTGCTCACCTCCCGGCCGGTGCTGGTCGAGGTGGTCAAGCGCCTGGACCTCCGCTACGAGGACGTGTACCACCCCTTCATGAGCTACCTCACGCACCTGTGGGGCGAGTCCTGGGTGGGCAAGACCTACCGGAAGGTGAAGTACTGGATCTTCCCGAGGAAGCCCGGCCCCTACGAGCCCACGCCGGAGGAGATCGAGCGCTTCAAGGTGATCAAGGACTTCAGCGACGGCGTGCGCGTCGCGCAGGTGAAGGACGCGAGCGTGGGGCACCTCGTGGTCCTCGCCTCGAGCCAGCGCGTGGCCGAGATCGCCAACACGCTCGCCGACGTCTACCTCGAGATGCGGCGCGAGCGGCACGTGGGCGAGGCGCAGAAGGCCTACGCCAGCCTGCTCGAGGAGACCACGAAGGCCGAGCGCGAGCTGAAGGAACTGGACCAGGAGATCCGCCAGTTCCGTTCCGACAACGGGCTGCTGCTCGTCTTCGAGAAGGACCGCCTGCAGCTCGGCCAGCTGCAGACCTACCGCGCGGCCATCGCCGAGCTCGAGGCGGCCATCGCCGAGCACGAGAGCGCGCTGGCCGTCGTCAACCGCCAGCTCGCGAGCGAGGGCGAGTTCATCTCGAGCGACCGCGTCTTCCGCGACGCGGCGCTGCAGGACCGGCTCACCAAGCTCGAGGCGCAGCTCGCGCAGACGCGCCAGCTCTTCCAGCCGGGCTCGCCGGAGGTGCGCGAGCTCGAGGAGCAGATCCGCATCGCGACGGCGGGCATCGGCGGGGCGAGGGATGCCGTCCCCGTGCGCAACTCGCTGCGCGTGGGCGATTCCTACGAGGTCCTGCGCGCCAGGGGGAGGTCGCTCGAGTCCCAGCTTTCGGGCGCGCGGGCCTCGCTCGCCGCCAAGCGCACGGAGCTCGCGCGCGTGCAGGGCCTCGCGCAGCAGCTGCCGGAGAAGATGAAGGTGAACCAGGAGTTCGAGCGCAGGCAGCTCGCGCTCGAGGCGAAGTACAAGGCGCTCAACGACAAGCTGTCGATGGCCGCCGTGTCGGTGGCCACGGCGCGCTCGGCGCCCGCGGCCATGCGCGTGGTCACCTACGCGAGCCCGCCGGAGAAGCCGTCGTGGCCCAACACGAAGCTGTTCATCGCCGCGGCCGTCGGCGCGGGCCTGGTGCTGGGCGTCATGGCCGCGCTCTTCCTCGAGCTCGTGTTCGTGCGCGTGAACCGCTACCGGCTGTGGGAGAGGGACGAGGATTACCGCGTGTTCGCGATCGTCGAGCAGGACCCGAAGTTCCTCGAGACCCTCTACCCGCGCAGCGGGCTGCCGAGGCTCGCCGGCCCGGGCCCGGCGTCCTGAGGCCCGCGACGTGGCGCTTTTCATGAAGGACCCGAACCGCGGCTTTCTCGCGACCCGCGGGCGCGAAGGCGACGGCGGGGCGAAGGCGCTCGCGGCGTGGTACGAGCGCCTGCGGGGCATCGTGCTGCGCAACACGGAGCCGGCCTCGCGGTCCTTCCGCTACATGTCGCGCCTCATCGAGCGCGATTTCCCCGTGGCGGAGAAGGGCGCCTGCCTCGCCTTCTCGTCCACGGACTCCGACGAGGTGTCGACCGACGCCCTGCTGATGCTCGCCTACTGCCTGAAGAGCGAGCTCGAGAGCCGGGTGCTCCTCGTCGACGCGCGTTTCCGCGACCTGGACGAGGGGCTCACCGGCCGGCTGGGCCTGCTCGACCTCCCCGGCTTCGCCGAGGTCATGGCCGGCGTTGCGCCGGAGGGCCCGGGCCTCGTGCACGCCACCGCGGTCGACGGCGTGGACATCCTGCCGGCGGGAGGCCTCGCCCAGACGGGCCCGGCGCAGGCCGACCGCGCGCGCCTCGCGCGCCTCCTCGGCGACGCGCGGGCGGCCTACGACCACGTCCTCGTGCAGGTGGGCCCGGTCCTGAAGGACACGCGCAGCGTCGTCACCGTCGCCCAGGCCGACGCCACCTTCCTGCTCGCCCGGGAGAACCGGACCTTCATGAAGTCCCTCGACACGAGCCGGCAGATGCTGCTCAGCAACGGCGTGAAGGACGTGCGCGTCGTCGTCACCGGCCGCGGCGGATAGGCGCCGCCGCCCGCGAGCCATGGCCTGGCGGCCGCGCCTCGACCTCTCGGCCGTGCCCACGGCGCTCGTCGTGGCTGCGGCGGCGATCTACGCCTCGGTCATCCCGATGGTGATCTTCGGGATGTCCAAGCTCTACTCCATCCCCCTGGTCGTGGGCACGGTGTTCCCCCTCGTGCTCTACGCGAGCCGCAATCCCCGGCTCTTCTTCCTCGTCGGGATGATCTTCACCTCGCAGCTCAGCCTGTCGATCAACTTCCGCGGCACGACGCACATGGGCGGCACCCATGCGTTCTCCATCAGCCTGATGGATTTCTTCCTGGTCCCCCTCATCGTCTTCCTGGCGCGCGACTTCTACCGCGGCTACCGCCGCGACTTCGTCTTCTCCCCCGTGTCGCTGTGGTGGCTCGGCCTCGTCGCCATCGGCTGCTACACCGTGGTCATGGGCCCGTTCCGCGAGATGGCGCTCAAGGAAGTGGTGAGCATGGTGAAGAACTGGGTGCTCTTCCTCGTGATCGTGAACGAGTGCGTGCGCGAGAGGCACTTCCACTACGCGGTGATGGCGCTCGCCGCGAACGTCGCGCTGAACGTCGCGATCGCGTTCATGCAGTTCCTCCTCAAGCGCGACCTCGGGCTGCAGGCGCTGGGCGAGGCGTCGCCGGAGTCCACGATGGGCGCCAACTACGGCGTGTACGGCTCGCTGGACGCCGTCTACCGCGTGGGCGGCCTCGCGGGCCACGCGAACCTGCTGTCGGCCTACCTGGCGATGGTGCTGCCCATCCTCGTCGGGCAGATGTACACGGGCTACCGCTGGCCGGTGAAGACGATGTTCGCCGTGCTCGCGGCGGCCGGCGTCGCGGCGCTGGGCATGACGCTCTCGCGCTCGGGCTGGGTCTCGTTCGCCGTCTCGATCTCGATGCTGATGCTCGCCCTGGTCGCGCTACCGGGCATCCGCATGCGCCACATCGCGCTCAAGGTGGCGATGGTGGCCGCGATGGTGGGGGCGGCGATCGCCGGCTCGGGCCCGGTGCTGAGGCGCTTCTTCCAGAGCGACACGGGGGCCACCGACTTCCGCCTGGAGTGGATCAAGGTCGCCTGGGACATGGTGGTCGACAAGCCCGTCTTCGGCTTCGGGCTGAACAGCTTCGTCTACCACCTGGGCGAGTACGGGCCCTATTCGACGGCGAGGATGTACGAGCTCTTCGGCGACATGCTGCCGGCGGTGCACAACACCTACATGCTGGTGTGGTCCGAGCAGGGCACGGTCGGCCTCGCGCTCTTCCTCGGCCTGCACGCGCACCTCTTCTGGATCGCGATCAAGAGCATCCGCTACTTCGGCCTGAGCGAGAAGGTGTCGATGGTGAGCCTCGCGGCCGCCTGCGGGATCCTCGCCATCCTGGTCGACGGCCTGTCCAGCTTCTACGTGCGCATCCACGCGCCGGCGCGCACGTTCTGGGTCGTCGCGGGCCTGCTCGTGGCCGCCTACCACTGGAACGTGCGCAACGACCGGCTGCGGCGCGAGGCCGCCCGCGCGCGGGTCAGCTGAAGGCGGGGCGCCGCGGCGGCGGCCGCAGGGCCCTGCGGACGAGGCGCCGCAGGCCGCGCGAGCCGATGGCGAACGGCCGCGACAACAGGTAGGGAAAGGACCCGTCGCGCGCGATGCGGGCGAGGCCGCCGGCCGGGTCGGCGCCGGAGAGCACGTCGTGCAGGCCGATCATCGAGTGCTGGATGCGCAGGCGCCGGCGCAGCACCGCCGGGTCGAGGTCGGCGCGCCAGCGCTCGGCGATCGCGATCGCCTCGCGGTGGATCGCGTTGTAGTTCGGCCCGGACATGCCGCCGCCGTGCACCCGGTACCAGCACACGACGTCCTGCACGCAGGCGGCCGAGTGGCGGCGCGCGATCCCCGCGTACAGGTGGTAGTCGGGGCAGCAGCGGATGCCCGCGGGAAACGGCAGCACCTCGCGCGCCGCGGTGGTGCGCAGGCACGCGGCGCTCTGGCAGATGTAGCAGGAGTCGACGAAGAGGCTCTCGAAGATGTCGCCGGAGGGCAGCTCGCCGAACTCGTGCCAGTGGTCGTAGTCGCGCTCCAGGGCCACCTCGCCGAACTTCATCGCGCGGCCGTAGACGATGGCGAGCCGCCCGCCCGGGTCCGCGTCGATCAGCCGCGCCTGCTTCTCCAGCTTGTCCGGGGTCCACACGTCGTCCTGGTCCAGGAACGCGAGCCATTCGCCGCGGGCCTGCGCGATGGCCTGCTCGCGCGCGGGCGCGAGCGCGACGCGCTCCGGGGCGAGGTGGTAGCGCACGCGCGGGTCGCGCGGGAACCGCGCCAGCACCTCCGCGCTGCCGTCGGTGGACCGGTCGTCCCAGAAGACGAGCTCCCAGTCGCCGAGCGTCTGCGCGAAGGCGCTCGCGAGCGCCTCGGCGAGGAAGCGCTCGCCGTTGTACACGTTCATGATGATGCTGAAGCGCGGCGGCCTCATGCCGGGAGGTGCGGCGGGTCGTCGCCGGCGAACTCCTCGGGGCGGTAGAAGCGCGGAAGCTCCCCGCCGCGCGGGCCGCGGCCGGCGCGGGCGACGTGCGCGAAGAACTCCGCGTAGGCCGCGGCGACGGCGTCCCAGCGGAAGTGCCGCCGGGCGCGCTCGTGCCCCGCCGCGCCCAGCGCCGCCGTGGCCGCCGGATCGGCCTCGAGCGCGTCGACGAGGCCGGCGAGGTGGCCCGGCTCGCGCGTGAAGTAGCGGCCGGCCTCGCCGAGCGCCTCGCGGTTGAACACGACGTCGAACGCCACGCAGGCGACCCCCGTTCCCATCGCGCGCAGCAGGCTCGGGTTGGTGCCGCCCACCTCGTGGCCGTGCAGGTAGAGGCGGCAGTGCCGGTAAAGCCCGTTCAGGACGTCGCTGTCGTAGATGGGGCCGAGGCAGCGCACGCGGGCGCCGGCCTGGGCGAGGATCGCGCGCGAGTAGTCCGACTCGAATCGCGCGCCGCCCACGTAGACCAGCGGCAGCCGCGCCTTCGAGGCCCTGAATTCGCGGATCAGGAGGTCGAGGTTGTTCTCCGGCTCCAGGCGCGCGACGATGAGGTGGTAGTGCCCCGGCTCGAGGCCGTAGTGGCCGGGCGCGCCGTCGTCGGGCGGGGCGCCCACGATGCCGCCGTAGGGGATGTAGGCGCTCGCGACCCCGTAGGTGCGGCGATAGTAGTCGCGCATGGCCTCGGAGTCGCACACGAGCCCGGTGGCGAGCCGCGCGGAGACCCGCTCCGACCACCGGTAGTAGCGGCGCTGCAGCGGGCTCCACTTGGGGCGCTGCCAGCCCAGGCCGTCGGTGTGGATCACGAGCGGCATGCGCCTGAGCCCCAGCGGCAGCGTGAGCGGGCTGTTGCCCGGGTCCACGACGAAGGCGAGGTCGAACCGGCTCGCGGCGGCGTCGAGGATCGCGCGCTGGCTGTGCAGCAGGCTCTCGAAGCTCTTGCCCCCCGGCGCCGACAGGTAGACGAGGCGCACGCCCTTGTACTCCGGCGGGTGCGACTCGAGGTAGTTGGCGCGGCAGTAGACGGTCACGTCCATGCCGTGCGCGGCCACGAGCCGCGTCGAGACCTCCTCGACCAGGGTGCTGTAGCCGCTGTAGCGGGCCGGGATGCCGCGGTCGCCTATCATGGCGACCCGCAGGCCGCGCGCTGCTGCGGCGCTCATGGCGGGCACGCGTGCGGGACCGCGGATCGCGTACCATCGGCCGTCTCCGGCCGGCGATCGCGGCGTTCGTCGCGCGGCTGGACCACGAAGTCTGGATCTCCCACTGTCGCCCTGGCGGCCGGAGCCAAAGTCTCGCACATGCGCGTGCTGCACGCCAACAACGTCCACCGCGGATTCGGGGGGATCTCGCGCACGGTGGCCGACACCGTGCGCCTGCTGCGCGCCGCCGGGGTCGAGGTCGACGCGTTCACGCGCGATTCGCGCGACATCCGGCCCACGCTCGCCGGCCGGGCGGGTGCCTTCGCGGGCGGGCTCTACGCGAGGGGCGCGGTGCGGGAGTTCGAGGCGCTGCTGCGGGCGCGGCGCCCCGACGTCGTGCACGTGCACGAACTCTACCCGCTCATCTCGCCCTGGATCCTGCCGCGCTGCGCGGAGGCCGGCATCCCGGTGGTGATGGGGTGCTACGACTACCGTCTCTCCTGCCCCGTGGCCACGCACTTCTGCCGGGGCGGCGAGTGCCGGCGCTGCGAGGGCGGACGGGAGCACTGGTGCGTCCTGCGCAACTGCCGGGGCAGCGTCCCCGAGTCGCTGGGTTACGCGCTGCGCACGGCCGCGGCGCGGCGCTTCGCCCTCTACGAACGGCACGTGCACCGCTACGCCGCCTGCAGCGACCACGTGCGCGACTATCTCGTCGGGCGCCTCGGCATCGACGCGGCGCGCGTGTGCGTGGCCACTCCGCCGGTGCGAATTCCGCCCGAGCCGGTCGCCGATCCCGCCGCGGGGTCGTACGTCGCCTATGCGGGCCGCTTCGCCCCGGAGAAGGGCGTCGAGGTGCTAGTCGAGGCGTGCCGGATGGCGGGCCTGCCGATTCGCCTGGCGGGAAGCGCGCCATCGCACCCGGCGGTGGGCCGCGGCGACGCCGCCGCGTTCGTGATGGCCGGAACGCCGGAAGCGCTCGCCGAGTTCTACCGCGGTGCGCGCGTCGTGGCGGTGCCGAGCCTCTTCGCGGAGACCTTCGGCGTGGTGGCGGCCGAGGCGATGGGTCACGGCGTGCCCGTCGTCGCGTCGCGGATCGGCGCGCTCCCGGACACCGTCGGCGACGGGGGTCTTCTCGCCCGGCCCGGAGACGCAGCCGACCTCGCGGCGCAGCTCTCCCGCGTGTGGGCCGACGCGCCGCTCGCGCGGGCGCTCGGCCGCAACGCACGGCGCCGCGCGCTCGCCTACGACGAGCGCGCGCACGCGGCGACCCTCATCGCCCTCTACGAGGCGCTGCTCGCCTCCCAGTAGTCGCGCAACGCCGGGTCGGCCTCCTGCGCCTCCACCGCGGCCTCGAGGAACGGCACGTAGGTTCCCGCCGAGCCCGTGGCGCCGATGCGCTGGCCCAGGAAGATCCGCCGCACCTGCGCCTTGCGGAAGCCCGCCTCGAGCGCCTGCCGCTCCGCCGGCGTGAGGTCGGGGTGCCAGAAGTCGACGATCAGCACCACGCGCCGCTCGGCCGAGTCGTTCCAGACCTCGTGCGCGAACGCGTCCTCGAAGACGAGGCATCGGCCCTCCTCCCACCGGCGCTCCTGGCCGCCGACGCGGATGCCCGCGCCTTCCGGGATGCGCAGCGCGAGGTGGCAGCGCACCCGCAGGTTGTCGATGCTGCAGTGGACGGGCAGCCGGCTTCCCGGGCCCTGCACGGAGACCACGGCGTCGCCCCAGGGGTAGGCGACGCAGAGCCCCGGCAGGGAGTTGACGATCGCGAGGGTGCGCGGGCAGCGTCGCGTCAGGCCCTCGACCTCCACGCCCATGTAGTGCAGCGGATACACGGTCCAGGCGCGAGGCGGCGCGTGGCGCCGCAGCCACGTTCCGGGATGCAGCAGCCGGCGCACCGGCCGCGAGGCGATCGTGTAGTCGAGCTCGGCCGCCGCGTCGA
>Ga0209477_1002409_pt1 | contig 10825 bp, 8 predicted proteins | sample KloWWTupernatant_FD_187180 | JGI IMG/M metagenome (GOLD analysis project Ga0209477, IMG submission 187180) | Active sludge microbial communities from Klosterneuburg, Austria, studying microevolution and ecology of nitrifiers - Klosterneuburg... | ecosystem: Engineered > WWTP > Aerobic digester >...
CCGTGAGCGCAGCGCCTCGGCGGAGAAGCCGCCGAAGACCACCAAGTGCACCGCGCCGATCCGGGCGCACGCGAGCATCGCGACGACGGCCTCGGGGATCATCGGCAGGTAGATCGCCACGCGGTCACCGGTGCTCACGCCGAGGCCGGTCAGCACGTTCGCGGCGCGCGAGACCTCGCGCTGGAGCTCGGCGTAGCTGAGGGTGCGCGTGTCGCCCGGTTCGCCCTCGAAGATTAGCGCGGTGCGCTCACCCCGACCTGCCTCGACGTGCCGGTCGACGGCGTTGTAGCAGGCGTTGAGGCGACCGTCGGCGAACCAGCGCGCGACGGGGGCGCCCGACCAGTCGAGGACCTCGGTGAACGGCGTGCCCCACGTGAGCACCTCGCGCGCGGCGTCGGCCCAGAACCCCAGCCGATCGGCCGCGGCCCACGGGTAGAGCTCGGCGTGGGCGTTCGCCTGGGCCGTGAACGCCGCGCTGGGCGCGAAGCGTCGGTCCTCCGTCATGAGGTTGTCCAGGGTGGCTCCCTGAGCGGAGTCGTCGTCCACAGGTCCTCCGGGCGCAGCGTCGTCGGTGCGAGGGCGGCGCGAGGCCGCGTCCTCGGATCCTAGACGTCCGCGCCCCACCGCGGGACGTTCGTCCCTTGCCCGACGTCAGCTCTTGGCTGAGGCCTGGCTCGCCCCGGTGCGGTCGGACCGTGCCACGTCGATCCGCGCCGCCTCGAGGCGCGCCGCCTGGGCCAGGGCGACGCCCTCGGCCCAGCGACGGCCGCGGCGTCGGGCACGCGCCGCGGCGAGCCCGGCCGCGACGAGCAGGACGCCCGTGACGAGCAGCTGACCGGTGACCGCGCTCGCGGTGAGCTGGTCGACGGCGGCGGGCACGGACTGGTCGCCCGCGATCGACTCGAGCGCGTCCGCCATGAACCACGGCACGGCGAGGTAGGCGGTGCCGAGCCCGACGCCCCACAGCGTGCCGCCCGTGATCGGCACCGCGGGGGACCACATGCCCAGCAGCACGACGGCGCCCAGCACGACGGCGCCGGAGACCAGCAGGCTCAGGCCGAGCACGTCGGTGGTGTCACCGGCGTCGACGGCGTCCGACAGGCGCGCCGTGCCGATCCCGGCGAGCAGCAGCCCGACGGGCGTGAGGACCAGGCCGAGCAGCACGCCGAGCAGGTGCCGGCCGAAACCGGGCTTGGCCGGCGGCTCGGGGAGCAGGTCGAGCGAGGACTCGGGCTGCGGCGCGGGCGCTGCGGGCGCGGCGGGGGCTGCGGGCGCGGCAGGGGTGGGCTGGGCGGCGAGGGCTGCCGGGACCGCGGCGATGACCGGTGCGGCGACGGGTGCGACCGGAGGCTCGACGGGAGCTGGCGGGGCCGGCGGCGTCGGAGGGTCGATGAGCCCCGCGGCGATCGCCGCGGCGGCCTCGGGTGAGGCGGAGCTGGGCGGGTACGGGCGCGGCGCGGCGCGACGGCCCGACGGCGGCGTGCTGGTGTCGACGGGTGCGGGTGCGGGTGCGGGTGCGGGTGAGGGCTCGGGTGCGGGTGAGGGCTCGGGTGCGGGCACGGGCTCGGGCTCGGGCTCGGCCTCGGGCTCGGGCACGTCGACGGGCTCGACGGCGGCCTCGACCGCTGACTCCTCGGCCGGCACGTCTGTCGCCTCGACGGCTGCGACCTCCGCCGCGTCGACCCCGTCCGTCCGCGCCGCGTCGCCGTCCGCGGGTGGCTCGCCCTCGCCCGTCGCCTCGGCCGTTGCCTCCGCCTCGCCGGTCGTCGGCCCGGTGGCCTCGGCCTCGGCGTCGACTGCCTCGGCCGGCTCGACCGGTTCCGTCCCGGGGACCTCCCCCTCGACGACGACGGCGTTCTCGGCCGCCTCCGGCTCGACGTTCTGATCCTCGGGATCGCGTGGCGTGGGCATGGTCGCTCCTGTCGCTGGGGCGTCGACGTTCTGCTGCCAACGTAGTCCCGGGCCCCCCGCCGGGGCACCCGCCCGCGCCGCGGCTCGGTCGATGATCGACTCGCGCGCGGACCAAGGTCCCCCGGCTCAGGGGGTGTCGGAGGTCAGAATGTGATCTCCGACACGGCCACCTGGGCCCCACCGTGGAAGGTCTGACCCCCCCCATGAGCATTCTCGACCGGCGCCACACGATCGCGCCCCCTGGTTACAACCGGTGGCTCGTGCCGCCGGCAGCGCTCGCCGTCCACCTGTCCATCGGGCAGGTGTACTCGTTCTCCGTCCTCAAGGACCCGCTGATCCAGAAGTTCTTCCCCGAGACCGGGGTCGGCACCCCGATCGCCATCATCTTCTCCATCGCCATCGTCATGCTCGGCCTCTCGGCCGCGTTCGGCGGCGTGTGGATGGAGCGCAACGGGCCGCGCAAGGCCATGGTGCTCTCCACGGTGTTCTGGGTCACCGGCTTCCTCGTCGCCGCCCTGGGCGTGCAGACCAGCCAGCTGTGGCTCGTCTACCTGGGCTACGGCGTCATCGGCGGCATGGGCCTCGGCATCGGCTACATCTCGCCGGTCTCGACCCTCATCAAGTGGTTCCCGGACCGCCCGGGCCTCGCGACGGGCCTGGCCATCATGGGCTTCGGTGGTGGCGCGCTCGTCGCGGCGCCGCTCACGCAGCGCTTCCTCGACGCCTACTCGGCCGACCCGGCCGTGTCGAAGGTCGACGGCCTGGTCCCGACCCTGCTGACCCTTGCCGCGATCTACGCGGTCCTCATGTCCGCCGGCGCCGCGCTCATCCGCCTGCCCTCCCCGGGCTGGAAGCCGGAGGGCTGGGTGCCGTCGATCAAGAAGGGCGCCCTGCAGACCCACGCCGACGTCCGCGTCCGCAACGCCGTCCGCACGCCGTCGTTCTACCTGCTGTGGATCGTGCTGTTCGTCAACGTGACCGCCGGCATCGGCATCCTCGAGGACGCCAAGCCGATGATCATGGACTTCTTCCCGAACAACGTCACGGAGGCCGCGGCCACCGGCTTCGTCGGCCTGCTGTCGCTCGCCAACATGAGCGGTCGGTTCGGCTGGTCAACGCTCTCGGACAACCTCGGCCGCAAGCGGACGTACATCATGTACCTGGGCGTCGGTGCGGCGCTCTACACGGTGCTCGCGATGTTCGGCGACACCTCCACGGCGCTGTTCGTCGTCGTCGCGTTCGTCATCGTCTCGTTCTACGGCGGCGGCTTCGCGACCATCCCGGCCTACCTCAAGGACCTCTTCGGCAAGCTCGAGGTCGGGGCCATCCACGGCCGCCTGCTCACCGCGTGGTCGGCCGCCGGCATCGCGGGACCGCTCATCGTCAACACCATCGTCGACGGCCGCCGCGAGGCGGGCTTCGAGGGGTCGGAGCTCTACCTGCCGTCCATGACGGTCATGGCCGTCCTGCTCGTCGTCGGCTTCGTGGCCAACCTCCTGGTCCACGCGGTGGACGAGAAGCACCACGAGCCGGTCGTCCACGCGGACCCGGCCCCCGACCAGCCCGTCATCACCGTGAAGGAGGCCTGAGATGGCCACGTTCGGCACCCCGGAGCGCGACGACGTCGCCTCGACGCCCGCCCCCACGGGCCACGGCAACCCGCTGACCGTCCCGGCGGCCATCACCCTGTGGGCCGTCGTCGGCGGCCTGCTCGGCTACGGCATCCTGCAGACGATCATCAAGGCGTCGGCGCTCTTCACCGGCTGACCCGCGCGACCTCGACGGCCCCGCCCCCGGCTCGCCCCGGGGTGCGGGGCCGTCGTCGTCCGGGGTCCCCGAGGCGCGCGGTGGGCGGGGCGGGCCGCGGCGGCCGTGGTCCGGGCGCCCGGTGCGGTCCACGAGAATGGACCGGTGACCTCACCCCGCCTGCTCGAGCCCTTCACCCTGCGCGGCGCCACGGCGCGCAACCGCGTCTGGCTCGCCCCGATGTGCCAGTACCGGGCCACCGACGGGCTGCCGAACGACTGGCACCTCGTGCACCTCGGCGCCCGCGCGCACGGCGGCTTCGGGCTGATCGTCGCCGAGGCCACGGCCGTGGTGCCGCACGGCCGGATCACGCCGCAGGACGTCGGCCTGTGGGACGACGCCCAGGTGGCGGCGTGGGAGCGCGTGCTCGCCCCGGTGCACGACGCCGGCGCGCTGGCGGCCGTCCAGCTGGCGCACGCTGGGCGCAAGGCCTCGACCTACCGGCCGTGGGCTGCCGAGCGGGGCTCGGTGCCCGTCGCCGAGGGCGGCTGGCCGACGCTCGCGCCGTCGTCGGTCGCCTTCCCCGGCTACGGGGTGCCGGACGAGATGACCCCAGCGCAGGTGGGGGACGTCGTCCAGCAGTTCGCCGACGCGGCCGGGCGCGCGCACCGGGCCGGGTTCGACGCGGTCGAGGTGCACGCTGCCCACGGCTACCTGCTGCACCAGTTCCTCTCCCCGCTGACCAACCACCGCACGGACGGCTACGGGGGCTCGCCCGAGGCACGCGCGCGGCTGCTGCGCGAGGTCGTCGCCGCCGTGCGGGCGGCGTGGCCGGACGACAAGCCGCTGCTCGTGCGCGTGTCCGCGACGGACTGGGCCGACGGCGGTCTCGAGGTGGACGACGTCGCCGCGGTGGCCGCGTCGCTCGCGCCGCTCGGCGTGGACCTCGTGGACGTCTCCAGCGGCGGCAACGTGCCCGCGGCCTACGCGACCGGTCCGGGATACCAGGTGCCGTTCGCCCGGCGTGTGCGCGAGGTCAGCGGGCTGCCCGTGTCGGCCGTGGGGATGATCACCGACGGTGCGCAGGCCGAGCAGGTGCTCGTCGACGGTGCGGCCGACGTCGTCATGATCGGGCGACCCGCGCTGCGCGACCCGATGTGGCCGCTGCGTGCCGCCCACGAGCTCGGGGTGCCGGTCGCCGCCGAGGGTGGCGCGCCGTGGCCCGCGTCCTACCTGCGGGGCACCTGGGGCTGAGGCCGGTCGGCCACCCGGGAACGCGGAACATCCGGCGCGGAACCCGTTCCGGGAGCTCCGCGGTGGCGGTCCGGCGGTGGCGGCGGGCCCGGCCGGTCAGATCGACCAGTCGGCGGCCGGCGCCGCGTCCCCGAGGGCGTCGAAGCCCGCGCCCATCGAGGCGCCCGACCCGCCGAGGTCGTGCCGCCGTGGCTGCCCGGCCCGTGCGGCCTTCTCGACGGCGGCGGCGACGCGGCTGGTCACGTCGGGGTGGAAGACGCTCGGCACGATGTAGGTGGGGTTGAGCTCGTCCGGGCTCACCACGGCCGCCAGGGCTCGTGCCGCGGCGAGCAGCAGGTCGTCGGTGACGCGGTGCGACTGGGCGTCGAGCAGCCCGCGGAACACCCCGGGGAACGCCAGCACGTTGTTGATCTGGTTGGCGAAGTCCGAGCGGCCCGTGCCGACGATCGCGGCGTGCTGCGCGGCGTCGTCCGCGTCGACCTCCGGGCGCGGGTTGGCCATCGCGAAGACGATCGAGTCGGGGGCCATCGTGGCGATGTCGTCCCCGGTGAGGATGTCGGGCGCCGACAGGCCGATGAAGACGTCCGCGCCGGCCAGCGCACCCACCAGCGTCCCGGTGACCCCGCGGGGGTTGGTGTGCTCGGCCGTCCAGCGCAGGGACGCGTGCAGGCCGGGCCGTTCGGGGTGCACCACACCCTCGATGTCGCACACGACGACGTCCCTGGCGCCGGCGGCGAGCAGCAGCTTGAGCACGGCGGTACCCGCTGCCCCGGCGCCGGACATGACGATCCGCACGGCCTCGATCCGCTTGCCGACCACCGTGAGCGCGTTCGTCAGCGCCGCCAGCGCCACGATCGCGGTGCCGTGCTGGTCGTCGTGGAACACCGGGATGTCCAACCGCTCGCGCAGCCGGGCCTCGATCTCGAAGCAGCGCGGCGCCGAGATGTCCTCGAGGTTGATCCCGGCGAACACCGGCGCGATGGCGCACACCGTCTCGACGATCTGGTCGACGTCGGTGGTGTCCAGCGCGATGGGGAAGGCGTCGATGTCCGCGAACCGCTTGAACAGCGCCGCCTTGCCCTCCATGACCGGCAGCGCGGCCAGCGGCCCGATGTCGCCCAGTCCCAGGACGGCCGTCCCGTCGGTCACCACGGCGATGGTGTTGCGCTTGATGGTGAGGTTGCGCGCGTCCTCCGGCCGGGCAGCGATGGCCTCGCAGACCCGGGCGACCCCTGGCGTGTAGACCATCGACAGGTCGTCGCGGTTGCGGATGGGCACCTTGGACTCGATGGACAGCTTGCCGCCCAGGTGGAGCAGGAAGGTGCGGTCGCTGACCCGGTCGACGGTGACGCCCGCGAGCGCGCGCAGCGCGGTGACGATCTGCCCCGCGTGCTCCTCGCCGAGGGTCGCGCACGTGACGTCGACCCCGATCCGCTCGTGGCCGGACGACGTGACGTCCAGCGCCGTGACGATCCCGCCGGCGTGCTCGATCGCGGCGGTGAGCTCGCTGACGGCCGTCGGGCGGGCCCTGACCTCCAGGCGGACGGTGATGGACGAGGAGACGCTCGGGGCTGCGGCCATGGCGCCATGGTGGCACGCGCCGTGCGGCGCAGGCGGGGGAGCCGGTCGTGCCCGGGGGCGCCCGGGACGGACGGGTCACGCCGTCGGCGGCGGTGCCTCCGCCGGTGCCGACCTAGGGTGGTGCGGTGCCGACCCACCCCCTCGAACCGCTGCTCGCGCTCGACGGCGTCGCGGCGGCCGTCGACGAGGCCCGCCAGGCCTGCGAGACCCTGCGCTGGCACCGCGCGCTGCGCCGCCAGTGGGGCGTCGCGCGCATCGAGGCCGGGGTGCGCGCCGCGTGGGCTGGCGCCGAGGTCGACGGGCTGCGCGTCCCGCTCGACCTCGTGCGGGACGTGGCGCGCGGGGCGGTGGCGCCGCCCGCAGGGCCCGACGGCGACGCGCTCGCCGGCGCCGTGCGCGTCCAGGCCGCCGTCGAGCAGCGGATGGCCGCGCCGGGGGCGCCGCACGCGGACCGCACCCCGGCCGGACAGCTCCTGGCCCACCTGCATGCCGCCGTCGTCGCCGACGACGCCGCGGGCCGGCTGCGCGCCGAGGAGCCACCTGCTGACCTGCGCGGCCTGGGCGCGGCCCCCACGGGGCCGGAGCTCGCCGGCCGCGTCGCGGCGCTGACCGAGCTGATGGGCGGCCGGCTGCCGGCGCACGTCCCGGCCCTGCTGCTCGTCGCCGTCGTGCACGGCGAGCTCGTGACACTGCGTCCGTTCACGCGGGGCAACGGTGCCGTGGCGCGGGCCATGACGCGGCACCTGCTGACGGCCGGCGGCGTGGACCCGGTGGGCGTCGTCGTGCCCGAGGTGCGGTGGGCCGCCGAGCCGACCGTGTACCTGTCCGCTGCCGCGCGCTACGCGACCGGCACCCCCGAGGGGGTGGGCCACTGGTTGCGCTACTGCGCGGCGTCGGTGGTCTCGGGCGCTGCGGAGGGCACGACCGTCGCCGACGCGGTCCTCGCTGGGCGGCTCGGCGCCTGACGCCGGCGCGCCGGGGACGGTGGCGGGGGCCGGAAGGGGCGGGCGCGCAGCGACGGCGCCCCCGGAGGGACGCCGTCGTCAACAGCACGGATGGCGAGATATCAGGCGCTTGCATCACCGCCGCAACGGGCAAGCCCGGTCGGCAGGTCCTCTCGCGGACTGGTCGAGCGTGGGTGCTCGTCACCCGCTGTGCTGTTGTAGTTCCTTTGTACGCCTGTCCGGCCTCGGTGGGAAGGGCCTCGCGTCGGGGTGTCGGCCAACCGGGGGAACGGGGCCGTGCCCCTCAGCCCGTCCGGGGCCGGCCGCGTCGTGCGAGGACCAGCACCACGACGGCGACGGCCGCGACCACGGCGAGCGCCGGCACGCTCTGCCGCGCGGGCGGGAACGTCGGTCGCAGCGCGACGGGCCGGACGAAGGTCAGCACGTCCCAGCCGCGTTCCGTCGCCGTGCGTCGCAGGGCGCGGTCGGGGTTGACGACGGCGGCGCTGCCCACGGCCTCGAGCATGGGCACGTCGGTGATGGAGTCCGAGTATGCGTAGCTCGCCGCGAGGTCGTAGCCCTGGGCCTGCGCGAGCTCGCGGACCGCCGAGGCCTTGTGCTCGCCGTAGGCGTAGAACGCGATCTCGCCCGTGTACCGCCCGTCGACGATCTCCATGCGGGTGGCGATGACGTGGTCCGCGCCGAGCAGCGCGGCGATGGGACCGACGACCTCCGAGCCCGAGGCCGAGACCACCACGACGTCTCGTCCGGCGGCGTGGTGCTCGTCGATGAGCGCCATCGCCTCGGCGTAGACCGTGGGTTCGATGTGCCGGTGGAGCGTCTCGTTGACGATCGAGGAGACCTGGGCGACGTCCCAGCCGGTCACCATCGACGACAGGTGCGCGCGCAGGCGCTCGGTCTGGTCCGCGTCCGCGCCGCCGAGCAGGAAGAGGAACTGGGCGTAGGCCGTGCGCAGCACGTCGCGGCGCGTGATGAGCCCGCCGGCGTAGAACGGCCGGGAGAAGGCCGTGGCCGACGACGTCGCGATGATCGTCTTGTCGAGGTCGAAGAAGGCGGCCGCGCGCGCCATGGCCCTGCCCTCCTCGTCCGGATCGTCGTCCGAGGGTAGCGACAGCTGGTGCCGCGGCGCAGGCGGTCGTGGGGTGGCGCCGGGGAAGCGTGGTGTCCACGGGCCGTGCGGTGCTCCTCGGGGCGTCCCGCCGAGCGCGGGGGCGTGGCGGCGTGGGCGGCGTGGGCGGCGTGGTTGTCGGCGCAGCGGCGTGGCCAGGTGGCGTGAGCGGCAACCCGACGCCGTCCACAGGGGCCCGGCGGCGGCGCGAGCTTCCCCAGGCCGGGCGGGCCCGCCTCGTGACGTCGCCCGCGGGCCGGGATGGTCGACAGGTGCACCGGACCCCTTCCTCCCCACCCGCCGCGACCGCGGGCCGGGTGCGGCGCGGCAGACGGGCGCCGGACGGGTGGGTGCGATCTGCCGGTGGGTCGGCCGGCCGGTCGGCCGACCCACCCGGCGCCGAGGTGCTGGTCGTCGTGGGCGCGCGTGGCGGCGTCGGGGCCTCGACGCTCGCCGCCCTCCTTGCCGCCCACCGCGCGCGGGACGGCACGCCGGTCGCGCTCGTGGACCTCGACCACGGCGGCGGTGGCCTCGAGGTGCTGCTCGGGATCGAGGACGAGCCGGGTGCACGCTGGCCGGACCTCGCCGGCGTGCGGGGCGGCCTCGCCGCGGCGGACCTCGACGACGTGCTGCCCTGCTGGCGCGGGGTCGAGGTCCTGGGACCGGACCGGCGGGGCGGCGCACCCGACCCGGCTGCCATGGCCGCGACGTCGGCCGCGCTCGTGGCTCGGTGCGCGACCGTCGTCGTCGACCTGCCGGCCCGTGCGATCCTCACCGACCTCGGAGGTGGTCCCGGTCGAGCGGGTCCGCTGCTCGCGGAGCGCACCGACCTGCTGCTGCTCGCGGGGCAGGACGTGCTCGGCGTGGCCGGTGCGCTCGCCCTGCGCGGTGCGCTCGACGACGGTCCGGCGCAGCTGGTGCTGCGGCGCCGTCGCGGTGCGCGGGTGGCGCCGCTCGAGGCCGCCCACCTCGTGGACCTGCCGCTGGTCGGTCTGCTGCCCACCGACCGGCGCCTGGCCGACGCCACCGAGCGCGGTCTCGGCCCGGTGGTCGGGCGCCGTGCGCCGCTGTCGCGGGCCGTCGCGCGCATCGCGCGGGGCTGCGGCGATGGCTGAGCCCGCCCGGATCCCCGACGGGCTGCTCGCCCGGGTGCGACAGCGGGTCGCCGGCCAGGGCACCATGCCCGGCGTGGCCGAGCTCGGCGCGCTCGTCCGGGACCTCGGCGGGGTGCTCGGCGAGCAGGACCTCGTGGCCCTCGCCGCCGTCGTGCGCGCCGAGGTGGTCGGGGCCGGTCCCCTCCAGGCGCTGCTCGACGAGCCAGGGGTCAGCGACGTCCTCGTCAACGGCCCGCGCTCGGTCTGGGTCGACCGCGGGCGGGGGCTCGAGGCGTGCGACGTCGACCTCGGTGACGCAGCGCGCGTCCGGGCCCTGGCGGTGCGGCTCGCGGCGGCGGGCGGCCAGCGGCTCGACGATGCTGCTCCCGTGGCCGATGCGCGCCTGCCCGACGGCTCGCGCCTGCACGCCGTGCTGCCGCCCGTCGCGGGCGACGGTGCCCTCATCTCCCTGCGCACGCTGCGCCCGCGGGCGTTCACCCTGACGGAGCTCGTGGCGGCCGGGAGCGTCGCCCCGCTGGTCGCCGAGGTCCTCGAGGCCCTCGTGGCGCGGCGTGCGAACCTGCTCGTCTCGGGCGCCACCGGATCCGGCAAGACGACCCTGCTGTCGTGCCTGCTGTCCCTCGTCCCGCCCGACGAGCGCATCGTGTGCATCGAGGAGGCGGGCGAGCTGGGACCGGACCACCCGCACGTCGTGCGGCTGCTCGCCCGGCGCCCCAACGTCGAGGGAGCGGGGGAGGTGGACCTCGCGGCCCTCGTGCGGCACGCGCTACGGATGCGACCCGACCGCATCGTGCTGGGCGAGTGCCGGGGCGCCGAGGTGCGTGAGGTGCTCACGGCACTCAACACGGGGCACGACGGCGGCTGCGCGACGGTCCATGCCAACGCCGTCGAGGACGTCCCCGCGCGGCTGACCGCGCTGGCTGCGCTCGCCGGCCTCTCGGACGACGCGCTCGCGGCCCAGGCCGCGAGCGCGCTGCACGCCGTCGTGCACCTGCGTCGGGACGGCGGCCTGCGCTACGTCGCGCAGGTGGGTGCGGTGCGCCGAGGGCCCACGGGACTCGTCGTCGAGCGGGTGCTCGGCATCGGGCCCGACGGGGTCGTGTCGCCGGGTCCGGGGTGGGCAGGGTTCGCCGGACGGTGGGGGA
>Ga0209477_1002410_pt1 | contig 10824 bp, 9 predicted proteins | sample KloWWTupernatant_FD_187180 | JGI IMG/M metagenome (GOLD analysis project Ga0209477, IMG submission 187180) | Active sludge microbial communities from Klosterneuburg, Austria, studying microevolution and ecology of nitrifiers - Klosterneuburg... | ecosystem: Engineered > WWTP > Aerobic digester >...
GGGCGAGGCGGCCCTGCTGCCCGCAGGCCTGGCCAGCGCCGTGGCCCAGCTGCCCGGCGTGGACCGCGTGGAACCCCTGCGCGCCAGCCCGTTGCAGCTCGACCCGGCCCGCCCGGCCCTCACGCTGCTGGCCCGGCCCCTGGGCCAGGACCCAGCCCGGCGCCTGCCGCTGGTAGATGCCGCCCTGCCCGTGCCCGCAGGGCGCACCGGCATCTACATCAGCGAAGCAGTGGTCGACCTGTACGGCCTGCGGCCCGGCATGGACTGGCCTGCACTTTTACAGTCTTTTTCGGCTCTAGGGCATGATGGACAAGCGCCAGCAGCTAGCTTTTTTATAGCAGGCGTGTGGCGCGACTATGCGCGCCAGGCCGGTGCAGTGGCGCTGGACCTGACCGACTACGCACGCCTGACGGGCGACGCCCGCCCCAGCGACCTGGCCTTGTGGCCGCGCAGTGGCACCGACGACGCCGCACTGCGCACAGCCATCGCAGCGCTGCGGCTGCAGGCGGACGGCGCTGACGATCCGGCCCCGCTGGAGTTTGTCTCGGCCAGCGCCATCCGGGCGCGCTCGCTGCAGATCTTTGACCGCAGCTTTGCTGTCACCTATTGGCTGCAGGCCGTGGCCATCGGCATCGGGCTGTTTGGCGTGGCGGCGAGTTTTAGCGCGCAGGTACTGGCGCGGCGCAAGGAGTTCGGTCTGCTGGCGCACCTGGGGCTCACGCGCCGACAGATATTGACCGTGGTGGCGGGCGAAGGTGCGGCGTGGACCGGCGTGGGCGCCGCTGCCGGGTTACTGCTGGGGCTGGCGGTGTCGGTGGTGCTGGTGCATGTGGTGAACCCGCAAAGCTTTCACTGGACCATGGATTTGCGGGTGCCGGTGGCGCGCCTGCTGGCGCTGTGCGCGGCCGTGGTGCTGGCGGGGACGGTGACTGCCTGGGTGGCCGGGCGGGCGGCGGCGGGGAGGGATGCGGTGCTGGCGGTGAAGGAGGATTGGTAGATTCAGACTGCCGGGTCTTTCCGATTGACCACTATTCGCCAACCGGGTAGCGTCAGACGGTTACGACACAAGGAAAGGGTCAGCGATGTACATCAACCGTGCTCTCTTCTGTGCTGCACTGCTCGCGAGCAGCAGCTACGCTGCGGATACTGCCGTGTCCAAGGATGAATTCGACAAGATCATTGCGGCCCCCTTCAAGGTCACCAACATCAAGAGTGGCTTGGTTGTTGAGCTCCATCTGAAAGCTGACGGTTACGCCGCTGCCAGCCAAGGTTACAACGACGTTGGTCCCTGGCGCCGCCAAGGTGATAACGGATATTGCGTGCGTTGGAACAAACGAAGGCTTGACGATCGCTGCGTCAGTTTCGTCAAGCGGGATGGCAAATACGCCATCACAGAGCCCAATGGCGAAGTCACTTGGTGGCTAGAAAGCACTCAATAACGGCGCCCACAACCCCGTCCAGCCACCGATACGTGGTGGGTCATGGGCTGCGGCGGGCTGCGACAATCTGGGGCATGAAGCATCAGCCCCTCGCACCCTTTGCCCCATCTTCGGATGCGTGCACTTCTTCCCCCTGGCTCCACGAAGCCATCGCCCGCATCGAGGCCGACTACCAGCGCAGCGCCGACACCCACCTGATTCCGCTGCGTCTGCCCACGTTCGAGCGCTGTGGCATCGACCTGTACCTCAAAGACGAATCCACCCATCCCACGGGCAGCCTCAAGCATCGGCTGGCGCGCTCGCTTTTTCTGTATTCGCTGTGCAACGGCTGGGTGCGCGAGGGCTCGACCATTGTCGAGGCCTCAAGCGGCTCGACCGCCGTGAGCGAAGCCTACTTTGCACGCCTGCTGGGCCTGCCGTTTGTGGCGGTGATGCCGCACAGCACCTCGCCCGAAAAAATCGCACAGATCGAATTCCACGGCGGGCGTTGCCACCTGGTGGACAACGCAGGCGCGGTGTACGACGCGGCGCGCACCATCGCCCACGAAACCGGCGGTCACTACATGGACCAGTTCACCTACGCCGAGCGCGCCACCGACTGGCGCGGCAACAACAATATTGCCGAGAGCATGTTCACGCAGATGTCCCGCGAGCGCCACCCTGTGCCGCACTGGATTGTGGTGGGCGCGGGCACGGGGGGCACCAGCGCCACCATTGGCCGCTACGTGCGTTACCAGCGCCATGCCACGCAGGTGTGCGTGGCCGACCCGGTGGGTTCGGTGTTCAGTGCCTACCACCGCACGGGCGACGCCACGCTCACGGCGCCGGGCTCGCGCATTGAAGGCATTGGCCGCCCGCGCGTGGAGCCCAGCTTTATTCGCACATTGGTGGACCGCATGGTCGATGTGCCCGACACGGAATCGGTGGCGGCCATGCGCGTGCTGTCGCAGTTGCTGGGGCGCCGCGTGGGGCCGTCCACGGGCACCAACTTCGTCGCCATGCTGGCCCTGGCGGGTGAAATGCGCGAACGCGGCGAGCACGGCTCGGTGCTTTCGCTGCTGTGCGATGCGGGTGAACGCTACCTGCCCACCTATTTCGACGCCGACTGGGTGCAACGCCAGTTTGGCGACTGCACGGCCGCGCACCAGAAGGTGGACGCCCTGCTGGCCTAAGGCCACCATGCTGCCGCCCCGCACACCCAGATACACCCGCCGCCAGTGGCTGGCCCTGCACTTGGGTGCGGGCGCGCTGGGGCTGTGGCCTGCGGCGGCACCGGCGCTGCCCGCACGGCCGCTGCAGTTTCCACGCGACCACGGCAGCCACCCCGGTTTGCGCACCGAGTGGTGGTACATCACTGGCCATGCGCAGGCGGCGGGGCGCCTGTGGGGTTTTCAGGTGACTTTTTTTCGCTCGCGCGTGGACAGCACGCAGGAACTGCGCTCGGCCTTCGCTGCCCGGCAGTTGCTGTTTGCCCATGCCGCACTGACCGATGTGCCAGGCCAGCGCCTGCACCACGACCAGCGCATCGCCCGCGCCGGTTTTGGCGTGGCGCAGGCCAGCGAGGCCGACACCGCCGTGCGCCTGCACGACTGGTCGCTGGCGCGCACTGACCTGCCCGGCGCAGGCCCAGCGGGCAGCCGCTACACCGCACGCATCGAAGGCAGCCACTTTGGCCTGGACCTGCACTGCGACACCACCCAGTCACCCGTGCGGCAAGGCGATGCAGGGCTGTCCCGCAAAGGCCCCGAGGCGGCACAAGCCAGCTACTACTACAGCCAGCCGCAACTGGCCGTGGGCGGCAGCATCGTGTTGCAGGGCCAGCGCATGGCCATTGACACGGCCCAGGCCCGCGCCTGGCTCGACCATGAATGGAGCGAAGCCCTGCTGCACCCCGAGGCCGTCGGCTGGGACTGGATCGGCATGAACCTGGACGATGGCAGCGCGCTCACCGCCTTTCAATTGCGGCGAGCCGATGGCACGGCGCTGTGGGCGGGGGGGTCGTTTCGTGCGCCAGGCCAGGCGGTGCAGGTGTTCGACGCCCACGGCGTAGCCTTCACGGCCCAGCGCTTGTGGACCAGCCCGCACAGCGGCGCGCACTATCCGGTGCAGTGGCAGGTACACACCCCGGCGGGGCGGTTCCAGGTGCACGCGGTGCTGGACGACCAGGAGCTCGACAGCAGCGGCTCGACCGGCGCGATCTACTGGGAGGGCCTGTCAGAGCTGCAGAACAGTACCGGGCAATCCGTGGGCCGGGGGTACCTGGAGATGACGGGATACAAAAAGCCGCTGCGCCTGTGAGGGCGGCAGCGGCTGTATGCGAGAAGCGTGGGCCGCCCAAGGTCAATACCTTATTTGGCTGCACTCCCGGCACGGCGACGGGCCATCCAGGCGATGAGCTCGCCCATGATGCCGCGGCGGAAAGCCAGCACGCAGACCACGAAGATCAAACCTGTAACGATGGTGACCGACTCGCCCAGCGTGTGGAACCACTCGATGCCCGAAACGCGGGCGAGGAATTCGCCCAGGTCACCGATCTTGTTCTCCAGCAACACCACCACGGCGGAACCGACCAGGGGACCCGACAAGGTGCCCAGCCCGCCGACCAAGGTCATCAGCACCACGTGGCCCGAAGCGGTCCAATGGGCATCGCTGAGCGTTGCAAAACCCAAAATCAAGGTCTTGAGCGAACCCGCCAGGCCCGACAGGGCCGCCGACAGCACGAAGGCCAGTAGCTTGAAACGGTTGGTGTCGTAGCCCAGCGAGATGGCACGCTGCTCGTTTTCCTTGATGGCCTTGAGCACCTGGCCATAAGGCGAGTGCACCGTGCGCACAATGACCAGGAAACCTGCCACCACGACGGCCAGGGCAACGTAATACATCACCAGGTCATCTTTGAGGCTGATGAGGCCAAACAGCTTGCCGCGTGGCACGCCCTGCAGGCCGTCCTCGCCGCCGGTAAAGGGCGCTTGCAGGCAGACGAAGAACAACATTTGCGCCAGCGCCAGCGTGATCATCGTGGAGTAGATGCCTTCGCGGCGGATGGCAAAGAAGCCAACGATCAAGCCCAGAAAGCCCCCGCTGAGCGTGCCCAGTAACAGACCGACCTCGGGCGTGAAACCCCACACCTTCATCGACTGGCCGGCCACGTAGGCTGCGCCACCGAGGAAGGCGGCATGGCCGAAAGACAGCATGCCGGTATAACCCAGCAGCAGGTTGAAGGCCGCAGCAAACAGTGCGAAGCACATCAGCTTCATCACAAACACCGGGTAGGCGCCCAGCATCGGAGCCAGCAGCAGGCCGACCAGCAACAGGCTGTAGCCAATGGCAGAGAGATTCTTGGAATTCATGTGTGCAGCCCCTTATTTCTCTTTGCCGAACAGGCCGGCGGGGCGGATCAGGAGAACGATGACCATGATGACGAACACCACGGTAGAAGACGCCTCGGGGTAAAACACTTTGGTGAAGCCTTCAATAATGCCCAGGCCCAGGCCCGTCAGGATGGAGCCCATGATGGAGCCCATGCCACCAATCACCACCACAGCAAACACCACGATGATGAGGTTCTGCCCCATCAGCGGCGAGACTTGGTAGATCGGCGCGGCCAGCACCCCGGCAAAGGCCGCCAGTGCGACGCCAAAGGCATAGGTCAGCGTGATCATCACGGGCACATTGACACCAAAGGCCTCCACCAGACGTGGGTTTTCGGTGCCAGCGCGCAGGTAGGCACCCAGCTTGGTCTTTTCAATCACGAACCAGGTGGCAATACAGACCACGACCGAGGCCACAACAACCCAGGCACGGTAGTTGGGCAAAATCATGAAGCCCAGGTTGGTGGCGCCTTGCAGCAGCTCGGGCGTGTCGTAGCCCAGGCCCGAAACGCCATAGACGGAGCGGTACACGCCTTCGATCACCAGCGTCAGCCCCAGCGTCAGCAACAGGCCATAGAGGTGGTCGAGCTTGTAGATCCAGCGCAGCAGCAGTCGCTCGATCACCACACCGAAAATTCCCACCACCAGGGGCGCCAGTACCAGCATCAGCCAGTAGTTGATGCCCAGGTAATTCATGGCCATCCAAGTGGTCACGGCCCCCATCATGAACAGCGCACCGTGCGCGAAGTTGATGACGTTGAGCAGGCCAAAAATCACGGCCAGCCCCAGGCTGAGAATTGCGTAAAACGAGCCATTGACCAGCCCCAGAAGGAGCTGGCTCAGCATGGCTGGCAGGGAGACACCAAAAATTTCCATGGGAATGGGTTAGCAGAGGTCAGTGGGCAAATCAGGGGCTGGGGCTTTAGTCAACGGTCCCGCGTGCATGCGTTGGCGCTGCAGGGCTTGGCCAACAACGCCAACGCCATGCACACGGGTCAGGAAGTGATTACTTCCAGAGCGCGCAGGTGCTCTCGGCCTTGGTGGTGAAAATCTGCTCGCCAGGAATCTTCTTGACCACCTTGAAGTAATCCCAAGGCTTGGTGGACTCGGAGGGCTTCTTCACTTCCAGCAGGTACATGTCGTGCACGTAGCGGCCGTCCGGACGCAGGGTGCCCGAGGCGTAGAAGTCATTCATCTTCATACCGCGCCATGCAGCCATGACCTTGTCGGCGTCCGTGCTCTTGGCAGCTTCCACAGCCTTGAGGTAGTTGGTGGTGGCCGAGTAGTCAGCGGCCTGGATGGACGTAGGCATGCGCTTGGTTTTCTCGAAGAAGCGGTTGGCAAATTTGCGCGTCTCGTCGTTCAGGTCCCAGTACCAGCTGCTGGTGAACTGCAGGCCGGCCGTGTTGCGCAGGCCCAGGCTGTGGATGTCAGTGATGAACAGCAGCAGACCGGCCATCTTCATGGTCTTGTCGATGCCGAACTCCTTCGCGGCCTTGATGGCATTGATGGTGTCGCCACCGGCGTTGGCCAGGCCGAGAATCTGTGCCTTGGAGTTTTGTGCCTGCAGCAGGAACGAGGAGAAGTCAGACGCATTGAGCGGGTGACGGACCGCACCGGCCACCGTGCCGCCCTTGGCCTTGACGGCAGCAGCCGTATCGGTTTCCAGGGCCTGACCGAAGGCATAGTCGGCGGTCAGGAAGAACCAGCTTTTGCCGCCAGCATCTACGATGGCCGAACCGGTACCGCGTGCCAGTGCCACGGTGTCGTAGGCATAGTGCACGGTGTAGGGGGTGCACTGGGCATTCGTCAGTGCCGACGAACCGGCGCCACTGTTGACGTACACGCGCTTCTTCTCGGCTGCCACTTTGGCGGACGCCAGTGCGGTGCCCGAATTGGTGCCACCAAACAGCATGGTCACGCCTTCGGTATCAATCCATTCGCGGGCCTTGGAAGCAGCAATGTCGGCCTTGTTCTGGTGGTCCGCGCTGATCATTTCCACTGGCATGCCCAAAACCTTGCCACCGAAGTCGTCGATGGCCATCTGAATCGCCAGGGCGCCGTTCTTGCCTTCGACGTCGGCATACAGGCTGGACATGTCGGTGATGAAACCGATCTTGACCTTGTCCTGCGCGTGGGCAGTCGGGGCCACCAGGCCTGCGGCGCCCAGCATCATGGCGAGGACGGTAAGTTTGTTTTTCATAGTTGTCTCCTGAAGTAAAGAGAGGGTGAGGGAAATTATTTCGGACTTACGCAAATTTGTCTCAGCTAGGCACTCCGACGCAGACAGTACAGGCGTACGGCAAGGAGGAACAACGACGCTGGGGCGGTTTTGCGTAAGTCCTGTTATTGAAAGAAAAGGCGCGTCAGACGCCCAGCAACTGGTTGAGCACCGGCATTTTTTCCTGCAGTTCGCCAGAGCCAAAACTCTCGACGATGCAACCATGCTCCATCACATAAAAGCGATCGGCCAGGGGCGCCGCAAAGCGAAAGTTCTGCTCCACCATGACGACGGTGAAGCCTTTTTCGCGCAGCATGGTGATCATTCGTGCCAGGGCCTGAACGATGACGGGCGCCAGACCCTCGGAAATTTCATCCAACAACAGCAACTTGGCGCCCGTGCGCAAAATGCGCGCAACGGCCAGCATTTGCTGCTCACCGCCCGACAGACGGGTGCCCTGGCTGTTCTTGCGCTCGGCCAGGTTGGGGAACAAGTCATAGATTTCTTGCACCGACATGCCGGGGGTTCCCGTCTTGAGGGCCGGTGGCAGCAACAGGTTCTCTTCGCAAGACAGGCTAGAGAAAATGCCGCGCTCTTCCGGGCAATAACCCACGCCCAGGTGCGCAATGCGGTGCGTGGCCATGCCCACGGTTTCCACGCCATTGATCTTGATGGAGCCTTTGCGAGAACCCGTCAATCCCATGATGGCGCGCATGGTAGAGGTACGGCCTGCGCCATTGCGGCCCAGCAGCGTGACCACTTCACCGGGTTGCACAACGATGTTCACGCCATGCAGCACATGCGATTCGCCGTACCAGGCTTCCAGGTTATGGATTTCGAGAGCGGGAGTATTCGAACCAGCGGTAGCCATGTCAGTGCGCCCCCTGCAATTGGCCGTCGGTCGTACCCATGTAGGCTTCCATCACTTGCGGATTGTTTGAAACTTCGGCGTAGGGCCCTTCGGCCAGCACAGCGCCACGCTGCAGCACGGTAATGCAGTCTGCGATGGTGGAGACGACCTTCATGTTGTGCTCCACCATCAGGATGGTGCGCCCGGCGGATACCTTCTTGATGAGCTGCGTGACGCGGTCTACGTCCTCGTGCCCCATGCCTTGTGTGGGCTCGTCGAGCAGCATCAGCTCCGGCTCCATGGACAGCGTGGTGGCAATCTCCAGGGCGCGCTTGCGGCCATATGGAAGATTGACCGTAACCTCGTCAGCCAGGTCTTCAAGACCTACCTCGGTGAGCAGTTGCATGGCTCGGTCGTCGAGCTGGCGCAGCGTGCGTTCGCTGCGCCAGAAGTGGAAAGACGTTCCCAGCTTGCGCTGCAGGCCCAGGCGTACGTTTTCCATCAAAGTGAGGTGCGGGAACACGGCAGAGATCTGGAACGAACGGATCACACCACGGCGGGCAATCTGTGCTGGCTGCTCCTGCGTGATGTCATGCCCGTTGAAACGGATGACGCCCGAAGTGGGTACCAAAAACTTGGTGAGCAGATTGAAGCATGTGGTCTTACCTGCCCCGTTCGGCCCGATCAGCGCGTGGATGGAACCCCGGCGCACGGCCAGGTTGACATCACTGACTGCCGTGAAGCCCTTGAACTCCTTGGTCAGGTGGGTGGTTTCAAGAATGACGTCGCTCATTGCGCCTTGGATGCTCCGTAGATGGCTGGGTGGTCGTCTATAAGGCGGCCACGATCAGCATGAATGTTTTGCTGGAGCGGACTTTAAGTTGATACAACACAAAGCCCTACCGGTGCTTTCTCCTAGGTAGTAGTCCGTACGAGGTGTAAGCCCTATGTAAAACTGCCTAACACCGACCTGCCCAGCGGGCGATTTTCCTGCTAAAAAATTTCAAGCAAAAATGGCCTCTAACGCTTACCCATCAAGCGGTAGCAGCTATTATTTTTGAATCAGCTTGCCAACCATGGCACTTCTCGCCGGCATGCCTCCATACGCCCCCCTACACTCTCACCATGGCCACAACGCAAACCGCCCCTCCTGCCCCTGGCGCACCCCGTGCGCTGGGGGGCCTTGTTCCTTTTCTGCGCCCGTACCGCACTCGCATTACCCTGGCCTTTGTCTTTTTGTGCTTGGCGGCTGCGGCCACCCTGGCGTTTCCACTGGCCCTGCGCGGACTGATCGACGGCAGCCTGGCCACCCCAGACCGGGGAGCGCAGGCCATGGCTTTGCGCGGCAACTTCACCGCATTGTTTGGCGTGGCGGTAATGCTTGGCATTTTTTCGTCGGCGCGCTTCTATCTGGTGAGCTGGCTGGGCGAGCGCGTGACGGCCGACCTGCGCAATGCCGTGTATGCCCATGTGCTGCGGCAAAGCCCGCAGTTTTTCGAAACCACCCAAAGCGGCGAGGTGCTATCGCGTCTGACAACCGACACCACGCTGGTGCAGACGGTGGTGGGATCATCTCTGTCGATGGGGCTGCGCAATGCCGTGGTGGGCACCGGCGCCATCATCATGCTGGTGTGGACCAACCCGCGCGTCATGGCCATCGTGCTGCTGATGCTGGTCGTGGTGGTGCTGCCTGCGCTATGGATCGGGCGGCGGGTGCGGCGCCTCTCGCGCGCCAGCCAGGATCGCGTGGCAGATTCCAGTGCCATTGCCGCCGAGATCCTCAACGCCGTACCCGTGGTGCAAAGCTATGTGGCCGAGGAGCGCGAATCCCAACGCTTCAGCCAGGCGACACAGAACGCCTTCGAGACCGCCGTGCGCCGTTCCCGGGCACGGGCCGCCCTGGTGGCCTTCATCATCATCGCCAATGCAGCCTTGCTGCTGTGGGGGCTGTACCGGGGCACCCAGTCCGTTCTGGAAGGCAACATGAGCGCGGGGCACCTGGGCCAGACCGTGGTGTATGTGATGCTGCTGGCGGGCGCTGCCGCCGTGCTGGGCGAGGTGTACGGCGATCTGCTGCGTGCCGCAGGTGCCACCGAACGCCTGATGGAATTGCTGGCCAGCGAGTCCCCCGTGGCCGCTCCTGCCCAAGCTGTGCCCCTGCCCGACACCGGTCGCGGCCTGGCCGTGGAGTTTGAGCAGGTGGATTTTCACTACCCCTCGCGGCCCGGCCAGTCTGCCCTGCAGGGTTTTTCGCTGGTGCTACAGCCGGGCGAAACCGTAGCCCTGGTAGGCGCCAGCGGTGCAGGCAAAACCACGGTGTTCCAGCTACTGCAGCGGTTCTATGACATTGACCACACGCACCCGGGGCAAGGAGCCATCCGTCTGAACGGCGTGGACATCCGCGAACTATCGTTCGACACCTTGCGGGGCAATATCGGCACCGTACCCCAGGATGCCGTGATTTTTTCAGCCAGCGCGCTGGAGAACATTCGTTATGGACGCCCCAACGCGTCGGATGAAGAAGTCATGGCGGCCGCCCGCGACGCCTTCGCCCATGATTTTCTGCAGGCCTTGCCTGAAGGCTATGGTACTTTTCTGGGCGAGCGCGGGGTACGGCTGTCAGGAGGTCAGCGTCAACGCATCGCCATTGCGCGCGCCATGCTCAAAAATCCACCCCTGCTTTTGCTCGATGAAGCCACCAGCGCCCTGGACGCCGAAAGTGAGCGCATGGTGCAGGCTGCGCTGGACTCGGCCATGCAAAGCCATGCAGGCCAACGCACTACGCTCGTGATCGCCCATCGCCTGGCCACGGTGCAGAACGCCGACCGCATCGTGGTAATAGAGCATGGGCGCATCGTGGAACAGGGGCGCCACATGGAGTTGCTGGCGCGCAATGGGGTGTATGCGCGTCTGGCAGCGCTGCAATTTACGGCGTAGCGACCGCTG
>Ga0209477_1002411_pt1 | contig 10817 bp, 9 predicted proteins | sample KloWWTupernatant_FD_187180 | JGI IMG/M metagenome (GOLD analysis project Ga0209477, IMG submission 187180) | Active sludge microbial communities from Klosterneuburg, Austria, studying microevolution and ecology of nitrifiers - Klosterneuburg... | ecosystem: Engineered > WWTP > Aerobic digester >...
GCTTCTTTTTGCTTATGGATCAACGTCGCAATCCCTTTTTTAGCCAGATCTAACATGCCTTGCAACTCTTGAATATGAAATGGACTACGCTCTGCAGTACCCTGCACTTCTATAAAACCGCCTTGTTCTGTCATTACCACATTCATATCGGTTTCGGCATTGGAGTCCTCTAGATAATCTAAATCTAAAATCGGCATTTCTTTATAAATACCCACGGAAACTGCGGCAACAAAAAACTTTAAGGGATTCGTTTTCAACATGCCTTGCTTACGAAGCAAATCAAAGGCATCGGCTAAAGCGACACACGCACCGGTAATACTGGCCGTTCTGGTACCCCCATCTGCTTGGATCACATCGCAATCAACATTAACCGTATACTCACCCAATGCTTTTAGATCGACCGCCGTGCGCAATGATCTACCAATTAAACGTTGAATTTCTTGCGTGCGACCCGCAGGCCCAACGCGATTCTCGCGCTGCATACGTTCTGTGGTTGATCGCGGCAACATACCATACTCCGCAGTAATCCACCCTTGGTTGGTTCCTTTCAAAAACTTGGGCACGCCCTGAACGATGCTCGCTGTACAAATAACTTTGGTATCACCAAATTCAATCAATACAGAACCTTCCGCATGTTTGGTAAATTTGCGCGTGATACGGATATCTCTTAATTCATCTCGTGCACGTGCGCTCTGTCTTATCATAACTTTAACTCCAATTTTAAAAAGGCAATTCCCACAGAGGATCAACATCTATTAACAATTGACGAAATTCAGACTGGATACGGTGTAACGCAAACGTCGTATCACCTTCAAAACGCAAAATTAAATTAGGACCGGTATTAGAAGGTCTCACTAACCCAAATCCATCCTTAAAATCAACCCGTAAACCATCAATCGTACTGATTGTTGCATCTGGAAACTGCGCCAATGCAATCAGTCGTTCCACACGCGAAAATTTTGTTTGTTCTGTAACGGGGATCAGCAATTCTGGCGTATTCACGCTGTCGGGCACGGTATTAAACATTTCTGAGACTGTTGTTTCTTTATTGTGTTCTGAAAGAACTTCTAAAAGACGCGCGCCTGCATATAATGCATCATCAAAACCAAACCACCGATCCTTAAAAAAGAGATGTCCACTCATTTCACCCGCTAATAACGCACCGGTTTCTTGCATTTTAGCTTTAATGAGAGAATGTCCTGTTTTCCACATTAAGGGCTGCCCCCCAAAACTTTCTACCACAGCACTGACATGCCTTGTGCATTTTACATCGTAAATAATTGTCGCATTAGCCTGTTTTTTTAAGATTTCTTTTGCAAATAATATTAATTGTCTATCCGGCCATATAATTTTCCCAAGATTATCTACGACACCAAGGCGATCGCCATCGCCATCAAAGGCTAAACCAATATCGGCTTGGTGCATATGAACTGCTTGTATGAGATCTTCTAGATTTTTCGGTTGACCTGGATCAGGGTGATGATTCGGGAAATGACCATCCACCTCACAAAAAAGTGGGATAACGGTACACCCAAGCGCCTCAAATAAAACCGGAACAACATCGCCCGTCACACCATTTCCTGCATCCACAACTATTTTTAAGGGTCTCGACAAATGAATATCTTTTTTGATCGCTTGCACATACGAATCAACAATATTGCGCTCTGTTTTCTGACCTCGGCCTTTAGAAAAATCTGATTTTTGGATTAATGCAAGCAACGCTTGGATCCCGTCCCCATAAAGCGCTTGTCCGCCAACCATCATTTTAAGACCATTATAATCGGGTGGATTATGGCTACCGGTTATCATCACGCCAGACGGAATATTTAAATGGTGTGTGGCAAAATAAAGAACCGGTGTTGGCACCCTACCAATATCAACAACGTTACAGCCTGTTGCTAATATGCCTTTGCTCAATGCATCAATTAATAGTGGACCAGACAAACGGCCATCTCGCGCAACAACTATTGTCGTTTCTCCACGCGCTAATACCGTTGTACCCAGCGCACGGCCGATGGCCTCTACAATCTCGATTGTAAGGCTCTTATTCACAACACCGCGAATATCATAAGCACGAAAAATTTCTGCTGGAATTAAAAAATCTGCCATATTTTTATCCACGCCCTGTATGACCAAAACCGCCTGCGCCACGATCGGTTTCTGAAAAAAATTCTTTCACCACTTCAAATTGCGCTTGTATCACCGGTACAATCACCAGTTGCGCGAGACGCTCTCCGGGTTCTAAAATAAACGTCTTTTTTCCGCGATTCCAACACGAGATCATGACTTCGCCCTGATAATCTGAATCGATGAGGCCCGTTAAATTACCAAGCACAATGCCATGTTTATGACCCAAACCCGAACGCGGTAACATGACCCCGGCTAATCCGCGATCGCGAATATAAATCGCAAGACCCGTTGGCACTAAATGCGTCGCGCCTGGCAAAATTTCTAATGGCTGTTCTAAACACGCGCGTAAATCTAATCCCGCAGAACCTGCGGTTGCATAATGCGGCAGCGGGATTGAGGTGCCAATTTTAGGATCTAAAATCTTTAGTTGAACGCTGCGAATACCATCAATACCCTGAATACTTCTATAGGCCTTCTCTTGACTTTGAACAGATTGCATTAAAAAATTCCCGTAATCGAGCGCGTTAATCCTTGAATTAATTCAGGCGCAGCTTGTTTAAATTTAAGATTAACTTTATTGGCAGTACTGACCACCCGCGTTTGATAACGTTTCCATTCTATTTTTTCTGTTGAGATAACTTCCCGCAGACCATTTGTGCCTTGTTTTAAACGTGATCGGGTTTTCTCTTTTATTGTGACCGAATTTCCCACACGTTCGGAAATTTGAACATCGGCAATCACAACATAAACGACATCTTGAATCATGGCATCTGTCACCGTTGCAACCGAAGCACCCACAAGACCGCCCGCAATCGCACCTTTGCTATTATCCTGCCGAGACACAAGACTTCCAACGGCAGCCCCCGCAACAGCGCCCCCTAATGCAGCGCCAAAACCTTGGTTCAAGGCATGATCCGCAGCTCGGAGATCCGAACGCCCAACCTGTAAGATATTGGTTTGCAGTAAAATCTGTGCTTGTTCGGGTGCCATAACACGCGTATAGCCTTTAGCTAACATTACTTCCGCTACTGGATGTTCTAAATCTAACTCAGATTTATCCGAGGTATTTCGAATTTGTAAATAGACAGTTTTTTTATCTGAAGTCATAGGGTCTAAAAACACGGTCGAACTCATTTTTGTTTGAACATCGAGTTTTCGCTTATTGATTGCCGTGTGTGTGGCGCCACATCCGAGCAAAAGTGTAAGCGCACTTATTAAAAGGATCGCCTTAAATGTCGCTCTCGCCTTCAAAAACAACATTAATCTTCCTCCTTACTTGGCATCAACAACCGTTAGAGACAACTGTAAGTTATTAGCTCGGAGTATACCTGGCTCATACTAAGGTGGAAAGAGGCGCTGATACTGCTTGATCTTTGTGCCTTGCCTTGGTATAAATGCGCTAAGATTATCGATTAATCAATATTGTATAGCATTTTGGGGACTTATCATGTCTAGAGTTTGTCAAGTAACTGGAAAAGCCGTTATGGCTGGAAACAACGTCTCGCATTCTAACCGAAAAACGCGCAGACGGTTTTTGCCTAATCTTCAAAGCCATCGGTTTTGGATCCCAGGACAAGTTCCAGGAAAAGGTCGCTTTATTAAATTGGTTGTCTCTCATAAGGGAATGCGCACCATTGATAAGCTCGGCATCGAGGCTGTTTTAGCCGCCTTATCTGCTCGCGAAAAAAAAGCAGTAGGCGATAATTAGGAGTTCCCCAACATGGCAAGAAAATCTATTAATGTACGACTCGTCTCTGAATCTGGCGATTTTTATACCACCAGCAAAAATCCAAAGATGGCGCATAAATTAAAATTACGTAAATTTGATAAAAAAACACGTAAACATGAATGGTTTGAAGAAAAGAAAATTAAGTAATTTGTCTTGACCCGAACCCTCAAAACGCTAATTCAAATACTGAGTGACGGCGAATTCCATTCTGGAGAACGCTTGGGTAAACAGCTCTCGTTGACGCGTAGTGCTATCTGGAAACTCATTAAACAGCTTGCGTGTTGGGATCTTGAAATAGAATCCGTCACCAATAAAGGCTATTGCATACCAGGCGGTCTCACCTTACTCGAAACAGCGAAAATTTCATCCTTTATAAAAAAATCACAAAAAAGCCAACTGGAACAAATTGAGATATTCGACAGCCTACCCTCTACGAATGATTATTTATTAAATGTAAAATCAACAAATGCGAGCCCCGAAGCACCTAAAAAAAATCGCGCGTGCTTTGCAGAAAAACAAACGCAGGGAAAAAGCCGGCGTGGACGCGCATGGGTCTCCCCTTTTGCTAAAAATATCTACTTATCTCTACTGTGGCATTTTGAAAAAGATCCTAGCGAATTATCTGGCTTAAGTCTTGCTATCGCAATAGCAACGGTTAAAACATTGCATGCATTTGGTATTGCTAAAGATTTTGGAATCAAATGGCCCAATGATGTGTTATGGGAAAATCATAAACTTATCGGCATCTTGATCGAACTTTCTGGTGAAGCCAACGATGTCTGCAATGCCGTCATCGGCGTTGGCTTGAATGTGAACATGCCGAATTCAGCCCTTTATGATCGCAATATCTCGCAACCCTGGACAGATCTACAAAGACTCTCAAATCAAAAAATTGATCGCAATAAATTAGCGGGCATACTGTTGAATAATCTTATTGCAACCGCTTCTCTCTTCCAAAAACAAGGGCTTGCAGCCTTTTTGCCGCAATGGCAAAAATTGGATTTGACCTTCAATAAACCTGTCACCATTATTACCAATACGACAGAATTACAAGGGATAGGACGTGGGATTAATGAACACGGCCACTTTTTGCTCGAAATAAAGCCCGGACAAATTAAGCACTTTCCCAGCGGAGAAGTTTCGCTTCGGCTTAGCTAAAATGCTCTAGATTTACTGAAAAACGAAGCATGCGTGACCTTTTACAAAAACAAAAATAAGCTATTATTAAATAGCATCATCATCCTCGAAAAAAATTTTTGACAAGGGAATGCTTGTTTGAGCGTATTACTCACAAAACTCCGCACACTATTACTCGGTAAATCGCTAAATCCGACAAAGCCGGAAGCACGGCGTAGTATGTTGCTGGTAGCTTTTTTGGCATGGGTAGGTCTAGGCGCAGATGGTCTGTCTTCGGCGTGCTATGGACCTGAGATGGCCTTTTTAGCGTTAGGACAACACTCGCACTTAGCGCTATATCTTGCTGCTGCCATCGCCTTAACCGTTTTTGTGATTGCATTGGGTTACAACCAAGTCATTGAACTCTTTCCCTCGGGCGGCGGCGGCTATAAAGTCGCGACACAGTTAATTGGTCCGTATGCGGGCCTCACCTCTGGTGTTGCCTTGATTGTAGATTATGTATTAACCGTCTGTGTTTCGATCGCAAGCTGTGTGGATGCACTCTTTAGTTTATTTCCTCTAGAGGCACAATCTCATAAACTAATAACCGAAATTGCTTTATTAGTACTATTAGGATTCCTTAATCTTCGTGGTATTAAAGAATCTATTAAAATACTGATCCCCATTTTTTTGACTTTTTTTATAACCCACACGCTTCTCATTCTTTACGGAATACTGAAACATTCAGAACGCTTAACACATTTAATTCCAGACACCTATCACGAAACTGTCAACCTTAATCATGAAGCGGGCTGGATGTTCATTTTAGCACTGTTTTTACGTGCTTATTCGCTCGGTGGCGGAACTTATACTGGTATTGAAGCGGTATCTAACAACGTTAATCGCCTATCACCACCACGGGTTACCACCGGAAAATGGGCCATGGGTTATATGGCATTTTCGCTTTCTTTTATTGCCGGTGGCATTATTCTTTTATATTTATTATGGGATGTTGTACCAACAGCAGGTCTTACTTTAAATGCTGTTATATTTAAAACCATTATGAGTAATTGGATATGGCATGACATAGATATTGGGTCATTTCTATTTCTTTTAATCATGGCATCTGAAGCTGGACTGTTATTTGTCGCTGCTAACACCGGCTACATTGGAGGACCTGCAGTTCTTTCAAATATGGCTTCAGATTCTTGGTTCCCTGCGCAATTTCGTCATCTATCCTCTCGATTAGTGACACAAAACGGCATTATCCTGATTGGCATAACCGCCTTATTGATCTTGCTGTGGACAAGGGGACACTTACAACTTTTAATTATTATGTATAGCATCAATGTGTTTTTAACTTTTAGTCTCTCTTTATGTGGACTTTCACGCCATTGGTTTAAAGCCAGAAAAACAGAAAAAAATCGAATATTAAAGCTCTGCCTTTCGTTATTTGGTCTTATGCTCACTTCCAGCATTTTAATAGTGACCATTTTTGAAAAGTTTGAAGAAGGCGGATGGGTAACCCTATTAGTAACCGGACTTTTGATTTTTACATGTCTCTTTATTAAGCGACACTATACACGATTTAATGCTGCAATGAAAAAAATAGATACCCAATTTAAGCAAACCGATATTCAAAAAATTACACCGCTCCCACTTGACCCACACCAACCCACCGCCATTTTTTTTGTGGGAGAGCATGTTGGCATTGGCATGTATAGCCTTAAAAAAGTACTAAAATTATTTCCAAATCAATATAAAAATTTTGTTTTCTTAAGCGTCGGCGAATTCAATGGACAAACCTATGATCCCGAAGCCAATCAACAAGATCCAGAAGCGGATATCAAAGAAATGCGCACAAAAGTTGTTCGTCGCTTAAGTTATTTTGTCAATTATTGCCGTATTCGAAATTTACCTGCGGTTGATTATCAAACCAGCGATGTTGACGTAATAGACGGCTTAACTCGAGTCGCTAAACTAAAAAGTCGACTATATCCAAACTGTATTTTCTTTGCCGGCACTTTGATTTTTGAGCGCGAGAATTGGATTAACCATTCGTTACATAATCATACTGCAAAACTCGTACAAGAACGATTACAGTCTGAAGGCATGTATATGATGCTTCTACCTATTCGCATGGCAGATATCCTAAAGGAAGAAGCAGAGGAGGCAATTTATACACGCCCCCATTTTAAATAACGCACAGCCAAAGCAAGCACCACAATTTTAACGCAACCTGGAATAATAAAAGGGATTAATCCACCTTTAATGTGCTGCGAGCCTCCAGCATAGTCACTGCAGGCAACGTTTTGTCTTCTAAATATTCTAAAAAAGCCCCGCCACCCGTAGAAATATAGGATATTTTTTCAGACACCCCGTATTTCTCAATTGCCGCTAAGGTCTCTCCACCACCTGCCAACGAAAACGCAGACACATTTGCAATCGCATCAACTACGCGTTTAGTACCATTTTCAAAAGACGAGAGCTCAAATACACCCAACGGACCATTCCATACAATCGTAGCTGCTTGCTGAATAATAGCGTCGATCAATTGTGATGTTTTTGGCCCCACATCTAAGATTTTTTCATCTGTCGCTATATCTGTTAGATCAGATATGCGCGTCTCAGCAGTTTCAGAGATTGTTTTTGCCACAACAGCATCGATAGGGACGATTAACTGAACGCCTTTATTTTTTGCACGTGCCAATAACGCTATAGCTTCTGCGATAAACGTTGGCTCTAATAAAGAACCACCCACCGAATAGCCCTGTGCTGCAATAAAAGTATTTGCAAGCCCACCCCCTACAATTAATGTGTCTACTTTGTCGAGCAATGACCCCAACAACAAGCATTTGTCTGACACTTTTGCACCACCGACAACAGCAATTACCGGATGCTTGGGATCTCGCAAAGCTTTTTCTAACGCTGTTAATTCTGCACTGAGTAAAAGACCTGCAGCCGCCACAGGCGCATATTGTGCGATACCAACAGTCGACGCTTCCGCACGATGTGCTGTCGCAAAAGCATCCATCACAAATATGTCGCAAAGCGCCGCCATTTTTTTTGAAAGACTTAAATCATTTGCTTTTTCACCGATATTAAAACGTACGTTTTCGCACAACACAATTTCACCGGGTTTGACTTCAACACCCTCTAACCAATCTTTAACAAAACGCACAGGTTGATTCATTAATATGGACAATCTTTCTGCAATGGGTTTTAGAGAAAGTGCTTCTGTATAAACCCCTTCTTCAGGTCTGCCTAAATGCGACATCAATATAACACACGCATGGACATTTAGCGCAAATTTTAAAGTGGGTATAATGGCTTTTAGACGTGCATCATTTGTGATTTTTCCATTTTGCAGTGGCACATTTAAATCAACGCGTATTAAAACGCGTTTTTGATTTAGATCTAATTGCGCTAACGAGATCATAATATCTGCATTATCTTGAATGAAATCACTTTAGAGTTGCCATAAAAGACGCTGTATCTAACATACGATTTGAAAATCCCCATTCGTTATCGTACCAGGACAAAACTTTAACCAAATTTCCAATAACTTTGGTTTGCGTTGCATCATAAATAGAGGATGCGGGATTATGATTAAAATCGATCGAAACAAGCGGTGCTTCGTTAATTTCCAAAATACCCTTTAATTCGCCCCCTACTGCCTTTTGCAAAATAGCGTTGACTTCTTGAACCGTTGTTGCACGTGATGCAACAAATGTTAAATCAACAACCGATACATTTAAGACCGGAACACGCAGCGCAAATCCATCTAATTTTCCTTTGAGCTCGGGCAAAACCAAACCAATGGCAGCGGCGGCGCCTGTTTTTGTGGGGATCATCGATTGGGTTGCTGATCGCGCGCGTCTTAAATCTGTATGATAGACATCGGACAAGACCTGATCGTTCGTATACGCATGTACGGTTGTCATGAGCCCGTTTACCAAACCCAATGCATCGTGCAAAGGTTTGACTAACGGCACTAAACAATTCGTTGTACAAGACGCATTCGAAACAATCGTATCTACCGCTTTTAAAGTTTGATGATTCACGCCATATACAATAGTTGGCAAATCATCCCCTGCAGGCGCTGAAATTAAGACCTTTTTTGCACCCGCTTGCAAATGTAACGCTGCTTTTGTTTTGCTGGTAAAATGTCCGGTACATTCTAAAACAACATCTACCCCTAAAGTACCCCAAGATAGTTTTTCGGGAAAACGTTCTGCAAATACTTTAATTTTATCTCCATTAACCATCATATAATCATCTACAACAGAAACGGTGCCTTTAAAGCGACCATGCGTAGTATCGTATTGGGTTAAATGCGCATTTGTCCGTGAATCGCCGAGATCGTTAATGGCGACAATTTTGATTTGATCTGTGCGCTTATGTTCATAAAGCGCTCTTAAACAATTACGCCCAATACGCCCATATCCATTAATTGCAACTGTAATTGTCATATATGCTCCTGTTTTTGGGCGGACACAGCGGTCCGCCCCTACTATAAAATCTTCTTGACTGTTGAAATTACCGCATCGATCGTTATTCCCAGTGCTTCAAATACGGCAGCGCCTGGCGCAGATTCGCCAAAGCGATCGATCCCAACAACAGCACCGTCTTGGCCAACCCATGAATACCAATAATTTGTACTGCCCGCCTCAATAGCGACACGCTTTTTTACAGTGGGTGGCAAAACAGCATCGCGATAGGCGAGATCTTGTGATTGAAATACATCCGTTGAGGGCATTGAAACAACACGAATATTAAAACCCTCTGTCTGCAATTGTTTTGCTGCTAAAACGGCCAATGATACTTCCGAACCTGTGCTGATAAGAATAGCATCGATAGCAAGTTCACAGTCAACTAAAATATAACCACCTCGTGCAATATTGTGCACCTGTTCTGGCGTTTTAGCTTGATGTGGCACCATTTGACGGGTCAAAATTAAACTGGTTGGCCCAGCGTTGCGTTGTAATGCCATTATCCAAGCCACTGCGGTTTCTGTTGCATCGCACGGCCGCCAAATAGACATGTTTGGTGTTGATCGTAAGATGGTTAAATGCTCAATAGGCTGATGTGTAGGACCATCTTCGCCTAAGCCCACGGAATCATGAGTATACACAAAAACAACACGAATACCCATTAATGCCGACAGCCGAACCGCATTACGCGCATAATCTAGAAAAGTTAAAAACGTGCCGCCATACGGAATCAATCCGCCATACAACGCGATCCCATTCATTATTGCTGACATGCCAAATTCACGCACACCATAATAAATATAATTTCCATCAAACTGATGCGGGGTAATGGCTTTAGAAGCTTTGCAATGGGTTAAATTCGATTCTGAGAGATCTGCCGAACCGCCTAACATTTCGGGCAATAAAGCACAAATAACATCTAATGCGTTTTGAGAGGCTTTACGCGTTGCAATATTTTCTTTTTTATTTTCGACATCCAATGCAAATTGCCATAATTTCTCTTTGGTGCCTGGCACCCAAGCACCCTGTAATCTGCGCTCTAGCTCTGCTGCTAATTCGGGATAATCTGCTCTATATGTTTCAAAACGGGATTGCCATGTTTTTTCACGCTGTAGACCTTTTTCTGTTGCGTTCCAAGCGTCGTAAATTTCGGCTGGAATGACAAAAGGCTCATACTGCCAACCTAATTTTTCGCGTGCAGCACGAACCTCATTAACACCTAATGGTGAACCATGACATTGCTCTGTTCCCGCTAAATGCGGTGCACCAAATCCAATAACTGTCTTGCAACAAATTAAAGTGGGTTGATTATGGTGTGTTTGGGCGTCTATAATTGCTTTTTTAATCGC
>Ga0209477_1002413_pt1 | contig 10814 bp, 9 predicted proteins | sample KloWWTupernatant_FD_187180 | JGI IMG/M metagenome (GOLD analysis project Ga0209477, IMG submission 187180) | Active sludge microbial communities from Klosterneuburg, Austria, studying microevolution and ecology of nitrifiers - Klosterneuburg... | ecosystem: Engineered > WWTP > Aerobic digester >...
GTCCTTTATTTGCTATATTTTCAATAGCTGCTTGCGCTTTACCAACGGGCGCTAGAGGCATATTTTGTGCAAAATCACGCACATAGAAACCCCGCTGGCGCCGCGCTTCCACCAGGCCTTGCGCCAGCAATTGGTCGTAGGCTGCCACCACGGTGTAGGGGCTCACGCCCTGCTGACGGGCACAGTCGCGCACCGAGGGCAGGCGCGCCCCGGCGGGCAGCAGGCGCGAACGGATGCGCTCGGCAAAACGGTCGGCCAGTTGTTCGGTCAGGGTACGGTGGGCAGTGCGGGTCAGCATGGAATGCAACGGTGTGGCTGTGCCAATGCGAACACCAGCACAGTTTGCTTTATTGTCAAAAAATCTGTATCGGAACTGTAATGGTAATTTCCCTACAGTAGATTCCATTGCACGGATCTTTCCCCCTTCTACTGCCGCCATGCCCTTTGCCGAATTCACTGCCCTGCTGGTTCTGGCCACCGCCATGAGCTTCACGCCCGGCCCCAACACCACGCTCTCCACCGCGCTGGCCGCCAACCGCGGGCTGCCCCACGCCATGCGCTTTGTGTGCGCAGTGCCCGTGGGCTGGTCGGCGCTGCTGCTGCTGTGTGCGGGCGGGCTGGGCGCCATGGTGGTGGCGGCGCCTGCGCTGCGCCTGGCCATCAAAGGCCTGGGCATTGGCTACCTGCTGTGGCTGGCCTGGAAACTGGCACACAGCGCCCGCCTGACCGAAGCCAACACGGCGCAGTTGACCGTGGGGTTCTGGCAGGGCACGGCGCTGCAGTTCGTCAACATCAAGGCCTGGCTGCTGGCGTTGACCATCGTGGCTGGGTGGGTCGCCGGGCGTACAGACGCTTTGCAACGCCTGGCCGTCGTGCTGCCGGTGATGGTGTTTTTTGCCTTCACCAGCAACCTGGCCTACGCCGCCACGGGCGCCCTGCTGCGCCAGTGGTTGGCGCAGGGAAGCCGCCTGCTGTGGTTTAACCGCTGCATGGCCTTGGTGCTGGTACTTACCGCCGCCTGGATGACCACCGCATGAACACGCACCCACCGGCGGCAAACACCCCGGCCCGCCACACCGCCGAAACCCGGGGCCTGGCCCTAGGCCTGTTGGGCGTGGTGATTTTTGCCCTGACCCTGCCCATGACACGGCTGGCCGTGGGAACGCCCGATGCGCCCTTGATGTCGGGCCTGTTCATCGCCATGGGCCGCGCGGCTGTGGCGGGGGCGCTTTCGGCCCTGTTGTTGTGGACGCAGCGTGCGCCCTTGCCCCAGCGCGCAGACTGGTGGCCGCTGGCCTTCACGGCGCTGGGCGTGGTGTTTGGTTTTCCGCTGCTCACCTCCATTGCCATGCGCCATGTGGGCGCAGTGCATGCCAGTGTGATCGTGGGCGTTCTGCCCCTGGCGACGGCAGCCGTGGGGGCGCTGCTGCACCGCCAGCGCCCGTCGCCCGCCTTCTGGGCCTGCGCGCTGCTGGGCACGGCACTGGTGGTGGCGTTTGCGCTGCTGCGTTCGGGCAGCGCAGGCCTGGCGCTGCACCCGGCCGATCTGCTCTTGCTGGGCGCCATGCTGTGTGCGGCGGTGGGCTATGGCTATGGCGCACGCCTATCGCACCACATGCGCGCCGACGCCGTGATCTGCTGGGCCCTGGTGCTGTCGCTGCCGGTCACGGTGCCACTGGCGGCATGGTCCTGGCCACAGGTAGCGGTGCCGGTTGCGGCCTGGGCTGCGTTTGGCTATGTGTCCGTGTTTTCGATGTGGTTGGGGTTTTTTGCCTGGTACAAGGGCCTGGCGCTGGGCGGCACGGTGCGCGTCAGCCAGGTGCAACTGGTGCAGCCGTTTCTGGGCATGCTGTTTGCCGTGCCCTTGTTGGGCGAGCGGCTCGACGCCGTCAGCCTGGGTTTTGGCTTGGCGGTCATGGCTACCGTTTTGGCGGGTCGGCGCATGCCGGTGCGTGGTGGACGATGAAAACACCCCCCTGTGGCGCCTGCGGCGCCTTCCCCCTCTCTGTTTCGCTTCGCTCGCGGAGGGGAAACGCTCCCAGCGCGGCGGGGCGGCCCTTGCGCGGGAGCCCTGGCCTGGACCGCGCCGGTTGCATGCCTCGCGTAAACAACATCACAGCATGAAAACAGACCGGGAGGTTAAGCTATTGCCTCGGCGCTCGACCCCGGGCCGCCGCCCGGCCGCACAATGGCTTTATTGATTGAAAACGCTGCGCCCCACCCCCTGCGCACCCAATGGAGATGACTGGAATGACGAACTGGACCCTGGCCTCACGTGCCGCAAAAATGAACCCCTCGGTGATCCGCGAGATCCTCAAGGTGACCGAGAAGCCCGGCATCATCAGCCTGGCCGGTGGCCTGCCCTCGCCCAAAACCTTTCCGGTCGATGCCTTTGCCAAGGCCTGTGAAGTGGTGCTGGGCCACGACGGCGCTGCCGCCCTGCAGTACGCCGCCAGCGAAGGCTACGCCCCCCTGCGCGAGGCGATTGCCGACCTTCTGCCATGGAACGTGGACCCCGCCCAGGTGCTCATCACCACAGGCTCGCAGCAGGCGCTGGACCTGATCGCCAAGGTGCTGATCGACACCGACAGCCGCATACTGGTGGAAACCCCCACCTACCTGGGCGCGCTGCAGGCCTTCGCCCCCATGGAGCCCCAAGTGGTGGCCGTGGCCAGTGACAACGAAGGCGTTCTCATCGACGACCTGGACGCCAAAGTGGGCAGCGGTGCCGACAAGGCCCGCTTCCTGTACGTGCTGCCCAACTTCCAGAATCCCACGGGCCGCACCATGAGCGAATCGCGCCGCGCCGCCTTGGTAGAAAAGGCCGCGCAACTGGGCCTGCCGCTGGTCGAGGACAACCCCTATGGCGACCTGTGGTTTGACAACCCGCCGCCCGCACCCCTGACCGCACGCAACCCCGAGGGCTGCATCTACATGGGCAGCTTCTCCAAGGTGCTGGCACCGGGCCTGCGCCTGGGCTACCTGGTGGCACCCACGGCTGTCTACCCCAAGCTGCTACAGGCCAAGCAGGCAGCCGACCTGCACACCCCCGGCTTCAACCAGCGCATGGTGGCCGAGGTCATGAAGGGCGGCTTTCTCGACCGCCATGTGCCCACCATCCGTGCGCTGTACAAGCACCAGCGCGACGCCATGCTCGAAGCGCTGCAGCGCGAGATGGCGGGCCTGCAGGTGGAGTGGAACAGCCCCGAGGGCGGCATGTTTTTGTGGCTGCGCCTGCCCGAAGGCATGAACGCCATCGAGCTGCTGCCCCTGGCCGTGGAGCGCAACGTGGCCTTCGTGCCCGGCGCTGCGTTCTATGCCTCGGACGCCGACCCGCGCACGCTGCGCCTTTCGTTCGTGACCGCCAGCAGCGCACAGATCAACACCGGCATTACCGCCCTGGCCACCGCCATCCGGGCCTACCCGCGCAGCACCTGAATTCTCCGCACACGACCAGGAGCTCCCATGAACAAGCGCTCTTACAAGCAGATCGACGTGTTCAGCCACCGCCCTGGCGACGGCAACCCCCTGGCCGTGATCATGGACGGCAACGGTCTGCCCGAGCGGTCCATGCAGCGGTTTGCCACCTGGACCAACCTGTCGGAAACCACCTTTCTGCTGCCGCCCACCGCCGAAGGCCGCGCAAGGGGTGCCGACTACCGTGTGCGCATCTTCACCCCCGGCGGCGAGCTGCCCTTTGCCGGGCACCCCACGCTGGGTACCTGCCACGCCTGGCTGCAGGCGGGCCACCAGCCGCACGACCCCGACACCATCGTGCAAGAGTCGGCCCAGGGGCTGGTGCGCATCCGGCGCCAGGGCGAAACCCTGGCCTTTGCCGCGCCGCCCATGCAGCGCAGCGCACCTAACCCCGCCATGCTGGCACTGGTGACCGGCGCGCTGGGCCTGCGCTCCGGGCAAATCCAGGCTGCGCAATTGCTGGACAACGGCCCGCGCTGGCTGGGCCTGCTGCTCGACAGTGCCGACACCGTCCTGGGCCTGCAGCCCGACCATGCCCGCCTCAAAGACCTGGGCCAGGACGTGGGCGTGGTGCATGTGGCCCCCACGGCCAGCGACACCAGCCAGCCCGGCGTGGTGGTGCGTGCTTTTGCGGCCCCCATGGGCAACCCGGAAGACCCGGTCACCGGCAGCCTCAACGCCAGCCTGGCACAGTGGCTGATCCCTGAAAATTTGGCACCCCGCCAGTACGTGGTGGCCCAGGGCGAATGCCTGGGCCGCGCCGGGCGTGTGCGCATTACGCAAGACGCCGACGGCCAGGTCTGGGTGGGCGGCAACTCCATCACCTGCATCGAAGGCGAAGTCCTTTTCCCCTGACAGCCCAACACGAGGGCTCCGGCGGCAACGCCCGGCACAGCGCCGGGAGCCCCCGGCGTGGCCCAGCGCAGCCCGCGCCCATCGTCTTTTGAACCACCAGACACCGTCCTCCATCCCCTCGCAAAGGCCCACCCACCATGCACTTACGCCCCTTCAAGCAAGTTGACGTCTTCACCGCCCAGGCCTACCGGGGCAACCCGCTGGCCGTGGTACTCGACGGCACCGGGCTGGGCACCGAGGCCATGCAAGACTTCACGCACTGGACCAACCTGTCCGAAGCCACTTTCGTACTGCCACCCACCGCCGAAGGCCGCGCCGCCGGGGCCGACTACCGCGTGCGCATCTTCTGCCCCGGGCGCGAGTTGCCCTTTGCCGGCCACCCCACGCTGGGCAGTTGCCACGCCTGGTTAGAAGCGGGTGGTCAACCGCAAGCAGCAGGCACCGTGGTGCAGGAATGCGGCGTGGGCTTGGTCACGCTGCGCCAGGACGGCGAGCGCCTGGCCTTTGCCGCCCCCCCGCTCCTCAAGAGCGGGCCGCTGGCGGAAGACGATGTGGCGCTGATCGCACGCGGCCTGGGCGTGGCGCGCAGCGACATCCTGCACCACGCCTGGTGCGACAACGGGCCCAACTGGCGCGGCGTGATGCTGCGCTCGGCCGAACAGGTACTGGCGCTCCAACCCGACGCCGCCGTGCTGGCCGGCCTGGACGTGGGTGTGGTCGGTCCGCGCGGAAAAGTCGGCGTCATCGGCAGCGCCGACCTTGATGGCATTGCCTTCGAAGTGCGCGCCTTCTTCCCCGGCAACAACGGCCTGGTCGAAGACCCAGTCACCGGCAGCCTGAACGCCGCCCTGGCGCAGTGGCTCATTGGCGCAGGCCTGGCCCCCGCGCAGTACGTGGCCAGCCAGGGCACCTGCCTGGGCCGCGCCGGGCGCGTGCATGTGGAGCAGGTCGGCGACACGATCTGGGTGGGCGGAAACTCCGTCACCTGCATATCGGGCGAGGTACTGCTGTGACAACACCCGTCATGCCCCACCAGTGCGCGGCCCCCCTGGTGGTGCTCGCGCCGGTCCTGGCCACGGGCGTGCCATGGTGCGAACGCACGCCGGGCACCACCCCCACGCCCCACGGCCCCGTCACCCTCACATCCCTTTGAATCGATTCGCCATGCTCCACACCCTGCCCACCCTTGCCGATATCGAAGCCGCCGCCCAGGTGGTGTACCGCGACTTTGCCGCCACACCGCAGTACCGCTGGGCACTGCTGAGCGAACGCCTGGGCACCGACTGCTGGCTCAAGCACGAGAACCACACGCCCGTGGGCGCCTTCAAGATCCGGGGCGGCCTGACCTACTTCGACCAACTGGCCCAGCGCGGCGCGCTGCCGCGTGAAGTGGTCAGCGCCACACGCGGCAACCACGGCCAGAGCATGGGCTGGGCCGCGCGGCGCCATGGCGTGGCCTGCACCATCGTCGTGCCACGCGGCAACTCGGTCGAGAAAAACGCCGCCATGCGTACCCTGGGCGTTGCGCTGGTCGAGCACGGCGAAGACTTCCAGGAAGCCCGCGAACACGCCCTGCAGATCGCCGCCGAGCGCGGCGCGCACATGGTGCCCAGCTTCCACACCGACCTGCTGCGCGGCGTCAGCACCTACTGGTGGGAGTTTTTCCGCGCCGTGCCGCAGCTCGACGTGGTGTATGTGCCCATTGGCCAGGGCTCGGGCGCCTGCTCGGCCATCGCCGCCAAACTGGCGCTGGGGCACCGCGCCCGCGTGGTGGGCGTGGTCAGCAGCCACGCCACCACCTATGCCGACTCCATCGCCGCAGGCCATGTGGTGGAAAGCCCCGTGACCACGCAACTGGCCGACGGCATGGCCTGCCGCGTGGCCGACCAGGGCGCGCTCGACATCCTGATGCCCCACCTCGACCACACCGTGCAGGTGAGCGACGATGAGGTGGCCGCCGCCATGCACCATCTGTTTACCGACACCCACAACGTGGCCGAGGGCGCGGGCGCTGCTGCGCTGGCGGCTGCATTGCAGGAGCGCGGGCAGTTGCAGGGCCAGGTGGTGGGCTTGGCATTGACGGGAGGCAACGTGGACGCCAGTGTGCTTGCACAGGTTCTGACCCGGCAGGTCTGAACTCTCATTTTGATAGCGCCGGTCGCTTGCGTGACAAGCGCAAGTGGCTGCAATCGCCAAAATCGCACCCCATGGGAACCCTCTACCTTGTGCGCCACGGCCAGGCCTCGTTTGGTGCAGACGACTACGACCAGCTCAGCCCCCTGGGTCGCCAGCAGGCGGTGCGCCTGGGCGAATACTGGCGCAGCAGCGGCCAGCGCTTTGACGCCGTGCTGCTGGGCACGCTGCGCCGCCACACGCAAACCCTGGAGGGCATTGCCGAGGGCCTGCCGGGCTTGCCCCCCTCCATCGCCCTGCCGGGCCTGAACGAATACGACAGCTTGGCGCTGATCCGTGCCATCCACAACGAACCGCTGCAAAAGCCCGACACGCCCGAGCTGTACCGCCACCACTTCCGCCTGCTGTGCGATGCCATTGCGCAGTGGATGGCCGGCGTCATCAGCCCGCAGGGCATGCCCAGCTGGGACGAGTTTGCGGGCGGCGTGCGCAGCGTGCTCGACCAGGTGCGCCGCGACTACGCAGGCCAGAACGTGCTGCTGGTGAGCAGCGGCGGCCCTATCTCCACGGCCGTCGGCGAGGTACTGGGCACGGCGCCGGAAGTGACCATCGCGCTGAACATGCGCATCCGCAACAGCGCGGTGACCGAGTTCAGCGTGTCGCCCAAACGGCTGATGCTGCAGACCTTCAACACGCTGCCGCACCTCAATGAGGCGCAGCATGCGGGGATGGTGACGCACGCCTGATTTTTGGCTCTAGCGCTTATTGATATTGCATTTGCAGCTATTGTTTCGATAGTTGATGTGGTGCTTTTGTTGAGGGCGGGTGCCGGGATGTGCCCCCGGCGGGGCACCTTCTTTTCTTGTCTCGCCAAGAAAAGAAGGCAAAAGAAAGCGACCCTACTGTCTGCGACCCTCCGCTTCGCTCCGGGCAACCTGCGGTGCTTGGTGCTGGCGGGGTCTCGCTCGAACTCGCGCCTGCGGCGCTCAGACAATCGCGAGCCCTGATCCGCCAACCCCAGTGCGCCGCAGGCGCATACAGAAGGGGGTGGTAGCCCAACATCCACACGGGCCATCGCTGCGCTCGGCCCCAAGGGGCGCAGGCGCTACGCGCCGCGAACGCGGGGCCGAGCGCAGCGATGGCCCGAAAGGGCTGTTTTCTCCCCACCCCTTGTGGCTGCGCCTGCGGCGGGGTGCTTGCGGGGTGGCATGCGCGCCCCCGCGCGCATGCTTCGTGAACTGACTTGCCGCGTCTGTCTGAATGGAGCGCGCCAGCGCGAAGTGAGTTACGCGGCGCACCCCGCAAGCGCCCCGACGCAGGTTTGCCCCTTCGCACAGCGAAGGGGTCGCAGACTGGGGGGCGCGTTTCTTTGCCTCCTTTTTTGTCGCGCGACAAGAAAGGAGGTCGCCCGCCGGGGCGAGTCCCGGCTCCCGCCCTCAAAAAACACTACGTCAACTATTAAAACAATAGCTACCAGCGCTTACCTAACAAACGCCAACAGCCAAAAATCCATCAAACATCGCACCGCGCCACCAGCGACTCCACCGGCAACGCACACAGCTCCTGCAGCAGCAGCGCCAACTGCGCACCCGCCGCCTCCACCACCGCCCGCCCCTTCTCGGCCGTCGCCCCGGCCGCATTGCCGACCGCGCCCGCCGGGTGGTAGTCCTGCATGGCCCAGCCCATCTTGGCGCTCTTGCCGTTGCCCAGGAGAGCGTAGCGCTCGGCCCGGTCCTGCGAGGTGGAGCGGAAATCGCGCGCCTGGTCCATGCGCACCGTCTGGGGCGCCAGGTGCAGCATCATCGACGTCTCGATCTCGCCCGCATGGATGCCGAAACGGTGCTCCTGCGCACTGAACAGCGCCTGCACGTCGCCCGGCAGCGGCAGGCTGAACCAACTGCTGCTGTAGACCAGCAGGCCGTGGCGCTGGCGCAGCTCGCGCGCAACGATGTCCATCACGCTGACCTGGCCCCCGTGGCCGTTGAGCAGCAGGAGCTTTTTGACCCCGGCACGCGCCACGCAGGCGCCGATCTCGGTCCACAACGCGATCACCGTGGCGGGCGCGAGCGACAGCGTGCCGGGGTAGGCCAGGTGCTCGGTGCTCAAACCCACCACCTGCGGCGGCAGGAACAGCGTCGGCAGGTTGGCGGGCAGCAGCGGCAGCGCGGCGTCGATCACGCCCTGCAGCAGCGTGGCATCCACACTGAGCGGCAGATGCGGCCCGTGCTGCTCGATGGCGGCCACGGGCAGCACGGCCACGGTGTGCGCGGCCTGGCCGCTGGCCTGCAGGTGCGCAAAGTCGCGCGTGGTCAGATCGGCCCAGAAGCGCGAGGGCAAGGCAGAAAGGGGCGCATTGGAAGTCATGCCCCGCATGGTAGTGGAGACGGCTGCGCTGTGGCGTACCCACATCCCGCTACCATCGCCCCATGACCGAAGAACTGTTCCACCAGGATGCCCGGCTGCACGCATGCAGCGCCCGCATTACCGCCTGCACCGACGCTGGCATTGGGCGGGACCGCACCGCGCTCTACCCACGGGGCAATGGCGTCCCTGTGGCCAACACCTTCGGAATCGAGAAAAAACGCGCCTCCGCCCACCGGGTCGTCTGGGACTTTGCCGCCTAAGCCCCCGGAACCAAAACACACGCCCCCGGCTCCCACAGGACGACCATGTCCCATCGCACCTTCCACCGCTTTTTGTTCGCTCTTTTTTTCATAGCTGCCAGCGCAGGATGGACAAGCGCAAACGCCCAATTCAGTAACAAACCCGCCCTTGCCACCAGCAGCGTGGTGAGCACGCCGCAAGTACGCGCCGAGCTGGTGGCCCATGCCCCCGAGGGGCTGACACCGGGCCAGACCGTGTGGGTGGGCCTGTGGCTGACGCACCAGAAGGACTGGCACACCTACTGGAAGAACCCCGGCGATTCGGGCCTGCCCACCGAACTGACGTGGGAGCTGCCCCCCGGCCTGGACATGGGCGAGACCGCCTGGCCCGTACCCCGGCTGATCCGCATCGGCAAGCTGGCCAACTACGGCTATGACGGCCAGGTGCTGCTGGCCGCGCCGCTGCAGGTACCCACCAACTTCAAGCCCCCGCCGGGCGGCCAGGGCCAGATCGACATCCGCCTGCGCGCCACCTGGCTGGCCTGCCGCGTGGAATGCATCCCCGAAGAAGGCAGCTTCGTGCTGCAACTGCCGGTGCGCAGCTCAACGGCCATGCACAGCGCCCTGTTCGCACAAGCGCAAGGCGCCCAGCCGCAGCCCCTGCAGGGCCAAAGCCACATCACCGTGGAAGGCGAACGCCTGCAACTGCGCGTGACCGGCCTGCCAGCCAGCGTGCACGGCCAGCCACTCGAAGTGTTTGCCGAAACCCCGGCCGTACTGGTGCCCGCCGCCGTGCCAGGCCAGGACTGGACACAGGCTTGGCAGGGCGACACCTGGACGGCCAGCCTGCCACTCTCGCCCGAGCGCGGCGCCAGCCCGGCGCAACTGCCGCTGGTGCTGGCCCCCGAGGGCCGCAGTGCGGGCGACACGCCCCAGGGCTGGCACACCGTGGCCGCTGTGGCGGGGCAATGGAGCCGTGCGGCACCGCTCACCGGCGTGTCCCCCGCGCTGGCCGCCGCCCTGGCGGCCAACCAGCAGGCAAGCCAACCCCTCGCTGCAACGGGCGGCGCGCTGCTCACGGCCCTGCTGGGCGGCCTGATTGGCGGGCTGCTGCTCAACCTCATGCCCTGCGTCTTCCCGGTGCTGGCCATCAAGGTGATGGGCTTTGCCCGGCATGGCAACCACCAGCGCGCGCAGCGCCTGGGCGGCGTTGCCTACACCGCTGGCGTGGTGCTGTCCTTCATGGCGCTGGGCGGCCTGCTGCTGGCCCTGCGCGCGGCGGGCGAGCAACTGGGCTGGGGCTTTCAGCTTCAGTCGCCCGCCGTGGTGGCAGTGCTGGCCCTGCTCTTTACGCTGATCGGGCTGAACCTGGCGGGCGTGTTCGAGTTTGGCCAGTTCGTACCCGGGCGCCTGGCCACGCTGCAGGCACGCCACCCGGCAGGCGATGCCTTTTTGACCGGCGTGCTGGCCGTGGCCATCGCCTCGCCCTGCACGGCACCCTTCATGGGCGCGGCTTTAGGTTTTGCCATCGACATGCCTGCGCCGCAGGCGCTGGCGGTGTTTGCGGCCCTGGGCATTGGCATGGCCCTGCCCTACCTGCTGGCCGCCTGGGTACCCGCCGTGGTGGGCTGGCTGCCGCGCCCCGGTGCGTGGATGGACACCTTCCGCCGCGCCATGGCCTTCCCCATGTTTGCCACCGTGGTGTGGCTGGTGTGGGTGCTGGGCCAGCAAAGCGGCATCGACGGC
>Ga0209477_1002415_pt1 | contig 10811 bp, 10 predicted proteins | sample KloWWTupernatant_FD_187180 | JGI IMG/M metagenome (GOLD analysis project Ga0209477, IMG submission 187180) | Active sludge microbial communities from Klosterneuburg, Austria, studying microevolution and ecology of nitrifiers - Klosterneuburg... | ecosystem: Engineered > WWTP > Aerobic digester >...
GTAATTTGTAATTTGTAATTCGTAATTCGTAATTTGTAATTTGTAATTTGTAATTTGTAATTTGTAATTTGTAATTCGTAATTTGTAATTTGTAATTCGTAATTCGTAATTATTTATCAACAACCGCTGCCATGAATTCACCTTCACATGCAAGTTCGCCGCCGATATAATTTTTATAAGCTTTGCCGGCGATTTTACAAATGCCGCTTCTGAATGAAAGCAGAAACATTTCAAATACAAGCTGATCACCGGGTACTACCGGCTTTCTGAATTTTACTTTATCTATGGATGCAAAATATGCCATCTTGCTCTGCGGGTCGTCGAGAGAATTGAGAAGAAGAATGAATCCGCACTGCGCCATTGCCTCCACTATCAGCACACCGGGCATTACTCTTCTGTTTGGAAAGTGTCCGTTGAAAAATGGTTCGTTGTAAGTCACGTTTTTTATTCCGACTATTCTCTTATTTACTTCAATGTCAATGATCCTGTCCACCATAAGAAACGGATATCTGTGAGGCATGATCTCAAGAATTGCTTCAATGTCAAATACACAGTTCTCTGATTTCAGCACCTGAAATTTTTTCTCGATCTTCTTCTGAAGATAAAGCTTCCTCAGCATTTTTGTAAATTCAACATTGGATTTATGTCCGGGTCTGGCGGCAAGTATCTGACCTTTGACAGGCGCACCGATAAGCGCAAGATCGCCGATAAGGTCGAGAAGCTTATGTCTGGCAGGTTCGTTGCGAAATCTCAGCTCACGGTTATTTAAAATTCCATTGGAACCGAGTATTATACTTTCTTCAATTCCAATTTTCTTTTTCATTCTCTCCAGTTCTTCATCAGATGCATCTTTATCTACAATGACAATTGCATTATTGAGATCACCGCCTTTTATTAAATTCTGTTCCTGCAGATATTCTATTTCACTTAAGAAACAAAAAGTTCTCGATGGTGCAAATTCTTTTTCAAATTCTTTATGCAGATTAAAAAGTCCTGTATGCTGAACACCGAGCGCGGGATTATTATAATCTATCATTACGGAAATTCTGAAATCATCTTTGAGAGGAAGAGCTACAATATCGACATTCGTTTTATCATCATGATAATGAACAGTATCTTCGATCACAAGATAATCACGCTTTGCTTCCTGCTCTACAATGTCAGCTTTTTTCAAAGTCTCTACATAATCTTTCGCACTGCCGTCCATGATAGGCGGTTCATTTGAGTCAAGCTCAATAATAATATTATCGATCTCACAGCCCATAATACTTGCAAGCACATGCTCTACAGTGTGAACTTCTGCACCATCCTTTGCAATTGTAGTACCTCTCGAAATATCAATAACGTGATCAATGTCAGCAGGTATTTCAGGAGAGTCAGGGAGATCAGTTCTTTTAAACTTAACTCCATAATTTTCAGGAGCAGGTTTAAATGTCATGTTTGATTTATTTCCGGTATGAAGTCCAACGCCGGATAAGGTGATCTCATTTTTGATTGTGCGCTGTTTTTCTAACATATAAAGAATTAAATTTATTTTACTTGCCGGGGGATTCTAACTTTTTTATTCTTTCTTCAAGCTTGTCAAGATTTCGTATTCTTGCTTCTATTTTCAGATCTTCTCTGTAAGGTCTGAATCTGTAACCGGTATAAATACCCGGTACAGTAATAGATTTTGAAACACCAACAGATGAGCCGATAATTACATCATCACATATTTCTATATGTCCGACAATTCCTGCCTGTCCTCCTATCATACATCTCTTACCTATCTTAGCAGAACCTGCAATGCCGACCTGTGCAGCGATGACAGTATTTTCACCGATGGTTACATTATGAGCGATCTGAATCTGATTATCTATTTTAACTCCTTTGCAAATTCTTGTCTCGCCGATAGTCGCTCTGTCTATTGAAGTATTAGAACCGATCTCTACATTGTCTTCTATTACAACATTACCGGTCTGCGGTATTTTCTTATAAGTGTAATCTTCCTGCCTGGCAAATCCAAATCCATCAGATCCAATGACAGTACCGGAATGGATGATCACATTATCTCCGATCACTGTATCTTTATAAATTGTTACATTTGGATAGATAAGACAATTCTTTCCTAAGATTGAATTTTTTCCAATATAAGTATTTGCATAAATTCTTGTACCGTCTCCGATCTTACAGTCATTTTCTATTACCACATTAATTCCTGCATAAACTTTTTCACCGGTCTTTACATTAGTCCCAATACTGCAGCTTTCCGAAATACCAATATCAGTAATGTCTTCCTTTATATCAAATTTCTCTAACAGTTTTAAAAAAGAATTATAAGGGTCTTTTACACGTATCAGTGAAATATTTTTTCCTGCATTATTATCTGTAACTTCAAACCCGTCAGAAACTATAACACATCCGGCTTTAGTTGAGTCAAAATATTTTTCATATTTCGGATTTGAAATGAAAGTGATCTCATGATCTTCAGCAGTCTCAATTTTTCCAATACCTGTAACTTCAGCTTCAGGGTCGCCTTCAAGTTTTCCATTAATAATATTTGCGGCCTCGCTCAGCTTCATTTATTTTCCTTCAATTTCATTAATAACTTTACTGGTCAGATCGTAATTTTCATTCACATAAAGAAGTAAAATTTCACTGCTTCTGTCAAACACATAGTCATAGCTTCCATCTTTTGCAACTGTTTCAATCGCTTTGAATATTCTGTCCTGTACAGGTTTCATGAATTCCGTCTGCTTCAGAAAATATTCGCCGCCTTCACCAAATTTTTCTATCTTAAAATTACTGACCTTTGTCTCAAGTTCAGTGATCTTTGTTTCAGTCTGCTGTTTCAGCTGATCTGTAAGAATGAGTTTCTTTTTTTCATAATCATCCTTAATTATTTTCAGACTGTCCTGGAGCTGTGTGAGTTCAGTCTGCCATTGAGTGACAAGATTATCCAGACGCTGCTGGGCATCACGTGAATCCTGCATTGATTCCACAATTTTTTTTGAATCAATATAACCTACTTTTGTCTGAGCTGAAAGTCCGGCAGACATTAAGAAGACTACTGCAGTAAAAGCTAATGTAATATTTCTGATGATTTTCATTATCGCTTTTTTATAAAAAGAATGTTCTGAATATTTATCATCCCAATATGGAATGGATTTTATTTCAGCTTATCAAGTACTTTAAATGTAATGTCAAAATCTTTATCACCATAAAGCAAAGTACCGTCAGCTTTGTCGAAAACGAAATTGATCTTCATGGATTTTGAAACATCCTCAATTGTCTTTGTGATCTTTTCCTTCACAGGTTTGAATAATTCAGCCTGTTTCTGAAGTAACGAATTTTGGATTGACTGTTTGTAATTATCCAGGGATTCACTAAGTGTCTGAAGTTCATTCTGCAATCCGGAGATCTCGGTATTTAAAGCTTTCAGATCAGTTTCTGATGTTACAGTTCCGGACTCGACACTTTTTTGAGCATCTTCGTATCTGGTTTTAAAAGTCTCAGCTTTTGATTTTAAATCAGTCTCTTTAGCCTGTATTGTATCAAGGTATAATTTCTGCAAGTCCTCAAGCTCTTTCTGAACTTCCTGAGCTTCAGGTAATTGTTTTAAAATTACTTCACTGTCTACATATCCTATTTTGACCTGTGACTGCACGTTTCCTGAAATGAAAAATCCTATTGCAGAAAAAATTACTATTAATAATTTCAAGTTACTTGTTTTCAAAGAATATCTCCTTCTTGTTTTTATTTAAGTTAAATTTATGTTTTTAAAATTAAAAGCCTCTTCCAAACTGAAAATGAAACAGCCATTTCGGAGGAATACCGTCCACTGCTTCTCTGTCAAATCCATATCCGAAATCAAATCCTACAAGTCCTACTGCAGGAAGTATCAGTCTGGTTCCAAAACCAACTGATCTTCTGAGATCAAACGGATCAGTTTTATTAATGTCAGCCCACACATTTCCTGCTTCTGCAAAAATAAGTGCGAAGATCGGAAGCGGATCCTGAGAAATTGAATATCGGAATTCCAGTCCATACTTGGTAGTTACTCTTCCACCGATTGGATCACCAAACTGATTCTGCGGTCCGACAGTCCTGTCGTCATATCCACGCAATGCTATTGTGTTATAAGTTAATCCATTTCCACCCATGTAAAAAGTTTCGTTTGGCGGTAAGTATTTATCTTTTGAAAATGAATTAATAAATGAAAACTGGAACGTACTGAATAAAACTAATTTCCTGTTTACAGTTAAAGGTGTGAATGCTTCAGTCAGAAAAATATTTTTTACAAACTCAACTGTTCCGGGCAGAAATGGTCCGCCTGATAATTCTGTTGAATTTGAAACTCTTGTACCCGTTGTAGGAAATACCGGTTCAAATACCGATGATCTCGAAATGATCTGCCTGATACTAAACTGATTTCTTATCCCTTCTTCATATACTCCGTCTCCGTTGATAACATTTGTGTTCTGATATTTTAATGTCCAGTCACCTCTGAAATAATCATCCGGAAATTTAAATCTTCTTCCGATATTTACGGATGCACCGGTCTCTTTCTGATCGAGGTTAGAATAATTTGACCTTGTATCAAAAATATTAAAACCAAACAAAGTCGGTGTATCAAAAAGCCACGGCTCCTGAAAACCAATATCAAAAGTTCTGTATGTTCCACCCGTTCCAAAAGACCAGTTGAAGGACATGAGCTGTCCCGCTCCGCCTGAAAGTGGTTTTGTAATATCAAAATTGTTGAATGTAAGTCCAAGCGCTCCGGTGATACCGAAACTTCCGCTGTACCCGATCGATGCATTGAACTGGTCAGATGATTTTTCTTCTACTATATAATTAATCTGCACAGTGCTGTCGTTAGCAAGTGAGATGTCCTGACTTAATTTTTCGGGATTAAAATAATTTAAAGCCGCAAGCTGCTGCATACTTCTTTTTATATCACTCTTTGTAAAAAAATTACCCGGTAAAGTATAAAGCTCTCTGCGCATTACTTTGTCTTTTGTCTTGTCATTTCCTTCAAATCCTACCATTCCAAATCTGAATGGATTTCCCTCAGATATCTGGATCTTCAGATTTACTTCATCATTTTTTTCAGCGGGTTCTTCATTTATCAGAGCATTAAATGAGAGATAGCCGTTGTCAAGATATAATGAACTAATATCGGATTCTTCTTCATTACCATAAATATTCTGTTGAAGTATTTTTGTATTATAAACACTTCCTTTTTTAAGCTTAAGCCGACTTAATAATTCATCTTCACCATAAACTGTATTACCTGTTATATTAATGTCATTTATAAAGTATCTGGAGCCTTCAAAGACGGTAATTATAATATTCACATCTGTTTTGGATGGAAGAATATCCAGTTCTTCCGAAACAATGCTGGCATCTTTATAACCCAACTCTCTGTAAAATTCTATAAGTAATTTTTTATCCTCTTCATATTTTGCTTTATCAAAATCCGCGCCTTCCCAGAATTTCCACCAGGTACCTTCACTCGTATTTTCAAAAGCATCTATAAGGTCCTCTTTGGAAACATTCTTGTTTCCTTTTACAATTATTCTGTTTACGGTCAGCTCATTACCTTCTTTAATTTTGATCCTGATCCTTGCTTCGTTATTTGCTGACAGCAGTTTGTCAACTGATACTTCAGCCATACCAAAACCTTCTTCAGCGTATGCTTTTTCCAGATTATATTCAATGTCTTTAAGCTTCTGCTCACTGATCACTTCACCCGGTACAATATTTATTTTTTCTTTTAACTCATCTTCGGAAAGCTCATCATTTCCTGTTATCTCAAGACTTTCAACCCTGGGAAGCTCTTCTACTTCAATTACCAGATAAACTTCGTCCCCGAATTTTTTTTCAACAAATATCTTCACATCTGAGAATATTCCTATATTCCATAATCTGCTGATTGCATCTCTTGTTTCATCCGAGGGCAGAGAGATCTCAGCTCCCTGTCTGAGTCCTGAATATGATATGATCGTTCCCTTTTCATAATTTTTATTTCCTTTTGTATCAATACTCGCGATCCTGTATTTTTGAGGTCCGGTTTCCTGGGAAAATAAATTTGATGTGAGGGAAATGAATGTTAAAAATATTATTATAAATAATTTGGGTGACATTTTTTGAGTTTAATTCTTTTGGTTTTTAATTAACTGTTCGCTGGTCATTCCGAATCTTCTTTCTCTTTTCTGAAAATCATATATCGCTTTATATAAATTATCTCTTTTAAAATCAGGCCAGTAACAGTTATCAATATATATTTCGCTGTACGCCAGCTGCCATAAAAGAAAGTTGCTGATCCTGAATTCACCGCCGGTCCTGATTAAAAGATCAGGATCAGGGAGGCTTTTTGTTGCAAGATATTCAGAGAAAGTTTCTTCTGTGAGTGAATCTAAATCAAAACTATTCTTTTTATGTTCCTCTGCTATTTTTTTTGCTGCATTGAGAATATCCCATCTCCCGCTGTAACTGAGTGCAAGATTCAAAGTCATTAGATCATTATCTTTTGTTGTGTACATTGAATCATCCAATTCTTTTCTTACTTTGTCAGGAAGATTATCCAGATCCCCCGTAGCAATAAGTTTTACATTATTTTGATTTAATCTGTCTGTCTCATCACGAATAGACCTTATAAGTAATTTCATCAGCATAGTTACTTCTGTCTTGGGTCTTTTCCAGTTCTCTGTTGAAAAAGTATAAAGCGTCAGATATTTTATTCCGATCTGTCCTGATACTTCCACTATATCTCTTGCTGAATTTACACCTTCATTATGACCAAACATTCTCGAAAGACCTTTGGATTTTGCCCACCTTCCGTTACCATCCATTATTATTGCTATATGAGCAGGAATGACACCGTGTGCTTTTAATTCATCCTGTTTTATTTTGTCTTTTGCTTTTGGCTCTGTCAAATGAGATGTTTCTACTTGTTTAAAATTATTTTTGTTCCTTTGTAAAAAAATGAATATTTACAAAAGTCCGATCTTTTCTTTTACTTCAGACATTTTACTATCAGCAATAGCTTTAGCTTTGTTGTTTCCATCATTGATGACATTCATAACTCTCTCTTCATCAATTCTGATCTCATTGTAAATTTTTTGAAGTAAGGTCAGCTTATCAGCTACGAGTTCACCGAGATCCGTCTTGAATTTCCCATATCCCTGATCACCATATTCATTCTCAATATCACTTACAGGCTTTCCTGAAAATTCAGAAAATATAGTTAAAAGATTTGAAAGTTCAGGTTTACCGTTTCCATAAGCAACTTTATTTTCTGAATCTGTAACGGCTTTTTTGAATTTCTTAATTACCTTATCAGCACTGTCCTCAAGTAAAACATAACTGTCCTGTGATTCGCTCTTGCTCATCTTTTCGGATGCATTATTAAGTGACATGATCTTTGCAGATGTTATAGACAAAGTAGCTTTCGGAACTTTAAAAGTATCTCCGTGCTGATTATTAAATCTATTTGCAATAGTCCTGCATAGCTCTACATGCTGTACCTGATCTATGCCGACAGGGATTTCATCTGCATCATATAAAAGTACATCACCTGCCATCAGCACCGGATAATCAAACAATCCTGTCAGTTGTCCATCTTTGCCTGACTTCTGGGATTTGTCCTTATATTGTGTCATCTTTCCAAGCTCGCCCATAGTCACATAATTATTCAGTATCCAGCAAATCTCACTGTGTGCCGGTATCATAGACTGAACGAATATCACAGATCTGAGCGGATCGACTCCGACTGTAAGAAGCCAGGCCACTATATCAAGAGTTCTTTTTTTTAATAGATCAGGATCCTGTTTTACAGTAATTGCATGAAGATTAGCTACGAAGAAAAAATTTTCATAACCATCATTATGCTGATCAGCTGCCCAGCCTTTCATCGCGCCAAGATAATTTCCAATAGTAAGATCACCTGACGGCTTTATACCCGAGACTATTCTTTTTTTTACTGCAGTCAAAGCTTCTATTTATTATTAAAAATTTTTAAAAAATATAAAAACATAACAGATTAAAATATACTCTTCTTAATTATTTAAAATGGAATCAGTTTTACAATTATGTAAAATATGGTATTTAATTATCACACTAAAATTTCAAAAATTATTTATGTAAGCTTTGGCAAGTTTATATGTTTCGGCAATTCCTTTCCGGTGAGTTCTTTCGACTCCGTGTGAAGCGGAAACTCCGGGTCCTATAAGACCGACTCTTACATCATACCCGGCAAGCAGCGCAGCGCTTCCGTCAGAACCGTAATAAGGGTATATATCTATATTGAATTTGATCTTATTCTTTACAGCAAGATCTTTCAGCTTTTGCGAAACATCAAAATCATACGGACCTGAAGAATCTTTAACGCAAATTGAAACTGAATCTTCAGAACCTGAACAGCCGTCACCTACTACTGCCATATCCAGCACCAGAAGCTCTTTCACAGAATCAGGAATTCCAATTGCTGATCCGTGACCGACCTCTTCATAATTTGAAAAATAAAATCCAACCTTCTTTTTATTTTTAACTTTTGACAAATCTTTTATCAACTCTATTAATACCGCAGCGCATGCCTTATCGTCAAGAAATCTGGATTTCACAAATCCTGATTTAGTATATTCAAATCTGTTATCATAGAATACAAAATTACCTGTTTCAATATCCAGCTTTTTTACATCGGATTCACTTTGAACCGGTTCATCTATTCTTACAGACATATTGGAGTACTCACGCTTTTCAGTTCTGAGATTTTTGTTTACATGATCTGCAGGATTATTCATAAGAAAAGTCCCGCGGTAAAGTTTGCCTTTAGAATTTCGGATAGTGACGTATTCACCTTCAAAAGAATTCCATGGATAGGATCCAAGCTGAGTAAGCTCCAGAGTCCCGTTGCCTTTTACTTCTTTTACCATAGCACCGAGCGTATCAATGTGCGCTGTCAAAAGCAGTTCAGGGTCATCATCAAAAGATATCAGAAGAGAACCTTTGTTTGTCAGAGTCTTTTTTATATCTTTATTATCAGTAAATAAAGATGAAATATATTTTATCACATCATTTGTAAATCCGGTGGGCGAGTGGATCTTTAGAAGTGATTCAAGTGTCGAAGTTACGTTATCCATTATTCTGTGCTGTCTATTATTACTTTATAAATTTTTTCACCGTCTTTTGTCATGCCAAACTTTTCTCTGGCGACCTCTTCAAGTCTTTTGTCAGATGAACTTAAAGCGTCTATTTCTTTCTGAAGATTTTCCGTTTTAACAAGTTCAAGTTTTATCAGATTCTCAATTTCCCTGGTCTCTTCTTCAAGTTTCATCTTTTGCAATACTCCTTTGTTTCCAAAAATTGTCATGGAAATAAGTCCAATAAAAAATACGATAATAAGTACAAGGTTTACATTGTATTTTATAAACCGGACTATACTTGTAAATATTCCGTCTTTTTCGCTATTCATAAAAATTATATATCAAAATTATTTTTTAACAAATCCATTTCAGTTTAATGAAAGTTGAATTATTTTTTCAATCAACTGATTAAAATTCATTCCGTTCACCAGTGCCGATTTTGGAACGAGTGAAGTCTCCGTCATTCCCGGCAGCGTGTTCACCTCAAGACAATAAAGATCATTTTTATCATCAAGCATAAAATCTACTCTTGAATAAACTTTACATCCAAGTGCTTTATGAGCCTTCAAAGCATTTTCCTTTGCCAGCTTTTCAATATCTGCAGGTATATCTGCAGGACAAAAATATTCAGTCATGCCCTTTGTATATTTATGCTCATAATCATAAAATCCGTCTCTGGGTCTGATCTCGATGACAGGAAAAGCTTCATCTCCGATCACAGGAACAGTAAGTTCTCTTCCTTTTATATACTTTTCAATAATTACTTTATCCGAATAATGAAAAGCCATTTCGATAGAATCTTTTAACTGTATATCCTCCACATCCGGCTGCACAATGCTGAGTCCGACTGTACTTCCCTCGTCATTTGGCTTTATAACGCAGGGATATCCGACAGTGGAATTAATTTTTTTATTAAGCTCCTCATAGTCAGAATTACCGGTAACAGCAAACCAGTCCGGAGTAAGAATACCTGCCTGTTTCATTATTACTTTGGAAATGTCTTTATCCATTGCAATAGCAGAAGCAAACACTCCCGAACCTGTATATTTTACTCCGCGGAGTTCGAGCAGATTCTGCAGTTTGCCGTCTTCGCCGAATTTCCCATGAACGCCGAGTACTACTATATCTGTGTTATCAAACAGATCAGAATTTATGCAGTCAAGTATTCTTCTATTCGAAGCCGCCCGTAATTCATCAAGTTCTTTAAATCCGGGTGATTCTTTTTTAACGGCATTTTTGAAAATTTCTTCTTCGCTTACAAGCACTGCTCCGTTTACAGGGTCAAGTAAAGTCACATTATGACCTGATTCTTTTAAAGCTTTTAATATACTTTTAGAAGATGAAACAGAAACTTCTCTTTCTGACGAAGGTCCGCCTGTGATCAATACTATATTCAATACACTAAAAAATAGAGCAAAAATTTTGTTCAATATACTTATTTCAAATTAGTATAAAAATGTTAAATTCATGATAATATTCAGGATGAATTCAGGTAACCTCTAAAACATTTTATCTCAAAATTGAAGATCCATTATTTTCTGCTAACTTTTTTGAATAACCAAAAAAAGTAACAAAAAAAGTAGTCCCGGGTACCCGGGATGATAAACTGCCTGATATTTGTTTGAAACGGAGAGTCTTTGCTCCAATTGTAATATTTTCAGTCAACCAACCGGGGCAATGCCATTA
>Ga0209477_1002418_pt1 | contig 10804 bp, 4 predicted proteins | sample KloWWTupernatant_FD_187180 | JGI IMG/M metagenome (GOLD analysis project Ga0209477, IMG submission 187180) | Active sludge microbial communities from Klosterneuburg, Austria, studying microevolution and ecology of nitrifiers - Klosterneuburg... | ecosystem: Engineered > WWTP > Aerobic digester >...
TCCGAAGACCGGACCCTGGTCGAAGAGCTTTCGCGCCACAAGCTCTTCGCCCCGCTGATCCTCGCCCGCCTGGACGTCAATACCTTTGAGATCAACCCGACCCACCGCGGCCAGGTAAAACGCGCCCTGATTCAGATTGGTTATCCGGCCGAGGATCTGGCAGGCTATGTCGATGGGCAGCCTTTGGACGTCCAGCTTCGACATCTGACAGCTCAGGGCCTGCCGTTCGATTTGCGGGCATATCAAACTGACGCGGCTGATGTGTATTGGGCGGGCGGCAGCGCCGCCGGCGGCAGCGGCGTCATCGTGCTGCCCTGCGGCGCGGGCAAGACCATGGTTGGACTTGCGGCAATGGCGCGCACCCAGTGCGCGACCCTGATCCTCTGCCCCAACACCGTGGCGGTCCGGCAATGGATCCGCGAGCTGCTCGACAAGACAAATCTGACCGAAGACCAGGTGGGCGAGTACACCGGGCTGCGCAAGCAGATCCGGCCGGTGACGGTGACCACCTATCAGGTCCTGACCTGGAAACCGCGCAAATCGAAATCCCTCTCAACCCAGCCCGCCCAGATCGAGGGCGAGGAGGAACAGGAGGCGCCCGCGCCCCGGAACAAGAAGGTGATCAGCGTGGAGGAATACCCCCACATGCAGCTCTTCACCTCGCTTGACTGGGGCCTGATCATCTATGACGAGGCCCATCTGCTGCCGGCGCCCGTGTTCCGGGTCACGGCCGAGATCCAGGCCCGCCGCCGGCTGGGGCTGACGGCCACCCTGGTGCGCGAGGATGGCCACGAGACCGACGTTTTCGCCCTGGTCGGCCCGAAGAAATACGATGTGCCGTGGAAGGATCTCGAGAAACAGGGCTGGATCGCCACGGCCGAATGCCACGAGATCCGAGTCAGCCTGGATGACGAGGACCGGATGGAATATGCGGTCGCGCCACAAGGCGAGAAATACCGTTTTGCCTCGGCCAACCGGAAGAAGCTTGGCGTGCTTTCGATGCTGGCCTCGAAACATCGCGAGGATTCGGTCCTCATCATCGGGCAGTATCTGGACCAGCTCGATGCCATCGCAAAACGAATTGAAGCGCCCTTGATTACGGGCGATACGCCCGTCCGCCAGCGCGAAATCCTGTATCAGCAGTTTCGGGAGGGCAAGATCAATCGGCTGATTCTGTCCCGGGTGGGCAATTTCTCCATCGATCTGCCCGACGCAAACGTGCTCATTCAGCTGAGCGGCATGTTTGGTTCGCGCCAGGAAGAAGCCCAGCGCCTCGGCCGGGTGCTGCGGCCAAAGGCCAACGGCCTGCTCGCCCACTTCTACTCCATCGTTACCCGCGATACGCTGGACCAGGAATACGCGGCAAAGCGCCAATTGTTTCTGACCGAGCAGGGCTATCACTACGACATCCTGTATGAGGACGAGGTGGCGGCCTTCCAGCCGGCCGTGCTCGCCACAAACGCCTCAGCGGTCCGGCGCACGATCGCCGGTTACCTGAACTAATATGGCTCGCCGCAAAACGCCCGCCCCCGTGGATGCCGCGCCCGAGAAGGCGCCAGTCGTCGCCTCCACGGCAATTCCAGACATCTCTCGGCCGGCCGCGCCGCCGCCGCGGATGCGCCTGAATACCATCCCCGCCGGTCCCACGGTCTGGGCGCCGGCAATCCGGGTTGCCCCGCCTCCCATCGCCCTGGACGCGACGATTGACGCGGAATTCTCAGCCACCCAGATTCGCGAGCTTGCGCGCACCCTGGGGGTCTCCCTGCGCGGCACCTCCAAGACCGGGTTCATTGATCAGACCGCGGCCGAGCTGCGCGCCCGCATGGCGCGCGCAACGCGCGAACCCGAGCTATTGCTCGAGGGTCTTGATTCTGACCAGGCGGCTTTCGTCAGGCGCGCGCTGACCGCCCGCGATCACAGCCTGCCTTTCCCGCGCGGCCTGGCGGCGACCCTGGCCCCGCGCGCGCCAGCCGCCGCCCCCGATCCCGAACGACGCTTGACCGAGCTGCTGGAAGGACTGCGCCGCCGGGCGTTGATCTTCCCCTCGCGCTTCACTTACTTCGGCACGTATCGGGACATCTTCTACCAATGGCCGCCCATGAGCGAGGACGCGCTCGTGCCCGTGCTCGAATGGCGGCGTCCGGCCGCGCGTCCCGCCCGGGGCGCCACCCGCATGCCGGCCTTCACCTTTCTTTCGGACATGGATCAGGTGCTGGATGCCGTCTTCGCCGCCCCGCTCGAACTGCGCCCAACGCTCACGCCTCATCTTAATGCCGCCCGCACGCCCTGGCTGAGAAAATGGGAGCACGATGCGGCCGAGGTGGACAAACTGCTGCGCTCGCGGGCGGGCTGGGCGCCCGATCCACGGGCCGGGGTGCGGGTCATTCTCGACGATCTGGTCGGGGCCGCCGGTGGCGCCCGGCTCAACGGGCAGACTGGCCTGGCGCCTGCCGAATGCGCCTTTCTGGTTACCCTCGCGGCCGGCCTGAACCTGATTACCGCCCCAGGTGGAACGATGCCGCCCGTCAGCGCGATTCGGCCGCAGCAATATGAGACCTGGTTGTCATTCTCGGATGAGGACAAGCTCGTTGAGGCCTGGTCGTGCTGGTCAACCAGCCTGGCGTTCGGAATCGAAGCGTCACAGGCGGGGGTCTCGGCGTATCGCGCGGTCGGCGCGTCGGACCTGGATCCGGCCCATCTCGGTTCGGAGTGGTGCGGCCTGCGGCGTTACATGACCCGTGTGCTGCGCGGCATCCCGGATGGGCTGATGACAGACTGGCCTGCCCTGCGCCGGGCGCTGTGGGAGTTTCACCCGACCTGCGCAAATGCCTTCCTCGGCCGGGACGTGGTCTGGCTGGCCAACCGGGATGGTCAACGCGCGGACGTGGCGAAGTATGACGCCTGGGCGGCCAGCGTGGGCGCGATCTTTGAAGCCATGCTGGTCGGCCCGCTCACCTGGTTCGGCGCCATCGAACCTGTTCTGCAAGACGGCACATTGGCGGCCTTCACGCTCACCGAGACCGGGCGCTGGCTGATTGATCAGCGCTGGACCGACGGTGTGGCGTTGCCCGCCGCGGCCCGCCCGGCCAAACGCAGGAGCGAGGCGGTTGCCTGGACCTCAGCCGATGTCTGGCGGATGCCGCCCGCGCCGGAACGCGCGCCCTATCTTGGGTTTGCGCGCCTGATCGCCGATCCGGGCGACGCGCCCTTTACGTATCGGATCACGACCGCGAGCCTGGAGCGCGCGCTCACCGCCGGGTTAGGGCCGGCCGAGGCGATCGAGCGTTTCGCCGCCCTCGGCGCGCCCATGCCGGCCGCGACACGCCGCCGATTCGAGGCGCTCGCCGAGCGCTTTGGCCGTATCCGGGCGTATGAAGCGGTCAGCGTACTGACCCTGGGCGACGATCTGGCCTTGCGCGAGCTGCTGGCCTCGACCTCGCTGCGCGAGGCGATCCTGTATGAGATCTCGCCCCGGGCCGTCGTCGTTCGAACCGAGGCCATCGACGCGCTGCTTGAAGAACTGACGACCAAGGGCTTCACGCCCGGGGTGAAACCATGAGCAGCGACCCTGCCCTCCTGTTGCCCGAGATCCGCGCACCGGGCCAGGCCCAGGCCGGTCAGGCCGCCGATTTTCAGCGCGATCTCGGCCGCTATTGGCGCCACGTGCGGCGTGAAGGCGTGCTGCCCGTTACCCAAACTGGCTGGGTCTACAAGAGCGCCTTCAAGGCCGCGCTGGCGGCGATGAACGAGCCGCCGGACGCGCCTGCCGATGAGTCCAGCCACGGGCGGGCGTTCTTTATTCGGCGCGCGCTTCGCGCGTTGGGCACCCTGGCCTACACCGAGCCGGGCGCGCTGGATGCGGTGGGCGACGCGGCCTTTCTCGGGCTTCCGCTCGGCGCGCGGATCCGGATGCTCTTCGAGGTCTGGCGTGACGGCGGGATGTGGCACGAGCTCGACCGGATCGAAACCCCGCACACACCCTATCCGCCCGAATCTGACGCGCCGCCCGAGCTGGGCAGGGCCCGCGCCGCCGCTCTGGCCCTGCTCGCGGCCGGCGCGGGCGGGGCCGGGCGGTGGATTGGGTTTGAAAGTTATGCCAATCTGGTCCGGCGGATTGAACCGGGATTCCTGCTCCGCCGCAAGGCCAACGAGCGGCAGTATCCCGGCTTTGGCAACAGCTTCTACAACCCGCTGGCGCGGACGCCCTACTTCGGGATGAACAACGCCTTCGGGATGAGTTTCGAGGTGCGCGATCCAGAGCAGGGCTGGACGCTGGTTGAGCGCCAGATGCTGGCCCGGATGGTGGCAGGGCCATTGCGTTGGATGGGACTGGTCACGGTCGGCTGGGACGGCGATCCGCGGGCGCAGGTCGGGCACAGCGATGCGGCCGGCTTTTCGGCGCTTTGCCTGACGCCCGTGGGCGCCTGGCTGCTTGGGCTCGGGCCCGAGCCGGAGTTCATCGAGGGCGGCGGACGTGTTGTCACCCAACCCAACTTCACCATCCTGGCCATGGATCCGGTCAGTGACGCCATCCTGATCGACCTCGATCACTTCGCCGAACCCAAGGGCGGCGACCGCGCCGCGATCTACGAACTCACCCGCCAGTCGGTCTACCGCGGTCAGCGCGCGGGCTGGTCAGCGTCCCGCATCGCCGCGTTTCTGGAAGCGCGCCAGGGCGCGCCCATTCCGCCGAATGTGCGGCGCAGCCTGGACGAGTGGCAGCAACAGCACGACCGGGTGGTTTTCGTGCGCAAGGCCCAATTGCTGCAGTACGCCGACGAGGCCGCCCGATCCGGGGCCGTGGACACGCTCGGATTGGCGCGGCTGACCCCGCTTGGACCGCGCTTCGACTTGCTGGCTTCGGATGCGCCCTTCGAAGATTCGGTCGACGCGCTGCGCGAGGCCGGCTGGATGCCCCTGGTGAGCGCGGCGGGGATCGATGACCACGCCGACATCGCCCGCCTTTCGCCCGACGGCAGCATTGTGCTGAAACAGGCCGTGCCCAGCCTGCACGCGCTCGCCGAACTCGAATTGGTGGCGGCGCCCGAGAATGGCTCGTGGGCGCTCAGCGCGGCCCGGGTGCGCAACGCCATGAGCCGCGGGATTCAGGTCGAGCAGGCCCTGGCAAGTCTGGCCAACCTCGCCGATCAGCCGCTCCCGGTCGGGATCATCGACCTTATCCGCGGCTGGTCGAGTTTCTATGGAGAAGGCAGCCTGCGCGATATGGCTGTGTTGACCCTGGCAAACGCCGAGGTCCTCGAGCATGCGCTCGCGGATCCCGAATTCAGCAAGTTGCTTCAGGCGATCCCAGGCGCGCTGCATCCAATTGCACTGGTGGAACGCCGGCATATCACCGCCTTGCGCGAGCTGCTCATCGCGCGCGGGGTGGCCCTGACTTCCCCACGGGTGGAGACGAAGCCCTAGTGTTGAGACCACCCTCCTCTCGCTTCGCGAGAGGAGGGTGATCTCACCGATAAACTGCGCACCATCTGACCGATGTCCAACCTCCGCTGGAATCACGTGATCGGACCTCTGCTCGCGGGAATGCTCGCGGTTGGACTCATCGTCGCCATTTTGCTGGCGCGTGCGCCGGGGCGGCAAGCGGCGGTGATGCCGGACGTCGGCCGGCAGGAAGTAACCCCGCTGGCAGGCAAAGCCAACCCCGCGCCCAGCCTGAGCGCACCTGAGCCGGGCAAGCTCTATGTGGCGCGGGTCTACGTGAACGACACCGCAGAACAGACCCGCCTGCTCAGCGGCGGATGGGACGTGCTCGAAGCCCGAGGTCCCGGCTACCTGCTGGTCATCGCCGATGCCGAGACCCTCGCCAGCTTGGGAAAAGTGGGCTTCAAGTGGTCGTTGGACAGCGAGCTCCCGCCGATTGCGCCGGGCGCCGCCGACACCTACTTTGGCGGTTATCGAACCGTGGCCGAGCACATTGCCCACCTGCAGGCGGTGTCCAACACCTATCCCGCCCTGACCACGGTCATCACTTATGGTGTGTCGTGGAAACGGCAGCAGAACGCGGCGGAGGGCACAGATCTGCACGCCATTTGCAACACCCGGATGCGCCCGGGCGACTGCGCCCTCAGCCCGGAGACGGACAAGCCGCGTTTTTTTCTGATGGGCTCCATCCACGCCCGCGAGTTGACGACCGCCGAGATCGTGTATCGCTTCATCGATGAACTGGTCACGAAATACGATGTCGATCCGGACGTTACGGCGCTCCTGGATACGGCTGAGGTCTGGTTGGTGCCCGTGGTCAACCCGGACGGCCGGCAAATTGTTGAGCAGGGCGGAAGCGCGCCCTACACCCAGCGCAAGAACGCGAATAACAGCGGCGGCGCGTGCAGCTTCCCCCCGACCTCGGGCAGCCAGATCGGCATCGACCTGAATCGCAACGCCAACTGGCGCTGGGGGGTCGAGGGCGTGTCGTTCGACCCCTGCGCCCTCACCTACCCGGGCACGGGCCCAGCGTCGGAGCCGGAGGAACAGGCCCTGGAAACGCTGTTCGGGCAGCTCTTCCGCGACCAGCGCGGGCCGGCCGATATGGATGCCGCGCCGATCACGGCCACCGGGGCCATGGTCACCTTGCACAGCTACAGCAACCTCGTCCTGTTGCCGTGGGGCGACAGCGGCGGCAACGCGCCCAACGATGCCGGCCTGCGCGCGCTGGCCTACCGGATGAGTTACTACAACTGGTTCAAGACCGGGCGGCCAGCCGAGGTGCTGTATGGCGTGACCGGCGCAAGCGACGATTTCGTCTACGGCACGCTGGGCGTGGCGGCCTTTACCTGGGAGATCGGTTTCAGCAGCGGCGGCATCAGCTATCCGACCTGCGCTGGGTTCACACCCGCGTATGCCTGCCAGGACGCCCGCTTCTGGCCCGAAGCGCGCCCGGGATTGCTTTATCTCGCAAAGGCCGCCCGCCAGCCGTATGCTCTTGCCCTCGGCCCAACTGTATTGAGCGTCAGCGTTGGGCCAACCTCGACCCGCCCGGGCGCGCCGGTCCAGGTTCAGGCCCGCCTGGCCGACGACGCCCTGGGCGGCGAGCCAAACAGCGTGACGCGGCCAGCCGCCCAGGCGATCGGCGCGGCCGAGGCGTACTGGGACACGCCGGCGTGGCAGGGCGGGACGCCGATCACGCTCACCGCCAGGGACGGCGCCTTCGACCAGGTCAAGGAGACTGTAGTCGGCAGCCTGACCGCCCCGACCGCCACCGGCCGGCATACGCTGTATGTGCGCGGGCGGGACGCCGACGGCGATTGGGGCCCGGTGACGGCGGCGTGGCTGTTTGTGGATGATCAACTCGCGACCCCGACGCCCACCCCGACCGGCGCCACGCCAACGTCAACCCCGACACCCGTCCCTGCCGCCTGCATGCTCGCGCCGCTGGCGGGGACGGTGGCCGTCACCGACAGCCTGGGCGTGATGAACTGCGGCAGCATCAGCGTGTTGAGCGACACACCGATCACGACATTGTCGCTGCGGCTGGCAGCCAATCACACTTACGCGGGCGATCTGCGCCTGCAGTTGCGCGCACCGGACGGAACGGCGCTGACTTTGATGAGCCTGCCCGGCATGCCTGGTTCCGGCTACTCCGGCCGGTTAAGCGCTTCGTATCCGATCACCTTTGCCGACGGCGCGCCGTACTCGGCCGAGCAAATGGGTCAGGCAGTCTCATTCGTGTGCGGCAGCGATGGGCGCTGCCGGTATTCGCCCGCGCCGGATGGCGATCCCTATAGCGATGTGGGCGCATTCTCGGCCTTTGTCGGGGGCTCGGCGATGGGCACCTGGCAAATCTGCCTTGCCGACCACTATCCCGCCGATATCGGCAGCATCACCAGCGCCGCGCTGCTCATCAACTGCGACGGCGAGACCCCGACCGCGACACCGACCGCGACGCCAACAGCGACTGCGACTGCGGTGCCAGTCCAACTGATCTACTACTTCCCGCGCGTCGCGCGTTGATCAGGTGGGCCCCACCTTCGAGGTGGGGTCCACCTAAGTCCTAAGTCAGGTAGACCCCACCTTGTAGGTGGGGTCCACCTAAGTCCTAAGTCAGGTAGACCCCACCTTGTAGGTGGGCCCCACCTAAGTCCGTAAGTCAGGTGGACCCCACCTTGTAGGTTGGGCCCACCTAAGTCCGTAAGTCAGGTGGGGCCCACCTAGATTCCCACCTGGATCACCCCTCGCCGCCCATTGATCCGCCACTGGCTGTCCTCGGCATCGAGACGCTCCACCAGACCCGGTGGCAGGCCAACCAGCGGATCCGATTTGAGGGTGCGCACCGCGATACGCGGGGCGGGGAAACCCGCCGAGGCGGCCGCCAACGATGTCGTCACCACCCAGCGCGCGTCGCCGATCAGCCGGCGGTAGTTGGCGTCGCCCTTGATGAACACGGCCCGCGCCTGGGCGAGATCCGCCCGCAAATCGTCCGGAATCTCCCGAAAGAACCGGCACGACGTCCACAGCGGGTGCGCGGACAGACTCAGGCGCCCGGCGCCAAAGGCAGCGCGGAGCGTCGCCAGCGCCCGTCGCGGCACGGCGCCGTGCTCCGCACCCAGGCGGGCGATAGCCGCCTCCACATCGGCGGCCATCGCATCAGACACGAACATGGGATGAGACTTGACATGCAGCGTCATGCCCAGGTCAGGATCCCGCTGCAGCAGAAAGGCCACGAGGAGGAGATCGCGCATGAGTTCGATCCCCGCGTTGTCAAGGATGACGTCGATGCGGCCGCCCGCCGGGCTGACCAGACGCCAGGCCGCGGCGGTCTCGTCAACCACAATATCGACCCCCGCGCTCGGCCCGGCCCGCCAGGCTTCGGCGGCGATGGCATGGCTCAGGTCGGCCCGGTTGCCAGCCAGACAGGCCCGCAGCAGCGCCCCAAAGCGCGCCTCTTCTGAGCCGTCGGCCGCAGACTCGGCCAGGACCTGCCCCAACGCCTCGGACAGCATCTCACGGCGCTTCTGTGAGGCAAACGGATCATGGCCCTGCCAGGGCCCAGTCTGAAAATAGCGGGTCGCTTCGAGCAGGCGCCGGAAGAAGAACGCCTCAGCCGCGTACCACGGCGCATCCAGCCAGGCCCGGCCATACAGCCCGGCGCCTTCCGCCCGCCAACGCTCAACATCCGGCGCGTCCTCGCCCAACGGTCGTATATTACCTTCCAGAACCTCCACTCTGAACGCCCGCAGCGCGTCGACGATGCCGGCCGGAAAGTCATTCCCGGCGATGACATCGTCGATCATGATCGGCATGCGCCGCTCGAAGGTGAAGCGGGCAAAGGATCCGGGCTCGCCGGTCGACAGAGGCGGCGGATAGAACATGGGTTCTAATATACCCACTCAATGGCAATCCAGGACACCCTCGCCGCCCTGCGCGCCGACGCCGAGTTCATGCGCGACGTCACCGCCTGGGAGCGCGCGCCCGAGCAGCCGGCCCGACTCGCGGCCTGGCCGGCCCGCCTGCGTCCCGCGATCGTGGACGGCCTGCGCCGGCGGGGCGTCGACGCGCCGTGGACCCACCAGGCCAGCGCGATCGAGGCCGCCCTGGACGGCCAGCACGTGGCGGTGACCGCGAGCGCGGCAGGTGGAAAAACGTTGTGCTTCCAGGCCCCGATCCTGCAGGCGCTGCTGAACGACCCAGCGGCCCGGGCGTTGCTTCTGTTTCCGACCAAGGCCCTGACCCAGGACCAGCTCAACAGCCTGAGCGCGCGCCTGGCCGACTGCGGCCTTGCCGGCGCGAGCGCGGCGGCCTATGACGGCGACACCCCTCAGGGCCAGCGGGCGGAGATTCGGCGCAACGGGCGGGTTATCGTCACCAACGCCGACATGCTGCATCTGGGAATCCTCCCCCAGCACACCAAGTGGGCGGGCTTCCTGCGCAACCTGCGCATCGTCGTCATCGACGAGATGCACGCCTATCGGGGCGTCTTTGGCAGCCATGTCGCAAACGTCATCCGCCGGCTCAGGCGCCTGTGCGCTTTCTACGGCAGCGCGCCCCAGTTCATCCTCGCTTCGGCCACCCTGGCCAACGCCCGCGAGCACGCCGAGCGCCTGATCGAGGCGCCCGTCACCCTGATCGACGACGACGGCAGCCCGCGCGGCGAGCGCCATGTCATCATCGTCAACCCGCCCCTCGTTGATGCCTTGAACGGCATCCGGCGCAGCGCGCAATTCGTTGCCCGCGACATCGGCGCGCGCCTGGTCAAAGACGGGCTGCAGACGATCTGCTTTGCCCGCTCGCGCCAGGACACCGAGGTGCTCCTGTCCTATCTGCGCGACGCGGTCTCAACCGGCGCGGGCAGGGCGAGCGTGGCGGGCTATCGCGGCGGCTATCTCGCCGATGAGCGCCGCCAAATCGAGGCCGGGCTGCGCCAGGGCGACCTGCGGGCTGTGGTCGCCACCAACGCGCTCGAGCTCGGGATCGACATCGGCGAGCTCGACGCATGTGTGATGCTCGGGTATCCGGGCAGCATCGCCAGCTTCTGGCAGCAGGCCGGCCGGGCCGGGCGCCGGCGCAACGCCTCGCTGGCGGTCATGGTCTCGAGCGCCATCGCCATCGACCAGTATCTGGCCGCCCACCCCGAATACCTGTTCCGCCAGAGCCCGGAGCACGCCCGGATCGCGCCGGATAACCTCGGCATTTTGGCCCCGCATGTCACCTGCGCCGCCTTCGAGTTGCCCTTTCTGCGGGGCGAGCGCTTCGGGCGGGCGTATGTCGACGAGTTGCTCGACGCGCTGGTTGACGAGGGCGAGCTGCACGCCAGCCCGGCCGGTTTCGGGCCGCGGATGGGTCTCGAGCC
>Ga0209477_1002419_pt1 | contig 10799 bp, 5 predicted proteins | sample KloWWTupernatant_FD_187180 | JGI IMG/M metagenome (GOLD analysis project Ga0209477, IMG submission 187180) | Active sludge microbial communities from Klosterneuburg, Austria, studying microevolution and ecology of nitrifiers - Klosterneuburg... | ecosystem: Engineered > WWTP > Aerobic digester >...
GACTACACCCACGTGGGCCGCGAAGGCGCGGATATGTTCGCGGCCATCGTCGCCAACGAACTGGTACAACAGGTGCCAGCATTGCGCGGCAACCTGATCCCCTGACGCCGCGCGCTCAGTCCGCCGCGTGGCGCGCACGCCAGCGCGGCAACTCCTTCGCCAGTAGTGATTCCGGCCAGGTGCCGTACCACGCATAACCGACGCGGCGTTCGTTGGGCAACCGTCCGAACGCCACCGGCTGGCTGTCGCGGTCGACGAACAGCGGCTGCTGCGCCTGCAGGTCGTGGAAGCGCGCCCACAGCGACGCGCCCGGCCTGGCGACCACCCGCACGTCCTTGCCGGTCTCCTCGGCGGGCGCGGCGACATGCTCCAGCGCGACGTCGGGCAAGCGATGCGCCTGCATCCATGCCGCCGCCGCTTCGACCGCGGTGATGATCCGCGCATCCGGCGCCGGCTGGCGCATCAGTAGGCGCACCACCCCGACCGATTCGTACACCGCCAGCGACGGCAGTTCGTAGGCGCGCGCCTTGGCAGGCTGCAACGTGGTCTCGTCATATTGCGCGGCCCAGAGGGTCGGCTTGCCGTCGATCACCACCTGGGTGGCGAGGATGCAGTCGATGCCGCGCAGCGCCGCCGCACGCGCACGCGCGCCATGGGTCGGCGTCAGCGCGATCACCTCGACATCGCCATCGGCGATCGACTGCAGCAGGGTGATGACCCGCACCATCGCGTCGTCGTTGTAGGTGACCTGGTGCCGGTACCGCGAGCGGTCCGGGTAGTACTGTGGCCAACCGCCGTTCGGGTATTGCGCCTTGAGCAGGTAGTCGACGCCGCGACCTGCCGCCGCCAGGTACGCCGCGTTATCGGTGCCGGCATGTGCCTGCAGCAGGTAGGCGATCTCGCTGGTGGTGGCCTTGTTGTCGATGGTCGCGTCGTCGTGGCGACCTGGCGCGTGCAATGCGTCGCGCTCGGCGGCATCGAAGGCGTGCGTGTAGTCGACCTTCTTCTCGCGGTAATGCTTCGACCAGCCACCGGAGGCGGTCTGCAACAGCAGCATGTTCTCGGCGACCGGATCGGTCTTCGCGAGGTCGGGCGTCCTGGCCGTGGCGCAGCCGCAAAGCGACGCCATCGCCAGCAACAGCACGACTGCCCAGCGTCCGCACGCGCGTGCGGAACGTGGGCTCGGCGACGGCCGCGTGGTCGACATCTCAGAAACGATAGCGGGCACCGAGGTACAGCTGGCGGCCATTGACGGTGAAGCGGTCCGGCATCTGCAGCTCGGAGTCGACATAGCGGCTGTCCGGCGTATCCAGCAGGTTGATGGCCTCGAAGGTCAGCGACACGTGCTCGTTGAACTTGTACGACATGTTGAAGTCGACGTTCTTCACCGCGTTCTTGCCGGTGACGTCAGCGGTGATCAACTGGTTACCGTCGAGGTCCCAGACGTTTTCGCGGCTGAGGATCTCGCTGATGTAGCCATCGCGGTAGCTGGTCGACACACGTGCGCTGAAGGTGCCGTCGTCGTAGTACAGGGTGGCGTTGTACGAGTTCGGCGACAGATTGATCAGGTCGTTCTCGGTGGTGGTGGTGACCACGCTGGTGTTGCTGTTGGCTGCGCTGCTGAACCAGTACTGGATGCTGGATTCGACGTGGGTGTAGTTCAGCTGCACGCCCAGGTTGCTCCAGATCCCCGGCAGGAAGGTGAAGGGCTGCTGGTAGTTCAGTTCGTAGCCCTTCAGCGGGCCACCGGGGGTATTGAAGTAGCTCTGCACGTTGAACTGGGTGTCGGCGCTGAACCCGGCCGGCAACAGGTCCAGCGAGTAGCCCATGTCTTCCCAGGTGGAGACCAGGCGCGTGCGCTGGATGTAGCTCTTGATGTCCTTGTAGAACAGCGCCGCCGACAGCAGCCCGCCTTCCTGGAAATACCACTCCACGCTGAGGTCGTAGTTGGTCGAGCGGTACGGCTCCAGCCTCGGGTTGCCGAGGTTGATCGCGAAGGTGCGGCCATCGTCGAAATACTGGGTCGGGCCGCCGCTCACGCCCGGCGACAGGAAGGTCAGTGCCGGGCGTGCCATGGTCTTGGCGGCGCCGAAACGCAGCACCACGTCCTCCGCCACGTCCCACGCCACGTTCAACGACGGCAACACGTCGCGATAGGAGTGCTCGACCACGCTGCTCACCAGCGAACGGTCGCCCGCTGCGGCGGTGGCGCTGGCCACGCCGAAGAACGTCTCGCAGTTCGCCGAGTTGTTGGCTGCGGAGGCCGCCGCGCAAGGCGCCCAGCCGGAAGCGGTGATGTCGGTGTCAACGAAGCGGACGCCTATGTTGCCGCGGAACGCGCGATCCCACAGGTCGGTGTTGAAGTCGAGCTGGAGATAGGAGGACAGGCTCTTTTCGTTGACCTCGAAATTGTTGTTCGAGGCACCGAAGTGGCCAACGCTGGCCAGGCGGTAATCGCCGCCCAGCGCGCCGGAGTTGCAGTTGCAGTAGATGTCCAGCAACTCGGCGACCTTGTCGAAGTCCGGTGCCAGCCAGCCCTGCGGCGCACCCGACAGGTTCTTGCCGAAGCCCTCCAGGCTGGTGCTCAGATCTGCCACGGTCACCCCGGCCGGCAACGCCTGCGCCAGCCGGCCGTAGCTGATGTGCCGGTATTCCTCGCTGCTCATGTCATAGCTTTTGTAAGCCGCGCCGGCACGCAGGGAGAACGTCGGGTTGATGTCGAACTGGAAGTCGACCTTGGCGGTATCGAAACTGTTCTCGACATAGCTCGGGTTGAGTCGCACTTCGCTGATGTTGCTGCCGCGGGCGGTGCCGTTGCTGTTGACCGGGACGGCGCCGTAACCCAGCCACGACCACGCCGACGCGCTGTTGAGGTCGAACGGGAAGGTCATCGCCGGCATGTCGGGGTCGCCGCGCATGTCCAGCACGAAACCGTCGCGGTTCTGGTTGTCGAAGCTGACCAGCGAGAACACCGGGCGCTCGTAGTCGGAGCTGGAATGCCCGACCTGCGTGTCCATCCGCAGGCGGTCGCTGAACTTGTGCTCCAGCGACAGGCTCAACTGGGTGAACTCCGTGGTCTCCTGGATGTTGGTGGACTCGGTGCGGAAGTCGACGTTGTCGAACACGCCGTAGGTCAGCCGGTTCATGCTGTCCACTTCGGCCTCGCGCACCACGATCTGGGTCTTGCCGCCGAGGTTGGCCGCGCGGTGCAGGTTGGCGCCCAGCGAATCCTCGCGCTGGTCCTTGGACAGCCTGGAATACATCGCGTCGAAATTGAGCAGGGTGTTGTCGGACACGCGCCATTGCAGGGCGCTGGTCACGCCGGTGCGTTCGATCTCGCTGGCGGTGCGGATGTAGCGCGGATAGCGCGGGATCCACGCATTGGTCGCGGTTTCGTAGGCGGCGATGTTCGCCGCCGTCGCGGCCGGGCGTTCAAGCCCGGTGCCGCACATGGTCGAACTGATGCCGTAGCTGCCCCAGCCGTTGGTGCGGTCCTGGTTGGCCTGGCTGCCGGTGCCCGCAGGGGTCTCGTTCGCGGCCGGGTTGCGCGGCGTCTGCGGGTTGTAGCCGACCGGCGAACAGAACCCGTAGGTGCCGTTGTTGTTGGCGTTGGACTGGTTGGAATTGCGGTGGTTGCCATGCTCCCAGCGCACCGGGTTGTAGCCTTCCTCGTAGACGGTGCGCTTGCTGTACGACGCCGACAGCAGGGCGCCGAAGCGGCCATCGCCCCAACTGTTGGAAATCAGGCCGGACAGGCGCGGGTCGAACGACTCCGACAGTTCGCCGTAGCCGACCTGGCCGCTGGCGGAGGCGCGGAAGCCGTCGAAGTCGAACGGGCGCGAACCCCGCAGGTCGACGGTGGAGCCCAGCGAGCCCTCGTCCATCTGCGCGGACTGGGTCTTGTTGACCTTGACCTGGCTGAACAACTCGGAGGCGAAGGTGTTGAAGTCGAAGCCGCGGCTGCGGTTGACGCCGGCGGTGCCGGTGCCGGCGGTGGCAAGGGCTTCCAGACCGTTGAGGCGCACGCGGGTGAAGTCGGAGCCCAGGCCGCGGATCGAGATGCGCTGGCCTTCGCCGCCTTCGCGATCGATCGAGACGCCGGCGATGCGCTGCATCGATTCGGCCAGGTTCTGATCCGGGAACTTGCCGATGTCCTCGGCCATGATCGCGTCGATCTGCTCGGTGCTGGAACGCTTCGCATCGAGCGCCTTTTCCAGACTCGCGCGATAGGTACCGACCACCTGGATCGCGTCCAGGTCTTTCGGGTCAGGCTTGTCCTGGTCGGCGCTGGCGGCCTGCTGGGCCAGGGCCATGCCCGGCATCGCGAACAGCGCCGTGGCGATGGCCGCGGACAGCAGGGACACCGGTGTCTTTCTTGCAGCGGACTTGGATTGCATATCGTCACTCCCCCGAGAGCGGGCCGCGTCGCGACCCGATTCAAAAAATGTGGATGTATCCGGGATCATCCGGCCGACCCCCTCCGGCCGGATGTCCGCGTAGATTAGAACTTGTAACGCAGGCCCAGCAGGTACTGGCGGCCGGTCTTGCTGTATTCCAGCGGCAATTGTACGGCGGGGTTGGCCACCCACGATTCCTGCGCCACATTGGTCAGGTTGCTGCCTTCCAGGCTGACTTCAAAGTGGTCGTTGATCTTGTAGCGGACCGAGGCATCGAAGATCGTGGTGCCGGTCTGGCCATGCACACCGTTGGCATCACTGTTGAAGCCGGCTTCGGTACCGGGCACCTGGATCAGGTAGTCGGCGCGGTTGGTCGCCGAGACGCGGCCGGAGAAGCGTGCGCCTTCATAGAACAATGTGGCGTTCCAGGAGGTCGGGGACAGGCCCAGCAGATCGGTCTTCTGCGCCAATGCACCACTGGACTGCAGGTACTGGATCTTGGAATCGACGTAGGTGTAGTTCAGCTGGGTGCCGAAATTGCTCCAGATGCCCGGCAGGAAGGTGAACGACTGGGTGTAATTGAACTCGAAGCCGGACAACTTGCCGCCCGGGGTATTGACCGGAGTGGCAAACACGAATTCGTCGTTGACGCTCGCACCGGTGTTGTCGAGCAGGCTCGCCGGCAGTCCGCTGGTGGCGTACACGCGCGACTCGCGGGTGGTCTGGATGAAGCTCTCGATGTCCTTGTAGAACAGGCCCAGGCCGAGCATCGCGCCTTCGTCGAAATACCACTCGAAGCCGAGATCCGCGTTGGTGGCCCGCACCGGATCCAGCGCCGGGTTGCCGCCACTGACCGTGCGCGCGCTGCCGCTGACGCTGACGGTGACCGCCGGGGTGAGCTGGCCCAGCTGCGGACGCGACATCACCTTGGCGGCGCCGAAGCGGATCAGGAAGTCCGGGGTGATTTCCGCGACCAGGTTGAACGACGGCAACACGTCGCTGTACTGGCGCTTCACCGTCGTTGCCACCGGTGTGCCGCTGGCGGTGGCGACGCCACTGGAACTCTGGGTGGTGCGCACGTAGCGCACGCCGAAGTTGCCCGAGAACGGGATCGCACCGATGTCGGTGTTGAACTCGCCCATCAGGTACGCGCCGCGATCCTGCTCACTGACACTGGCGTTGCTTGGCGCGTAGTCGAGCAGGGCGAAGATGCCGCTGTCGCCCAGGATGGAGAACTGGCTGGCGATCTTGTCGAAGTCCAGCACCACGTAGTCATTCGGCGACCCGGTGATCCCCTTGAGCGTCGCCAGTTGGACCATGTCACCCGGCACCGCCCTGGTTCCGTCTGCGAAGTTCGGCACGACCCCTTCACTTCCGGTGCGACGGCGTTCGCTCGAGCCGTAGTTGAAGTTCTTGGCCTGGATGCCGCCACGCAGGGTGAACGCCGGGCCGAGCGCCCACTCGAAGTCCAGCTGGCCGGTGTCGAAGCCGTTGCTGACGTCGTTCGCACGCAACCGGATCACCGACAGGTTGTACCCCGCCGCGCTGGTGGGATCGAAGCCGTAATTGAACACGGGCAGGCTGGGATTGTCGCGGTAGTCGTAGCTGTAGCCCTGCACGTTCAGCCGATCCATCATTACCGTGGCCTGGACCGGATTGCTGAAGTCGGCCTGCGACGTGCCGATCTTGCCGGTGACCCGGAAGTTGTCGCTGAAGCGATGCTCGCCATCCAGGCTGAACTGCTTGAATTCCGTCGACCACTCGTCGTGGCGACTTTCGGAACGGATGTCGACGTTGTCCATCACCGCGTAGACCAGCGCGCCATCGCGGACTTCGCCATCCCTGACCAGGATTTCCCGCTTGCCGGTGGTGCCGCTGGCGCTGAGGCCATTGGCTTCGATGTACTTCTCGTCGCGCTCGGCATCGATCTTCGAATACAGCGCATCCAGGGTGAAGGTCGTGCGGTCGCTCGGCTTGAACTGCAGCGACGCGGTGACGCCCAGGCGCTTCTGGTCGTGTTCCATCAGGGTGTAGCGCGGAAAGCGCGGCGCATAGGTGGTCGCGAGCAGCGCGGGCTTGTAGGGCGAATTTGCGTTGAAGCCGCCATTGGTAGTGCCGCCGGCCCAGCGCACGGTTCCGCTTCCTTCGTCCAGCGTTTCACGCTCGGAATACGCCAACGACACCAGCGCGCCGACCTTGCCGTCCGCCCAGCTGTTGGCGACCAGGCCTGCGAAACGTGGGCTGGTCGTGCTCGCGGCATCGTTGAAGCTGCCCTGCAGGCTGGCGGCCGCGGTGAAACCGTCGTAATCGAATGGACGACCGGTGCGCAGGTCGACGGTCGCGCCGAGTGAGCCTTCCTCGACGTCCGCGGACGCGGTCTTGCGCACGACCAGCTGCGAGAACAGGTCGGAGGCGAACACGTTGAAGTCGAAGTTGCGGCTGCGGTTGGTGCCGCCCTGGCCGTCGCTGCTGCCGACCGCGCTCATCGCTTCCAGGCCATTGAGGCGGACGCGGGTGAACTGCGGGCCAAGGCCGCGCACGGTGATGTTGCGGCCTTCGCCGGCATCGCGGGTGATCACCACGCCGGGAATGCGCTGCAGCGATTCGGCCAGGTTGAGGTCCGGGAACTTGCCGATATCCTGGGCAACGATCGCGTCGACCACGCCCTTCTCGCTGCGCTTGATGTCGAGCGCCTTCTCCAGGCTGGCGCGATAGGTGCTGACCACCTGCACGGTCTCGAGTTCGGTGACCTTGTCGTCAGGCTTCGCCTGTGGATCCGTCGCAGCTTCCTGTGCAAGCGCGCTGGCAGGCACCATGTGCAACGCGATCGCGATCGACATGGCGAGGATGGAAACCGGTGTCTTTCTGTTGTGGGTGTTGCGGCGCATCTGAATCCCCTCCCGGGTCATTGCCGTTGTTTTGTTGCTTGCCTTGACGTGGCAGGCGCAGTTGCTTAGGTTCCCAGCGGCAAAATGACACCGCTGGTCAAAACCGTAGCAAAAGCCGGGCGACAAGGCATGCTGCAGTGCGCAACGGCCCGTAAGGTGCATGGACTCAACGAGGAGAAGGCAATGGCGGGTCGGGTGGTGTGTTTTGGCGAACTCCTGCTGCGGCTGGCCGCGCCAGGCAACGAATTGCTGCTGCAGCGGCCGCACCTGGACGTGCACGTCGGCGGTGCCGAAGCCAACGTCGCGGTGGCCCTGGCCAGCTTTGGCCATGCGGTGGCGATGGCCGGGACATTGGCGGACAACGCGCTGGGCCGCGCGGCGCGCGACCAGTTGCGTCGCAACGGCGTGGACACCACGCCGCTGGCGTTCGCGGCGGGGCGCATGGGCCTGTATTTCTACACGACCGGCGCCGGGCAACGACCCAGCGAAGTGCTGTACGACCGCGCGCATTCCGCCTTCGCCGACGCGCCGCCGGCCAGCCATGACTGGCCTGCACTGCTGGCCGGCAGCCGCCTGCTGCACCTGTCGGGGATCACGCCCGCGCTAGGCCCTGGCACCGCGCAAGCGGCACTGGACGCCGCCCGCGCCGCGCGCGAACACGGCGCGATGGTCTGCTTCGACGGCAACTTCCGCGCCAAGCTGTGGGCGGCCTGGGACAGCGATCCGCCTTCGATCCTGCGCGGGTTGTTCGCGCAGGCAGACATCGCCTTCGCCGACCATCGCGACATCGGCCTGGTCCTCGGCACCTCATTCGAGCAGGACGATCCGCAGGCGCGCTTCGCCAGCGCGGCGGGAGCCGCGTTCTCCGCGTTCCCGCACCTGCAACGCATCGCCTGCACCACCCGCGCGCAGTCCAGCGTCGACCACCATCGGTTGGGTGCGCTGATGGCCACCCGCGATGGCCAGCTGCATGCATGCGCGCCGATCGAACTGGCCGCGATCATCGACCGCATCGGTGCCGGCGATGCCTTCGCCGCCGGCGTGCTGCATGGCGTGCTGTCGGGCATGGCTGATGCCGACAGCCTCGCCTTTGGCCTGGCCAGCGGCGTGCTGAAGCACTACGTGCCGGGCGACGCCTGCACCCTCGGCGTCGACGAGGTGATGGCGCTGGTCAACGGCGAACGACTGGACGTGCGCCGCTGAGCGAGGTCGCGCGCAACCCCTGTAGGAGGGGCTTCAGCCCCGATCACCGGCCTGCGCCTCGCGGCTGAAGCCGCTCCTACGAGAGCAAACAAGCCCGGGCTGATTACTGCAGGGTGCAGAAGCAGTAGGCCAGCGGGGTGACCCGCACGTTGCCGCGGTTACGCAATGCATTGTCGATGAAGCGCAACGGCGCCTGCGCCTGCAACTGGCGGGCCAACACCAGCTCGCCGACGCCGGAGGCCTGCAGCAGCGACAAGCCGGCACGGCTCTGCAGCATGCCGCCGAACCACTGCGAGAACGGCGTTGCGTTGTCTTCGATGTAGCGCGCCTGCCAGGCCTCGGGCTTGCCGAGCTTGGCGCGCGCGGCGGCATCGGCGACCGCGGCATCGAGGCCGCCGAGCACGTCGACCAGGCCGCGTTCCTTGGCCTGCGCGCCGCTCCACACGCGACCGCGCGCGACTTCGTCGACCTGCTGCACGCTGCGACCGCGCGCCTGCGCGACCTTGCCGGTGAAGTCGCGGTAGCCCTTTTCGATCACCGACTGCACGGTGGTCGCCACGCCCGGATCCAGCGGTCGGGTGATGTCGAATGCGCCGGCGTATTTCGCGGTGCCCACACCATCGGTGCGCACGCCGATCTTGCCCAGGCCGCGGTCGATGGTCGGGAACAAACCGAAGATGCCGATCGACCCGGTGATCGTCGACGGATCGGCGTAGATGCGATCCGCGTTCATGCTGATCCAGTATCCGCCGGACGCGGCCACGTCACCCATCGACACCACCACCGGCTTGCCGGCCTGCTTGAGCGCGGCGACTTCGCGGCGGATCTGCTCGGAGGCGAACACTTCGCCGCCCGGCGAATTCACCCGCAACACCACCGCCTTGACGTTGTCGTCGTCGCGCACGTCGCGCAGCAACGCCGCGGTCGATTCACCGCCGATCTGGCCCGGCGGCAGCTCGCCACCGGCGATCGCGCCCTCGGCCACCACCACCGCCACCTGCGGACGCATGTCGGCCTGCGGCACGGCGCCATCGAGGTGCTGCAGGTAGGTGTCCATCGGGACGTGGCGGAAGCCGCCCTCGGCACTGTCGTCGGCGACGCCACGTTCGGTGAGCAGATCCTCGACCTGTTCGCGGGTCTTCAACCCATCGACCAGCTTCTGCTTCAGTGCCAACTGCGCGAGGTCGCCGTTCACCGCCGCGACTTCCTCCGGCAATGCATCGGCCAGCGCACCGAGCGCGGCCGGCGCAATGCCACGCGCCTTGCCGGCATCGGCCAGCATCCGCTGCCAGATGTCGTTCATCCAGAACAGGTTGGCTTCCTTCGATTCCGGCGACGCCGCATCGAGGATGTAGGGCTCCGCCGCGGACTTGTACTCGCCGACCTTGAACAGGTGCATGTCCACGCCGAGCTTGTCCTGCAGCGCCTCGCGGAAGTACTGGCGATACGAGGCCAGGCCTTCCAGCATGACGCCGCCCTGCGACATCGGGTCCAGATAGATCTCGTTCGCCTGCGCGGCCAGCAAGTACTGGGCCTGGCTGTAGTTGTTGCCGAACGCGACCACTTGCTTGCCGGCGGCCTTGACCTTGGCGATCGCCGCGGCGACCTCGCGCAGGCTGGCGAAGCCGCTCGGCTCCAATTCGTCCAGATGCAGGGCGACGCGCTCGATGCGCTTGTCGGTGCGCGCCGACTCCAGCGCGCGCAGGATGTCGCGCAGGCGCACTTCGCGGCAGTCGTTGCTGTTGGTCGCGCGGGCAAAGCTGCGGCTCAGCGGATCGCAGCTGTACTGCTCGACCATGCGGCCCTCGGGCGCGATGACCAGGGTCGAACGCTCGGACAGCGGGGCCAGTTTGCCGCCGCCGAACAGCGCCGCCAGCACGATCACCAGCAGCGTCAGGAACAGCAGGTTGAACACCAGCCGCCGAGTGAAATTGACCGTGTCCCACAGGCCGATGGCGATGCGGGCGATGGGTCCGCGACGACGCGGTTCGTTCATGCAGGTACTCCGGGAGAGGCAACGCCGATGCGGCGCGTGGACAGGGACATGCTAGCGTGCCGGCGTGAAACGCTCATCCGCCGTCGGTCACGGTGACCGATGGCGCGTGCGACACGATGGGGACGCGCAGGCTGCTGCGCAAGAAGCGACGGGCCATCAGGAACGCTGCGACGGTCAGTCCAGCAGTCAGCCCCAGCCACATCCCCCTCGGTCCCCAGCCCAGCGCCAGGCCCAACCCGGCACCGACCGGCATGCCGATGCCCCAGTACGCCAGCATCGCCAGCAGCATCGGGATGCGGGTGTCCCCGAGCCCGC
>Ga0209477_1002420_pt1 | contig 10798 bp, 13 predicted proteins | sample KloWWTupernatant_FD_187180 | JGI IMG/M metagenome (GOLD analysis project Ga0209477, IMG submission 187180) | Active sludge microbial communities from Klosterneuburg, Austria, studying microevolution and ecology of nitrifiers - Klosterneuburg... | ecosystem: Engineered > WWTP > Aerobic digester >...
GAAGAGAGTCTAACAAGGGGGGATTGTGATTACAAACACAAGGGGCCGGGTGGGGCCGATCAGACCGACGTCCGCGGGCCTCGGCGAGGGATCAGGCCGGCCCGGTTGAGCGGCCAGTAACGGTACCTGACAACGCCCGCGATCGAGCCTGCCGGGACCGGCCCGTAGTGGCGGCTATCGGTGCTTTGGGCCGCGTTGTCACCCTCGATCCATGCCGTTCCATCTGGGTCGAGGCGGGTGAGCCGCTTCACCAGCTCGCGCCGCGGGTCGCGGGGGTCAGTCAGGAGGACGATCGACCCGGGGTCAGGCAGGGCCCCGCCCGGGCGGAGCCGTTCAACCAGGAGCCAGTCGCCGGGAGCGAGGGTTGGAGACATGCTCTCGCCGGAGACCGCCCAGCGCTGGAAGCGGCGCGCGCGGAGGAAGAGGGCCGTGATGGCAGCCAGCAAGACGAAGGCAACGGCCAGGTTGCGCATCAGGCCTCCCGGTTCAGCGGACCCGCACAGCCACAAGGAGCAGCGCTCCCGGTATCCGCCAGCGGATATCCCAGCGGATGCCAAGGCGGTCGAGATGCGAGGTGAACCGGTCGGAGGCGGGGAACTCATCGAGGAGCATGGTGGCGAGGCCTTCGGCGCCAAGCGAGCTGACGAGGTCACCGAGCGTCCAGCCGTTGGCGGCGGGAAGGCCGTCGTCGAAGTAGGAGCGGCCGATGACGAACATGCCCTTGTGCACGGCGGCAACGCTGGAAAAGGGGTGCCGGTCGGAAAGGACGAGACGGCCGCCGGGCTTGAGCACCGCCGCGATGGCTGCGGCCCAGGACTCAAACTCCTCGAGCTGGTCGAGCGTGCCCCAGGGACAGTAGGCGGCATCGAAGGGGGAGCGCCACGAGACAGCCGCCGGGTCACCTTCGGCGAACTCGACCTGGATGCCGGAATCCGCGGAGAGCTTCCTGGCCCCCTGCATGGCCGGGGCCGACCCCATAACGGTCACGCGGGCGCCGAGGTTGGCGAAGGAGAGCGCTTCTTCGCCGTTGCCGGGGGGTGAGACGAGGACCGCCTGCCCGGGGTGGACATCCATCGCGTCCAGTTCGGAAGGGTTAAGACACGAACCGCCGTGACGGTAGAACTGCGGGTCGATCTCGAACCAGGACGGATCGGCGCGCAGGGTTTCCATCAGGCGTTCATATCGCCGCGTGACTTCTGGAAGGCCATCACGTGGGAGTAATCGTTGATGGTCAGGAGGATGCGGCGGGTATCGGCAGCTCGCAGCACGGTGATGCTGGTGTGATGGACGGAGACGAGGTGGTCGAACACCGAGCCGAGGATGCTGCTGAGAATGGCGTTGATCACTCCGCCGTGGCAGGCGACCACGACACGCATGCCGATGCTTTCATCGACGATCTGGTCGATCGCCCCGAAGACGCGGGCGCGGAACTCATCGACATCTTCGCAGTAGGGATAGGCGGAGTGCTTCCTGGAGCGGGTGACTTCGCGGTAGACATCGGCGAGTTGTTCGCGGGAGTAGATATCGAGGAGTCCCTTGTCCTGGGGGGCGCGCTGCCAGAGGTCAATCTCGCGGAGGTCGGGCAGGACGACGGGGGTAAGGCCGTGATGGCCGGCGATGGCCTTCGCCGTATCGTGGGCGCGGACCATATTGCTGCAGTAGACGCGGCCGAGGCGCGCGGGGGCGAGGCGCTCGCCGACGGCCTTGGCCTGGCGCTGGCCCAGCGTGGAGAGCGGGGCATCGTAGGCCTGTCCAAGCGGGATGTTGTCGAAGAACTGCTGTTCGCCGTGGCGGACGAGGAGGACTTCACACATCCCCTCGAACGATTCGGCGAACGGGTTCTCGAGGTCGATCGAGCGGATCCTGCGATGAGTGGTCATGGTTCTTCGCACCTCGGTGGTGTTGGGTTGGTTGGAGCGAGGTCGGCGGGCGTGACGGTTTCGCCAGCGCGCACGACGGCGCCGAGGCCGACGATGAGGGCATCCAGTTCGGCGGGCTGGAGTTCGGAGAGCAGGCGCCGTGTGAAAGTTTGCGCGCGCTGCTGGAGGACGTTGCAGGTGCTGCCGCCGTGTTCGGTCAGCAGGTTGCGGACGAGGCGGCGGTCGGACTCGTCATCCTCACGACGGACGAGGCCCATCCTGACCAGGCGATCAACGACACCAGAGATGGTTGGCGGGGTGACGCCGATGGTCTGGGCGAGTTCGCCGGAGGTAACACCGGGGTTCGCCCGGACAAGGAACAGGACACGAAGCTGGGTGGTGGTGAGCCCCATTTCGGCCCAGGCACGAAAACGGAGCGAGTCGAACATGACGACAGACTCGGCAAAGAAGCGCATGGCCGTTTCGAGGGCCTGGTCGAGTGTGGCAGAAGATGCCGACACGGTTAGCCTCGCACGAAAGATTCCGCAGGGCGCAGCGTAACAGGCAGGACGACTAAGGCGACAGACCCGCTGGAGTGCGCATCAGCGGCGGAGGCGGACGATGGGGCCCTCATCGAAAACGGCGGCCGACCGGATGCCCAGGCGCTCATGCAGGCCGAGGGGGATGCCCAGGTCGGCGAGGAAGAGTTCACCGACGTGGGAACGGGCCGCCGGTTCGAGGGCGCCCTTCTTGGGCAGGTCGAGCATGACGGTGGTGACCGCCCGGATGGCCGGGTGGCTGACCTCGCCGGTCGTCGCGTTGACGCCGGTTGGCATGTCGATAGCGAGGACCGGGCGGCGCGCCTGGAGGGCGAGGTGAGTCACCGCGGAGGCGATACCCATAGGGGGACCTTCGAGGCCATAGCCGACAAGGGCATCGATGACCAGGTCTGCCTCGGCAAGCTGTTCTTCAACGGTGATTTCGCTTGATTCGAGGTCGGCGGGTTCGAGGATGCCGGCCTGGCGGAGGGTGTGGAGCTGGCGGCGCGCGGTGAAGGACGCCTCTTCCTCGACGCCGCAAACGATCGGGTCGATGCGTACGCCCCAGTTGGAAAGGTGGCGGGCCGCCGCGAGTCCCGACGCACCTTTGTTGCCGCCACCGCAGAGGATGACGACCCTCTGACCGCGGCCCTTGCCTCCGAGCATGGCAAGGGCGACGGTGGCGGCAGCGCGCCCACCGTTCTCCGTGATCTGCAGGATGTCCACGCCGAATTCTTCCTGCGCGGCGCGCTGGACTTCGCGCATCTGGGTGGCGGAAACAGCGGAGATCTCCGCGGCGCGGCGCTGGGGAAACCCACCGGGGTCGGGACGAACAGACATGAGAACCCACCTCAAACGAGGGCGCGATGCGCCAGCGTGAGTCTACGGCGCGGGGCTGTTAGGCGGGATGGCTGGCAAGCAGGGTAATCGCTACCCCGGTCTTGAGACTCGCGATACAATCGCCGGGACCCCACCCACAGGTTCGGCCATCATGTCAAACATTGCCACGGTCAACGCGCTCATCACGGCGATTAACTTCGACCGTTTCCCGGAGATTGAGGCGTTGCACGCGCCACATGCACGGTTCGTTTCGTTCCGGGGGCCAGTCCTGCGCGACTCAAGCGCGATCGCCGACTGGCACCGCAAGTTCCTGGTTGACTATGCGGACTGCAACTACGCCGAGATCGAGTACATCGAAGACGGCGCGACCGTCGCAATCCGGGCGACCCTGGAAGCGAAGGGATACGACTGGCGGCCATTCACGCAGCGCGTCGTCGAAACCTTCGCCTTCGATGACACGGGCGAGGTGGTGGACCGGCGCCTGTACGGGATGCTGCGGAACATCGAGCTAGACAAGGAAGCGGCGGCCGCGATGAAGGAAGCAGAAGGCTTCAAGGGGGGCTCGGCGAGCTCGACCCGCTCCGCCGTGACCGCCTTCTACGATGCCCTGATGAGCGGCGACCGCGAGGCGGCGCTGGCGGCGTTCACGTCCAGGCCGGCGCTCATCGATGGCGTAAACGGCATCGTGACGGGCGGGGAGAACATCCTCGATTTCCTTGCGGCTCTGCCGGCGCCGATGATGGGGCGGCTGCGCGTGACCGGCATCCTAGCCGGCGATCATGATGCCCTTGTAGAGCTGGCGATAGATCCATCCCGCCCGCGGTTCGCGGCGTGGGTACGCACCATTGATGGCAAGATCGCAGTCATCGAGCGGTACGCCATGCTCCGCGAACTCGGGGTCAACCCTTTCGAGAACCTCGCAAGCGACCGGCACGCCCGGTCGCCGATCTTCCCCGGCTGATCCGGGCAGGTAACGCTGCCCGCTTCCGTCACCTAACACACTCCCTGGAGGACCCGGTCGAATGGCTACAATGTATTATGACAAGGACGCTGATCTCTCGCTGCTCAATGGCAGGAAGATCGCGGTCATTGGCTACGGGTCGCAGGGGCACGCGCACGCGCTGAACCTGAAGGACAGTGGCTGCGACGTGATGATCGGCCTGTACCCGGGCTCGAAATCGTGGGAGGCAGCGCAGCAGGCGGGGCTGAAAGTCGCCACGGTCGAGCAGGCGGCGAAGGAAGCGGACATCATCATGATGCTGGCGCCGGACCAGGTGCAGAAGGCCATCTACCAGACGGGCATCGAGCCGAACCTTTCGGAAGGCAAGATGCTGATGTTCGCCCACGGGTTCAACATCCACTTCCAGCAGATCCAGCCGCCGCCGTTCGTCGACGTGACGATGATCGCGCCGAAGGGGCCGGGGCACCTGGTGCGGCGCGTGTACACGGAGGGTGGCGGCGTGCCCTGCCTGGTGGCGGTCCACCAGGATGCGAGCGAAATCGCCCAGCAGGTGGCGCTGGCGTACGCCAAGGGCATCGGCGGGACGCGGGCGGGCGTGCTTGAAACCACGTTCCGCGAAGAGACCGAGACCGACCTTTTCGGCGAGCAGGTCATCCTCTGCGGCGGGCTCTCCTCGATGATCAAGGCTGCGTACGAGACCCTGGTGGAAGCCGGGTACCAGCCGGAGAGCGCCTTCTTCGAGACGATGCACGAGCTCAAGCTCATCGTGGACCTGATCTACGAAGGTGGGCTTTCGCGGATGCGCTACTCGATCAGCGATACGGCTGAGTACGGCGATTACACCCGCGGGCCGCGCATCATCACCGACCAGACGAAGGCGGAGATGAAGAAGATCCTGCGGGAGATCCAGACGGGCCAGTTCGCCAAGGAGTTCATCCTGGAGAACATGTCCGGCCGGGCGCACTTCCTGGCGACGCGGCGGATCGAGACGGAGCACCCGGTGGAGCACGTGGGCGCGGAGATGCGCTCGATGATGGCCTGGCTGAACGCCGGCAAGAAGTAGCCGGAGACCGCCCACTTCATCCCTGGTTTGGGCAATCAACGCCGCCTGCTGGCGCCTGCCGACAGGCGGCGTACTCTTGCGCCGTGGATATCGACGTAGCCGACCTCGTCGGGGTGTTGGACCGGGTAGGCATCGTCGCCTTCGCCTTTTCCGGAGTGGAAGTCGGGGTCCGGCGGAACCTGGATATCTTCGGGCTGCTGGTGATGGGCGTTGTCACCGCGACGGGTGGGGGGCTGATGCGCGACGTTGTGCTTGGCCGTCTCCCGCTGGTTCTGGACAGCCCGGACTACCTGCTGTTCGCGATCGGCGCGTCGCTGTTCGCCTCGATGCTGATCTGGCGGCGGCGGAACTACCCGCGCTTCCTGCTGGCCATCGCGGATGCGGCCGGGCTGGGGGCATTCGCGACGGCAGGGGCGCTGGCCGGGATCGAGGGCGGGCTCTCGCTGATCGCGGTTGTCTTGATGGCCATCGTGACGGCCACCGGCGGCGGCGTCATCCGGGACCTGCTGGCTGACCGGGTACCCCTGGTGCTGCGTTCAGAAGTCAACGCGACGGCTGCCGCAACAGGAGGCCTGGCGGTCTGGCTGGCAGAGCCGCTTTCGACCGGTGGCGCGGCATTGCTCGGTCTTGCGATCACGGCCCTGGTACGCGTGGGAGGGCTTGCCTTTGACGTGCACCTGCCCCATCCGGGGGGTGGGAGCGGCAGGCAGGGGCGGCTGATGTAAGCACGATTTCTTTGACGGGCGGGGGGTGCGCGAGTAGGATCGAGGCATCCATTAGCGGCTTTAAACGCCCTGAAATGGCGTCGTACGTGGTATTTCAACTGAATTTCCTGGAGACATCCCATGCTGGCGATAACGGTTATCGTCGGCCTCGTGGGTTTGCTGGCAGGTGCCGGGGCCGGGCTTCTTGTCCGCCGCCGCACCGAAGGGGCATCGCTGCAACAGGCGGAGGAGCAGGCCAGCCGAATCCTTACTGAGGCCGAGACTCGGCAAAAAGAACTGTTGCTGGCGGCGAAAGAAGAGACGCTGACGCTCCGCAACTCACTGGAAGCGGAACTGAAGGAACGGCGGACCGAGGCGGCCCGCGTTGAACAACGCCTGACGCAGAAAGAAGAGAACCTCGACCGGAAGGTTGAGGCGCTCGAAGGGCGCGAACAATCGGTCCGCGACCGGGAGACGCAGGCAGAACGGCTACGGGCGGAAGCAGAAGAGATCCGCCAGCGCCAGGCGACCGAACTCGAACGGGTGAGCAACCTGACCGTCGACGAGGCGCGCGAGCAGCTGCTTGCGGCAGTCGAGGTCGAGATCCGCGACGAGGCGAGCCGCCGGGTGCGCGAGATCGAGAAGGAAGTCGAGGCGACGGCCGGGCAACGGGCGCGGAAGATCCTCGCGACCGCGATCCAGCGGTACACATCGGAGGTGACGGCCGAGACGACCGTCTCAGTGGTGCCCATTCCCAGCGACGACATGAAGGGGCGGATCATCGGCCGCGAAGGGCGGAATATCCGGGCGATCGAGGCAGCGACTGGCGTCGACCTGATCATCGATGACACGCCGGATGCGGTGACCGTGAGCGCGTTCGACCCGGTGCGGCGCGAGATCGCCCGCCAGACCCTGAGCATGCTCGTCCAGGACGGGCGCATCCACCCGACGCGAATCGAAGAGGCCGTGAACAAGGCCCGCCGCGATGTCGAGGCGACCATGCAAGAAGCCGCGGAGGCGGCCGCCGTCGAAGCCGGCGTGCTCAACCTCCACCCGGAAGTGCTCAAAGTCTTCGGGCGGCTCCGCTACCGGACGAGCTACGGCCAGAACGTGATGCGCCACTGTATCGAGACGGGGCACATCGCGGCCATGATCGCACGCGAGATCGGCGCGGACGTGGATATCGCCCGCGCGGGCGGGTTCCTGCATGACCTGGGGAAGGCCGTGGACCACGAGGTCGAAGGCACGCACGCGATCATCGGGGCGGACATTGCGCGGCGATTCAAGGTGCGCGACGCCATCGCCCACTGCATCGAGGCCCACCACGAGGAAGTGGAGCCGCGATCGGTGGAGGCGGTCATCGTGATGATGGCCGACGCAATTTCTGGCGGCCGGCCGGGGGCGCGGCGCGAATCGCTTGAGGCGTACATCAAGCGCCTGGAGACCCTCGAAGGGATCGCGAAGAGCTACAAGGGCGTGGAGGCCGCATTCGCCATCCAGGCGGGCCGCGAGATCCGGGTGATTGTGAAACCGGAAGTCATCGACGACCTGGAGGCGATGCGAATCGCCCGTGACGTCAGCCAGAAGATCGAGGAGACGATGGAGTACCCGGGGCAGATCAAGGTGACCGTGGTGCGCGAAACGCGGGCCACGGAATACGCGCGCTAGGCATGCGTCTGCTCTTCCTGGGGGACATTGTTGGGAGCGCGGGCCGCGAAGCGGTGGTGCGCATGGTGCCGCTGCTGCGCGGCGAGCTCGGACTCGATTACGTGGTGGCGAATGGCGAAAACTGCACCGGCGGCAAGGGGCTGAGTCCGCGTCACGCGGATGAGTTGTTCGACTGCGGGATCGACGTGATCACAGGCGGCAACCACACGTTCCAGCACCGCGAGCTCTACCCGTACCTGGAGAGCACCCCCGGGATCACGCGCCCGCTGAACTACCCGCCGGGGGCGCCCGGAAGCGGGATCGCCGAGGTCGGGGATCTGGTGGTGGTGAACCTCATCGGGCGGGTGTTCATGCCGGCTGACTACGACGACCCGTTCCGCGCAGCGGATGAGGCGCTCAAGTCGATACCTTCGAATCGGTTCATCCTTGTTGACCTGCACGGGGAGGCGACGAGCGAGAAGCAGGCAATGGGCTGGTACCTTGACGGTCGCGTGACCGCTGTGGTGGGGACCCACACCCACGTCCCCACGGCGGACCAGCGCGTGCTCCCGGGCGGGACCGCATTCTGCAGCGACGCGGGGATGTGCGGCGCACGCGATTCCGTAATCGGAGACGACGTGCAGGCTGTTGTGCACCGGTTCGTCACGCAGATGCCGACGCGGCTTGCCGCGGCCGAGGGGCCAGCCGTGCTCAACGGGCTGCTGATCGAGGCGGACGGCACCACGCGGCGGGCGACGAGCATCGTCCGTTGCGACCGGATGGAGGAGTAATGGCGAAGGGCGACTTCCACCTGCACAGCACGGCCTCGGACGGGGTGCATTCACCCACCTGGGTTATGGAAACAGCGGTGCTGCACGGGGTGCGCGCGCTATCGCTGACCGACCACGACACGACGGCGGGACTGGCGGAAGCGCGGCAGGCCGCGGCGCGTCTTGGGCTGCGGCTGATCCCCGGGATGGAACTCAGCACCGACCTGGGCAAAGCCGACGTCCACCTCCTGGGGTACGGCTTCAATATCGAGGCGAAGCCCTTGCAGGATTTCCTCCTCTGGCAGCGAGAGGGGCGCCTGACGCGGGTGGAGACCATCGTGCGCATCCTGCGGGATAACGGCATGCTCATCGAAGTGGCCCGGGTGCTGGAGATTGCCGGCGAAGCGACGGTGGGAAGGCCGCACGTGGCCCGCGCACTGCTCGAAGGGGGACACGTCTCCAGCGTACAGGAGGCGTTCGACCGCTGGCTGGGCAACGGCAAGCCCGCCGACGTAAACCGCGAGAAGCTCGAGCCCGTTGACGCGATCAGGATGATCCACGACCACGGCGGCGTCGTCTTTGCAGCGCATGCGGTGTTCATCGGCGAGGACTACCCGGCCGCCATCGAGCAGCTCGCCGGGTGGGGCCTGGATGGGCTCGAAACCTATTACAAGCACTACGACGCGGAGACGATCCAGAAGCACGAGGCGCTCGCGGACCGGCTTGGGCTGGCGAAGTCCGGCGGGAGCGACTATCACGGCCTGGGGAACCCGGATGACCGCGAGATCGGCGATATCCCGTTCCCTGGCGCCGCCGTCGATGCGTTCGTGGAGTATCTTGAGGGCAAGGGTGTGGACACCGGAAAGAGGGGCCGCTGATGCTCGAAACCGACCAGATTGAGCAGATCATCCCGCACCGGTACCCGTTCCTCTTCGTAGACCGGATCATCGAGGTCGAAGACGGGCAGCGGGCCGTGGGTATCAAGAACGTCACCGCGAACGAGTGGTTCTTCGAGGGGCACTTCCCGGGACGCAAGGTGATGCCGGGGGTGCTCATCGTTGAGGCACTGGCCCAGGTTGCCGCGGTAGCGCTGCTGAAGAACGTCGAGATGGCGGGCAAGTCCCCCTTGTTCGGGGGGATCGAGAACATGCGGTTCAGGAAACCGGTGCTCCCGGGGGACCAGCTCCGCCTGGAGTTCACGCTCGAGAAGATGCGCGGGCCGATGGGGAAGGGCCACGTGAAGGCGACTGTCGATGGTAAGCTCGCCGCAGAAGGAAACATCTCGTTTGCCCTGGTCGACCTCGGTGGAGAATCGGAGACATAGCGCGCTGGCTATTCACCCGCCTCTTTACCCGGGGGCCGGTAGGATCGTTTAGGAAGTCATGAGCGCGAAACAGCTACCAACCGACCACTACGCAACGCTGCAGGTTTCGCCCGAGGCAAGCCCCGAAGTGATCGAGGCTGCCTACCACGGCCTGATGCGGAAGTACGGGAACGACCCCGACCCGGCCGTGCGGGAGCAGCGGCGGTACGTTGAAGCGGCCTACGAAGTGCTTGCCAACGCGGACCGGCGGGCGGCGTACGATGCATCGCGCAACGGGTCCGTGGCGGCCCCGGCCAGGCCGGCCGAGCCCGAGCCGTACACGTTCAAGCCGGCGACGGTGGTTGAGTGCCCCCGGGACCCCGGGGTCGAGACGGCGCTGCGCTGCAGCCGCTGTGAGAACCCCATCTGTCCGAAGTGCCTGATCCAGAGCCCGGTGGGAGCCCGCTGCCGGGATTGCGCGCGCATCGTGAAGTCGCCGATCTACACGCTGTCGGGAGGGGGCATCGCCCGTGCTGCCCTTGCCTCCGTGGTTGGCGGGGTGGTGATGGGCCTCATCTGGGGGCTGGTCCTCCTGCCCTTCACCTTCGGCTTCTTTGCGATCTTCGTCGGTGTGGGCCTGAGCTACGCGTTCACGCGGGCGCTCGAGTTCGCGACCGGCCGGAAGCGCGGACCGATCGTCGTGGGCTTCGCCATCGGGGGGATTGGGATCGCGTGGGGGATGACCCTGCTATTCATCCCGCTGCGCATGGCACTCTACGGACTCGTGGCGGCGGGCATCGCCGCGTACCTGGCCTACCAGAACCTGCGGTAAGAAACGGGACGCGCTACCAGGGATTGCTGGAGGACCAGAAGGCCATCGCCACGATGAAGCCAATGGTGATCCCGCCGACCGCCAGGATGCTGAGCAGGTCTTTCCGGACGTAGCTGTAGTCCTTGGTCACATGGTGGGCACGGTGATGTGCCGGCGCCTTGCCTGCGACCGAGGAACGCGCCCCCTGGGCCGGGCCGGCGGCGCCGGCGGTGGGGCGTGGGAGCGTGGTAGCCGAGCCAGAAGCTCTACGGCGGGGGCGGCGGGGCTGTGATTCGGTCAT